>Ga0315906_10003689_pt1 | contig 20235 bp, 22 predicted proteins | sample LakEriMetagenome_4_FD_203526 | JGI IMG/M metagenome (GOLD analysis project Ga0315906, IMG submission 203526) | Freshwater fungal communities from buoy surface, Lake Erie, Ohio, United States - Buoy 2 MA122 | ecosystem: Environmental > Aquatic > Freshwater > Lake > Lake biofilm | place: USA... | reverse complement strand
CAATGCCGGTATTGATCCCCTCAATGACCTCGGCGCCCATGGCGTTCATTTTGGTATGAAATTCTAATCCTAAAACTTCGTCTCCAAGGTCGTAAATCGTGGCCCCAGCATTTCCCCAAACCTTTTTTCCCGCCGACTTGAGGGTGTCCAAGAGGATAAAATCCTGTACCCCAGGAATATCGAGGTAGGTTTTGCTAGCGATGTCGTAATATTTTCTTCTTCCTGATTCTACTTTATAAAATGACTCATTTCCTGCCGACAAGAGCTCGTATACCCAAGCCGCTGGTTTTTCCCCTGCGGCTTCCATACGCGACACGGTTTCTCTTACCCCCAAGACGTCCCAGGTTTCAAATGGACCCAGTTCCCAACCAAAGCCTGCACTCACGGCTTGATCTATACGGTAGAGTTCGTCTGATATCTCAGGTATACGGTGGGAACAATACTTGAAAAGGTCATAAAAGGAGGCCCTATAAAACTCTCCTGCGCGATCATCAAAATTGACCAATAACTTCAGCCTCTTTTTTAGATCTTCCACCTCTTTTGCGGCTTCTAGTGCTTTAAATTTCGGTTTTTCGACGTCCTTGTAGGTAAATGTCTTAAGGTCCAACTCCTGCAATTCCTTGCGACCGTCGGGATGTCGGGTCATTTTGAAATAGCCTTGACCCGTTTTGTCTCCAAACCATTTGTTGTTGTACAGCACTTCCACAATCTTGGGAAGAATAAATTTATCCCTAGACTCGTCCTGAGGCAGAGCTTTATACAAATTGTTGGACACGTTGACGGTGGTGTCCAGGCCCACTACGTCCATGGTTCGGAAAGTGGCAGATTTGGCTCTGCCTATGACAGGCCCAGTAAGCTTGTCGACCTCGGAAACCCCAAAACCCATCTTCTCGATGGCATGCATGCCAGAGATGATTGCATAAACGCCTATTCTGTTGGCAATAAAGGCGGGGGTGTCTTTGCAAAGCACGGTTTCTTTACCCAAAAAGCTATCCCCGTAATGCATCAAGAAATCAATAAGTTCGGGCTTGGTCTTGGGTCCAGGAATGATCTCTAGTAACCTCAGGTAGCGGGGAGGATTGAAAAAGTGGGTGCCTGCAAAATTTTCCTGAAAATCCGCAGACCTCCCTTCGCTCATCAGGTGGATGGGAATACCAGAGGTGTTGGAGGTGATGATGCTTCCTGGTTTTCTATATTTTTCTACCTTTTCAAACAACTGCTGCTTGATGTCTAGGCGCTCTACCACTACTTCTATCACCCAGTCATAGTCTTTTATTTTTGGCAAATCATCGTCAAAATTCCCGGTGGTGATCCGCGAGGCATATGCCTTATCGTAAAGAGAGGCAGGATTTGCCTTCAGTGTGTTTTGAAAAGCCGTGTTGACTACACGATTTCGGACTTGAGGATGCTCCTTGGTCCAGCCCTTTTTTTGTTCCTCTTCGGTCAATTCAAAAGGCACAATATCCAATAGAAGCACCTGCGCGCCGATATTGGCAAAATGACAAGCAATTCTTGAGCCCATGACTCCCGAGCCTAAGACTGCTACTTTTTTTATGGTGGTATTCATCATTTGGTGATATAAATTGCGGTATTGGTTTATTTTTCTAGTACTGCTGTTCTTTCTTCTTTTGCGTTTACCTGATCAATCACCCCTTGTATTTTGGAAATGACCTCGAAAAAACTGTTCAATTCTTCTGGACTTATTTCCTCCCTTACGCGAAGATTAAAGTTCTTCACACTTTGAACGGATATTTCTTTTTTCCGTTTCCCTTGTTCGGTTAAAAATATCCTAACCGAGCGTTTGTCTATTGGGTCGGCCTGCTTGTAAATCAAACCCTTTTCCTCCATGGTTTTCAGCATTCGGGTTAGGCTTCGCGTCTCCAGGCCAATCAAAGGCGCAATTTTGGTGGCAGGAGTTCCTTCCTTGGAATTGATATTGATCAACACAAAGCCAATGGCAGTAGTAAATCCTTCCTCGGCCGCCTGTTGGTTATACATCCTAGAAATGGCATGCCAAGCACTCTTGATAGGGTAATCTACGGTCTCCTCTTTTTTCATAGCCAAACCTTTCCAAATACGGGAAGGCCAAGTTAAAAAAATTTTGTATGCATGCATACTATTTTTTTAAAAAATACTTGGAAGAACTCCCACGTTGTCCTTCCTCTTCAAGCCCTAACGCCAATTGGCCATTAAGGAAAGCTGTAGCAAGTAAAATTCAAAGGAGGACGTGAATAACCCCTTTTAGCGTCTTACCTCTTGCTTCTCTCCTAGTAGTGCTATTTGTTCATAAAATTCTCAACTTAGGGAACATGAATAGACTCTTCCTGTATTTCTTCGCTATCTGCTTATTTTTCTTTTCCTGCGCTGAAAAGAAAAAAGAGTTTGGAACTGATATTTCCAGCGATGCCGAACTCATTCGAAGGGGAAAAGCGCTCTTTGAGCTCCATTGCAGCAATTGCCACAACTTCGAGGGCGATGCCATAGGCCCCAACCTGAGCGGCATCACCCGATCGGTAGAACGAGAATGGATTGAAAATTTTATTCAAAACCCTACTCGAGCGATAGAAAACCAAGACCCTAGGGCCTTACAACTAGCCTCCACCTTCAGCGGAGAAATGCCCGGCTTCTCTTTTTTAACAGCCGAAGAAGTCAATGCCCTTTTGAGTTACTTACATACCTATGAGGGGCTTCCATTGCCCAGTAGCGGAGACACCACCAGCACCTTAATTCCAGAAAAGGTGGCGGACTCCGGGATCCGTGTGGAGTTGGAGCTTTTTACCTCTCTCCCCCCTTCAGATTCCATTCCACCTCTAGCTAAAATGACCAAAATGGAGCTTGTCCCCGGAACAGACCGGCTCTTTATCAACGACCAGAGGATTGGGCTGTACGAGATCATCCAACAAAAGCCTCGGCTTTACTTATCCCTCTTGGAAAAATTTCCCAAACTTGTCAGTCAGCCCGGATGGGCTACTGGCCTTGGAAGCTTTGCTTTTCATCCAGATTTTGAAAAAAACGGGCTTTTTTACACCTCTCACACCGAGCCTGGGGGTTCAGCCCCTTCCGATTTTGGATTTACAGATAGCCTAGAAGTATTTATGCAGTGGGTCCTTGTGGAATGGAAAGCCAAAAACCCACAAGCAGGCTCCTTTGAAGGTACCTACCGAGAGCTCCTTCGCGTAGACAATGCCTCCCAAGCCCACGGCATGCAGGAATTGGCTTTCCGTCCCAATGCAAAAAAAGGGGAAGAGGAGTATGGATTGCTTTACCTTGGCTACGGGGATGGAGGCACAGCCGAAAAAGGATTTCCATCAATTTCCCTTCACGACGGTAAGGGCAATTACAGCAGCATTTGGAGGATAGATCCTCAAGGAAAAAACAGCAAAAACGGCAAGTATGGGATCCCTGCTTCAAATCCCTTTGCGTCACAGAAAGAGGGTAGAGAAGTCTATGCCTATGGCTTTAGAAACCCAAATCGCCTCTTTTGGGACGAGAAGGGACAATTGTTTGCTACCGATATCGGTCAACATAGTATAGAAGAAATCAACCGCATTCAAGCGGGTGGGTTCTACGGTTGGCCTATACGGGAAGGGAAGTTTGTGGTCAATCCTTACGGTAATTTTAGAAATCTGTATCCATTGCCCAAAGAAGAAAAAAATCCGTCCATTTATCCCCTCCTTCAACTAGAGCACGACGAGATGGTCGCCATCATCGGGGGATATTTTTCCAAAAAAGGAAAACTCAAGGACAAGTTTCTATTTGGCGACGTGCCTTCAGGAAGATTGTTTTTGGTAGACCTTCAATCGGATATCCCTGTACCCCAAACCTGGGGAATACGCTTCCAGGGAAAAGAGATATCCTTAAAAACCCTCGTCAATCACTCCCGAGTAGACTTAAAATTCGGCCAAGATGCTTCTGGCAACACCTACCTGATGAGCAAAACCACAGGCGCCGTGTATAGAATTGTGGAGTAAAGAAGGATAAGGTGAGGAAAAGTGCTGGGCGCTTGTTACAATTTACTGATACAATTTCTCTACCCGATCCGCGTACTTCTCCATAATCACCTTCCTTTTGAGTTTCATGGTAGGGGTTAGCTCCCCGGTGTCTATACCCCAGGGCTTATCTAGCAGGTCAAAGCGCTTGATTTGTTCCCACTTTCCAAACTTTTGGTTCAACTCCTCTACTTCGCTGAGGTATTTCTCCTGCACCGCTTCGTTTTGAATCATTTCGTGATCTTCCGAATACGGAATTTCCTTTCGTTTGCAATACTCCCTTAAGCCATCAAAACTAGGCACAATCAAGGCCGCTGGATAATTTCTATTTTCCCCTACCACAATCAGTTGTTCGATCAATGGAGACTCCTTGAATTTGTTTTCAATGACTTGGGGAGCGATGTATTTTCCCCCAGAAGTCTTAAACATCTCCTTCTTCCTATCGGTAATTTTCAAATATCTGCCCTCCAACACGCCAATATCACCGGTATGAAACCACCCGTCTTTTAGTACCTCTGCGGTCATTTCAGGCTGCTTGTAATAGCCTTGCATGATATTAGGACCCTTCACGAGAATTTCTCCATCTTCGGCAATTTTTACCTCTACGTCTTTTACGATTTTTCCCACATAACCTATCTTGATTTCCTCCTTTGTACCAATGGAGGCCGTGACCACTGGGGAAGTTTCTGTCAATCCATAACCTTCACAAACTTTAATTCCTGCAGCCCAGAATACCCGAGCCAAACGAGGCTGCAAGGCTGAAGCTCCAGAATTGATTTGCATCACATTTCCTCCCAAGGCCTCTCTCCATTTGGAAAAAATTATTTTGTTGGCCAGTTTGAGTTGGAAATCGTACCAAGCTCCCATTTTTGCTGAGGGATCGTACCTCAATCCTAGATCCAGGGCCCAAAAGAAAAGTTTCTTTTTTACTCCAGTCAATTCATAGCCTTTGGCCACTATTTTATCGTATACTTTTTCCAAAAGCCTAGGAACTGTATTGAAAACATGGGGTTGAATTTCTTTTAAGTTATCTCCTATGGTTTCCATGTTTTCGGCATAGTACACCGAGTAACCCAAGTAAATAAAACAGAAGGAGGCGGTACGCTCAAAAATGTGACACAAGGGCAAAAAACTCAAGACCTTAGAGGTGCCCGCGGGAGGAGACATGATATGGGAAACTGAAATCAAGTTGGAAAGCACATTATGGTGCGTAAGCATGACTCCCTTTGGTTTTCCCGTAGTCCCTGAAGTATAAATAATGGTGAAAAGGTCCTGCGGCGTCACTTTTGCCTTACAAGCTTCTAAGGTATCCTGGTCTCCTGATTTTCCTTGTTTTTCCAACTCCGTCCAATGAGCTACCCCTTTCAATCGATCAAAGGAGTACAAGGATCTGTTTCCTCCGGCTTTCTTGGCTTTGTCGTAAATACCTTGATCCCCAACAAACACGATTTTAACTTCCGCATGATCAAAGATGTAGGCATAGTCCTCTGCCGTAATGGTGGGATACATAGGTACCGAAATACAACCGATCTGCTGAAGCGCTAAATCTATAAAATTCCATTCTGGCCTATTCTCTGAAATGATGGCAACTTTTTCACCAGCCTGTAAACCTTGCTTCAAAAAAGCCATACTCAAATGGTCTACTATTCTTTTTACATCTTGAGAAGAATATGTCTTCCATTCTCCATTTTCTTTTCTTCCCAAAGCCACTTCTTTATTAAATTGAGTGATTTGATAGGGAATAAGATCAAACAAACGCGTAAGTGCCATAAACCAGGAAATTTTGGGTGATTCGTCGAGTTAATATTACCAAATCCAAATGGATTCTACAATTATAAACTATCCACAGCATAAAGGTTATTGTAGTAATATTAATTTATTTATTAAAAAATTATATGATTACTATTATGCCTGTGGATATGTGGAAAAGGGAAGCAAAAAAAAGTAGTCACAAAATTCTATTAGATAAACCTAGTTTTTTGACCTGATATCCACGAATTGTTAACTTTTAAATGATTAATAATCAGCAACTTAAATATCTTTTATTTTAATTGTGTATAAAAAGACCCAGACTACTTGTGGGTAAGTTTTATGGGGATAAGAAATTTTATTCTTGTGGAAAAACAGAGGCTTTTCCACAGCGCTTGACTGATCGCAGAAACCTGCTAAAGAGAAGTGGAAAAGTTGGGGTAAACTTTTGCTCAATGAGCCTACTTGCCCACAAAAAAAATCACTTATCCACAGAACTTTTGGGTGTGAATTTTCCACCTGTAATAGGACTGGGCCTAAGTACTATGTCTTCTAAAGTCCATCCGCCCCTAACTATTAATTCTTTAGTATTTTCCTCTCCGAGGTAATAAAACACCCGTTCTCCAGGTCTCTTTTGAATAAAATTAGAACTGTCCCAGCGTTTGTTTTTGTTTTTGTCTTCGATCACACGCATGGTATACGATCCAGGTTCTAATAAGGAAAACAGGAACTCATTTCCTTCACTCAGGTAAGATTCGTAGGCGATTTCTTTTTTTCCATTGATCAAATGAATGATAAATGGGGGAGACGCCTCCTCAATTTTTCCTTTTAATTCGTCTGCTAGATTTTTTCTGGGAAGCTTGCGGTAATTAGCCGCCAGTGGCTTTTCGTTAAATTGTCCTTCCAGATCAAAAAAGGTAGAATCTGCAGCCTTTAGGGTAACTAGTTCCGTCTCTAAACTATCGGGAATCGACAATTGTATGAATAGTTTATTGCGGGTTAGGGAGTCTCCCCAGCGGATCATTTCTTTCCGTACAGGAATTCGACCGGCGCTGTCGTAGGCTATATACAGGGAATCTGTTGAAATTCTTTCCAAAGGCTTGTTGAAGGTCAATTCCATGCTCAAGTTTTGATAAAAGCTTTTACCAGAATTAATACTTAGCTCTAGTTTTTCAGGCCTTCGTTCTGAAGCGGGAAATTTTGCCCAAAGCAACGTGTCTGTGGTAAATCCTAGGGAGTCTTCTAGGTGTATCCTAAGAGGTATGCTATCGGATCGTGGAGACTTGGGATAAAAGCGTAGCCTTTTTTCTGAAGCTACGTAAAAAAGCTCCTTTCCCAGGCCTTCTGCTTCCGCTTCAATCACCACAGGATTTCGGTTTAATATCACGTCGTAATTTTTGCCAAAATTTGCTGAGCGCAGCATCTTGATGGCTGTCAGGTCTGCTTTGGCTAAATTAAAAGTCAAGTCGTGCAAGGACGCATGGAGCTGTATTGTGTCTCCTAAAAAATCGTACTCCTCACTTTTAAATTCTGCTTTTAAATTACCATTGTTGTCCCTCCAGGCATAGGCCAAGTACTTGCCCGCTTTGATGTTGTTGAGTTCAAAATTCCCAGAAGTATCTACCTGAGCCAGGTAATAGGGGGGCGCTGTAAATACCGTGGCGCTGTCCGTGCTAGGATAGATACCCACCAAGACATTTTTAAAATCCTCTTTGTCGTTGGGAAAGGAAAAATTAATCTTTCCAGACAAAGAAAGGCTATCTATAGAGGCTCCTGTGGAAAAGACAAGTTTTAGTTTCTCCGCTGGGTTTTTCTCAGATATGTCTACTACGGATTTTTGAAAGTCAATCACATAGGTAGTGCTATCCTCTAATTTTTGATTAAAGGTAACCGTAACGGTGTTTTTCAACGAGGTAAACTCCAGCTTGTCTTTATCTACCTTTGGGGTGACGACGATGCCTTTGTTGGGATTGTCCAAACTCACGTATTCATCAAATACTAGGCTCAATTGCTCTGGCATGATGGCCGTGCTCTGGTCCTGGGGCTCTGCCAATAGAAGTTTTGGTGGGGTCTCGTCCTTAGGGCCTCCCGTAGGAGAGCTCTGTTTGGCACAAGATGCCAGAATTACGAGCATGACTAGGTATAGGTAAGACGGGCGCTTCATTTTTTTCTATAAATATAAAGCTGACTCGAATAGTTGCCGGTTTGTTTTGCTTTCAAGTTGGAAAGGAACCCCCTGTAGAGGGCTCTGATATAGGCCAGGACTGGACCGCTTTGCCTATATTTTTCAGAAAGCAAGCTCACGTAGTAGGCATCAAAGACCATGGGCAACCGTCTTTCTAGGATGAGCCCATATTCTTTTGCCAGGTGTTGCATAGAGATGTTGTTCCAATGGTACAAATGTCTAGGCACATCCCAGGCGGCCCAGTCTTTACCGTAGTAGCGTGCATCGTATGCCTCGTGATTGGGAACAGCGATGATCAGATAACCCTGGGGGGCTAACTTTTTTAGTAAGGTCTTCAGTGTTTTTTTGAGTTCGTGTACGTGTTCAAGGACGTGAAAGAGGGTAATCAAGTCCACCGCAGGCTCTTCTGTGAGTTCCTGCACAGATTCGTGCAAGGACTGGGCCAATTTTTTCTCTGCCAAGGCGCGCGCTTTTGCGTTGGGCTCTACCCCAGAGACGGACCATCCCCTGCCTTTTGCGGCTTCTAAAAAAGCTCCTGTACCACAGCCCACGTCAAGCAATGCACCGTTCTTTATCAGGGGCTGTATCAAGCCTACTTTTTTTCCTATGCTGTATTTGCGGACCTGTTGGTATATCCACTGGGTAAGGTTTTTGGAGCTGTCCTCGTGAGAATAATACTCTGGAAAATCGTAGTAGGGCCCGATAGCTTCAAACGCTGGTCTAGGATTGGTAAACAGGAGTTCGCAATCGGCGCAGCGGCATAGGGTAAAGGTCTCTTTGCTCACCGCATGGTCCTTTACTTCCCTGTAATTCAGGAAGTTTCCATTTTTGCAGGCGGGGCATTTGAGTAGTCTTTCGCTCATTATCTCCCTAGATAAACAGTTAAAATCGACACATCTGCCGGGGAAACACCGCTAATGCGTGCCGCTTGACCAAGCGTTTCGGGACGTATTTTGTGCAATTTATGCCTTCCCTCATTGGACAATGCGGTGATGGAGAGAAAATCAAAAGTAGAGGGGATGCTCAGATGTTCCAAATGGGCTACTTTTTCCACCAGAAGCCGCTCTTTTTCCAAATAACTATCGTACTTCAATTGAATTTCTGCTTGCTCAAGAACTTCAGTTGAAAAAGCCCCCAAATACTCTTTTAGGCTAGGCGTAGCTTCTTTTAAGTGATGCATAGACAACTGTGGCCTTTTGAGAATTTTCTCGGCACTGGTTTTTTCGGTGACCGCGCCTGTTCCTAAAGCAGTGAGTAAGGGATTGATTTCTTCGGGCTGAAGCTTAAACTGACCTAGGCCCTGTAGCAAGGAAGAGGTATTATTCTTCTTTTCTACCATGAGTGCATACCGCTCTTCGCCGGCCAAGCCTAGCCTATACCCTGATTCGGTTAGGCGAATATCTGCATTGTCCTGTCTTAGGGAAAGACGAAATTCTGCTCTGGAAGTAAACATGCGGTAGGGCTCCTCGGTGCCCTTGTTGACCAAGTCATCGATAAGCACACCGATATAAGCTTCGGAGCGTTGCAACACAAAAGGCTCCTTTTCTTGGACGCTCAAATAGGCGTTGATTCCAGCCATAAGTCCCTGACAAGCAGCTTCTTCGTAGCCGGTTGTTCCATTGATTTGTCCTGCAAAAAACAAGCGTTCAATGGCTTGGGTTTCCAAACTCATTTTCAATTGAGTAGGAGGAAAATAGTCGTATTCTATGGCATAGCCGGGGCGAAACATTTTGGCTTGTTCAAAGCCTGGTATTTTCCGTAGTGCCGCATATTGCACGTCCTCGGGAAGGGAAGTCGAAAAACCATTTACATAGATTTCTACGGTATTCCATCCTTCCGGCTCTACAAAGATTTGGTGTCGTTCCCTCTCTGCAAATCGGTTGATTTTGTCTTCTATGCTAGGGCAGTACCTGGGGCCTAATCCCTGGATTCTTCCGTTAAACATGGGAGATCGGTCAAAGCCCGTCTCTAAGGTTTGGTGCACGTCTCTGTTGGTGTAAGTGATCCAACAAGAGCGTTGTTTTTGCAAAGGACGAGTAGTAGGAGAAAAGGAAAATTTCTCAGGGTGTTCGTCTCCGAGCTGCTCCTCCATTTTGGTGTAATCCAGACTTCTTCCATCTACTCTTGGTGGGGTGCCCGTCTTCATTCTTCCAGCTTCTAGGCCTAAGGATACCAGTTGTTCGGTAATCCCTTTTGCCGCAGATTCTCCTGTTCTCCCCCCACCAAACTGTTTTTCTCCAATATGAATAATTCCATTCAGGAAAGTGCCGTTGGTCAACACCACAGCTTTTCCCATAATTTCCAAGCCTATAGCGGTCCTTACGCCATGCACCCTTCCGTTTTTTACCAAGAGCCCGCTGATCATCTCTTGCCAAAAATCTACACCCGGAGTTTGTTCCAAGGCCAAGCGCCATTGTTCCGCAAAAAGCATGCGGTCATTTTGTGATCGAGGCGACCACATGGCAGGCCCTTTGGAACGGTTCAGCATGCGGAATTGTATCATGGAAGTATCGGATATAAGGCCCGACATCCCCCCCAGGGCATCAATTTCCCGAATGATTTGCCCCTTGGCTACACCACCCATGGCGGGATTGCAAGACATCTGGGCTATTGTATTCATGTTCATCGTGCACAGGAGAACCGAAGCCCCCATTTTGGCTGCTGCATGGGCCGCTTCGCATCCTGCGTGCCCGGCGCCTACTACGATGATGTCATATTCTGGAAACATGGTTTGTTGCTGTGTTCCACGTGGAACAGGTTTAGTTTACATGGGCTACTGTTTCACGTGGAACGTTTTCAGGTTTTCATAAAGGGCAATGGCCTCTTCTTCTTTCTTTCGCATCAAAGCGGCCTCCTCTTTCGATTTATCTTTATAGCCCATCAAATGAAGTGCGCCATGCGCCATCACGCGTGAAAGTTCGTTTTCGAAGGGCACTTGGTGCAATAGGGCGTTTTCTTTTACTCTTTCTATACTTATAAAGATATCCCCTTCCAGCTCCTTCTCCTTTTCGGAAGAATCAAAGGTGATGATATCTGTGTAAGTGGTATGTTGCAAATAGTCTAGGTTCAATTGATAAAGGTATTCGTCTGTACAAAAGATATAATTGAGTTCTTTGAGGCCAAATCCCTCTTCTTTTGCCAATTGACCCAACCAAGATTTTCTTTTTAGCTTGTCTGGGACGTGAAAGGCGATTTGTTCAGAAAAGAAATGAATCGCCATGGCTTAGTCTACGTAAAAGGAAAGAATAGTTTTCTTTCCTCCATTTTCAAACCTTACTTCATCGCTGAGTTGACGCATCAAAAAAATTCCTCTTCCGCTTGTTTTTTCTAAATTTTCTGGGGCAGTGGGATCGGGCAAGGAAGTAAAATCAAACCCTTTGCCTTCGTCTTCAATGCAAAAGGATAAGACCCCGGGATGAAGGTTGAGCTCTAGATGCACCATCTTTTGTGCATTGCTTTCGTTGCCGTGCACGATGGCATTGCTGATGCATTCAGTGACAGAAATCATGATATTCCCATAGATATCGTCATTGATTTCAAATTCTTCCTTGGCATTATCGATAAAACTTTCAACTACTTGAATGTTTTCAATCAAAGAAGGAATAGAAATTTTTATAGAATTCATCACAGAAATGCGGAAATAAGGGTTTCTTTTTTTCTTATTCTCAGCCCAATTCCAAGAGGACTGGGCAGTGGTCGGAATGGATTACATCCGGTAAAATTACAGCTCTTTTTAGTTTGTTTTGCAATTCTTTGCTTGCCATATGGTAATCAATTCTCCAGCCCAAATTTTTTGCTCTAGCATTGGCCCGGTAGCTCCACCAAGAATAGTGGTGAGGCCCTGGATGAAACTCCCTAAAGGTGTCAATAAAACCAGAGTCCACCAACTTATCCATCCAGGCCCGTTCTTCCGGTAAAAACCCAGAGGTGTTTTTATTGGCAATGGGATTGTGAATGTCTATGGCTTTGTGACAAATATTATAATCCCCGCTCAGAATCAATCCTGCATCTTGTTTTTTTAAGTCTTGCATAAACCCATATACGTCATCTAGGAAGTCGTATTTGAAGTCCTGACGTACATCACCGGTGGTACCCGATGGGAAATAGGCAGAGATAAAGGAAAACCCTTCAAAGTCTGCACGAAGCATTCTCCCTTCGTCGTCGTAGGCGGGCACCCCCATTCCGTAATGCACGGCCTTAGGCGCGACCTTGCTCAGGATGGCTACCCCACTGTATCCTTTTTTTACGGCAGGAAAGCAGTAGCGCGCATAACCAAGATCCTCAATTCGTCCCCAATCCACATCGCTTTCTAGGGCCTTAATCTCCTGTAAACCAATAACATCGGGAGATTCTTGTGCTAACCAATCCACAAAGCCCTTGGTGATGGCCGCTCGGATGCCGTTTACGTTGTACGAGATAAGTTTCATCTACAATTCTACTTGATATTCTTTTTCAAAATACTCCATTACCTGCAGCTTCAGAAGCTTTTCTTGTTCGAGCAAATCGAAGTGAGGCAGCTCTTTGAGCAACTTCCAATGGGGCCAGCCCTCTTGGTCTACAAAATCCAAGGCATAGAATCCAGCATAGCTCAGGACCTTGCAAATCGCAATATGCATCACGTCCTGCTTTTCTTCCTTGGTAAAGAATCGAGTTCCTTGGCCCAGCTCTTGTACCCCTATGAGGAACAAAACCCCGTTCAGGTCTTTGGGCTTTTTGCCAATGCTATTTTCTAGTCCATCTAGAAGTTTGGCCCATCGTTTTTCTAAATCTAAATCTCGCTTAAACATGAGGCTTAGGCCCTTTTTTCCAATTCTTCCCAAAACTCTACTGCTCGGCGCAGGTGGGGAACAACAATCGATCCCCCGATAATCAATGCGATGGAAAAGACCTCGAAGACCTCTTTTCGACCGACTCCCGCCTCATGGGATTTTTCCAAGTGGTACTTGATGCAATCGTCACAGCGCAGCACCATAGAACAAGCCAATCCGATCATTTCCTTGGTTTTTACTTCCAGGGCACCTTCGGTGTAGGTATTACTGTCCAAATTGAAAAAGCGCTTGATGACCTTGTTGTCCTCTGACAAAATGCGCTCGTTCATCCGGCTACGATAGTCATTGAATTCTTCCAGTAGATTCATTAGCTTAGGTCTTTTTGATCGTACATCTTGTAAATATACGGCATATTCTACCCATAGGTAGCGCCACACACTTCAGCCTATGTCTTTATTTTTTTGGAAAGACTTTGTAGACCTTATTTTTCCGCGCCTTTGTCCGCTTTGTCGCCGGGCGCTTTTTGATTTTGAGCCCTGCTTGTGCACAATTTGCCAAGGGACGCTTCCTAGGGCTAACTTTCATCTGCGCGCAGAGGACAATGAGTTGACCTCCAAGTTACGAGGACTCTACCCGGTACATCGGGCCATGGCATTTTTACGCTTTACTAAAAAAGGGAATAGCCAAGCCCTACTTCACCTACTGAAGTACAAGAACAAACCAGAGCTGGCCGAAGACTTAGGTAGATTGTATGGTCTTTCCTTGACTAGAAGCGGGTATTTAAACCAATGGGACATCATTGTGCCCGTGCCTTTGCATGCCCTGAAAAAACAAAGAAGAGGGTACAATCAAAGCGAGCAATTTGCTCTTGGCCTTTCCCGCTCCCTAGGGATTCCTGCAGAAGAACTCTTGCTAAGAATCAAAAACACCCCTACGCAAACCCGCAAGTCAAGGCTAGAAAGGCAAAGTAATGTAGATGAAGTGTTTGCCTTAAAATCGGGAAAGAAGGTAACAGGAAAACGGGTGTTGTTGGTCGATGATGTGCTTACTACGGGCGCTACCTTAGGCGCTTGTGCTCGGGTGCTTTGGGCAGATGGAGCAAATCTTGTAGATTTGGCTACTATAGCCGCAGGCGGCAATTAAATCGACATGGACCTAGAACACTTACGCTATCCGATTGGGAAGTTTAACCCAACAGCTATCACGACCACATTATCTCAAGCGATGGATGAAATTAAACGCTTTCCATCCGCTCTTTTTGCTGCTGTGGCCCCATTGAGCGAGCAGGAGCTTGATCTTCCTTACCGGCCCGGGGGATGGACGATCAGGCAGCTGGTACACCACTGCGCTGATAGCCATACCCAGGCTCTTTTCAGAGTGAAACTAGCCTTGACCGAAGAAAACCCCACCATAAAGCCCTATCATGAAGCCCAATGGGCGCAATTGCCTGATGCAAATTTGCCTGCCCACTTGTCTTTGGACCAACTCCGCATCGTACACCAGAAGTGGACGAGCTTGCTGGAAGCGATGAGTGCCGAGGAGTTCAAAAAAACTTTTTTTCATCCAGAAAAACAGCGCAGCCAAAGTTTAGAAGAAGTGACCTACCTCTACGCCTGGCACGGGCAGCACCACCTGGCGCACATTACAGGGGCCATTTCTAGAAATTTTGATCGTTAAGGCCCATGCAGGTTTCTTTGGCTCAGCAACGCATTCTGGTTACCGGCGCTTCACGAGGAATTGGAAGGGCCATCGCCCGACAACTTTCTGCCTCAGGAGCAGAGGTCATTTTGCACTACGGCAAGCAGGAGGAAGAGGCCAAGTCTTTGCTGGCGGAGCTTCCCCATCGTGCCCATTTGGCCCCCTGTGATCTTTCTCGACCCGAAGAGGTGATGGGATTTATTCCTGGTTTGGTGGACCGCTACGGGCCCTTGACCGCCCTAGTCAATAATGCGGGCATATCTCCCGCGGCAGCAGACCGTTTGCCGACCAGGGACTGGTGGGAGATCTGGGAACGTGTCATGGCTGTAAACACCACTGCGGTAGGCATTCTCAGCAAAGAATTTGTAGATCAAGCAAGAAGCCAAGGACAAGGGCGCATTGTCATGATTTCCTCTAGAGCAGCTTTTCGTGGAGATACTCCCGATTACCTGGCCTATGCAGCCTCCAAAGGCGCTCTGGTGAGTCTTATGCGCTCGATCGCAAGGTACTATGGAAAGGAAGGAATAAAAGCATTTTTGATTGCACCTGGATTTACCCGCACCGACATGGCCAAGGAAATCTTGGAGCAGTATGGCGAGGACTTTGCCATGAAAGATTTGGCGCTTACCAAACTTACGGAGCCAGAAGACATCGCTCCTATGGTTGCGCTGCTTTGTTCCGGCCTTGCTGACCACGCTACGGGAACGTCCATAGACATGAATGCAGGCTCCTACGTACGTTAATAAACCCGGTGTTGCTGTGTCTTCTTCTCCTACATTAAGTCCTGATCTGATTCGGCTTCTGAAGCTGTTTCTCCTCCCTGCCCTAGGCCTGGTCTTGCTGCTTTCTTTTTTTGATGGGTATCGTGCCAACAATTCGGGAGAAGACCGAAGTTTTAAGGTGGCGGCATCAGATCGGCTTTTTTTCATGAACTTGAGAAGTGTGCATTACGATCGAGAAACCCGAAGAGATGCGGGGATGGTCTTATTTAGGCATGAAAAAAGGAAGGAGACGAAGAGCGGTCTTTACTTCTTTCCTGCGATTTTGTTACATCCAAAAAAAGAAGAGGCCTATTTGTTTTTTGAATGGGAGGGAGAAAAACAGCCCCTGAGCCTGCAGGTAAAAAAAGGAAATCAAATAAGCCAGATTCCCTTAGCCTTGGGGGGAAACGAATCCCATAAGGTCTTAGGGGAGCTCCTTTGGCCGCTTTTGGAGCAAGGAGCCACGTTTACTGCTACCCTGGATGGAAAAGAAATACCTCTTTGGGAGGGAGAAATGGAAAAGGAAGTTTTGAAAACCGTTTTGAGCGACTATTTTAGGGTCCTCAATCAAGCCCGACCCTAGTGGAAAATACTCCCAACTCCCCGCTCATCTATTTTCGTTCTCAAGTAGGAAAAATCCTAGACCGTACCCCCTCTGCCGCAGGAAATTGGTTGGCTGGGACACTGTTGGCTGTAGATCTTGGAGAAATCAAGGTGGGGTATACCGTACGCCCAGACATGTGTAATCCGGGTCGGATCCTGCACGGTGGGGTAGCTTCTCTCATGCTGGACGACGTGATCGGCATGGGTAATTTTGTGGCGGGCTCCGAGTTTTTAATGAGTAGCATCAATCTCTCTGTAGATTTTTTGTCCGCTGCACAGGTAGGAGAGCCACTGGAAGTGAGCGCACGGCTGGTGCGTTCTGGGTCCAATATCAACCATTGGGAAGCGGTCATACGCAAGGAATCGGGTAAAATTGTGGCTAAAGCCAGTTCGAATTTGATTACTACCAAAGTGAAAATTGCGGATCTGAAATAAGTACAAAGTACCTGCCTACCTATAGGAGGCAGGCAAAGGATAGATTCGAATTCATATGGCCTCTTATCTCTAAAAAAAAATAAAGATGAAAAAACTACTACTACTCTCATTAGGAATCCTGCTAAGCATCGCTTCCTTTGGCCAGTCCAGAAAATACATGTCTCAGTTTAGCCACTTGCAGGGCTACTTAAACCCTGCCTTGACGGCTTACGAGGGGTCGATGGTGAAGGGCTTTGTGCGCAACCAGTGGGTAGGCTGGGAAGGAGCTCCGAAGATGAACTTTGCTTCAGCGGAACTGGATTTTGCCAACTTGGGAGGCTCAAGTGACTTGGGCAAGAATGCCATGGGGGTGAACTTGCTCAGTGACGAATACGGGGCATTTAAAGAAACCGAATTGATTTTGAGTTATGCGACGCGTATCCAGGTGAGCGAGAAGGCGGGCTTGCGTATGGGAGCGGGATTGAATATCAACAGTATCCGCTTGGACGGGACAAGACTTACTACCGAGCAAGCCAACGACCCTACGCTAGCCCAGTACGTAGGTGGCTTTGCAGACATGAACGTGCTGGACTTCAATATAGGGATGTCGGTGACGCATCCGAACTACTACCTGTCCTATGGGGTGCACAACGTAAACCAGGGGAGCATCAGCAGTGGGGACGTGTTTATGGACAAGAAGCCACGCGTAGGCATTGCTCAGGCGGGATACCGCAACCGCTTTACCGAGAACATGACTGTGATTGGCAACGCGATGTGGAGAAGTCAGGAAGATTTGCCGGACAATGTGGAGTTCAACTTGAAGTTTTTGTTCAAAGACAAATTCTGGGTAGGTGCCGGTCACCGGGTGGATTATGCCAACAATGCGCAGCTGGGCGTACTGCTAGGCAAGCTACGCTTTGGCTACGTGTACGAGTGGCCGATGCTACAGAGCTACCTGCTGCCCAACCAAACCCATGAGTTTATGCTCAGCTATAGACTCTTTGGAGGAGACGCGACGATCTGGTAGGGAATAGTACAATGTACCAGGTACCAAGTACCCACCGCGGCGGGCAGGCTAAGTAGGGATTCGCAAATGAACTAGAATTCTGCTCCTAAAGAATCTTGCTACTTGATACTAGCTACTTGATACTTTATTAATGTCCAACGCTGAATGCTGAGTGCAGAATGTTGAAGTAGGGATTCCATTTGCACCGGAATTTTACTCGATAAGTATGTTGCCTGACTGCCGAAGGCAGGGTACATTGTACTTAGTACTTGGTACTTCGTACAAAATGTACCTTGATACTTGAAACCTCCATCTATTCCAAAATTCCCTTCAAATCCGCCGGAGAATACCCCACCGACTTCAGGGTCTTGTGGTCACCTTCGCGGAAAACCAAGAACAATTCTCCCTCTTTTTCATAGAAACAAGGCGTACCCTTGGCTTCGTAATGGGCCACGGTCGCTTTGGCTTCTTCCTCTGTCTTGCAGGCCTTGCTCATGTTGGAGCGCTGTACCTCGTCAAAAAGCGCCTTGAACTTTTCCCCCAAACCAAATTCCAAGATGGCTCCTGAAAGCACGTACTGCAGGTCACACAAAGCATCGGCAATCTCCACCAAGTCTTTGTTTTCAATGGCCTCTTCCAATTCTTTCAACTCCTCCGCGAGTAAGGAAACACGCAATGCACATCGGGTTTCGGAAGGAATGGTAGGTTGAGGTAAAATGGGGTGCTTGAAGGTCTCGTGAAAAAGGGCAACGGAACTGAGGGACTTGGGATCTTGCATGGAAAAGGAGATTAACTAAAGGGAGATAGAAGAAAGAATATTCAACAAATTAGGGCTTTGCTGCCGCATAGCGCGCCGTTACTGCGTTCCAATTGACTACCTTCCAAAAGGCGGTCACGTAATCGGCGCGGCGGTTTTGGTAGTGTAAGTAATAGGCATGTTCCCACACGTCCAAACCCAAAATAGGCGTTCCCTTCACCTCTGCGATATCCATGAGGGGATTGTCTTGGTTGGGGGTGGAACTCACGACGAGCTTGCCGCTGGCATCGACCAATAGCCAAGCCCACCCTGATCCAAAACGGGCTTTGGCAGCAGTTTCAAACTGGCTTACAAAGGCTTCGTAACTTCCAAAGGAGGTTTTCAAGGCTTCCAATAAGGGGCCCTCAGGGCCAACTTCAGATTGCGGAGGGCTCAAAATACTCCAAAAGAGCTCGTGGTTGTAATGCCCTCCCCCGTTATTCCGCATTTTGGTAGAATACTTGGAAATGGAAGCCAATACCTGCTCCAAAGGCCGAGTAGTATCCACGCTTTCTTCCTTAGCAGCATCCCGCAGGTTGCTCGAATAAGCAGCGGCGTGCTTGGTGTAGTGAATCTCCATGGTCCGCGCATCGATATGCGGCTCTAGGGCGGCATACCCATAGGCTAGGGGCTGCTGGGTAAACCCTGTAGCAAATTCGGGCTGACTCTCTTGTCCGAAAAGATCAGAAATACCTGTTCCTAGAAGGCCCACCGTCAGCCCTGCTTTGGCTGAATTGGCGAGAAAAGTTCTTCGGCTGGGATGGCTTGGATTCGTCTTCATGGCTTTTGGTTTGGATACACGAATCTACACTATTTTGAGAATTTTTGGGAGCATAAACACATTATCCCCCCTCCAATAGAAGGGATTTTCCTTTCACGACAAATGCGTAAGTTTGTAGTTCATTCAAAAAATTTCTTCCCAAGCATTCAAACAAATGGCCCTACCCCAGGACATCCACTTTTTCAAGTACCAAGGCACCGGCAATGACTTTGTGATGCTCGATGACCGTCAGGCCAATTGGGACCTTAGCCATACTGCTGGCGTTAGGGCGCTCTGTGACCGTAAATTTGGGATTGGCGCCGATGGGTTTATCTTGATCCGTAACCATGCCAGCTATGACTTTGAGATGGTCTACTTTAATGCGGACGGGAGCAAAAGTTTTTGCGGAAATGGGTCGCGATGCGCCCTAGCCTTTGCCGCTTCTCTTGGCATCATCCAAGGCAAGGCCAAGTTCCTTGCCTGCGATGGGGAGCATGAGGGCTACCTTCAGGGAGACCAAATTGGGTTGCATATGGGGGATGTGTGTGAAATCTCAGAAAGTTTGGGGGATGTCTATGTCAACACAGGATCTCCTCACCACGTGCGCTGGGTCGAGCAACTGGAGGAATATCCAGTCCTAGAGCAAGGAAAACTTCTTCGCTACCACGAACGCTATGCTCCAGGAGGCAGCAATGTCAACTTTGTGCAGCAACTAGGCAATTCTGAAATCTTTGTGCGTACCTACGAGCGAGGGGTAGAAAACGAAACCCTTTCTTGCGGCACGGGAGTCACTGCTGCAGCCCTAGTCTTTGGCACTGCCACGGGGCATCAAGAAGTAAGGGTACGTACCCTGGGAGGCAATTTGTCCGTAACTTTCAAAGGAAATTCCAAAGGGGGCTTTTCTGATATTTGGCTCATTGGGCCTGCCCAAAAAGTCTTTTCAGGAACTTTTCCTATAGCCTTGCTTGAGGGCACAAAGAATTAGGAAGCCCACTGGAGTATCAATTCTGACAAAAAGGACTTATTTTTAGGTCCCCAATCCATGGGTTTATACACAGAATCATGCTAGATTTTATTGCAAAAGGTTTGGCCAAAATTTTTGGAACCAAATCGGATCGAGATATCAAAGAATTGCTACCTAAGGTGGCAGAAATCAATCAGATTTTTTCTGGCCTTGCTGGCTTAAGTGATGACCAACTCCGAGGAAAAACTCAAGAGATTCGTGCTCAAATTGCTGCGCAACTCAAAGACATAGACGATACTATTGTTGGCATTAAAGCGCAAATAGAAGCGCTCCCTGCAGAAGAAGTTCAGCAGAAAGATTCTCTCTTTAATCAAATCGATGCCCTAGAAAAGGAGCGCGATAAGGAATTGGAGAAAGTATTGGATGACGTCATGCCTACCGCCTTCGCGATTGTCAAGGAAACGGCACGGCGCTTTAAAGAGGTAGGTAAATTACAGGTAAAGGCAAGTTCTAGAGATCGAGAACTCGCGGCCACTAAAGC
>Ga0315906_10003687_pt1 | contig 20238 bp, 22 predicted proteins | sample LakEriMetagenome_4_FD_203526 | JGI IMG/M metagenome (GOLD analysis project Ga0315906, IMG submission 203526) | Freshwater fungal communities from buoy surface, Lake Erie, Ohio, United States - Buoy 2 MA122 | ecosystem: Environmental > Aquatic > Freshwater > Lake > Lake biofilm | place: USA... | reverse complement strand
TGAGTCTATCGCCTTGATAGCCAAGAGGGCCAATCAGATCAATATCAGTATCAAGCAGGAATTGCATAATAAGCTGGAGGAATTTGCAAGTCATACAGACAGTCTCGAGGAGATTCATGAGAATAAGGAGCAAATTGAGATTTCCCGTGCTTACGAGCGCATGCCAAACCCTGCCTTGTTAGCCACACGTGAATTCCTGGAGGACAAGTTGTATGCCCGTCAGCTGAATGAAGAGGATATGTTCGGATAGTTTTTGATTTTTTTAAAACATTTCTTGATAATTTCAACGACGGTTTAGGCTGTCGTTTTTTATTATGTTAAAGGGCAAAAAAATCTTACTGGGCGTTACAGGAAGTATCGCTGCTTTCAAGACTGCAGCTCTTGTAAGGCTATTAGTCAAAGAGGGAGCTGAGGTCAGGATTATTCTTACCGCAGCTGCAAGGGATTTTGTTACTCCATTGACCCTATCGACACTTTCGCATTATCCCGTACTATCTGATATTACCGATCAGGATGTCTGGAATAATCATGTGGAACTGGGCAGGTGGGCCGATGTGATGCTCATCGCTCCTTTGAGCTGTAATAGCCTCTCCAAGATGGCCAATGGTTACTGCGATAACCTGCTGATGGCTTCTTATCTGTCTGCGACTTGTCCGGTGGTTGTCGCGCCTGCAATGGATGAGGATATGTGGAAGCATCCTTCCACGAGAAAAAATATCTCTTTGCTGGAATCCTATGGTAACAATGTTATTCCTGTGGGTAAGGGCGAACTTGCAAGCGGCTTGATCGGCGAGGGTAGGATGGCAGAGCCCGAGCAAATCCTGGCTTGGCTCAATGATTTTTTTTTGACCGCAAAGCAGTTTGAGGGTAAGCGGGTATTAGTTACAGCAGGTCCTACCCATGAGGCTATTGACCCTGTCCGATTCATCGGGAACCATTCTTCAGGCAAGATGGGAATAGCGTTGGCTGAAGCGTTTGCTGCAAGAGGCGCGATGGTTGAACTTGTTCTGGGCCCGGTGAGCCTCAGTCCACGCGGCAATATCACTGTTACGAATGTTGTAGATGCGGCTTCCATGTATGAAGCAGTTTCTGCGAAAGCACCTCAATCCGATATAGTTGTAATGGCTGCAGCAGTGGCTGATTATACAGTCAGAAAACCCCTTGATTCAAAAATGAAAAAGAAAGAAGAGGGGTTGCAGCTGGAACTTGTTCCTACTGTGGATATATTGAAAAAACTGGGTGCATCGAAGCCTAAAGGTCAGGTTTTGGTCGGTTTCGCTTTGGAAACCGATAATGAGATCCCCAATGCCCTTCATAAACTACAGTCCAAAAACCTGGATTTGATTGTACTGAATTCAATGAAGGATCCCGATGCGGGTTTCGGATCTGACAACAACACGGTGACAATTTTTGACAAGGATGGGGGGCAGAGTAGCCATGGTCCTGACAGTAAGAAAAACATTGCATTCCGGATTCTGGATACCATAATCAATAAATACTATGCGTAAATTATTTATCGTGGCTATGCTGCTTTCAGCTGCTTTCATCTGCAAGAGCCAGGAACTCAATTCGAGAGTGACGGTAGTGACCACCCGCGTGGCTAATAATGTGAACCGAAGCACTTTCAATACACTTCAGACTGCCATCATGAATTTCCTGAATAACAGGAAGTGGACCAATGAAACCTATTCATCAAACGAGCGAATTGATTGCAATTTCCTTTTGAATCTTGAAAGTACGGCAGAGCCCAATATCTATAATGCCTCGCTCACCATTCAGGCTGCTAGACCGGTTTATAACACCTCCTATCTTTCGCCACTGATGAATTTTCAGGATGAGAATATCACTTTCAAGTATGTGGAATTTCAGCAGCTGGAATTCAATGAAAACCGTGTTAGCGGATCTGATGCGTTGATTTCAAATTTGACGGCTGTCCTGGCCTATTATGCATACATGATCATTGCATTTGACCATGATGCCTTTGCTTTGAAGGGGGGTGAGCCTTATTTTCAGCGGGTCCAGAATATCGTGAACAACGCACCTGAAGGAAGGAATATTTCCGGATGGAGGGCATTCGACGGTATCAGGAATCGGTACTGGCTTGTGGAAAATATGCTGAATGCCCGATACGAGGTGATACATGATATTTATTATGGTTATTACAGGCGTGGTATGGATTTGTTAATAGAGGACGAAAAAAAGTCCCGGGAGGAATTCATGAAGGTATTGGAGCAGCTGAATAGCTTCAACACTGAAAATCCCAATACCATGATCGCTCAGTTTTTCTTTCAGGGAAAATCAACCGAATGGATCAAGATTTTTTCAAAGGCCATGCCTCCAGAAAAGGCGAAGGCCAGGGAACTATTGTCAAAACTTGATCTTACAAACGCTTCAAAATACAGGGAATCTTTGAAATGAAATCACTGCCGGTTTTATTTTGCATGCTAGTATCAATGGCTTCCTGTAACGGGGATGCGAACAGAGAAAAACTGCTTCGGCCTGAAAAAATGGAAGCGGTGCTGCATGATTATTTGGAATCCGAGATTTACGTGCATGATTTTCTGTCAGCTGACGCTGTCATAAGCGACTCCTTTGAAATGGCAGTCGCGCAGGAACGCATTTTTTCAAAGCATGGAGTCAGCAGAGAGCAATTTATCCATAGTCTTGAATATTATAGCGGGCATGGGGATGAATTTCTTCCGATCATTGACAGTTTACTTGCAAAAAAAAGCGCCGAAACTGTTGACAAGAAAATCGAGATAGAACCTTCGGTGAAAAGAAGGAAAAATAAATTAATCAGAGAATTGAAATAAATCATGCATAAAGTTTTCAAATCTGCCGATGAGGCCATTCAGGATATTAAAGATGGTAACACCCTGCTGCTGGGAGGATTCGGTCTTTGCGGCATTCCTGAACATTGCATTGCGGCATTGGTCCGCAAAGGAGTGAAGGATCTTGTTTGCGTGTCCAACAATGCAGGCGTTGACGATTTCGGCATCGGACTCATGCTGCAAAGAAGACAGGTTAGGAAAATGATCTCATCCTATGTGGGCGAAAATGCGGAATTCGAGCGTCAGATGCTGACCGGCGAGCTGGAAGTGGAGCTCATTCCTCAGGGGACGCTTGCCACGCGTTGCATGGCTGCCGGTTATGGCATGCCAGCCATTTATACTCCTGCAGGGGTGGGTACCGAGGTGGCGATTGGAAAAGAGGTAAGGAATTTCAATGGCAAAGATTATCTGCTTGAATATGCGTTTGATGCGGATTTTGCCATTGTGAAGGCCTGGCGCGGCGACACACAAGGAAATCTCATATATAGGGAGACGGCACGGAATTTCAATCCACTGATGGCCATGGCAGGAAAAATCACCATTGCGGAAGTGGAAGAGCTGGTTCCCGCCGGCCGGCTTGATCCGGACCAGATTCATACTCCCGGCATCTATGTGCATCGCATCTTTGAGGGAAGCGGTTATGAGAAGAGAATCGAACAAAGGACAGTGCGTCAAAGGCCCTGACCATTCAATTATTAAACCTAATCAATCATGGCTCTGGATAAGAATCAAATCGCCCGACGAATTGCGAAAGAACTCAGGAACGGATTTTATGTGAATCTCGGAATCGGCATACCGACGCTGGTAGCCAATTTCATTCCTGAAGGCATGGACGTGGTTTTACAAAGTGAGAACGGGCTGCTGGGTATGGGACCCTTTCCGTTTGAAGGCGAGGAAGATCCTGATCTTATCAACGCCGGCAAACAGACCATCACCACAGTGCCCGGATCGGTGTTTTTTGACAGTGCCATGAGTTTTGGCATGATCAGGGCAGGCAAGGTGGATCTTACCGTTCTGGGTGCCATGGAGGTAAGCGATACCGGGGACATAGCGAATTGGAAAATTCCGGGCAAAATGGTGAAGGGAATGGGCGGTGCCATGGACCTCGTGGCCAGCGCCAAAAATATCATTGTTGCGATGATGCATACCAATCCGAAGGGAGAGAGCAAATTGCTCCCGGCCTGTACACTACCCTTGACGGGTAAACGCTGCGTTCGTAAGATTGTCACCGACCTTGCCGTACTGGATGTCACCGATCAGGGATTCAGGTTGCTGGAAAGGGCCCCGGGTATATCAGTGGAGGAGATCCAGTCCAAAACACTGGGAAGACTGCTGGTAGAAGGTGATATACCAGAGGTCACAGTTTGACCCCGGAGACTATTATCGTTTTTAAACTGTCAATTCATGAAAAAAGCCCGAAAATGTTTTCGGGCTTTGATGTTTTTATTGGCTGCCAATCAGATTCTGGGTGCTGCGGCAAGGGTTTCCTCGTTGACACCGCTGGCATATTTCTCAAAATTACTGATGAATTGCTGAGCGAGGTCCTTGGCTTTGATATCGTATTGCTCCTTATCCTCCCAGGTATTCCTCGGATTAAGAATTTCTGCAGGAACATTCGGACATTCCTTTGGCATCATCATCCCGAATACCGGATGTTGTTCATATTCCACATGATCCAATTTGCCCTCTAGTGCGGCGGTGATCATGGCTCTTGTAAACGACAATTTCATCCTGTGTCCCACACCATAAGGTCCGGCAGTCCAGCCTGTGTTTACCATCCATACATGCACATGCTCGGACTTCATTTTTTCACCCAGCATCGCAGCGTACTGGCCGGGATGAAGAGGTAGGAAAGGCGCTCCGAAACAGGCGCTGAAAGTGGATTTGGGTTCCGTGACACCTGCCTCGGTACCGGCTACCTTGGCTGTGTAGCCACTGATAAACTGGTACATGGCTTGTCCCGGAGTCAGCTTGCTGATTGGAGGCAGAATGCCATAGGCGTCAGCCGTAAGGAAAAAAATATTCTTGGGAGTTTTTCCTATGGAAGGTTCCAGCGCATTGCTGATATAGGATAGTGGATAGCTTACTCTTGTATTCTCCGTGATGTCCTTGCTGCCGAAGTCGATTTGATTTGTTCCGGGATAGAAAATAGTGTTTTCAACAAGGGCTCCCGGACGAATGGCACGGAATATCTCAGGTTCTTTCTCTTCGGTGAGGTCTATCGTTTTCGCATAGCATCCACCTTCAAAATTGAATACCGAATCTTCCGTCCAGCCATGCTCATCATCTCCGATCAATAATCGGCCTGAGTCGGCGCTGAGAGTGGTTTTACCGGTACCACTGAGTCCGAAGAAAATGGCAGTGTCACCGTCCTTGCCCATATTCGCAGAGCAATGCATGCTCAGTACCTTCTTGTCATGAGGCAGGATGTAATTGAGGATGGTGAATATTCCCTTCTTCATTTCTCCCGTGTATCCGGTACCACCGATGAGAATCATTTTCTTTTTGAAGCTCACCATGGCGAAATTATGCTGACGTGTTCCATCTGTGGATGGATCTGCCTTGAAACTTGGTGCCTGGATGATATGCCATTCAGGGTTGAACTGATCCAGCTCTTCGGCTGAAGGCCTCAGGAACATGTTATAGGCGAACAGGTTACTCCAGGGATTCTCATTGATCACCCTGATATTGAGCTTGAATTTAGGATCCGCACACGCATAGCAATCCCTGACCCAGCTTTCGTTCTGATCCAGGTGACGGACCAGTTTTTGATACATCTGGTCGAAGTATTTCTCCTCGATGGGAATATTGAAATCATTCCAGTTTACCGTCTCTGCAGTGATATCATCTTTTACAATGAATTTGTCCTTGGGACTGCGTCCGGTGAATTCACCCGTGCGGATAATCAGGGCTCCGGTTTCATTAAGCACACCTTCTCCCCTTGAAACAGTTTGATGACTTAGTTCGGTGGGGGATAATTGGTAATTGATCTTCTGGTTTAAGCTGAACCCCAGGTCTCTGAGTTGTTTTTCAGGAGCCTGGTGCGTCAAGGAAGCTGTTGCAGACATAAAATATTTATTTTAATTTATATATCTCAGACCGGCAACAAAGGTAAGACTTAGGCCTGAAAAAAAGTTCCGGCTCACCTCAAAAGGGGGTTTTTCAAGGCTGTTTTTTTTCTCAATTAATTGTATTATTGTCACTTATAAATAGATGTATCTTGCATCTACCAATTAAATTCCCACCATGAAATATTTACCCCTCAACCCTGAGATTTTCATTCAAAATCGCAAAAGATTTGTTGAAAAAATGGCAAAGAACTCTCTCGCCATCTTTAACAGCAACGATGAATTGCCAATGAATGGAGATCAGTTGCATCGGTTCAAGCAGAACGCTGATATGTTTTGGTTAACCGGAATCGAGCAGGAGGATAGCATGCTGATTTTATTTCCGGATAATCCGGACCCGAAATACAGGGAGGTCCTTGTTCTGGTACGCCCCAATGAACTCAAGGAAAAATGGGATGGCCATCGGCTAAGGGCTCAGGAGGCCAGAGCGATCTCCGGTATCCAGACAATCGTATGGCTTGACGTGATTGACGGAATTTTACAACCCTGTATTCATCTTGCAGATACGATTTATCTCAACTCGAATGAAAATGACAGGAAAGCCAGTCAGGTGCCTGTCAGAGACTACCGTTATGCGGAGATGATGAAGATCCGTTATCCTTTGCATCAATACAAGCGCAGCGCCAGGATCATGAAGGAGCTTCGTGCCATCAAATCCCCACTTGAAATTGAGGTGATGCAAAGGGCGATTGATATCACTGATAATACCTTCAGAAGGCTGCTGCAATTTGTAAGACCCGGAGTGATGGAATACGAGATTGAGGCGGAGATTTTTCATTCCTTTCTTTCTCAGCGCTCCTCAGGACCCGCTTATAGTAGCATCATAGCCAGTGGGGACAGGGCTCGCACGCTGCATTATGTTGAAAATAACCGGGAATGCAAGGATGGAGAATTACTGTTGATGGACTTCGGCGCAGAATATGGAAATTATTGTGCTGATCTTACCCGTACCATTCCTGTCAATGGTAAATTCAGCAGAAGACAGAAAACTGTTTACAATGCCTGCCTGCATCTTCATAAATATGCTGCCGGCCTGCTGAAGCCGGGAATCAGTATCGCGGACTATACCGAAAAGGTAGGGGATGAGGCTACCGTCATATTTCAAAAAATCGGGTTGCTGAAGAAATCTGATATCAGGAATGAGGATCCTGAAAACAGAGCATACCGGAAATATCTTTATCATGGGATCTCCCATCATCTTGGTCTGGATGTTCATGATCTGGGAACCAGAACAGAACCTATCAAGGCCGGGATGGTATTCACGGTTGAACCCGGTATTTACATTGAAGAGGAACAGATGGGCATACGCATTGAGAATAATTTTTGGATAACTCGCAACGGAAACAAGGACCTGATGAAGAATATTCCTATCACCGCGGAGGATATCGAAATGTTCATGAAGCGTCAGAAATAACTTTTATGCTAAAGCAAATACCTAATATTTTCACCCTTCTTAATCTTGTTTGCGGTTGCATAGCCATCATCATGACCATGCAGCAGGGAATAGTGCTGCAAATGGGAGAGGAGACAGGTGTGCAGTATATCGACATCCCTGAGAAAATCTGGATGGCTTCTTTGTTCATTGCGCTCGCTGCAGTCATTGATTTTTTGGATGGTTTTGTAGCCAGGGCCTTGGGTGCGGTGTCTGAGTTGGGTAAGCAGCTTGATTCACTGGCGGACGTTGTGAGCTTCGGTGTGGCTCCTTCCCTCATATTGTATCAATTTTTAAGACTCGGATTTGCAGCTTATGACACATCCCTCGATGCACCTTTGTGGTGGTTGTTGCCGGCTCTTTTACCTGCTGCTGCCGCGGCCTATCGTTTGGGAAGATTCAATCTTGACGATTCGCAAACGGTCTGGTTTCGCGGACTGCCTACTCCTGCCGCGGGTCTGATGGTTGCTTCCCTGCCTCTTATTTACTGGAACAGCGAATCATCCATGATTGTTCTTGCCATCAAAAGCCCCTGGTTGATCATCGCAATTTCCATTGGGATCAGCCTACTCATGGTTTCGCGCTTGCCGATGTTGTCACTGAAATTCGCCAAAGGCTCTCCCGCCAATCTTCCCAGAATCATTTTGCTGGCATTTTTTATCACTGCGATTTTTATGAAGGGATGGTTATCGGTGCCGGCCGCATTTTTGGCTTACATAGTTTTATCTTTGATCTATAAACGACAGGCTATATGAAATACAAAGCGGCGGTGCATATCATGCCATTGAAAGAACTGTTGGATCCCCAGGGTAAAGCTGTGATGAGCGGATTGCAGCAACTGGGTATCAGTTCCATTTCAGATGTTCGCGTGGGCAAACAGGTTGTTTTGGAAATCGAGGCGACAGGAGAGGAGCAGGCATTGCAAATCGCAGCCGAGGCTTCCAAAAAATTGCTGGCCAATCCCGTGATGGAAGTATTTGATATTTCCCTGAGTCTTTCCTGACGACCCTGCATGCTTTACGTTGTACCATCCCCCATTGGCAATCTTGCAGACATGACTTTCCGTGCCGTGGACGTACTCAGGCAGGCCGATCTGATACTTGCCGAAGATACCCGTACTTCCTCGGTATTGCTCAAACACTATGAAATCAACAAGCCTATAACTCCCTATCATCGAAACAATGAGCACAGGATTGTAACCCACCTGGTGGAACAAATGCAATCGGGAAAGAAAATGGCCCTTCTTACCGATGCCGGTACCCCCGGGATAAGCGATCCGGCTTTTTTGCTGGTGAGGGAATGTATTAGAAATCAGATATCTGTTGAATGTCTTCCCGGCGCCACCGCATTTGTCCCAGCCTTGGTCAACAGCGGACTGCCCATGCATCAATTCTGTTTTGAGGGATTCCTACCTTTGAAAAAGGGAAGGATGACAAGGCTCAAGGAGCTTTCCGAAGAGTCGAGGACCATGGTTTTTTATGAAAGTCCGCTCAGGTTAGTCAAGACGCTTGATGATCTGATTCAGTACATGGGTCCGGAAAGGGACTGTTCCGTGAGTCGGGAACTCAGCAAGAAGTTTGAAGAGAATGTCAGGGGCAGCCTGGAAGAAGTTAGTCGCCATTTCAAGGAAAAGGCGCCCAAAGGCGAGATTGTGCTGGTAGTTTCAGGAAAAAATAAGTAAGCCTTCCCTTTATGCCTCAAAAAATAATCTTTCTGCTTTTATTTGCGGCTGTTTTGACGACCCATTCTTTCTCTCAGGATTCCATTTATTCCAGAAGGGTGGTCGATACCCTCTCCTCAAAATATTTTTTCGGAAGAGGCTATGTCAATGAAGGGATGGCTAAAGCCGCAGGTTACATTCGCGAACAGTTCATTAATTCGGGATTATTGCCACTGGAGGGAAAAGATTTTTTTCAATATTTTGAGTATCCGGTGAATCGCTTTCCCGGAAAAGTCCTTTTCAAATCCGGCAGGAAAAAATTGAAAGCGGGAATCGATTACCTGGTTTCCCCTGATTCAAAAGGTATTAAGGGGCGAGGTAAACTGGTCAGGATCGATAGTGCAAGATTTCTTGATCCCTCCAATAATTTGCTCGTTATCTGTCAGGATAAACTGACTTGGTCGGTATCTCAAAAAGAAGCCAATCATACCACCCTCTGGATGAAAAAAGGTTTGATTGCCTCCTCATTGAAATATAAATGCCGCATTGATCAGGAGTTCGTGAAAAATTTCAAAGCTGCAAATGTCTGCGGGATGGTTAGAGGAAAGGCGCATCCCGATTCTTTTATTTTCATTACTGCGCATTATGATCATCTGGGTGGTATGGGTGATGAAGTTTTTTTTCCGGGAGCGAATGATAATGCCAGTGGTGTCGCCTTGTTGCTGAATCTGGCCCGGTATTATTCGGCCCATCCGCAATCTTACTCCATGGTGTTCATCTGTTTCGCAGGTGAGGAAGCCGGATTGCTGGGGTCAAGGTATTTCACCGAAAACCCTCCGATAGCATTGGACCGGATCCGTTTTTTGATCAATACCGATCTTGCCGGTACAGGTGAAGAAGGAATCACCGTGGTGAATGCCGGCATTCATCCTAAGGAATACGAAAAGCTTGTTTCACTGAATGAATCGCTGCATTTGCTGAAAGCGATTCGACCACGCGGCCGTGCCGCCAACAGCGATCATTATTATTTTTCTGAAAAGGGAGTTCCTGCTTTTTTCATATACACATTGGGAGGTATTCAGGCTTATCATGATGTGTTCGATCGCTCATCCACGCTGCCTTTGAATGAGCAGGAAGATTTACATAGCCTGATGCGTAATTTTGTTGAATATCTTCAGGCTTCAAATTAATAATTATGATGATCAGGCTAATAATTCTTGTTTTACTTGTACACTTGTCTCTCTTGCAGACTGCCTTCGCCCAATACTGGCAACAGCGGATAAAATATGTGATGGATGTACGACTGGATGTCAATACCAACATCATGCAGGGAAAACAGAAAATTGATTATTACAATAATTCTCCCGACAGGCTTGACAGACTCTATTTTCATTTGTATTGGAATGCATTTCAGCCTAACAGCATGATGGACATGCGCAGCCGAGAGCTGGGAAAGCAAGTGGTCAACGGCCGGTCCGACTGGGATCCGAGAGTAAAGGACAGGATTTCGCAATTGAAACCTGATGAAGCAGGATATCAGAAAATCAGGTCTGTTAAGTTGAACGGAGTCTCACAACTCTATGTGTACCATGAAACGATTTTGGAGGTCAAACTGAAAAATCCCATTCTGCCGGGCACCAAGGTAATACTGGATGTTGATTTCGAGGCGCAGGTTCCATTGCAGGTAAGAAGGGCAGGAAGGGATAATCCCAACACCGGCGTTCGATACAGTATGAGCCAGTGGTACCCCAAAATGTGTGAGTATGATAAAGACGGTTGGCATCCGAATCCCTATGTGGCACGCGAGTTTTATGGCGTATGGGGTGATTTTGACGTCAGCATCCGGATTGACCGGAATTACAAGCTGGGTGCCACAGGGACGCTGGTCAATGCAGCGGAAATCGGTTGGGGATATGATAAAGACAACAGTGATTTGAAGCCGACCAATTCCGATTCAAGACTATGGCGATTTTCCGGGAGCAGAATACATGATTTTGTATGGGCTGCTGATACCGGATACAAGCATATCAGTCGTAAAACCTATCAAGGTGGACCGCTGGTGCATGTGATTTACAAACCCAAGAGTTCGGAAGCCACTCCTGACAGTGCCTGGAAGGTACTGGCCGATGCCGCCGTAAAGGTCCTTCCCTACATCGAAAAAAATTTCGGCAAGTATCCTTATCCCCAGTATTCATTTATTCAAGGAGGCGATGGAGGAATGGAGTATCCTATGGCTACCCTTGTTGCAGGTCCCTCGCTCGGAACCGCGTTTCATGAATGGATGCATAGCTGGTACCAGATGATACTCGGCTTCAATGAAAGTCGCTATGCCTGGATGGATGAAGGATTTACGAATTTTGCCGAAGACCGCGTCATGAAGTTTTATAAGGAAGGAAGATCCTCCATTGAGGATTATCGGGATATGCTAAAGTCTGCTCCGAACAATGAGAAAATCAGGAACCTCCTGGATTATTTGCCGGAGAATCATGCGGATGGTTATGCAGGATATTTCAATCTGGTGAAATCCGGACTGCAGGAGCCGCTGACTACGCATGCCGATCATTTTGAAACCAATTATGCTTACAGCGTGAGTTCCTACGGTAAGGGTCAGGTTTTCCTTTCTCAGTTGGGATACATCCTGGGTGATTCCGTTCGTGACAGGATCCTGCTTGCTTTTTATGACAAATGGAAGTTCCGTCATCCAGATGCGGATGATTTTATGAGGCTTGCAGAAGAAAAAAGCGGAATCCAGCTGGACTGGTACAAAGAATATTGGGTGGAGGGAATCAAGACCATCAATTATGCCATCGACAGTCTTTGGGAAGAATCGGGGAATACAAAAATCAGATTGCGAAGAATCGGCAATATGCCGATGCCGGTCGATCTCAGGATAACCTATCGGGACAGTGTGTCAGAGGAACATCTGATTCCGCTTGATCTCATGTTCGGCAGCAAGCGCCCTGAAAATGAAAAGATGGTCTTCATTGCGGAGACCCCCTGGAAATGGACCCATCCTACTTTCACAATGGAAGTCAAAAGAAGACTGATAGATGTCAAGCAGGTGGAAATCGATGCATCCAGGCGGATGGCGGATGTAGACAGGAAAAACAACCTGCTACAGCTTGGTTGGTAACTTATTTCTTTAGCGGTTGGTAGAGCATGGATTTTCCTCTGAAATGTTCCTCAGGAAAGTACTGATAGATATCCCAGATATAAGGTTTGCAGCCGCTTCCAGCGATTTCCAGCGTGAGATCACCTCCTTTCAGGCATATCAATCCATTAGGGGAGGAAGATGGGCTGTTCGGCTTTTGAAGCAAGGGTTTGCTCCATTTCCATAGCTCGCCCAGCGGAGCCACGGCTCTTGAAACTACCGCATCAAACTTACGGTTACGGATGTCTTCCACGCGGCTGTGAAGGGTGGTGACATTTTTCAGTCCTACGGCTGAGGCTACTTCCTTCACCACGGTCAGTTTCTTATTGATACTATCTGCCAGCAGGAAATTTGTTTCCGGAAAAAAGATCGCCAGTGGAATTCCGGGGAAGCCTCCGCCGGTGCCCAGATCCAGCACCTGGTCACCTTTTACGAATTCAAATTCTGCAGCGATGACAAGGGAGTGCAGCACGTGATGCAGGTAGAAGTTATCCATATCCTTCCGGCTGATCACATTGATTTTTTCATTCCACTCTCTGTAAAGAGGTTCCAGCATCGCCAATTGGCGTTCCTGTTGAGGACTGAATTCTGAGAAATATTTTCTGATCAGTTCCATGCTTGTGCTTATTTCCACGCCGGCCGGTTTTTTCTGAAAAGAGCGGCGGCGAAGGAAAGATAATAAAAAAACATCCCGAGGTCAAAGAACGGAAAAAGCGGGAACAGATCCTTTTCGCCAAGCCTTTGCATGCTTCGGAAATAGATGATTCCCTGCAGCAGCATTCTGAATGTGAAAATGATTAGCGCGATCTGCCATTGGAAAAACAAGGCTGAGATAAAAAGCGGGTAATACAGGAAGTGGGTGAGAGAGTAAGCACTTAGCAGGAATTTGTGCAAGGGTTTGTACCTTCTTGAAGTCGAGTAATGTCTTTTTTTCTGAGCGATCCATTGACTGAAATTTTTGGCAGGCCTGCTTAGTGTGAAGCTGTTCTTATCCAGGCATACGGCTGTATTTTTTCTGTTGGCGGCCATATTGATGAACAGGTCGTCATCACCTCCTGCAATATTGTTGTGCGCTGAGAATCCTTTGAGTCGGAAAAAAAGTTCCTTTTTATAGCTGAGGTTTCTTCCTACGCCCATATAGGGGATTCCGGCAAGTGCGAAATTCAGATATTGAATAGCTGTATGAAAAGTTTCCCATCGAATGATCTTATTAAGTAATCCTTTCTTCTTGTGATAGGCGCCGTAGCCCAGTACAATTTCGATTCCCGGTTTTTCATAAGGGGTCATCATGGCGCTGATCCAGTGTTCTGATGCGGGCACGCAATCGGCATCCGTAAGCAATACGGTATCATGGGCCGCCGATTTGATGCCGATGCTCAGTGGGAATTTTTTTCCGGGAATCATTTTCGCCTCCTGGGTCAGCTCAATTACTTTCATTTGCGGAAATTCCTGTTTGATTTCAGACAACACATACTTGGACTCATCCACTGAATTGTCATTGACCACAATCACTTCATGCTGCCCGGGATACTGTTGCAACAGGATGCCCGGCAGATTATTCACAAGATTGGAAGCTTCATCACGCGCGCATACGATCACACTCAATGGTTGTCGCGGATCTTTCGTTCGGTTTCTGATGTTGATGAAGGCTAGTCTGCTGAAAAAAAACAATAGATAGATGACCTGGATGAAAGCGATGGTGCAAAATGCCCAGAATATCCAAAGAAGCCATTCGTTTTGCAACTGCATGCTGCAAAAATAAACCTAACCGGATTAATGGCAGGAACAGAGATGCAGAAACTTATCTTTGTGTCTAATTTATCATGGCAGCCCTGCAATTTGAAATATCAGCCCGCGATTCTGTCACCAAGGCCAGGGCGGGAAAGGTTATTACCGATCATGGTGAGATACAAACGCCGATATTCATGCCTGTGGGTACGGTGGGATCAGTGAAGGCGGTCACTCAGCAGCAACTGATGCGGGATGTGCATGCCCAGATCATCCTTGGCAATACCTATCACTTGTATCTTCGGCCGGGTACCCGGGTACTGGAGGCTGCAGGCGGTCTTCATCGTTTCAATGGATGGGCCAAGCCCATTCTTACCGACAGCGGAGGCTATCAGGTTTTTTCACTTTCAGGCAACCGTAAAATCAGGGAGGAGGGGGTGGAGTTTCGTTCCCATATCGACGGAAGCAAGCATTTGTTCACTCCTGAATCCGTAATGGACATTCAGCGCAGTATCGGAGGCGATATCATCATGGCCTTCGACGAATGCCCGCCTTATCCGAGCGATCATGATTATGCTAGAAAAAGCATGGAGATGACCCATCGCTGGCTGGAGAGATGCTTCAAAAGGTTAGGCGAGACTCCGGATTTGTATGGCCACACGCAAAATCTCTTTCCGATCGTACAAGGCAGCACCTTCCGGGATCTTCGCACAGCTTCGGCAGAGTTTGTGGCATCCAAAGCTGCCACAGGAAATGCGATTGGCGGATTGAGTGTGGGGGAATCCGCTGATATCATGTATGAAATGACGGCGCTTTGCTGCGATATCTTGCCTCAGGAGAAGCCTCGTTACCTCATGGGGGTAGGTACACCCTGGAATATCCTTGAGTGTATTTCGTTGGGAGTGGATATGTTTGACTGTGTGATGCCGACCCGCAATGGTCGCAATGCCATGTTATTTACGACAAACGGCGTGATCAATATCGATAATAAGAAATGGGAAACGGATTTTTCTCCACTTGATGAAGGCCTGGATTGTGAGGTAAGCCGATTTTACTCCAAAGCTTATGTAAGGCATTTGTTCAAGAGCGGGGAATATCTCGGATTGATTATTGCCAGCATACATAATCTTGCCTTTTATCTCTGGTTGGTAACGGAGGCAAGAAAACAGATTATTACAGGAGGCTTTGCCAGGTGGAAGCAGGAGATGATGTTAAGATTACAGCAGAGGTTATGAAAAATGACTGCTGTTTCAGATATTGGGAAACGAATAAACTGCCAGAATCATGGATATCAAATCATTCAGCCGAATCCTCTTTGCTTTTCTTTTTTTCTCACTGATCAGTATTGATTCCTTCTCTCAGGAAAATACACAGGCCATCAGGCAGGCTGCAGCATCAACTGTGACTATTAAAATCAGCGGCCCGACCGGAAATAAGTTCGCTACAGGTTTCTTTATTGGAAAAAACCTGATTGTGTCCAATTTTCATTTTTTCAAGGATGCGACTGCCGCCTCCTGCATTGGGGATGAGGCTGCCAAGAGTTATGAAATACCGGGATCGCTTGCCGAAGATGATATTTCCGATCTTATTTTGCTTAAAGTTAACGGACTCGAAAGTGCTTCGCTTAAAATTGCTGTAGGTCAACCGGTAGTTTCGGAATCCGTTTTTATCACTTCAAGAATCATGGGCTCTACCCAAACCGCGGAGGGAAGCTTGAACGGATTCAGGGATAAAGGAGGAGTGAAGCAGATGCAGATAGGGGCTGCTGTGTCTGAAGAGCAGGGAGGTGCTCCCGTGCTTAATCAGGCCGGCGAACTGGTGGGAGTATCCATTGGTTCGGGAACGCCGGGCAAAAGAGATCACCTGGCGATACCCGTTTCCTATTTGCTGCAATTGTTGAACAATAAATCTGATTCGGTTCTCACTTTCGCAGAACTCAATGCCGATCCGGAGGCGGAAGCATTGGCCGATCTTTCAAGGGACGCTCCGGTGGAGGTCACCGCGGTTGATTATAAAAACAATATCCTTCCCAATGAGGTCATCATATTCAGGGGCAAGAATTCCACATCCGAGTATCCGGGAAAAACAGATTCAACCGGAAAGTTCAGTCTGAAACTGCCGGCTGGGGACGACTATGAAATATTCATTCTAGGGTTTAAAGATTCTACCAGTTACAACATTCTAAAAATTCCTGCATTGGGAAAAAAGGAATTCTACAAGAAAAGTTTCAAGGTGGAAGTTAAATTCCAGCCGCCCCAGACTTTTGTGCTGGATGATGTGAACTTCAATACCGGCAAGGCTACACTGATGCCTGAATCTTTTCCGGTCATTGATGAACTGGTGAAGTATCTGCTGCGAAAGGATGATGAACGCATTGAAATCGGGGGGCATACCGATAACGTCGGTTCGGCTCCGGCCAATTTGAAACTTTCCCTTGAAAGAGCCAATACAGTGCGAGATTATTTATTATCCAAAGGCATTGAGCCCTCCCGTGTCACCGCCAAGGGCTATGGATCTACCAAGCCGGTGTCGGAAAACAAGACAAAGGAAGGAAAAGCCATGAACCGCAGGACGGAGGTGACTATTTTGAATTAAAAGAGGCTACTTTTTCAAGTAACCTCCTATTAGTTATTGAAATAAAATCAAGCAAATTAAAAATTCTTGGATTTCAGTTTGATTGAATAGTTACTTAAATTAAAGGCAGGAACGGGAAAGGTTTGTCCCAACAAACTTGCTGTTGCGGAAAAGTCAAGTTTATTCTTTTCTAATATCATTCCGAAGCCTTTTGCATAATATCCTGAGATATCAGAGGGCAAGGAAATATTTACAGTAGGACTCAATGGAATTCCAAATGGAATGGAGGGGGGCTTTACGACGAAATTGGAAATAGACGAATTGGTAACAGTCGGCTTGGTTCTCACCTTAATTACATTTGCGAAGTCCATGCCTGAAACATTCATGGATGTATCCTTCCTCTCAATTGAATTGATCAACGAAATACTGGCGTTAAGCGTACCTGAGAACTTCCACATACCCGGAGGTACGCTCAATCCATTGAAACTAATAGTATCAGGAATATTTATAGAGTCATTAATAGGTAGTGTAAATGGTAGTATTCCGCCATCCCAGCTATAACCCTCCGGCTGATTATCTATCAGATATTTATTTTCAAACAGATTTGCCGTTAACAAGCTTTCTATTCTGAAATAATCACTTCCTTGAGTCAGAAAATATTCATTTCCTGTTTCATCTCCTGATTTTGTAAAGACCTTGTATGTTCTTATTTGACCTCCTACAGAAATACTGGTGTCATTCCCGGTGGAAAGCAATGTGTAATTACTTACAGACCCACCTTCGCTTCTTTCGTAAGTCCATTGTCTGTCTGCTGCAAAAGTCATATAATCACCCGAACCGCCATTTGAAGAGCTGTCATCTTTTTTGCATGAGATCGATAAAGTGCTGATTATCAAAGCGCTAATGAAAAATTGTTTCATGTTTTTTAATTTTGCTTTCAAATATCCCTATTTTTTTAATTCGACGTTCAATTTGCCCCCTGAATTCATTTAAATATCCTATCTTTGCGCTCCCAAAATCTATGGCTAAACAGGCATTGATCAAACAAGACGGAACGATTATCGAGGCGCTGAGCAATGCCATGTTCAAGGTCAAGCTCGAAAATGGGCATGAGGTTTTGGCTACCATTTCCGGAAAGATGCGCATGCATTACATCAGGATTCTTCCCGGAGACAAGGTGGGAGTGGAGATGAGCCCTTATGATCTGACAAGGGGCAGAATCATCTTCCGCTATAAGTAGTTTAGATAATTGTTTAAATAATATTCATCATGAAGGTTAGAGCTTCAATTAAAAAGCGCAGTGCAGATTGCAAGATCGTCAGAAGAAAAGGCAGGCTGTATGTGATTAACAAGAAGAATCCACGTTTCAAGCAGAAGCAGGGATAATCGGTATTTATAAAACAAACAAATAATATTCAGAGATGGCTCGTATTGCCGGTATAGATTTACCAAAGAACAAGAGAGGAGAGATTGGTCTCACCTACATTTACGGAATCGGTCGTTCCACTGCCAGGTACATTTTAGGAAAGGCGGACATTGACTTCAGTAAGAAAGTCAATCAATGGAATGATGAGGAGCAATCCGCAATTCGTAACATCATCAACAACGAGTTCAAGACAGAAGGTGCGCTTCGCAGTGAAACGCAAATGAACATCAAGCGTCTGCTTGATATCGCTTGTTATCGCGGTCTGCGTCATCGTAAGGGTCTTCCTGTCAGGGGTCAGCGTACCCGTACCAACAGCCGTACTCGTAAAGGAAAGCGTAAGACGGTTGCCGGTAAGAAGAAGGCAGCTAAGAAATAATTTTTCCGCCCTCAACGGGGAGGTTAATGGATAGACTTACTATTATTAACAGATGGGACGGAACGCCTGATAGCCTGTAAGTCGGCAGGAGGGTTCATCCCGACCGGATTTCCGGTTTATTTAAAGACTACCTTTAAAAATGGCAAAAGCACAAAGCGCAAAAGCAGCCGCGAAAAAGCGGATCGTCAAGGTGGATAGCTATGGAGATGCTCACATCAGCGCCACTTTCAACAACATCATCATCAGTATCACCAACAAGCAGGGTCAGGTTATTTCCTGGTCATCAGCCGGAAAGATGGGCTTTAAGGGAAGTAAGAAGAATACTCCTTATGCTGCCCAGATGGCCGGTGCGGATGCAGCCAAGGTGGCTGTTGATGCAGGAATGAAGAGGGTGGAAGTTTTCGTCAAGGGTCCCGGAAGCGGAAGAGAGAGCGCCATTCGCTCCTTGTCCCAGAACGGGCTTGAGGTGACCATGATCAAGGATGTGACTCCGCTGCCGCACAATGGCTGCCGTCCCCCCAAGAAGAGAAGAGTATAATTTTTTTTCATAACCGGGTATCACATTGATTTTAGATTTTTAATGATGTGATGCCGTCAATAAAAAATCAAAGATAATGGCTCGTTACACAGGACCTAAAACCAGGATCGCCAGGATTTTCGGCGAACCTATTACCGGAAACGGAAAATGGCTGACAAAGAACAGCAATCCTCCCGGACAACATGGCGCATTGCGCAAGCGTAAGACACTCGGAGAGTACGCCATGCAGTTGAAAGAAAAGCAGAAGGCCAAATACACATATGGCCTGCTGGAAAAACAATTCCGCAAAACATTTGATGAGGCTGCCCGTCGTAAAGGGGTAACCGGTGAGAACCTGATCAAGTTGTTGGAAGCGCGTCTGGATAACACGGTATTCCGTTTGGGAATGGCGGCCAGTCGTCAGGCTTCCCGTCAATTGGTTAGCCACAAGCACGTCACTGTAAACGGAGAGGTGGTTAACATCCCTTCCTACAGTCTCAAGCCGGGCGATATCATCGGATTGAAAAACAAAGCCGCTGCCAATGCCAATATTACCGGCAACCTGCGTGGAAAGAATACCAAATTCGGTTGGCTCTCCTGGAGCGAGCAGGATATGACGGGTACTTTCATCACGTATCCTGAAAGGGAAAGTGTTCCGGAGAATATCAAGGAGCAACTGATAGTGGAATTGTACAGTAAGTAATCCTGAACGGATTGCACGGACTGTTTTTTCTTTCATCAAATCATTAATCATACAAACAACATCAATATGGGCATATTCAATTTTGTAAAGCCGGACAAGATCATCCTTCAGAAAGCGACTGATTTTGAAGCGCAGTTCGAATTCCGTCCTCTGGAGCCGGGCTATGGCGTAACCATCGGTAACGCTTTGCGCAGGGTATTGCTTAACTCCCTGGAGGGTTATGCGATCACCGGAGTGAATATCGCAGGTGCCGATCATGAGTTCGCCACCATCAAGGGAGTCACTGAAGACGTTACCGAAATGATTCTCAATCTTAAGCAGGTTCGCTTCAAGCTGAAAGTGGATCATGAAGTGGCTACAGAGAAAATCACCCTGTCTGTAAAGAACAAGACCGAATTAACTGCAGGAATGATCGGAGAGGTTTCTCCTGCTTTCCAGGTCATGAATCCGGAATTGCTGATTTGTACCTTGGATTCCAGCGCCAAGCTGGATATCGAAATCACCATCGGCAAGGGCCGTGGTTATGTTCCTGCTGAAGAGCATAAAGAAAAAAGTTCGCACTTCGGATATATTCCCGTGGATTCGATTTACACTCCCATCAAGAATGTGAAATACACCATCGAGAATACCCGTGTGGAGCAGCGTACGGATTTCGAAAAGCTGATCATGGAAGTGGTTACCGACGGTACCATTCATCCGGAAGAGGCGGTCA
>Ga0315906_10003682_pt1 | contig 20258 bp, 9 predicted proteins | sample LakEriMetagenome_4_FD_203526 | JGI IMG/M metagenome (GOLD analysis project Ga0315906, IMG submission 203526) | Freshwater fungal communities from buoy surface, Lake Erie, Ohio, United States - Buoy 2 MA122 | ecosystem: Environmental > Aquatic > Freshwater > Lake > Lake biofilm | place: USA: Lake... | reverse complement strand
ACAGCAATTAATAAATAAAAGATCTGGAGCTTTTTTAAAGAACAGCTTTGAGGCTAGAGTTTTGCCATCTTTTGAAAAGATAAAATCCGAAATGATTAATGAATTTCTTGATCATAAAGTGACTCAAGAAATAAAAGCTGGGCCAACAGCTGAAAATATTAGCGGCACCCTTGGAGGATATGGAAATTTATTTTCTTATATAGGTTTTAATGAAGGAGACGAACCTATAGAGCCTATTTTAGATTTATTAAAAAGAACAACAATTCAATTTTCAAGAATTATAGATGGAGGAGCCGTTTGGAACATTTTTATGCCTGATAAACAAGATATTTGGGAAGTGACTCCGCTCCCTTGGGCGGAAGGAAGAAGCTGGGCTAAAGGTATAGAAACTGGTATTTCTGGCTTAGGGGAGTACTTGTATACCGAAGATGGTGATTTGCCCACATCTAGATCAGGTACTGGTTTAGAATTAAAATCAAAAATACGCAGAAAAAGCAGGTTTAAGAATGTAAAATATATAACTGACCTTTTAAAAAAATATGAAAAAAGGTTCTCTGAATTAAATGAAGCCTCAATATCAACATAATATAACTACATCTTTTGTGATGTGGCTTGATAATCATCTTTTGAAAAAAGGAGAAGCGTTCACGAACCAAACTGGACAGTTTTATTATTACGAAGATTCAAGAGTACCAACGACTTATAAAACATTTGGGAGTGCTTATAAACAATGGGTTTATGATTCTACAATAACTGGCGCAAGTATTCCAAGTGGAGTTTATGTAAACGGCACATTTAAAGATCGAAATAATGGCGCAATCATAGACTTTATAAACGGAAGAGCTTTACTTAGCGGAGTCGCAACCGGAGCTTCTGTAACTGGATCTTTTGCGGTCAAAGATTTTAATATTTATTTATCCAATGAAAACGAAGAAGATCTTATTTTAGAGAACAATATAAGCTCAAATGAGAGGTTTCCTTGGACTGGGAAATATATACAGCCATATGACGAGCTTTTCCCTGCAATTTACGTTATATCGGAAGGTAATAAAAATACTCCATTTTCATTTGGAGGCGAAGACGAAACCAGATCTTCTATGAGGGGAATAGTTTTTGCAGACGATGCGTATCAACTTGACGGTGTTTTATCTTTATTTGCAGACACTCAAAGTAAAGTTTTTAAATTAAAAGATTTTGCAGAATACCCGATAACTGAATATGGCGATGTTAAATCTGGGGTATATTCATACGACGATTACTATCTTAACCCCAATCAAAGCTCTGAGTTATTTATTGATGACGTAACTGTATCAAAATTGAAAGATAAGTCAAAAGCTGGCACCAGATCATATGTCGGATTTCTTGATTTTGAGATTATTAAATACCGTTACCCAAGACTTTAAATATTCCATTTGTAAGCGAAAAAATGTAAAGTATTTTAAACCTTCTTTAAATTATGCCACGCAATAGAGTCATTTATCAATCAGAGGCGCTTTTCGTTGGAGATGGCACGCTAATTCCGACAGCTGCCCACCCTTCTGGAAACATTAAACAGCTTCATCGCGTTCAATCAGCCAATTATGGCTTTTCGATCTCTCGTCAAAATATCAATCAGTTTGGTAATCTTGCCAAGATTGACTCCATTGTAATGGAGGCTCCAACTGTATCGCTTGATTTTTCGTATTATCTTCATGATGGCACAAACGAAACTACTCTTGGATTCACAACTGGCGCAAACGCATCGTCTGCCGCTTCTTTCATTAGTGGACTGCTTGATTCTTCCGCAACTTCGGTAATTTCTGGAAGAAATTTCCATATTCTTACTGTCCCAGAGGGCAACGATGCAAATGTCGCTACTTTAGCAGTATCAAATAATATTAATTCTAATACCATTTCAATTGGTAATGGATTTATCACCAATTATTCTGTAGAGGCATCTGTTGGAGGAATTCCAACTGTTAACGTTGGAGTAGAGGGTTTAAATATCAATGTTGTCACTGGAAATAGTGGAACAAATCCAGCTCTTGTAGTTGAAACTGCTACCCAAAGCTCAACTGAATTTGCTCTTCCTCTTGCTGTTACCGGAAGCGTTGGTGTTTCCGCTTTACGTCCTGGTGACATCACTTTAACAATTGAAGATGGCTTCTTGGCTGACTTTGCCCCTGGCGAAGCTGGAAACAGTGAAGCTCACGTTCAGTCTTTCTCAATTGAGATTCCAATTGGTCGCAGTACACTGCAACGCATCGGAAGCAACTTCGGTTTCGCTAAAGTTATTGATTTCCCAGTTGAAGTGACTGTTAATATTTCGGCTACAGTTGCGGAGCTTAAAAATTCTGGTACTCTTGCGTCAATTAAAACAACTGATACCCCTAAAACATTAACATTCCAATTCAAAGATTCTGGCAATGCCAGCAAGATCGTTTATACGGTCAAAGGAGCAAAAGTTGTAAGCGAAAACTTCTCAAGCTCAATTGGCGACAATAAAACAGTTGATATCGTGTTTACCACGCAAATTGGTGGGCCACAAGACACAAACAACGGTGTATTCGTCGGAGTTGCTCCATAATTTAAAAGTAACACCTAAAAATAACAAACCCCCGAGAAATCGGGGGTTTTTTATTACCACTTATTAATTGGGCATTTCGCAACAAACATTTTTGTTTTAGCTTTCATAAAGCATCCGCATTTTTTACATCTAGATTGGTCTTTGACATAAAATTCACAAGCTTCGCATAGATTTAAACGAAAAGAAACAATATTATCATCCGCTATTGCTCTTTTGCCAGAAAGTATATTTTTAGCTGACTCTTTGGCAATTTCTGATAAATCGTTAATTTGATCTTTTAACGAGGGACTTGAATCCATGATACTGAAGATTCATCCCATTGGTATTTCATACCTTCATTTAAGCCATCCATAGGCTTATTTACAGGAGGCTTCCAATATCCACCATCTGCATCAAGAATCCAACTCGGATATTCAACAGGTTTAGGCTCTAAAAATGCATCGGAAATAGGATCGTAAACATATCCTTTCGATGGATAATTTTTGCGAAAAGCTGATTTTGATTTATCTTTACGGTCTTTCCCTCTGTAAGCGTTTCCGTCGCATAATATCCAATTTCCAACCAAACCAAGCTCTAACATGTATTCTTTATATGTTGAAGTTTTATCTTGCGGTATCACTAATACTTTTTCGACTATATTATTAGAATTAATTAAAGCTACAGTATTCATTTTATCTAAATTTATAACGAATAATTACACAACCATCTGTTGCTGTTCCTCCCGATCCCCCAGTGTATTCTTGAGTATCACATGTAGGTTCACCAGACGCGCCGCCGCCGCCACCGCCCCCGCCGCCATAAGCGGTAGCGTAACTTCCATCACTTCCATTACCCGGATAAATCCCATTTGAAGCCCCTCCTCCTCCGCCACTGCCACCGCCGTTACTTCCACCTGATCCGCCTGAACCTGGATTAGAATCCCCGCCAAAAACATTATACGCTCCTCCACCTCCTCCACCTCCTGATGCGCCTCCATATATCGTTGTACCGCTTATCCAATTTACAGATTCCGCAGCTAATCCATTTCCGCCACTTTGGCCATTATAACCCCAAATTCCCATATTTCCTCCGCCACCGCCAGCGCCTCCTGCTTTTGAAAGTCCATTATAAGCCCAATATCCACCGCCACTTGTAAAACCGCTAGAACTATCATTTCTAGCTCCGACAGTTATTGTAATATTTGCTGCACTAGATCCAAAAAATTGACTAAATTGATAACTTTCATATTTCTTCCAATATCCGCCATCACCACCATTTCCACCATTTCCACCATTATAATTACACTGTCTGCTATCTGCACCTTGTCCATCATACCCACCGCCCACTAAAAATATATCAGAAAGCGCCGTTGAATCGTTTACTTGAGATATAGCAAAAGTTGCAGTGGTAAGAAAAACGTGTATTTTATAATCACCATTTGTATAAATGGTTCCACCAGTAGCAACAATTTTATCTTTTTGGGGGGAATTTCCCGCTAATATTGCAGCTATAACACCACTCATTTTTATTAATTATAGTACTTTTTAAGTAAAATTCAACTTATGTTACTCCGCTACCACTAACGACAAACACATTTGACGCCACACACGTAACGCTAGCTAAACCATATTGGGCAAGTGTACGACTTCCAGTTGTTGTTGTGCCAGCAAGGCGAAGCGTCACGCTTGCTCCTTGAGCTATTGTTAAAGATCCAGAAGAATTATTGTAAATTGTTACTACTTGTCCCACAGAAAATACTCCGCTATTAACACTTATATTTCCTGTGCTTGTTGTTGTAATTAATCTACCAGTATCAGAAGCTGCGAGGGTATAAGCAGCTGATTTAGCGTTTTCTGGAAGTGTTCGTAAATTACCATATTGGTCACTAACTGATCCATTTAATGCTTGAACACTAGAAGCTTGAAGAAAGCCACTGCAAAGAGTATCATAACCATCTGGATTTATGTTAATTGTTCCATCTGTCAGCGCATATAATACAGGTATACTAGCGCTACCAGCCGTAATTACCATGTTATAAAAAGATCCATTAAATCTTCCATTGATGACAAGTCCAAGACTTGAACTTGCATATATTCTTGAATAATTAGTGCTGCTATATAATCTAAGGCTATTTTCTGATTGAATTCCGATGTTTCCAACCACATCTAGTTTGACATTAGTTGTAGGACTTGTTGTTCCAATACCAACATTGCCAGAAGTATTAATTACTATATAATCCCAATTTCCATTGGAGCCAAGAGAAAGCGCCCTTCCACTTTCTCCTCTAATACCAAAACCAGTTCCTCCGCCAGAAGAGCCCCAGCTAATTGTTCCGATATTTGGGCCAACATTGATAGTATCTCTAAAGGTAGATGCTCCATTAACATCAAGTTTAGAGCTTGGACTTGATGTTCCAATGCCAATATTTCCACCATATCCAGCATTAAAGAATGTATCGTCACCACTATAACTTCCAATTTGAGAACGAACAACTCCGTCAACAAGAACTTTAATTCTTCCTCCAGCTACACCGCTATAATCAATTATAGCTACATTATGTGAACCGCTTTGAGTTTTTACTGTAAGTGTATCTTCTATAGTTGTAGCGCCGTTTACAAATAAAGTACTATCTACATAAGCAGTTCCTTGAACTTGAAGTTTGTAACCAGGACTTGTTGTACCAATACCAACATTTCCACCATCAGCAACTGTCATATATGAAGACCAATTTCCGCTGTTGTCAACTTTGCCAAATTGAACATCTCTATCTGTCGCGGCGGCACTGTTTGAACGAATGCGAATTGCCCCACCATTTGCTGGGCCTTTTATGTAATACGCTGTTTGATCATAACCAAATGTCAAATTGCCATACAGAGTTTCTCCTCCGTAGATACTTAAATTTGATCCAAAAACAGCATCATTATCTGATGTTAACCAAACAACGCTATCAGGTGTAAAATCAGATATATTTGTTGGAGATGGCGATTCATTTATATAAGCTAATGCAGCACCAGGAGATGAATTTGAAGTTGTATGATTCCAGTTTGTAGTTACCCTTACATCAACAATAGCATAATAACGTATATCAATATAAACTGGCAAATATTTAATATTTCCAGATGTTACAACTTCTGTTCCCAACGTTACTTGAAAACTATTAGCTCCATAGCCAGATGTGCTTGAATTTTGATATTCAACTAGTTTTACAACGCCTGTGCCAGGATATCCATATGATACAATGTAACGCTTTTTAACTGGACGCGAATAATATTGCTGATATATTTCTACTTCAAATACGCCAGTACTGTCCCAATTTACTGTGTCGTGTCCAAGTCTTGCAATTTCATATCTTCTAGCTTGAGTTGCACTGGCAGATAAAGAAGACCAAGTGAAAACCTTGAAATTTTTTGTAGCAAAAGATCCTTGAACATTAAGCAGTGTCGATGGACTTGTTGTTCCGACTCCAAGATTACCAGCAGAAGTTAAACGCATTTTTGACGCATTTCCACCTGACGCAAAATCTATATATCCACTGGCACCATCCGCCATCAGCACAAGTCCGTTATTGTTATGGTATATTCCAAGCATTCCTGGTCCTAGAGCGCCATATGCGGAATAAGTCGATCCGCACATTATAAAATTAATAGCATTATTCGCACCTGTTCCAGATGAACCAACTCCCAAAGTTATACCAGCTTGACCAGCCGAATTGGAGTTATAAATTTTCATGTCAACTGCGTTGGCATCAGTTCCTGCTACAGATAATTTTCTAAGCCAACCAGCAGTAGTAGGACTTGTCGTTCCGATGCCAACGCTTCCACTACTTGTCGCAAAATACGCATCTGTTGTTGATCTTAAAGTGCCAGTTACGTCAAGTTTATAACCAGGAGACGTTGTGCCAATACCAACGTTACCACCATTAAAATAACTACTTGCCGTAGAACTAATAAAAACTGCACTTGCTCCAGCATTGGTTTTAAGTGTGAATTTGCCTCCACCAGTAGAAGAGTCGCTTCCAGCTAAAACAGTGTCAACATTATTCCAATTAGTGATTATAAAACCTTCGGTTCCACTATTCTGCTCTTTAATGTTAAACTTAGTTGATGGAATCCTACCTATACCAACATTACCATCAAAATATACATTTGGTACATAATTTGAATGAAGATAACCAGTTGTACCAATTACAAAATTTTTACCAGAAGTTGGAGTTTCTTCAGTATTGTGAATTGTAGCAGCGCCATTCCAAGATTCTACTTGCCAAGTGAATGTCGGCGCGTAATCAGATGTTCTGCATTTTACATAGACAATTCTTGGTTGACCATCAGTTCCTTGTACTTGTATCTCAGTTAAATGGTGATTGTATGTATTACGAGTGACAATAACATATACTCCGCTATTAAAATATGTACTGTAAACATCGAACTCTAGAGTTTCCTCGCTATTCGCGGAACCATTTCTCATCAAGAATTTAGCGCGAGAATTATTTGGTATTGTTGCGAGTTTGATCCATCCAGTTGAGTTGAGGGCAGGAGCTATTTGCGAATGTGGATATCTGTATACAAGACCATTTTTAAAATCACCATTTACTTCTAATTTTGCTACGGGGCTTGTTGTTCCAATACCAACATTACCACTTCCATCTACAACAACTCTTTGAACAAGATTAGTTCCATTAGATGTATAAAATCCAAGTTGGCTGGCTGCGGGCATTGTTATTGCGGAGCCAACAGTGGCTGGATTACCACCACCCATAGTAAATGAAATATGACCAGCTGATGTAATTAAATCTCTACCAATTCCTAATCTAGCGTTTGATTCTGCTTGATAATAATGTCCACCAGAACCATTAGTGTCTAATTTAAAATTGCCAGTTCCTGCGCCTGCAACTTGAAACAATGCTGATGGCGCGCTAGTACCAATTCCAACGCGATCATTATAATAAACATAATGTTTAGTTTGATAAGCGGCGGGAATTGTAGCCGTATATTCTGCGCTTACAGTCGTAGTTGGTAAAACGGGACTACTAACTGCGGCTTGTGAAAAATATCTAATATTAATATTAACTGTATTTCCACTACTTACAATATGGTATACTGGAATTATATATTTACTATTTGTTGCATCCCATGCAAAGTCGCCAATTGTCCAATTATCAGCTGCGGCTCCATGAGCCTCGACAACTCTTGCAACTGTTGTATTCCAAATGCTGTTAGTTGGATTCGCTCCAACTGAAAATATTTTCTTTACTACACCTACTGAATTTTGGTTACTATAACCTGATGTAACTTCAATTTCAATTAATCCATTTATATATGTATTTGGAAAGCGTATATCTGTTGCACGATTTGCTATGGCGTTTGTAAATGCTACAGCAAAACTTGCCGTTTCAACATTTCCAACTTTTAAAGTTGAATTTATATATGCGCTGCCATTAACTTCTAGTTTATAACCAGGGTTGGTTTGCCCAATACCAACATTTCCAGCTGAATCAATTTTTAATCTTCCACCTACAATTCCAGCGGCATCAAAATTTACAACGCCTGGAGCAACACTTAAAACTGTAGTTGTTGTATAATCTGTCGAACCAATTCTTGCAACGCCACTAGCGCCAGCAGTTCCACTGATTTCAAATTTATAAGTTGGATTTGTTGTTCCTACGCCTAAATCTCCAGCCGCATCAATTACAACTACAGTATTTGTATCTGCTCCAGTTCCATTTGCATTGAATGCCCAGCCATTTGTTTGGCTGGTAAAAAAGTTCATGTAATTACCAGAAGCAGTAATTCCGCTATTTGTATGAACTCTTACTCCATTTGATCCTCCAGCAATTGTTGATATAGAAGTAGAAGTAATAGTTCCAGTACTAATACTTGTAGAATTTAAATTATGGCTAATTAATCTTCCCTGTGCGGCAGTGATTAAATTCGCCATCAACGAAATATTTGCTGAAGTTCCAGAAACATCAGCGGCATTTGAATCTTTTATTGCAAAAACCGAATCATTTATAGTTAATGCTGTTGTGCTTACAGATGCTGTTGATGGCGTTTTTACATAATATGTTTTTCCACCACGAACATACAGGATAACATCTGTGCAGTTTTGTATTCCGCGGTAAAATCCAAGATAAGATCTTTCACTGTCGGCATAGCAGTTATGGAATACATCATAAAATGCCGGTAAATCTGTCCATCCGCTACCTCTAACTTTACCGAGTACAGAATGATGGTTATAAGGATCTGCGCCGGTAAAACTATCCATTAATACTTCTATCGAATGAATTTGTCCAGCGCCTAACGGAACATTAGTAAATCTAATTGGAAAAAATTGGCTACTAGATTGAGCGTTTAAATTAAATGTATATTCTTTGGTAATATGGCCAGCAGTTCCGCTATGATAAAAAGATGTCGCATTAAAAGATCCATTTACGTCAAGTTTATAACCAGGAGCGGTGGTCCCAATACCAACATTACCATCGCTGGCTATACGAACTCGTTCAACTGCTGCGGTGGAAGCGGCACCTCCAGGATTTGTCCAAAAACCCATAGCCGTCGCACTATATAATCCCACTCCATCATCATTTTTAATAGAAATTCTACCAGCATCTAAAACGCCATCTAAATTAGAATTATCAACCGTAGAAAATCCTAAATATCCATGAGCATACCTACCAGCTACCAACGCCTGTCTTATAGAAACTAATTGTAAAATGCTTTTATAAGTATCTGTTGAAGCTGCTGGCATTACTGGAGAAAGTATTGCTGCTGTAGTTGGTTGATAAGGAATTGTTGATGAATATAAAACGCTAGTTGGGGGCCTTACTTCTAATCTAGCCTTTGGAGTCCACGTTCCAATCCCAACATAATCTCCGAGTACATTTAAAGAACCATGTGTGCCGCTAGTAACTGAATTATAAATTCTAAGTTCTTTTAAATATAATGTTTGCCCATTACCAGCAACTGCATTTCCACTTCCATCAGAAGATACCATTTCAACCGTAATAACATCTCCCGCAGCAACAGCAATAAGAGCCGAAAATCTTCTGTAAGCGTGAACAGATGCTGTTTCTCCAGCATCAAGACCACTTTGATAACTTCCGCTTGCTAAAACTGTAGAATTAGCTTTGCGAATTCTCCAAGCCCAATAATAAGTGCCAGCTTGAATATATGCAGAAAATTTAACTCTTAATGAGCCAGATTTTTCTGCAACAAAATATTTCATTACCTTATAACTTGAATCTCCATTATCATCAACTACTGAATATTCAGCTTCTGAACTCCAAATTGTATAAGTTGTAGCGTCTTGATACGAAAGTTGTGAACCTGTTGGAGTGCTAAGTGATCCAGTAGAATCAACTCTGAATCTTTCATATATTAAATTATCAGAACCAGATCTTGTTGCGACGACAAATGCTCCTGCATTTGAGCCATAACTTTCGCCAACAACACCAAGTCTAGCAATTGGATTTGAACTGCCCCCGTCTGCGGTTGTTTGTAAACTAATAAACGAACTATTATTTCCACTTCCTAATGAAGCTGGATTATTTAAAAAGCGAGCAACTACCTGTTGAGTGCTTGATGCATAAGTTCCGGTTACAGTACCTTTAATATCAAGATTCGTAGTTGGATCTGTTATTCCAATACCAACTCTTACTGAACTTCTTGTACCAGAAGCATCTGAATTAATGGTCATTACAGAATCAGTCAATGTAATTGCGCTACTTGCTCCATCATTTCTTAATAATAAATGTATTTTACCGGAAGCATTGTTTCCTTGACCATGTCCATCTGTCCTCTCAAATACCCACGCAGATTTTCTATAATTTAAATTAGTCGATTCTTGATATCCGAAACTAAATCCAGCAAAAGAACCGGCGCTAACATTATGTCCAAATGATGCTGCAAATGTATTATTTGCACCAGTAAATATATCAAGTTTTGTTTGCGGAGTAGTAGTGTTGATTCCAACATTACCTGTATCAAATGTAAATCTTGAAGCTTGTAATGTTAATGGTGTTAAAGCCGTTCCTAAATTAATAGATTTTATGTATTGGCTTGTTCCATCCCAATTTCCTATAGCTATTGCTCTTGTATCATCATTTTTTACATGAATTTCTGACTGTGCTCCTTGGACTGCTAATTTGGCAGTTGAACTTGCAGTACCAATTCCAACATTTCCACCAACAAGCAAATTATTATGACTATAAATATTTCCCGTTTCTGTAAAAGTAGTAATTACTGCTGACGCGCTCTGATCAGTATAAGTCATTCCACGTTTAAGTTCCGTAACAGTAACAACTAATGTCTTAGTTGATCTGCCAGAAGGAACATGTATAGCGATTCCGTATTTATAACCGCTACCTATTACCGCCACTCCATAAATATAAAGTTTCCAAGCATTAGCATTTAATCCTGTGTCGGCACCATCTCCATGACCAAGTCCATCATCAAATGGATAAAGTCTATAATAAGACCCAGTTAATTGATTATATCCACCTTGAAATCTATATGTTGATGTACCGGAATGCGAGCCTGTTTCTGATGAAACTTGAACTTCAAATGCAACATCTCCTTCCGTATCTTGATATTCGCAAAGCTTAAAAAGCTCACCAGCAGCAACACTTTTTGAAAATACTCTTTGAATAGCTAAACCAGAAGCTTGAGAAGAAGTTACAGTTCCTGATAAATCATAAGCTGAAGCTGTAATTGTTCCTGCACTAAAATTTCCCGATCCATCGCGGCGAACAATAGTATTTACGTTATTCGCGGTGTCTGAACTGTATCCGTTTAAATACTGTGCATTAAGATTTGAAACTTGCGTTGAAGAAGTTACGACTAGCGGCGCAGTTCCTTGAGCAATATTAGAAATTAATTGTGTTGCCGTTAATGTCCCAGAATTAACTGTAGCGTTTCCATTATCAGCTAAAGTTAAAAGAGTAGAATTGCCGCTATTTCTAAATTGTATTCCACCAGCTTGCAAAGCAACAATTATTCCTGTTGTTCCCGAAGCAGAAAGTTTTAATCCACCTCCTGACGCTAAGGCATAAATTTCTCCATTTGCATGAAAACTGTCTTCGGTCTTAAGAATATCAGCCGCTGATCTAAAAAGCGTAACATCCGATCCAAATCCAATACCTCCTGTATTTGTTGTATGGCTTGTTAATTGCAACCTACCATTACTTGAACTAGTAGTTTTGCCCAAAAGTAAATTTGCGCCAAACTGCCCAACTACAACTCTATTATCAGAAAATACTTCAAAAGCTGGCAAGCCAGATATGTCATTTACTGACATTAAACTGCCGCTTAAACTGTCCGCGATACTAAAAAGCGAGCCGTTGGCACCATTCCAAGCGATTGTGCCGTCGCCCAATACTTCCAGTTTAATTGTACCTGCGGAAGTGCCTGTAAAATCGATCTTTGGGTTATTAGTTGTACCCCTATTTGGAGTTATGACGATGTCTGGCATAATTTAAATTCTTTATATATTTACACGGAATAACGGCTTCTCTGGGAGTTAAAGTTCTTAAGAATTTCAGAGGCTGAAAGGGCGCGATTGTACATAGAAACCGTCTCTATCTTGCCATTAAAAAATCTTTGTGCCACTGCTGGGCAACGCCTTCCAATTGAAAAAACACCATTCCAAGCGCCAATAGTAAATGCAGTTGTCGTTGTATAATCTTGCTTACCATTTAAATAAAGGGTTGCGGTGTTGCCGTTAACCACAATAGTTCCATGATACCATTGATTATTACTTAAAGCGGTTGCCCCGCTAAAAGTAAAATTGTTAATATCTGTACTTTGAGTTACAAATCCATATAAATATCCATTATAAACCCCTAGCCAATTATCGCAGCCATTTGCATCTGTCCCAACTATTGTACTATCTCCAGAAACTGCGGATGAATTAAACCAAGCGCTTACTGTAAAAGCGTTACCCAAATTAATTGTAGGGGTTGTTATATAATTACTAGATCCATTAAAAGTAATTTCGGAAGAGGCGTTATATCCAGCATTAGTTAAATCAATAGTAGATCCACCAGTTAAATCAAGTAAACCTTGAGTATTAGATCTAGTTCCAACTGTAAATTTTGTTGGCGCAGCTTTATATTCATATTGAAGTCCAGTAATATAAAATGCTTTATATGGCGCTGTTGGAGTATAGCTTGAAGATGTACTTATGCCTACACATCCAACCCAGCCTCCAGCCCTGCCTTCTATATTTGCGCCAACATATAACCAACCAGGAAAGCCACTGACTTCAATACAAAATGCATTTCTATTGCTAATCGCGCCACCATATGTAATAGCTTTGGTGGAAAGATTAAAAGAAACTTGATTACCGCCATCACCTAACATACCAATTGTAAAATTAGTTATAGAATTTAAAGGTTTAACGTAACAAGATATTGAATGCGTTCCTGACTCTCCTCCTCCGCCCATTCTGCTTAAATGATGAAATCCAGCCGTTCCACTTTCAGTACACAAAGTAGCTCCAAATCCTATAGGAGTAATAATTGAAGCGTCGTATGTTTTTGTAAATCTTGTAGGATCAGAAAGCCACTCTCCATCAGAAGAATATCCTGTTCCTGTATAATTAGAAACTTGTTGATTAAGATTTGTCGTAGGTTCGCCCACATAACTTTTCGGCTCTTTTGTATCAAAATAAAATACAAGCCCACTATTATTAGTTTGAATTGGACCTTCTATCATAAAGCAAATCTCCCTTTTGTGGCGTTAAAATTTTGAAGTAATTCAGCATCGGTTAGAAACCTATTGTAAATACAATGATGAGACACGTTAACTGGTGAACAATATCCTGTATCTACACTAATACTACCTACTGTTAATCCACCAATAGAGTTAATTACAATATCCGTGGCGGCTTCTGATCTTAAAATAGTCAACGCTCCTCCAGTATAATTATTTATTACTCCATTAAAAATAGAAATTACACAATTTGCTCTGGTCATAGGCCCAGCAATTTTTCTCCATGCCACCCCAATCCAAGTGTTTAATGGATAGGTTTGTCCAGTTGTAAAAGTACTTTGACCCCAACTATCTATAGCAATTTCATTGGTATTGTTATAGTTCCAATTGCAAATTCCTTGACCAACGCCACCTGCATTTGATCCGCCAATTCCCCAAAATCCTTTTGATGAAAAGTTATTAGTTCTTTTGTAAAATCCAATAACTGTGAAGCTTGGATTTCCTTGTAATAATGTTGGTGTAGGGGTCTTAGTAAAAAAGTCATCAACTCCATCAAAAACTATAGAGCCACCATTTGCAGAATTAAATGTTGGCCCATTAGTTAATATCCCATTATTCGAATTGCCGCTTAAATCTGTCCAAGTTGTACCGCTACCAATATAACTTTTTGTATTTGCCGCATCTAAATATAATACTAAACCCTCATTTACTATCTTTGGCCCATTATGATAACTCATTTATAATCCAAAGCGTCCTTTCGTCGCATTATAGTTTGAAAAAATTTCAGCTGTAGTAAGCGCTTTATTATAAATTTTAACGCTATAAACTCTTCCATTAAACCATCTTTCAGATGATGTAGAAAAACCTCTACCTATCTGAACGTTACTAAAAGAACCGGAATGTGTGTATGCTTGATTTGCCGATTGAATCTGCGATCCGTTATAATAAGACGTAACAAGGTTGCCAGATTTGGTTATAGAGGCGCAATGAATTGGTGCCGCGCTCATACCAGAAGATATAACTGTTCTGGATTCATAATTTGCAGATGTGTCGCCAACTACCCATACGAGATTTCCAGAATTATTTTGTTCAAGTCTTGGTCCTATATTACTATAAGATCCATTATAAACCAACCAATTACAATCTATTGGATTTCTATAATTAGCTACATTATCAGATTTAAAACAAATCTCAACAGTATAATTTGAAAATTGAGCGCCTAAATTTCCTGCGCTAATATAATCATCCACTCCATCAAATAAAAAATAATTATCTTTTGAACCAAAAAGAGGCAAGCCGAAATTTAAATGCGCAACTTGAGATGGGTTTGTAGTGTAATTTTCATAGGCCCAACCATAATAATTACCCGCTCCCAATCCGGGCTTTCCTATTAATATCCATTCTGGAGCAGCAATATAATCAGAATCAATGTATCCAGTTGGTTTGCCAAGATCGGTTAAAATATCTCTTACGGCTTGGGTGTATCTATCTGATCTGTGACTACCGATAGCAATAAATGTAACGTTTGGATATTTTGTTTTTATATTGTTGTAATCAGTAACAAATTTTGCCAATTCATTTGCGTATCCAACTTCTGATCCAGTATAATTATCATATTGATGGCCGCTTCCATAAGTTCCGGTAAATTCTCCTTCAATCCAAGCATTTGTTACATTATTCCAAGCATAAAGATGCAATGCGCGACCAGTTGTATATGTTTTACCACCAGATCGAACATTGTAACCAGGAGTAATACCGTGTCTTCCTGCTGCGTCTCCTCCATAATTACCTTCTGGATAATCAATGGCAAACGCTGTATAATAAGTTAAATTTCCTAGTCTTACCCCACCAAAATCAGTTATAACATCAGAGGGCGAGGCCATATTTTTAACCAATTGTGGAGCGCCATTAAAGCCCCCACACCCAAGCGCGGATATTCCGTTACGACTCGCAGCGTCCAAGCAAAACACCAACCCATCCGTCACAATTTTCGGTGAATAATAAGTGGCCATTGTTATGCATCTATTTCAACTTGGAGCTTCTCGACATCTGCGCGTTCAGCTAAGATATAGAAGAAGCAGTTAACGTTCTTCGCTAGCAGATTCTCGTTGGCAATGTATACTTTATTATCCTCAATCTTCTCAACGTAAAGTTTTTGGTGGGAACCGATTGGGGTAAGTTGAACGGTGATAGATTCTGGATCAACGAGCTTTGTCCAGTAATCCGGGAGTTCAATTACTTTTGATGTTGTTTTGCCGCGAACATAAACGCCGTTTTCTGGACCTTCAAGTGAGCCATAGCGTAGCTTCTTACCTTCTTTAGTGGGGTGTTTGATTACGAAGCTCTTAGTTGTTGCGGCAAACGAGCCGTTGACTTCAAGTTTATAACCGGGAGATACTGAACCAATACCAACATTTCCATCATATCTGATGAACATTCTTGGTGTCCCACCAGTACCTGTTCCATAATGGTGAGTAAAAAATCTTAAATTTTGGCTATAGTTACCAGCATTTGGAGCTGGAGCATTTACACTCTGAATATCCATTCCACTGAATCCATCAACTGAAACCCCTCCAGAGTTACTTCCATATCCTATACCTCTAGTGGCACCTTGTGTATATCCATTTGTTGTTCCATCTAATAAAATATTTCCATTAATATGAATTTGCTGCAATGGAGATGTTACCGCAACTCCAACATTGCCAGAAGAATCAATAACCATTTTAGTTGTTGCATTTCCAGATGTATTTGGCGAAGCAAAAACTAAATTAGCACGGGTTGCACTACTGCCTGTACTGCTCAAACCAATAAACGCATTCGCAGCATTTGTTCCATTAGTTTGTCTAAAACGAATACCACCTAAATTTCCAGATGCATCAGTTGCGGCGGCATTTTCTATTGTCAAAATTTGATTTGCGTCATCAATTGTTGTTTGTGCGGTAGTTGTTTTTACCTGCAAGAAAGAATCTGGAGAAGTTGTTCCAATACCGACTTTACCACTTTGTAAAAATACTGCAACTGGTGAGCTAAATGTTGTGCCTCCAGCTGCTGTTGAAGGAGTAATTTCAAATGCCGCATTAACATTCTGTTGTGCGGCCAACATCCAATTATAATGCGTAGTAGCTATTGGTGCGATTATTCTTATTCCAGAATTTGTATCTCCACTTCCACTATTATTTACTAATAAATTACCTCCGCTTACATGCAATTTTTGAGATGGACTCGTTGTTCCAATACCAACTTTTCCAGTCCCATCGAAATACATTGTATTATTTGCAATACCAACTAGATCAGACGCATCGTTTCCAACAATTATCGTTGAAGAATTTATACTTGTTGTTGCGCCGTTGAATGTAGCATTGTTATTTAAATTAATAACGCCGCTTACAGTTAAAGCGTTACTAACTATAACATTACCATCTAATCTTGTTTTTCCAACATTCCAAAGACCGTAAGAATTTGTAATTGTTTGGTTGGTGCCCGCCGCGACATCTCCAGCGATATAAACTGTAGCAGCAGCAGTTGTAGTAACACTTGTGTTAGTCGCAGCAAGCGTTGGAACCGCAAAAGAATGGAAAACTGCACTTGCGGCAGTAGTGCTTTGAGCAGTGCTGCTATCTGTAACTGTTGCTCCAACAAATTCAGTTAATGACCCTGTTGTTGTCCAAGCCGCCAATGAGTAATTTGATGGAGTAAATTTAAATTTACCCGAAGCACTAATATTTAATCTTTCGGCATTATTGGTACCAAATCTTAAATAACCACTTCTCGGATTCCATAATTCAAAATCAGTATTATTAGCGCGAGAAATGTTTCCAAAATAAAGTACATCTGTTCCTCCCTGTCTAAAAGTAATTCCGCCCAATGGTTCAGTTGCAGTTCCAACACCATCAATTGTTAAACGGTATAAAGCACTTGGCGAAGTGCTCCCAATGCCGACAGTCCCCCCCGAAGAAATTCTCATTACTTCGGCTAGTGTCGCCGATCCTGCTCTAAAGGTTACATTTAATCCTGATATTGTTGGTCCAACACCAGACTGATCATATAATGCCGCTGTAGTATTAGTTGGATTGCTTGGATTTCCGTTAAAATTATAGTATGTAGATACGCGAGCATTACCTGTAATATCAAGATTTGCAGAAGGAGTTGCAGTTCCAATACCAACATTTCCACCATTTATCAAAAATGAAATTCGTCTTGCGGTATTAGCAGTACCCGTATTTTCAAATTTTGCAAAAGTATCATTATTATATCCACGAATTTCATATGTACTGGTGGTTCCATCCAAATCTATGTAAGTAGTTCCTGTGGTGTATATACCATGACCAGTCATTCCCAACCAAGTGCTTGTTTGTCCATAGGCACCGCTGTTACTTATCGTAAACCCACCATCCAATGCAAATGAATTCGCAGTAATTATTCTTGCGCTAAAATCACCATTCCCGTCACGCGCTACAACTTTACTTGCCGTATTCGCGGATGTTGCGTCAACTGCAAACGTCACTGCGGCTGATCCATTATATGTTGAAGAGGGGCTTCCAGTTAAATAAGACCCGGCAGTTAAAGCGTTACTTAAAGAACCAATTAATGTTCCACGGAAATTAGAAGCTTGAATGTCACCTTGAGTTCCGCTAAATACTTCTGAAGAGTTATCCGCTTGAGGTATAAAAGTAAAATAACCACTAGACTGATCTAATCCAAAGAATCCATTTTTGGATTTAACTGTTGTTCCTAAGTTTGTTGTGTATGTTGCGGAAGCGACAGAACTTGAAACAACAAAAGTAAATGTACTTGCATTTGGAACTGAAGCAATCTTCCAAGTTCCATTTAATTTAGATTGTTCTGTTCCAGTAGCTCCAGAAATTGTGATAATATCACCAGCAGCATATCCGCTTGTTGAAGCTACTGTTCCTGTAACGGTTGTTGTTGCATTACCGATGTAGTTTGTAATGGTTAAGGTTGTACCGTTCCATTTAAATTCAATGCCGCGATCTTTTGTAGTTTCTGCTACTGAAGTGTCACCGCCAAGAGTAAATATTGGATCATCAACCGTAATTGTTGTTGAATTAACGGTAGTTGTTGTACCGTTAATTGTTAAATTACCACTTACCAAAATATTTCCTGCGAATTCAACATTTGTAGTATTGCTGGGAACAGTTATAACCGAACTCCCACTACGATTCATTAAAAGAATATCAGAAGTTGATCCTTGACCATATAAAACTAAACCATAAGTTGAACTTGAATAAATGCGAGCTTGACCATTTGCACCAAGACCACCAGGATAAGCAATTCCATTTGCCCAACCTACAAAGCCAGCAAAAGTTGCATTTTGACTTGTATTGATTGTAATTGCATTTGTAGTTCCATTTGTTCCTAAGAACAACTGTCCAGAAGAACCTGCATTAATTGTAATATTCCCGCCGCCTTGTATTGTAATATTACTATCTAAATCAATACCAGTTGCATTTGTCGCTAACTTATTAGCTCCAGATCTGTAAATTTTTACATCTGTATTAAAAAATAGATCGCTATCTAATCTTGTCTTACCTGCATTCCATAATCCCCAAGAATTTGTAATAGTTTGATTTGTTCCAGCGCTTGGACCTCCAGCAATATATACTGTAGCGGCATTTGTTGTGGTTACGCTAGTATTTGTAGCGGCTAATGTACTAGCGGCAAAAGAATGCATTGCTGCGGAGGCAGCAGTGCCAGAAGCGGCAGTTGAACTATCCGTAATAGTCCTTGCTCTAAAAGAAGTATTAATACCATCAAGTCCCCAAGCACTATAAGAATAATTAAATGGCTGAGTAATAAATTGACCACCAGTAGTCAATATCATTACTTGATTTGCATTTGTTGGATCATGGCCAGCGCCAGTTGTCCCTATCCACCAATAGTGTTGACCAGAAACATTATGACAAATAAATGGAGCCGCAATTGTCATGCGGTTTTGATGCGCCGCATTATTGGTTGTAAATCCTGTTCCGTATAGAGTTATACTTCCTTCGTATGTTCCGTTGCTTACTACTAATCTTGATAAAGCTGAATTTGCAGCATTAGAATTTGTTACTCTTATTAATTGATCTAGATTAGTAGAGGTAGATGACGTAATATTGCCAGCAACTGTAACATTTCCAGTAAAAGTGGCATCCTTTGCATTATTAAGTGTCAATATATCTACGTCGCTTGCATTTCGGAACGTATGAATATTTCCAGTACCACCGCCTTTATAAAATGTTGAACCACTTGATCCAAAATAAATTCTTTCTATTCCGTCACTAGATTTATGCCATATGCTGTCAATAAAATTAACTCGGCCAGTATTAGTAATCCAGAACTTGCGCGCTCCAGCTGCAATTGCTCCAGATCCATTTGTATACTGCCAAATTGTAAAATGATCATATGCGTTTTCAGCCGCAGCAGCGGAACCGTCAGTGTTAAGAACAATATGTGTGCCGCCCTTTGATCCAAGTTCAATCCAATATCTTAATGTAGATCCACTATATCCTCCATCGACATAATCGTTAGCTTTAATATAAGTGCTATATTCGCCACTTCCACGCAAGAAATTGATTGATCCGTCAATATTAGCTGATCCAGCTACTTGTAATTTTTCAGTTGGATTTCTTGTATTTATTCCAACTTTACCATCTAATAATAAAAATATACCATTATCAGTGTTAAAACCAGTAGCATCAATAGAAGCTGGATCTCCAATAGTCCAGTAAGCTCTGGTTGTCGTCGTTCCAGTTCCATTTAATCCAAAAAATGAATAGCCAGCAGATGCAGCAGAATTATATATTCTGTTTGCTCTGGCCCAACCACCCGATGAAGTATTTATTCTAGTATCAAGTCCAAAACCATAAGTTGATATCGTCGTTCCACTTTCAACGATTTCTAATTTTGTAGATGGACTTGTTGTTCCAATACCAACATTACCACTATTTTTAATAACCATCCTAGCAGCTGAAGTGCCGACTACTGTTCCTGCGGTGGCTGTAGTA
>Ga0315906_10003678_pt1 | contig 20270 bp, 8 predicted proteins | sample LakEriMetagenome_4_FD_203526 | JGI IMG/M metagenome (GOLD analysis project Ga0315906, IMG submission 203526) | Freshwater fungal communities from buoy surface, Lake Erie, Ohio, United States - Buoy 2 MA122 | ecosystem: Environmental > Aquatic > Freshwater > Lake > Lake biofilm | place: USA: Lake... | reverse complement strand
CAACAGCAAGATCATGGCCATCAAGCGTCGGGCCGGGGGCTACCGGAACGTCGGGAACTTCAAGGACGTGATCTACTTCTACTGCGGTGGCTTACGGCTCTACCCATGAAGAAGCCGGATGGACCGAAAAACGAGGGGTTTTGGACTTCGGTTTCGTCGCCCCGGACCGATTTCACAAGATTTCACAAAAACGTACCTGCCAGAGGGCAGGGCGGTGAGGCTCACAGCTGACGGCCATCAGCGGCCAAAGGGCTCCTGAGCGACGAGAAGGGTCTTGGGGAGCGCTGGGCTGGCCGGTGCTTCCTAGGCCGCTGGGCGCCGCTTGGGCCCGCCTATCCGGCTTGGCGACCTTGCTTGGCGAGCGGGCCGCTCAGCCGCTTGGCCCGCTCCCAGTCCTTTTCGGCAACGGCGTCCCTCAGCTGCCGTTCGATTTCTTCGGTACCGGATCGCCGATGGCCGAATGCCTCGGCAACCTTCGGCGTGAGGCCGTCGCAGATCCGACGGTACATGCGGTCGGCCTTGGCTCGCATCTCGGGGTCATCCTCGCTCAGGTACTGGCCTCTGTGAGGCCACGCCGGGCCTCACAGAGGTCACCGCTAGTGTCACGTGCGGCCATCGACGAGCAAAGGATGGATCAACTGGCCGGTCTCGGGCAGGGCAGGAACTTCCCGATACTTCCGCGCCCGGTGTCAGAGACGAGCCAGTCGCAAAATCCCGTGGCAGGACCACGAACATCAAAAAGTTGCCGCATACTGAAGATTGGAAAAATTCCACCTGAAAAACCTGGAGGTCAGGTTCCATAGTGCTCCCCATCCCGGCACCCGACAGGGACTTCTTTCAACGGGGCCGTGAGTCTCATGGACCAGAGGATTGATCCGCCCCGGGAGGAATGGAGCGTGCGGACCTGGCGATGGCCCCCCATCATTCTGCTCGCCGCACCGGCGGCGCGAGTCTTCTTGGGCACCTCCGTCTTGGTTGGTTCCATCCATGGTGCCGGCCAGCGAGCCTCCGCCGCTATTAACCCCTCACGCTGGCGTGCGCCACTTTTATGGGCATGGTGCGGTTAATAGCTCCCTGTGGGCCATCCCCTGTGAGGCTCGCTTCATGGGATGGAAAAGGGGTTGGGCCGGGAAACAACAAGCCCTGCGGCAGCTGCAAGGACAAGTGGCTATAGCTGTCTTTTCGACGGCACTGCTTTTTTGCGGAAAAGCCTGTGCAGCGTCGGGGGAAGCATGTGGGGAGCGGGGATCTGCCGTTTGGGTGGACGCAATTCCAAGGTTGGAAAGAGGTCCCGGCACCCCTGGAGTTCTCCCGCCGGATTCTTCGGGAAGGGAGGGCTTTTCCCAACTTTGCGTCGCTGGACAGGGGCAGGTCGTAGGGCCTTGGGGGGTGAGACAAGATCGAGGCCCTTCGCCAGTGGGCTTCCGGTCGGTGCCTCGCGACAGATCGGCCGGGCGTGTATTCGCGGTCGGCGGGCGGTGATCGGGTCAGGAGGGCGGTAGGGGAGCAGGGGGTGAATTGAGTTTCCACGGAACCCGGCTCTCTGTTGAACGCGATGAGCCGGATGTCGCCACCACACCCCGGGCACGCAAGTGGAAACTCCTTCCCCACTCGGGCCATCAGTTTCGCCCACGCAATCCGTGAGGTGTCGTGCGAGCGGGGCTTGTGATTCGGATTCGCATCGCCGCAGCCTGCCGTGGCGTGACCGTCGCCCGCATGTCCACCAGTCGCGGCATCACGCCGCTTGCCGACATTCGCGACGGCAAGAGCCGTGGCGGCAGGCCTGAGCTTGTGATTCGGGGCGAAAACCCCGTGATACCGGTGCCGGTGCTTCCGCGGCGGGGGCACGAGGTCAGCCAGCCGGTCCAAGAAGTCACACGGCGAGAGTTCGACGACGCCGTTGGCATCCGGGCGTGTGGACTTCCGCCCGCGCCCCGAGCCGACCCAGTTGGCGGCTTCACCCCGACGAGGCAGCGACGCTTGAAGAACGTCGCCACCGTCGTGGACCGGCACGAGCTCTCCCCAGTCGGTGGGCGGACCACGGGCGGGAGAGACGGGCGAGGTACATCATGCACTTGTCCACCACGTCGATGGCGCTGACAGTGGTCTCGCACCGAACGTGGCGGTACCCGGCTGGACCATCTTCGGCGAGAGCCTTGAAGTCGCGATCCAGGCATGCACAACGACCTATGGTGACACGTCTCTGCCTACCGGGTTCGCCGGTTAGGTTGAGTAGCTGCGATAGCTGTCGGTTGCTGCGCTGTCAGGCGGTGATGCGTCGGCTTTGATGAGTAGGTAGTCCACGCCGTGGTACTGCATGTGGCGCACCTCCCGCGCCAGCCCGCGCATCAGAAGCAGCGAAAACTCGTCCCCCGAGTCCGGCACGGCGTTGGCTGGCAGGTCGCCGATGGCGGTCTCGATGTTCACGGCCGCGGGTGCGCCCACGAACTCGATCTCCACCTGTTCACCGACCTGCCGCAGCCTCGCCTGGAAGTGCAGGGGCGTGGCCCCGCCTCGCCCCTCGGCGCCCTTGAGCAGGTACAGGAAGGCCTCATGCCCCACCAGCATCAGTCGGTAACGGGCATGCACGTCCCACGACAGGCGCGCGGCGAATCGCTCCAGCAGCTCGTTCAGGAGCTCGGCCGAGGCCGGCTCGAGGGGCGCCGCAAGGCGGTCGGCCGGTCCGCGGCGGAGCTGCAGCAGGGCCATGATGAGCAGCGTGGTGACGCCGCCCGAGGTGGTGCCGTTGGCCAGGAACAACTGAGCCCACTTCGGCGCGAGGTCGTTGAACAGGAAGCCGCCCTGGAAGCCCATGCCTACCCAGAATCCCACGCACACGGCCAGCCCGGCCTCGAAGCCGAGGCCTTCCTCATGCACCATCTGCATGCCGTGCCCGAAGAGGATCACCAGGATCATAAGGATGTAGGCCGCCGCCACCGGGCCGGGGATGGCGGCCACCAGGGCAGATACCTTGGGCGAGAAGGCGAGCAGGATCAGGAATAGGCCGCCCCAGTAGGCCACCCGCCGCGACGCCACCCGCGTGAGCTCCATGACTCCCACGCTCATGGAGTAAACCGTGTTGGGGATGGTTCCCAGCGCGCCCGCGAGGAAGCTCCCCACGCCGTCGGCGTTGATGGCGCCCTGCACGGCACGGAAGTCCACCGGGCGTTGGCGCCGGTATGACGACCGCTGCACCGAGATGCCGTCGGCATAGGTCTCGATGCAGCCCACCAGGCTGACCAATACGAAGGATGGCAGGAGCCCCCAGAATGACGATCCCAGGTCGAAGCTGACACCGGGCCACTTTCCATCAGGCAAGCCGAGCCAAGCGGCCTCGGCCACCCTCACACCGTCCACCATGCCGAAGGCGCCGCTCAGGGCGGTGCCGATCGCCACGCCGAGTATGGGCGCCCAAAGACGCAGCATGCCCCGAGCGAACAGTGATACGAGCAGAATAACCAGGAAGGTGACAAAAGCCACCGCCGGCGCGGGTCCCTTGAGGAATTCGTCGTTGGGCACCTTCTTCAGCATGCTCCACACCACCGGGGCCACACTCAGAGACATGAGCATCAAAACCGTGCCGCCCACGGCCGGAGTGAGCACCCGGCGCAGGGCTCCCATCTTGTGGGTGAAGGCGAAGGTGGACAGCGACGATACGCACACCAGGGTTGCCATCAGGGGGAGTCCGCCCGCCTGGATGGCATTCACGCAGATGCCCACGAAGGCCACATTGGAACCCACGAACAGCGTGTGGCCACCGCCCACGCGCCCCAGCTGCATCGCCTGAAGCCAAGTGGATAGCCCAGCTGCGAACAACGCTGCGAAGACCAGCCAGCTGGTGGCGGCCTCATCCAAACCGGCGCCCCGCGCTACCACCAGCGGGCTCACCATGACGCCGGTAGCCATGAGAGTCACTACCTGGGCGGCAAGCCCGGCCGCTAGGGGGTGCGGGGCGGGCTCCTGGGGCTCGTAGCGGATCGGTTGTGAGTCGCTCAAGAAGGAGCTCCGTAGAATTACCCAAAGCAAGTGGGCTTTCGGTCAAGGATAGCCCGGTCAACGGCACTTCCTCAACGGTCTTCCGGCTGATGAGCGACTCGTGTGCCTCGGGAGGAGCGGCCCGGGCTTGCGGAGCGGGTTTCTCGAAACGCCCTGCACCTCCTTGCGTGGCGTTTTTCTCGCGTCGGCGCAGGCCGAATCCCAGTTCGCAGTTTCCCGAGATGCGTGGGTCGCGTCCGGCACGGCTCAGAGGCTGTGGATGTCGATCGCGGGTGGTTCGTCGGGCGAGGCTTGAAAGACGTCGCGATCGTCATGCATCTGCACGAGCTCGCCCCAGTCGGTCGGCAGGCCAGGAGCGGGCGACACCGGCGGCGGCTCAAGCGGTTCGCCGATATGCCCGATGGCGAGGGCGCTGACGGCGGACCTGAGACCAAAGCCGCATCCGCGTCGGCAGCGCCCCCGAAATCGAGGGCGGCTTTCAGAGGCTGGCGCTCTCGATTCTCAAACGGGACACTTCAGTGAGAACGTGCTCCATTCGAGGCAAGCGACTGCAAGCGGGGTGGTGTAACGAGGTCTTGGTAGGCACTCTGACTGGAAAACAGGCCGATTAAGATGCGATTGCCCTGCGCGAGGAGGCCAGACTCGGAGAGACTCCGCGCCGACGCCAGAAAACCGTCATCGCAGGCAGGACGACAGGCGTTCTGGGGGCCGCCTGTTCGGGACCAGGCGACGGGGGCACCAGGTTCACGATCTGCGCATCGGCTCGGAAACGGTTGCGGACATGCTTGTTGATGCTGTTGTGATAGAGATATATTTTTTGGCTGAACTTCAAATGAGTTATCGACGCTGCCACCCAGCGGACGACCGACACCGCGTCCAACGCTGTTCAGTTGCGACTACAGTAAGAGTCCCCATGAGGCACACGATGCGATCCACGATGCTTTGGCTGACGACCTGCGTGGCGACCTGGTGCCTGATCGCCGGAGCCGAACCGACTCCCGACGTGATTGAGAATTCGATCGGGGTCAGGATGAAGCTCCTGCCCGCTGGAACGTTCACCATGGGCGACGACACCGGCGATGCCTTCGAGAGACCGGCACATCGCGTGACGCTGTCGCGGCCCTTTTACATGGGCGTGTACGAGGTGACGCACGCCCAATGGAAGCAGGTAATGAACAGTTCGCCGAGCAATCCCCAGGCCGCCGACCATCCTGTCGAGAACGTGGACTGGCAGGAGGCCATCGCATTTTGCGAGAAGCTTTCGGCGCTCCCTGAAGAGCGGAAGCAGGGCCGCGTCTACCGTCTGCCAACGGAGGTGGAGTGGGAGTATGCCTGCCGTGCCGGAACGACCACGAAGTTCTCCTTTGGCGACCATGCGGCAAACCTCGGAGAGTATGGCTGGTTCGAGAAGAATTCACCGATCGCCACGCAATCGATCGCCACGCACCAGGTCGGTCTCAAGAAACCGAATGCCTGGGGCCTCTACGACATGCACGGCAACGTGCGGGAGTGGTGCAATGACAGACCGGATCGGTACCGTGGCGATGCCGTGACGGATCCGAGCGAATTGGCCGAGCAGAACCTACGGATCTTGCGCGGCGGTTCCTGGCGGGATCCCGCAGGGTACGCAAAATCGTCATACCGGATCTCCACAGGCACCTGGGTCAAGGGCGGCGAAATCGGCTTCCGCCTCGCCCTCAGTCTGTCCGGAACGGGGCCGGCGGCGGCTGAGAAATGAACGCGGCACATCGAGGAGAGACCGCGGCGACGGACGTGGGCGACGGATTCAAAATGGGTCGCAGGCCGGGCAACCCTCCGGCCGGGGGCTGGCGGGCGACGGCCATCACCGACTGGATGCCGCCGTCGTGCGTGCAAACCACCTTCTCCGTGATGATTGTCGCGACGATCTGCTTAACGGTCGCCTGCCAAGCGGAGAGGGTGCCGGACCCTCCCGGTGTCGTCCGGAACTCGATCGGCATGGGCCTCAAGCTCCTGCCTAGCGGTACGTTCACGATGGGCGAGGCCCAGATCGATGAGGATCGACTGTTCGAACGTCATGTCGTGACGCTGACTCGCCCCTTCTTCATCGGCACGCACGAGGTGACAAACGCCCAGTGGAAGCGGGTCATGGGGAACGTGCCGAGTGATGGCAAGGGTGGCAACCAGCCGGTCGAGCAGGTGACGTGGGACGACGCTGTGGCATTTTGCCGGACGCTCTCCGAACTGCCCGAGGAACGAAAGGCCGGCCGTGTGTACCGCCTGCCGACTGAGGCGGAGTGGGAATACGCGTGCCGAGCCGGAACGAAGACGCGGTTCTCGTTTGGAGATGAAAACAATCCGAATTCGGTGATCGACGCGCACGCCTGGTATACGTACAACTCGGGCACGGATCACAGGGGTGGGCCCGGAGGACACGACCCGAAATCCACTCATCCCGTCGGCACGAAGCAGCCAAATGCGTGGGGGCTCTATGACATGGTCGGCAACGTGTTCGAGTGGTGCAGTGATTGGCACGGTGAACTTGGGAACGGTCCGGCGACGGATCCGCAGGGACCAGCCGAAGGCGAGCGGCGGATCATCCGTGGGGGCTGCTTCGACAGCCAGGCATGGGATGCTCGCCCCGCATGCCGCGGTTCGTCCGACCCAACGCGCAAGAGCCGGGCAGGGGGATTTCGTGTCGCCGTGACCGCGCCGGAGGGGAGCGTGCCGGAAGCGGCCGGCACGGGGACGAAGTGAGCGGTTGGAGGACGGTCCGCCAGCCGCCGTCCGAGAACCCGATCCCGCGGTCCGGTGAGCAATCCCGGCCCTGCCGATCCGGTCATGATCTGGATCTGCGGACGCAGGCACTGAAGGATACTCCGGCCAATGGCACTTCCGTACGCATGTCCACAGCCGTTTTCGAGCGGATCGGCGGCTGGTGAGGTGGACCACGTCCTCACGCAGGATTCGGAATTACGCCGTCGGCTTCGCTGATCGCGTAGAGCCGCGATTGGATCAGCCGGTAACCGGGCAGGAAGTTTGGCAGGTGGGCCGGCGCTGAGAGCGCGGGCTTCGATTCCCCCTTTCGCCAGAGCAGAAAATACCCATCTTCGATGGCGAGTCGCCCGATCGCGAGGCACACGGCACCGACAGCGGCCACCAAGAGACCGGCACGCATCATTGTGTGGGGTGGGAACTTCGGGTCGGGCGGGAGCATTGTGCCGAAGATTCCAAACAGCAGAAAAGCGACGCCCCAACACGTGTAAACGATGGCGGCGTGATGTGGACAGGCTCGCCGTAGTGGCACGGCCCCAGGTCGTCGGCCATGTCTCGATCCGTGTGAGCGCCGGTTGAAAAGTGCAGCGCGCGAAGGTCGAAAAATACACCGCTAGGGATGGGTTGAAGCTACTCCTGGGTAGCCGGTTGCTACAAGATTTGTGTGTCCCGACGGAGCCAACGGTACAAGCGGGGCACCGTAGCGACACGAGCGGCTCGGCCGGTGCCGCGGTCACCTCCGGCACCAACGGCGGCAGCAGCTGACGCCCGCAGCACGTTCAATCTGGAACTCGGGGAGAGCTATCGGCTCCAAGACGCCAAGCGGCGACGTCGCCGGACAGACTGACGAGGCGACCGAACAACCCGCGACACCCCCACGGAATCAGGAGAGGTCAACACCACCCAGCGCCACCATTTTCGACCGCCCCGCGCCGCCGTTTTCAACCGCCGTCAACAGTGAGAGTCTGCGGCCTCTAGAAGCCGTTCAGCCTGCGACTCTGTGGCTCGTAGCGGTCATTCGCCACACACGGGATGACGTGGCCCGGCAACCGCGGCCCGGTCGAATCTCACTCCGACGGTCGGGGACGGAGATTCTCCAGGGAGGGAGACTCACATGCTGAGGTCGATCCTGCGCGGTGTCTTGGTGGCGACGGCGTCCTTGAGCCTCGCCGCAATGCGGGCCGACGAGTTCGGGACCGGAATCGACCTTACGTCCTTCGGCCGCGAGGCGGCCCAGCCCGCGAGTGTGTGGGACGACCTGCCGCTCCAGGATGTGGGGCGGCGGTTCGACACCGCTCCCCGGAGAGTCTATGTGTCGGCCATGCTCGGCCCGTCGTTTGCGCAGGTGAACAGCCCCGCCACGTCGACGCTCCTGAGCGAAGACACGCTCCTCGCGGCCGGCGGCGCGATCGGCATCGCGTTCGAGCGGCATAACGGCCGGTTGCGGCTCGAGACCGAGGCCATGGGCCGCGGCACCTATGACGCCGAGTTCCTGGCGACTCCCGCCCCAGGTGACACCACGATCCTGACGAACAACTGGTCGGTCATGGAGAACGTCTGGCGCGACTACATGCTCACCGACCGCTTTGGCGTCTACGGCGGTGGTGGCATCGGTGCGGGCGGCTACATCCTCGGCGAGCAGGTCAATGGCGAGGTCCTCTACGCCAGCCCGGCTGCCAACTTCGCCTGGCAGTTCGGCGGCGGCCTGCTCTGGGAGCTATCCGACCGGCTCACCTTCGACGTGGGCTATCGCTACTTCCACATCAACACGATCTCACAGACCGGCGTCGAGCCCAATCAGTTCTCGTCCAGCGAACTGATGTTCACGCTGCGGCTCTACGAACCGTTCCGCAACTGGGCACGCTGAGGCGTGCCGCTTGCATCGAGCGCCCCCCTCGTAAGGTGGTGTCGCGCGCTCGGTCGGCCTCGGGATTCCTGAGCCTGGGAACGCGACCCGTGAGTCAGGGAACCCCGTTTTTTGCATAGTCCCTAGAACCGCATTAGTCTCACGCCGAGTGTGTCACGACAGGAAGTTCGGCCTCCGGGCGGATCGTTGTCTTGACGGACGATTTTCCGGCACCCCTCTGAGGCCACCATGCCGTCGTTGCTGCACACGCTCTTCGCCAGCCCATCGCGGCCTGTTCGCTCCTCCCGTCGCCGCGGGCGGCTCTCGCACCGCACCCGCCGCACCGGCATGACACAGTCGGCGTCGCGTTCGTCGCGGAGGCGGTCAGCAGGCCGACGGACGGCGAGGTCCACCCGGCCGCAGGGTGATCGCAGCAGCCATGCAGCCTGGCTCCCGAACGTCGAATCCCTCGAGTCGCGGGCCATGCTCGCGGCCGACGACATCGGCGTCAGCCTGGTCGCCAACCAGCTCGTGCTCGCGCTCGACCCCGCTGGAACCGCGGTCACGAACCTCAGCACGACCTACTCATCCAAGACCAGCATCCTCACGGTCACTGCCGCCAGCGCCGGCACGCTCTCGTCGGCTCCATCCATCCCCGGCGTCACCATCAACCCCGCCAGCGACACGATCTCGGTCAACCTCAAGATCATCCCGCAGTTCGCCGGCATCTCCGTGGTCGGCAGCACCGGCACCGACGTCGTGGTCATTGGCCCGGCTGGTATCAACCTCGCCGCCGTGACCAAGGGTGCGGCCGCCCAGGGCCTGTCCATCGACACCGGCGCCGGCTCTGCCGATGCGATAGTGATCGCGAGCCCCGTGTCGGCCAAGGGCGCCGGCCCCGTGACCCTCGCCAGCCAGGGTCAGGCCACGAAGCATGGCATCATCCTCCGGTCCAGCGTGACGAGCCCCACCGGCTCACAGGCCTTCAACGGCAGCGTCACGCTCGGCACCAACGTGACGGTCGCTGCCGGCAAGACCATCACCTTCGCCTCGACCGTCGACGGTAGCAGCCGGCTGACGGTCTCGGCGGGCGGGCCGGTCGCCTTCACGGGGGCCGTCGGCGGCAACGTGCCGCTCGCCGGTGTGACCCTCTCGCGGGCGGCGGGCGTCGCCTTCGCCGCCGGCTTCATGCTCAACGGCAAGGCCACGGCCGCCGGCACGAGCGGCCTCGTGATCGGCAAGAACGTCAACAGCGTCGTGTTCCTGCCGGTCTCCGGGTCCGTGACGCGAACGATCGCCGACTTCACCGGAGCCGGCATCCAGTTCCTGGGCGGCTCACGCAACTCGCTCGTCACGGGCGTGACGAGCACGCGAAATGGCGTCGGCCTGCAGATCGGCCCCGGCCAGTACGCGGGCACGCAGATCGTCGGCAACATCTTCAGCTTGAACACGGGCCACGGTGTGACGATGACGGCCGCGCAGGGCATCACGCTCGGTGGCGCGGGGGCCAACGGCAACACGATCATCTTCAATGGCGGCTGGGGCGTGGTCGCCAGCGGCGCCTCGAATGGCTCGCGGCTCTTGGCCAACCAGATCGCCAACAACTCCAGCGGCAACGTGGCGAACCTCGGCGTCGGCCGCTGGCGGTGGTTCCCGGCGCGTGGCCTGACGCCCGGCGTCTCGTCGGCCCCCGGCCTGGCCGTGCAGATGAGCCCGGTGGGCCTGGCGGCGCTTGGCGCCGGCCAGCTTGGCCGCTATTCGTTCACCACGTCCTTCGACATCAACGGTGTGGAGGTCGGCTCGACCGGTTCGCTCGACACGGCCAAGCAGCTGGTGGGCCTCTCTACAACTGTTGATAACGGTGCTCCGGCGCCGTCGGCGACGATCTCGTCAGTGCAGGTCACCGAGTTTCGCCAGCTCGGCGGCACGACGTACGTCGATGCTGCCCAGCTCGGTGCCACGGGCCTGCCCTGGGTGTCGGTGACCGGCGCGTCGTCGGCCGCCCAGGCCGTCACGAGCCTGGTGGCGGGCCTGACGCCGCAGACCACGCTCCGGGCGGTGGAGTTCCCGATCAGCTCGCAGTTCGCGGGCACCGACTCGTTCGGGCAGCGGTATCAGGCGACGATCGGCAAGTCGAGCTTCGCGGCGCTCCTGCCGCTGGCGAACCTGACGGAGCTCGCCACCACGCCCGTGTTCGGCAACGACGCGATTCCGGTGGAGGTGTGGCTCAACAAGCAGGGCTACCTGAGCCGGTTCGAGGTCGCCATTCTCGGCCTGGGCACGATCACGGTCTCACTGGCCGACTTCGGCCAGGCGGTGCGGGTCACGGCGCCGCCGACGGCCCAGACCGGCGGCATGGGCTCGGTCTCCGGACAGGAGCTCTTTGCCGATGGCACCAACGCGACGGCTCCCGGTGAGACCGGCGGCAACGGAGGCATCATCTACGGCAACGGCGGCACCGGCGGCGTGGTTGGCGCTGGCGGCCACGCCGGCTGGATCGGCGCCGGCGGCAATGGCGGCGTCGGCGGGAGCGGCAACCCGGGCGGCTATGGCGGCAACGGCGGGCTGCTTTTAGGCGTCGGTGGCAACGGCGGCGCGGGCGTTGCCGGCGCGTTCGGCACCGATGGCACGGCGGGCGCGGCGCCGGCCGGCCCGGGCGCGGATGGCGGCAACGGCGGCAATGGTGGCTCGGGCGGCACGGGACTCGCGGGCGGCAACGGCGGCAACGGCGGCGCGTTCTTCGGTTACGGCGGGAACGGCGGCTCGGGCGGCAATGGTGGCTCCGGTGGCGATGGCGGGGCGGGTGCAGACGGCGCAGATGCCAGCGCAGCCGGCGGGAAGGGCGGCGATGGCGGCAACGGTGGTAACGGCGGCGCGGGCGGGCTTGGTGGCAAGGGCGGCAGTGGCGGCACGGGCACGTTCGTGTTCACTGCCAACACGGGCAAAGGCGGCGTCACTGGCACGACAGGTGTCGGCGGTAACGCCGGCCTGCCTGGGAACGGCGGCGATGGCGCGGACGGCGATCTGAACACACCCGACGGCGGCGCGGGCGGCGCCGGTGGCAACCCCGGCACTCCGGGCGCTGGCGGCAGCGGTGTCACGGGCTTGTTTGGCAGCGGCGGCAACGGCGGCGCGGGTTTCGCCGCGACGATCGCCGGTGCCAGAGGCGGCAACGGCGGCGCGGGCGGCGCCGGTGGCTCGATCGGCAACGGCGGCAACGGCGGCGCGGGCGGCAATGGCGCGGCGGGTGCCGATGGCGCGAACCGCACGAACCCCGGTGACTCCGGCTCCGCAGGCCAGGCTGGCGGCAAGGGCGGCAACGGCGGCGCGGGCGGCGCCGGCGGCTCGATCTCGGGCAACGGCGGCGCCGGTGGCGTGGGCGGCAACGCCGGCGCTGGTGGCAAGGGCGGTGCTGGTGTCAGTGGTGCGGCCGGTGTGAACGCCGGCGACGCGGGCCAAGCCGGCGGCAAGGGCGGCAATGGCGGCGCCGGCGGCGCGGGTGGAAGCGGCGGCAAGGCGGGTGCAGCGTTTGGTGCCGGCGTCGCGGGTGTGAATGGCTCAGGTGGCGACGGTGGCGCGGGCGGCGATGCGGGAGTGGCTGGTGACGGCGGCAAGGGCGCGGCGGGTGACGCGACAACCCCAGATGGCAGCGCCGGTGGCAACGGCGGCGATCCGGGCATCGCGGGCGCTGGTGGTGCCCGCGGCTTGGCCGGCACGGGCGGCACCGGCGGCTCCGCAGGCGCGAACGGCGCTGCAGGCGCGGCGGCCACGCTCGGCGGCAATGGCGGAGCTGGCGGGGCGGGCTATGACGCCAGCGCCGACTTGAGCGTGGTCGCGGGCACGGCGGGCGGCAACGGCGGCGCTGGCGGCAAGGGCGGCTCGGTGGGCAACGGCGGCAACGGCGGGGCTGCGGGGAATGGTGCGGCCGGAGGTCTGGCTCCGGCTCCCAACACCGTGATCGCCACCATTGCCGTCGGCAGCCTCCCGAACGGGGTGGCGGTCAACCCGGCCGGCACCCGCGCCTACGTCACCAACCTAGGCGACGGCACGGTGTCGGTGATCAACACGGCCACCAACATCGTGACCACCACCATCAGCGTTGGCGGCTTCCCGTTGGGGGTAGCGGTCAACCCCGCGGGTACCCTCGCCTACGTCACCGACGCAGTCGGCGACTCGGTGTCGGTGATCGACACGACCACCAACATCGTGACCACCACCATCGGCGTTGACGCCTTCCCGTTCGCGGTGGCCTTCAATCCGGCCGGCACCCTCGCCTACGTCGCCAACGCAAACGGCGATTCGGTGTCGGTGATCGACACGGACACCGACAACGTGACCGCCACCATCGCTGTCGGCGCGTTCCCGGTCGCGGTCGCGGTCAACGCGGCCGGCACCCTCGCCTACGTCGCCAACCAAAACGGCAACACGGTATCGGTGATCGACACGGACACCACCAACGTGACCGCCACCATCGCTGTCGGCGACTACCCGCGCGGGGTGGCGTTCAACCCGGCCGGTACCCTCGCCTACGTCACCAACCAAAACGACAACACGGTATCGGTGATCGAAACGGCCACGAACAACGTGACCGTCACCATCGCTGTCGGCAGCAGCCCGAACGGTGTGGCAGTCAACCCGGCCGGCACCCTCGCCTACGTCACCAACCAAGGCGACAGCTCGGTGTCGGTGATCGACACGGCCACGAACACCGTGACCGCCACCATCCTTGTCGGCGGCACCCCGATCGCGGTGGTGGTCAACCGGGCCGGCACCCTCGCCTACGTCACCAACCAAGGCGACGGCTCGGTGTCGGTGATCGACATCGCCTCCCCGGTGGTGGCCGGGGGCAACGGCGGCAACGGCGGCGCGGGCGGCAGTGGCGGCTCGAGCACAGGCAACGGCGGCGCTGGCGGAGCCGGCGGCGCTGGCGGAGCCGGGTTCATTGGTGTCAGTGGCACGGCCGGGACGGGCGTTGAGGGCGGCGCTGGAACCGCGGGCGGCAATGGCGGCGCGGGCGGTGCGGGCGGCTCCGCGTTGTCGGCGACCGGCGATGGCGGCGCCGGCGGTCTGGGCGGTAACGCCGGCCATGGCGGTGCCGGTGGCGACGGTGGCGACGGCGCCAGTGCCAGCGGCGGCAATGCGGCTACCGCGGGCGGCGATGGCGGAGTTGGCGGCAATGGTGGGTCGGGTGGTGCCGGCGGCGCCGGCGGAAACAGCGGCGCCTCGGGGTTCAACGGCAGCGGTGGCAGCGGCGGCGACGGCGGCAACGCCGGTGGTGCCGGCAACGGAGGCGTCGGCGGGGCCGGTGACGCCACGAACCCCAACGGCGCGGCCGGCGGCGACGGCGCCGATCCCGGCACCGCGGGCAGCGGCGGGAGCAGGGGCCTCAAGGGCACTGGTGGCACCCGTGGGACGGACGGAGTCGCTGGGAGCACGGGCACCGCGATCACCTCGGGCGGCAACGGCGGCGACGGTGGCGATGGTGGGACACTTGCGCCCAACACCGTGACTGCGACCATCACCGTTGGCACAAGCCCGCGCGGGGTGGCCGTCAGCCCGGACGGCTCCCGCGTGTACGCAAGCAACTATGGCGGAGACACGGTGTCGGTGATCGACGCCGCCACCGGGCTGGTGGTCGCCACGATCAACGTGGGCGACGCCCCGATCGGAGTCGCGTTCACTCCGAACGGTTCCCGCGCCTACGTCGCCAATGAGTTCGGCAGCTCGGTGTCGGTGATCGACACCAATCCGGCCAACAGCGGCACCTATAACACGGTGATCGCGACTGTTGCCGTGGGCTCCAATCCGAACGCGGTGGCGTTTACTCCCGACGGGTTCCGTGGCTATGTGAGCAATGGGAGCGGGGGGACGGTGTCGGTGATCGATACCGATCCGACGAGCATCAACTACGACTCCGTCATCGCGACCATCTCGGTCGGCGGCGCGGCCGCAGCGGTGGCGATCACCCCGGATGGCACCCGCGCCTATGTGCCGAACGACGCTGGCGGGGCATTTGTGTCAGTGATCGACACCGATCCGGCGAGCGGGACCTACAACACCGTCCTGGGCACCATTTCGGTCGGCAACGCGCCGGTGGCGGTGGCGGTCAGCCCCGATGGCACCCGCGTCTATGTCACCAACAAAGACGACGGCACGGTGTCGGTGATCAACACTGCGACCGACCAGGTGACCGCCACCATCGCCGGCTTCGATGCCCCGGTCGGGGTCGCGTTTAGCCCGGACGGCACCCAAGCCTTCGTCACCAACAAGAATGGCGGCACGGTGGCCGTCGTCGACACCGCGAGCACCACGGTGATCGCCACCATCACCGTCGGGTCTGCGCCGGGAGCGGTGGCGGTCAGCCCTGATGGCGGCTCCACCTACGTCACCAACGAAGGCGGTGGCTCGGTGTCGGTGATCGACATCCTCGGCGGTGCCGGCGGGGCGGGCGGGGCCGGCGGCGATGGCGGCGCGGTGGGCAACGGCGGCAATGGCGGCGCGGGTGGCAATGGCGCGGCGGGCGGTAATGGCACGAACGGCACGAACCCCGGTGACGCGGGCACGTCCGGCACAGTTGGCGGCGCCGGCGGCGCGGGCGGCGCCGGCGGCGCCGGTGGCTCGATCTCGGGCAACGGCGGCAACGGCGGCGCGGGCGGTGTGGCCGGGGACGGCGGCAACGGCGGTGCGGGTGTCAGCGGTGCGGCCGGCGTGAATCCCGGCGACGCAGGCCAGGCCGGCGGCGACGGCGGCAATGGCGGCAATGGTGGCGTGGGCGGCAATGGCGGCATCGGTGGCGCGGCCACGAACGGCATCGCGGGCCTACGCGCCAACGGCGGCGCTGGCGGCGACGGCGGCAACGCCGGCGCGTCCGGCAACGGCGGGGCCGGCGCGGCGGGTGATGCGACCACGCCCAACGGCGGCAACGGTGGCGATGGTGGTGATCCTGGCGCGGGCGGCAGCGGCGGCGCCGGCGGCAGCGGAGCCACGAGTGGCGCAAGCGGTGTGGCAGGCGTCGCGGTCACCTCCGGTGGCAACGGCGGCAACGGCGGCGTTGGCGTTTCCGGCGTCGCTGGCGACCCTGCAGGCGTCAGTTGGACCGCGCAAGCCTCGGCCGCGGATCAGGGGTGGGTGTCGGTGGCCTGGGGCGGCCCGGCCGGCCAAGAGAAGTTCGTCGCGGTGTCATACACCGGCACGGGCAACCTGGTGATGACATCACCGGATGGCATCACCTGGACCACTCGAACCCCGGCCGCGAGCATCCAGTGGTATTCGGTCGTCTGGGGCGGCTCCGCCGGCCAGGAGCAGTTCGTGGCGGTCGCCCGCAACGGCGATCGTAATCGCGTTATGACCTCACCTGACGGCATCACCTGGACCAGCCGGACATCAGCTGAGGACTACGAATGGTACGCGGTGACCTGGGGCGGCCCGACCGGCCAACAGAAGTTCGTGGCAGTCAGCACGAACGGCTCGGGCAACCGGGTGATGACCTCGCCCGACGGCATCACCTGGACAAGCCGGACCTCGGCCGCCAACAACCGTTGGCGGTCGGTGACCTGGGGCGGCCCCGCCGGCCAGGAGAAGTTCGTGGCGGTCAGCCAGAACGGCACGGGCAACCGGGTGATGACCTCACCGGACGGCATCACCTGGACGGCCCGCAGCTCAGCGGCCGACAACTCATGGCTGTCGGTGACCTGGGGCGGCCCGGCAGGCAGTGAAAAATTCGTCGCCGTGGCGGAGAGCGGCACAGGCAACCGGGTGATGACCTCGCCGGATGGCATCACCTGGTCCACCCAAGCCTCGGCCGCCAACAACAACTGGGATGCGGTGACCTGGGGCGGTCCGACCGGCCAGGAACAGTTCCTGGCGACGGCCCGCTCGGGCGCGGGTAATCGCGTGATGACCTCGCCGGATGGCGTCACCTGGACCATCCAAACCTCAGCCGCCGACAACGACTGGCGCTCGGTGATCTGGGGCGGCCAGAGCGGTCAGGAAAAGTTCGTCGCGGTCTCCGATAACGGAGTCGGTAACCGCGTGATGACCAGCGCAGCGACCGCCGTCGCAGCCGGAAACGGTGGTGCGGGCGGCAATGGCGGGTCCGTTGGCAATGGCGGCAATGGCGGGGCCGGCGGTGCTGGAGCGGCCGGTGCCAATGGCACGAACGGCACGAACCCCGGTGACGCGGGCACCGACGGCACAGTTGGCGGCGCCGGCGGCGCGGGCGGCGCCGGCGGCGCCGGTGGCTCGATCTCGGGCAACGGCGGCAACGGCGGCGCGGGCGGTGTGGCCGGGGACGGCGGCAACGGCGGTGCGGGTGTCAGCGGTGCGGCCGGCGTGAATCCCGGCGACGCAGGCCAGGCCGGCGGCGACGGCGGCAATGGCGGCAATGGTGGCGTGGGCGGCAATGGCGGCATCGGTGGCGCGGCCACGAACGGCATCGCGGGCCTACGCGCCAACGGCGGCGCTGGCGGCGACGGCGGCAACGCCGGTGCGTCCGGCGATGGCGGGGCCGGTGCGGCGGGTGATGCAACGACTCCCAACGGCGGCACTGGTGGCAACGGCGGCGATCCCGGCACCGCGGGCAGCGGCGGGGCCGGCGGCACTGGGGCTATAAGTGGCGCAAGTGGCGCTGCGGGTACCGCGGTCACCTCGGGCGGCAACGGCGGGGCGGGCGGTGCGGGCGCCGCGGGTAGCACGACCTCAGCGTCGACGTTCACCAACTACACCACCGCCAGCGGGCTGGGCAACAACATCGTGAACGGGGTGTATGCCATCGGTGGCACGGTCTACGCGGCCACCGGTGGCGGCCTGTCCATCTCCACCGACGGCGGTACGACGTTCACCAACTTCACCACCGCCAACGGGCTGGGCAACAACCAGGTGAACGGGGTGTATGCCAGCGGTGCCACCGTCTACGCGGCCACCGCAGGTGGTCTGGGCATTTCCACCGACGGCGGTGCCACGTTCACCAACAGAACCACTGCCAACGGGCTGGGCAACAACTTCTTGTACGGGGTGTATGCCAGTGGTGGCACGGTCTACGCGGCCACTGACGGCGGCCTGTCCATTTCCACCGACGGCGGCGCGACGTTCACCAACAAGACCACCGCCAACGGCCTGGGCAGCGATTCCTCGTTCGGGGTGTATGCCAGCGGTGGCACGGTCTACGCGGCCACCGTCGGCGGTTTGAGCATTTCCACCGACGGCGGTTCGACGTTTACCAACAGAACAACGGCCAACGGCCTGGGCAGCGACGTCGTGCGCGGGGTCTATGCCATCGGTGGCACCGTCTACGCGGCCACCCAAGGTGGCGGTGTGAGCATCTCCACCGACGGCGGTGCGACGTTCACCACCTCCACCACCGCCGACGGCCTCGGCGACAACGTCGTGTTGGGGGTGTATGCCAGCGGCGGCACCATCTATGCGGCCACCGCAGGTGGTCTGGGCATTTCCACCAACGGCGGTTCGACGTTCACCAACTCCACCAGTGGGCTGGGCAGCACCAACGTGCGTGGGGTGTATGCCAGCGGCGACACCATCTACGCGGCCACCTTCGGCGGTGTGAGCATTGCCGCTCCCAGCATCACTCCAGCCGGTGACGGCGGCGCCGGCGGCAATGGCGGCGCGGTGGGCAACGGCGGCAACGGCGGGGCCGCCGGCGCTGGAGAGGCCGGTGCCAATGGCACGAATGGCGTGAACCCCGGTGACGCGGGCACGGCCGGCACAGTTGGCGGCGTGGGCGGCAACGGCGGCGCCGGCGGCCTCGGTGGCTCGATCTCGGGCAACGGCGGCAACGGCGGCGCGGGCGGAGTCGGCGGCACCGGCGGCAATGGCGGTGCCGGAGCCAACGGGGCCAATGGCGTGCTGGCCGGATCGTCGGGCGGCGATGGGGGCGATGGCGGCAGCGGTGGCGCGGGCGGCGCTGGTGGCGTGGCCGGAGCCGGCGGTGCGGCGCTTGGCGCGGGCAATGCCGGCTCAGCTGGCAGTCATGGCGACGCGACGACGATCAACGGCGGCAACGGTGGAGCCGGCGGTGATCCCGGCGCTCCCGGGGTGGGCGGCGCGGCAGGCGGCGCCGGTGCCAGCGCGGGATCGATCGGATCGGTGCCGACCAGCGGTGGCAACGGCGGCAACGGTGGCGACGGCTTCGACATCGGGACGGGCACTCCTGGCGCCGGCGGTGCGGGCGGTAACGGTGGCTCGGTCGGCAACGGCGGCGACGGCGGCGCCGGCGGTGCCGTGACCGCAGGGAGCGGCGCCATCACGGGCGGCATTGGCGGCGCGGGCGGCAGCGGTGGCTCAATCTCTGGCAACGGTGGCAACGGCGGCGTTGGTGGTGCGGTGACCAGTGCCGCGGCCACGAGTGGCGACGTCGCCATCGCCGGGGCCGGCGGCGCCGGCGGATCGGCGACCAATGGCACCGGCGGCAACGGTGGCACCGGCGGCGATGCCACCGGACTCCCCCTTGTTGACATCCGCGTCTTCGGCGGCGCGGGAGGTGCGGGCGGCACATCGACCGGCGGCGCCGGCGGCGCCGGCGGCGACGGAGGTGACGGGGTGACCGACGTTCGAGACCATCGAAGCGGTCTGGAGGCAAACGGCGGCAAGGGCGGTGCCGGTGGCAACGGTGGCACGATTGGCGGTGCCGGCGGCAACGGTGGAAGCGGCACTCAGTCGTTCACCATCGCAGGAGGCGATGCCGGCGGCGGTGCCGGCGGCGCCGGCGGAAACGGCGGCACGGGCAATGGCGGCGCCGGCGGGAACGGCGGTGCGGCGACGGCGACAGACGATGCCGATGGTGGCGCCGGCGGCGCCGGCGGTGATTCGATATCCGGTAACGGTGGAGCCGGCGGGAATGGCGGCGCGTCGATTTCGACCATCGGCGCAAGCCAGACTGCCACTGCCGGGGCCGGCGGCCAAGGCGGCGATTCAGTCAACGGCGATGGTGGCTCCGGTGGAGACGGCGGAGCGTCGACCACCAACATCAATACGGCGAGAGGCGGCGCCGGCGGGGCGGGCGGTGCCGGCGGAGCCACCGGTGGATTGGCTGGCGACGGTGGTAACGCGATCAGTACGGCAGGTGCTGTTCGCGGCGGCGCGGGCGGGAACGGCGGCGTGGGCGGTGCCGGTGCCGGTGGCGCCGGCGGTGCCGGCGGCAATGGCACCACGCAAGCCACCGCGGCTACCACCAGCGGCAACGCCACCGGCGGTGCCGGCGGCAGCGGTGGCGCATCGACCTCCGACGCCGGCGGGAACGGCGGCGCCGGCGGTGATGCGAGCAGTTCCGGCGGCGTCACCATCTTCGGCGGTGTCGGTGGAGCGGGCGGCGCCGGTACAGCCGGAAACGGCGGCGACGGTGGCGCTGGCGGCGACGCGAACTCCACCGGCGCGAACACCACGACCACCGGTGGCGATGGCGGCAATGGCGGCGCTACGGGCGGCTCAGGCGGCACCGGCGGCGTTGCCACCGCGATCGGCTCCGGTTCGACGGCCACCAACGGCTCTCCGGGGAGCCCGGGCTAGGAAGAGCCAGTGGATGTCAGCCCCGGCACCTGACCTGTCCCCACTGATGGAACCAGGTTCTATCACCGGGATCGCCCTGCCAATGGCTCGCCCCTGTCGGCTCGCTGAGGCGTAGCCGAAGCGAGCGGCCGGGCCACGGAGGATCCGCTCCCGC
>Ga0315906_10003677_pt1 | contig 20275 bp, 18 predicted proteins | sample LakEriMetagenome_4_FD_203526 | JGI IMG/M metagenome (GOLD analysis project Ga0315906, IMG submission 203526) | Freshwater fungal communities from buoy surface, Lake Erie, Ohio, United States - Buoy 2 MA122 | ecosystem: Environmental > Aquatic > Freshwater > Lake > Lake biofilm | place: USA... | reverse complement strand
CATGAATGCGCGAGCAGCCCGAGCGAGGCACGGCAAACATGCCATAGGGATAGCTGTCGCGCAAATCGGCTTTGGTGGTGAACGGAAACTTGGCCAAATCGGCCAATGATTTGCAATCACTTGGGTGCACACCCGCTGCATCAAACTTGCGCTTGTAAACCGGTGAGTTGTCGTAGGCGTGTTGCAGCGTGGCCTTCAAGCGCTTGAGTTGCAAGGCGCGCAGTTCATCTGTGCTGGCTTTTTCTATGGGTTCTAAAGGCAAACGTGAGGGGGTGCTCATCAAAAATTCTCCGTCGAGTTTCTGTGGTTCAAATTATTCAGGGATGACAGTGCCTTGAATCTGCGCACTCTTGCCTCTGAACATGGCAATCACTTCACCCTTTTGGTTGGTCACTTTCATGTCGTAAATACCGTGGCGGCCACTCAAGGCTTGCTCTTGGCCCACGCAAGTCAACACGTCACCCAGCAGGCCTGGTTTTAAAAATTCAATGCTGCAGCCTGCCGCCACCGCCACCTTGTTGTAGCTGTTGCATGCAAACGCAAAGGTGGAGTCGGCCAGCGTAAAAATAAAACCGCCGTGACAGATTTTGTGACCATTCAAATGCATCTCTTTCACCGTCATTTGAATCACAGCGCGGCCAGGCTCACATGAAATGAGTTGCATGCCCATGGTGTCTTTGCTGGCAGTGTCAACGGCAAACATCGACTCACCCACTTGCTTGGCCAAATCAATGGCCGCTTGGGAAGGCGTGGCGAGTTGGGAATGGGTGGTACTCATGTTCATTCACCTTTGAAATGGGCAGGCCGTTTTTCCAAGAAAGCTTTCACACCTTCAAAGTAATCGTGCGATTGACCCAGCGCCGATTGGGCATCGCGCTCTTGGTCAAGTTGCTCTGACAAACTGCGTGTATGCGCCCCCGCCATGAGTTTGCGCGTGGCCACCAATGCCTTGGTAGGCATGACTGCCAATTTGTCGGCCATGCTCAATGAGGCAGCCACAGCATCTTCGGCCACATCCCAAATCATGCCCCACGCCTTGGCTTGCTCGGCCATCAATTTGTCGCCCGTCATGGCCAATGCCAAGGCACGGGGCAAACCCAAACGCTCGACCAACAACCAACTGCTGCCTGCATCTGGAATGAGGCCAATCTTGCTAAAGGCTTGAATAAAACTGGCCTGAGGTGAAGCAATGACAATGTCGCATGCCATGGCAATGGAGGCACCCGCGCCAGCGGCCACGCCATTGACGGCGGCCACCACCGGCATGCGCAAAGCTTGAATGCGGCGAGTGGTTGGATTGAAAGCTTGGTCGATGATGGGCCCAGGGTCTGCACGTTTGACGGCATCGGGGCCAGGTGTGAAATCAAACTCCGACAAATCGGCACCGGCACAAAAACCTCTGCCAGCCCCGGTCAACACCATGGCTCTCATTTGCGGATCGGCTTCGGCTTGGTCAAACGCTGCCCACAAATCGTGGTGCATTTGGCGCGTGAAGCTGTTCAAGGCTTGGGGGCGGTTCAATGTGACCAAGGCCACGGCGCCGCGTTTTTCAAAGGTCACTGACAAAGTGTGTTCTGTGGTCATGGTCGAAGCCTAAAGATTCGCGAAAAATGAAAATGTACCATTAACCGACCGATCGGTTGGCTAATATTTTCCCTTGATTCAAGCCCCTTTGGCATCCCGTTATAGTCAAGGGTTGTGGCGTTTAGCACCTGTTAGGAGAATCCTTTTGTCTTACGAAAACATTGAAGTCCGCGTTGAAGGCGGCAAAGTTGGCATTGTCACTCTCAATCGCCCCAAGGCCTTGAACGCTTTGAACGGCCCCCTGATGGATGAGCTAGGCACTGCCCTCAAGGCTTTCGACGCCGATCAAGCCATCGGTTGCATCATTGTGACTGGCAGCGAGAAAGCCTTTGCTGCCGGCGCCGACATTTCGGCCATGGCCAAGCACAACTTCAACGATGTCTACAAAGAAGATTTCATCACGCGCAACTGGGAAACCATTCGCAGCATTCGCAAGCCCGTGATTGCGGCCGTGAGTGGCTTTGCCTTGGGCGGTGGTTGCGAGTTGGCCATGATGTGCGACTTTATCATTGCCGCTGAAAACGCCAAGTTTGGCCAACCCGAAATCAAGTTGGGCATCATTCCTGGTGCTGGCGGCACACAGCGATTGCCGCGCGCCGTAGGCAAATCAAAGGCCATGGACTTGGCCTTAACAGCCCGTATGATGGACGCGCAAGAAGCAGAGCGCGCAGGCCTGGTAAGCCGCGTGGTGCCTACCGACAAATTGATGGACGAAGCCTTGGGCGCTGCCCTGGTCATTTGCGGCATGGGCCAATTGGCAGTGATGGCTGCCAAGGAATGCGTCAACCGCGCCTTTGAAAGCGGCCTGAGCGATGGCGTGATGTTTGAGCGCCGCTTGTTCCATTCGATGTTTGCAACTGAAGACCAAAAAGAAGGCATGGACGCATTTTTGAACAAGCGCGCACCTCAATTCGTGAATCGCTAAGCCTTACCGCTCGTTGCAAAACACACTCACCACAGCGCCCATCGTTCCGACGATTTGGCGCTTGACCCTCCCCAACCTTTTGGCCATGACCGCCGGTACGCTGGTGAGCATTGCTGAAACTTGGTATGTCGGGCATTTGGGAACCTTGTCATTAGCCGGCATCGCCTTGGTTTTTCCGTGCGTCATGTTGCAGCAAATGTTGTCAGCAGGATCTATGGGAGGCGGCATTTCCTCGGCTGTGAGCCGAGCACTGGGTGCCAAGGACCTGGACAAAGCCAACGCATTGGTGCTTCATGCCACCCTGATCTGCCTGGGCATGGGCTTGTTCTTCACTGTCCTTTTTATTGTTTGGGGTGAACCTATTTTTCGCTTGCTGGGCGGACAGGGAGAAGCACTGGTGCAGTCTTTGGCCTATGCGCATGTGGCATTTTGGGGCGCAGCGAGTATTTGGCTGACCAACGGTTTTGCTTCTGTCATTCGCGGATCTGGCAACATGAAAACGCCCTCCTTGGTGTTGTTGATAGCTTGTGTGGCACAAGTGACCTTGAGCGGTGTTTTGGGTTTGGGTTGGGGGCCTATTCCAAGTTTCGGCATGGCGGGCATTGCCATGGGATATGTCATTGCGTTTACCGCAAGTACCCTGTATTTGTTTGCCTATTTGCGCTCTTCTCGCAGCATGCTGCGCTTGAGCTTCAAGAGCCCATTGTCCAAACCTTTGTTCATGGACATTCTCAAAGTGGGCGCCATGTCGAGTTTGACTTCTTTGCAAACTGTGGCCACCATTTTGATTCTGACGCGGCTGATTTCAAGCTTTGGACCCGAGGCCTTGGCTGGCTATGGCATTGGCACCCGCTTGGAGTTTTTGCTGGTGCCCATGACCTTTGCGTTTGGTGTGGCCTGTGTGCCCATGGTGGGCATGGCTTTGGGCGCCCAGATGGTTGAGCGAGCCAAAAAAGTGGCCTGGGCAGGCTCTCTGATGTCTGCATTGCTGCTGGGCAGCATTGGTTTGCTGGTGAGCTTGTGGCCTGGCGTGTGGTCTGAAATGTTCACAAGCAACACCACTGTTTTGTCTCATGCCCGTCAATACTTTCAATGGGTGGGGCCTTGTTACGGTTTCTTTGCAATCGGTATGTGCCTGTACTTTGCGTCACAAGGCGCAGGCAAGCTTTTGGGGCCTGTACTGGCCGGCACCTTCAGGCTGGTTGTGGTGGCTGTTGGTGGCTACTGGCTTATTCAAAACAATGGCAGCATAGAACAACTGTTCATGCTCATTGCAGCAGGCATGGTGAGCTTTGGTTTGCTCACAGCAGTGGCGGTTTGGAAAGTCAGCTGGGTGCGGTGAATAGAAGCAGCGTATGGCTGCTTCAGGCCTTTTGAATTTGAAAGACAGGGCGCCGCTCTCCCACTTGAGCACCTTTGATGTTTTGAATTGGCTGCGAACGCCAAGACCCTAAAGCTTCACGCTGCTGAGCATCCAACCACCCCAACTGATCTAGCGCTTCAATGGTGGCCGCAAACAACGCCACTTTGTTGCCATCGGCAATCTTCAAAGCCAGCGCTTGGCCTCTTGAACGACTGGCCACCACTTGCACGCCGTCAGCGCCCACCTTGGTCACCCAATCGCCACGCCCTGCGCGCATGAGGTCTGCATCGTTGCGCCCAGTACCTGACACAAGTTCGGGATGCGCCGTCATGGCTTCGCCCAACATTTTCAAACTGTTGCCATACTTTGAATCAGACTCCGGAGTGGCCAAGCGGGCATAAGCCCTGGCCAAGCTGGAAAGTGGCATGGCAAAGTTGGGCGCAGAACAACCGTCTACGCCCCAAGCCATGTCCTTGGACTCAACACCCGCCACTTCGGCCACCGCTTTTCTAACCGCCTGCTGCAGTGGATGGTCTAACTCTGTGTAGCTTTCTGTAGGCAACCCATGCAGAGCGCAGTAAGCCAAAAAACCACTGTGCTTGCCACTGCAGTTGTGATGCCGCTCATCGTATTGAAAGCCATCGGGCAAGGGCTTGTCGTTGAAGCTAAATCGATATGGCACATGGCAGCCGCAACGCAGCTGTTGGTAGGTGGTGCCGCTCTTTTGAAGGATGGACGAGACCTGTTCCACATGCATGTCTTCACCGTTGTGACTGGCACACATGAGCGCCAGCTCTTGCGAAGTCAAAGCAAAATGTTGGGCACCCCCACTTTGCATGAGGGGCAATGCTTGAAGCGCTTTCAGGGTTGAGCGTGTGAAGCAAAGCCAATGAGGATTGCCAGCAGAAGCGATCAATTTGCCATTGGCGTCTGTCACGGCCAAAGCCCCCATGTGCAGGCACTCTGAGATGCCGTTGCGAGTGAGCTCAATCATGGGAGCGAAGTTCATAGTGCCTTTGTCACACACCTAAAGCCGATGTAGCCCACTCGGGTGTCTTTGGGTTTGGTGGCCAAGTCATCTACCACCTGCCGACTGGCGTCGTACCACCACGAAGCGCCGCGGGTGACTCTCTCGTCACCACTGCCTGTGTCAACCCACTCCCAGACATTGCCGCCCATGTCATACAAACCATTCACCCCTGGGCGCGTTGTCATAACGGGCACATGGCCTGTTCCGCGCCACAGTGAACCCGCGGGTGCTGTGCCCTTTAAAGAAGTGCAGCCTTCAAGGCAATGACTTTGGCGCGCGCTGTCACCATTTGGATAGCGGTAACGTTTGCCAGAAACAAAACCGTCAGGGGCTGGCGATCTTTGTTCAACAAAAGCCGCATTGACCCACTCGGTGTCCCGTGGCAAGCGCTTGCCTTCGTGTTGACAAATTTTTTGAGCCTCATCAAATGTGAGATGAACTGCGGGTTCATTGTCTTGCGCTGGAACGCCGAATGGCGCTCGCCAAGTCCAGCCTTTTTTAAGAACAAAGCCCGACTCATAAATAAAGCCACCGCCTTCTTTTTCAGCGCGGCTGACAAAACCCGTGCTTTGCGCATAACGCTTGACCTGCGCCACGCTAACCTCGTGGGCGTCCCACAGCAAGCCATGCACTTTGAGCTGGGTGCCAATTGGCAAATTGGCTTGGGTTTGGGCAAACGCCGACGCAGCCAAACTGAAACCCAAACAGAGCCCAAACAGGTTCACAAGCAGTGAGATTCTGCTGATGCAACTTGGCATTTTTAAATTAGAGCTTGCGGGCAACCCAAAATGTGGCGCCCTCTGCGCCATACAGCTCAGAGTGTTCTACGCCGCGCGCAATGAAGAAACCCTGACCTGCTTGGTAAGTCTGCACGCCTGAATCAAAAGTTAACTCCACTTGACCTGCAGAGAGCTGAACCTTGACGTCAAAGGGGTGCGTGTGCTTGCCAACCGCAAGGTTGGGCGCCCACTCTTTTTGAACAACCTCGTCAAAGCCGTCTTCCATGGCTTGTGCAGTGAATTCCGTCAAATTGGCATGTGAGTTCATCATTGAAAACAGATTGACTGTCGGTAGATTTAAAAGATAGATCCTACCCAATAGTTTATTTTCTGTCTTTTGATCTGGAAAATGGGTGGCGTAAACCAAAACCCTAGCTCAGACGTTAAAGTGTCATTCACAGGAGACCGCCATGAAAAAACTGCTTGTTTTAATGCTTTTAGCCTTCAGTGCATCTGCCATGGCTCAGCACCACAGTCACGGCTCGGGTTTTAGACATGGCCACGGCTTCAAGCATGGCCACAGTTGGCACGGTGGGCATGGCCATTGGGCCCGTGGACACTCGGGTGCTTGGAATTGGGCGGTTCCTGCAGCCATTGGTGGTTTGCTCATTTATGAAGCTACAAGGCAACCCATCATTGTTCAGCCCAATCCGGTGGTCATTCAGCAGCAATATGTGCCCTTGGCTCAAGACAACCCTACTTGCACCCCCTGGACCGAAGTGCAAAGTTCAGACGGCACGATCACCAGAACTCGCACCTGCACGCAATAAACAAATTTTGAATCTGCCCTGAAACAGGTCCTTCAAGGACGCCGTCCTTCAACCCTCACGACGGAGGGTTGAATATCAACCATGCCATAAGGCCCCGTCACTTCGCCCGTTAGCACATTGCCGTTCACAAGAACTTTGACAGCCTTCACCAGACCATCGGCATTGATAAAACTGAAATGCAGCGTACCGCCATCCATGCGGGCACCCATGACATTTTGGGTCTTGCCTTGGAGGGTCAAAGTTCCAGCCACTCGCTGAAAAGCTTGGTCTATGTTCAGTGTGGCCAAACTTTTTTCATCCAGCCCCGACAAACGCCAAAGACCGGCCACCCTGGCTGGCACTGTCCAAAAGTAGCCTGTAGCGTTGCTCGCGGTAATGACCTCATCGGGTTCCCAATCAGCCATTGAAAAGTTGTGTGAAAGCACACGCGTGCCAGGTTTCATGGCCAAAATGGTGGGACGAAGCTGTGCGTTCAACTCTTCCAACAAATACATGGTCACCACCGTGGCTTTGGAAAAATCTTCTTTGAAGATGTCGCCTTGCACAATGCGCACGCGATCGGCCACACCGGCCCTTTGTGCATTGCGCTGCGCGAGGGCGGCCAAATCTTTGTTGTACTCAATGCCCCAAGCTCGGGCGCCAAAAAGTTTGGCGGCCGCAATGGGAATCTTGCCATCACCGGCGCCTAAATCTACCAATTCATCTTGTGGGCCCACTTTGGCAGCCTGCAACATTTTCACAATGAGGTCATCTCCCGTGGGCAACCACATGACATCCTTGCCCATCTGACCGCGCTTGGGCGCATAAGTTTCGGGCTGCGTCACACTGCATGCTTGAAGAAAGAAAACAACGCACAAAATGAGGCTGCCTAGGCCCAGTGAGCGTTTGAAGTTGGATTGAGTCAATTGCATTGGAGATAGATACCGAAAATCAATCAGTTTACTTTATGCCAAAGTTTGTCGATGTCAATAGTCACTTCGTAGAGTCTCTTGATGGCTTCAAGACAATCCAACTGAAGCAAACTAAAATTTCCGAAGCGGTTTTCGCAACCATCATTTACCTTCCCCCACGCCCATGAATTTTCCGACGCCCAAGCCTTCCCTCAAATTGCGACATGGGTCCATCTTGGCAGTGGGATTGCATGCTGTGTTGGCGTTTGCCCAAAGCACAGACACCCAAGAGGTTCTGGTCCAAAGCGGCCGGTTGGCGCAACGCCAATTTGATGCACCTGCATCGGTTTACACCATCGATGGCCAGACCATTCGCAATTCCGGGCCGCAGGTGAATTTGTCCGATGTCTTGAACCAAGCGCCAGGCGTGGTTGCTCTCAATCGCAACAACTACGCCCAAGACGTTCAAATTTCGATCCGAGGCTTTGGTGCTCGGTCGGCATTTGGATTGCGCGGTTTTCGCTTAATCACAGACGGCATTCCTGCCACCACGCCAGATGGACAAGGTCAAGCTTCTACGGTCAGCCTCACATCCGCAGACAGAATTGAAGTCTTAACCGGCCCCTTGGCGCAGCTCTACGGCAATTCTGCTGGCGGTGTCATCCAAGTGTTCACCAAAGAAGCCGAACCAGTTCCTACATTGCAATCTCAAATAGTGATGGGCAGCAATGGGCTTTCACGCACCGACTGGCAATTTAGCCAACGCTCTGGCAATGTCAGTTTTGTGGGCGACTACAGCACTTTCCACATTCAAGGCTACAGAGCCCACAGCGAGGCCAAAAGAGAACAGATCAACACCCTGATGCGCATTGATGTCAGCCCCCAAACACGCATCAAACTCGTCGCCAATCTGTTTAGCATGCCGTATGCCAAAGACCCACTTGGCCTGACCCTTGGTCAGGTGCTTGCCAATCCGAAGCAAGCAGGCAACAACGCTATGGTCAACGACGCGCGCAAAACAGTGAGCCAAGAACAATTGGGCGCAGTGCTCGAACACCAAATTGATTCTCAGACACGCGTTCAAGCCCGGGTTTATGGCGGAGCCAGAGAAAACCTTCAGTACCAGGCCAGTTCAGCCACTGCAGGATCTTGGGTGGGGCTCGATCGAAACTTTCACGGTCTAGGCTTGCAGGTACAAGGAAAAAATCAACGGCTTTCCAATCAATCCTTCGATTGGGTGGTGGGTTTTGATCAAGACTTCTCCGGCGAAATGCGGCAAGGCGGTCCAGCCAATGCGGGTGCCAAAGTGGGCAGCATCAATCGGAGTGAACTGAACGAGAGCACCAACAGCGATTACTTTGCACAAGCAAACTGGCGCCTCTTGCCTCAATTGAGCATCACCACCGGCTTGCGCTCCAGCACCATTCAACTGCAAAGCCGAGACGATTATTTGGTGGATGGCGCCAACGGCTCAGGCAAGGTCACTTACAAAGCGGTCAATCCTGTGTTGGGGGCCACGTGGCATGTCAATGATGTGCTCAACCTTTACCTCAATTCTGGTCGTGGCTTTGAAACACCCACCCTTTCTGAATCGGTTTACACCCAATCTGGCAGCGCTGTTCTTGGCTTGTTCAATGTCAACTTGGCGCCCTCACGCAGCCAGCACCTTGAACTTGGCGGCAAATGGACACCCTCGCCGCAGACACGCATCGATACTGCGCTTTTTAGAATTCAAACCGACAATGAAATTGTGACCAGCCTGTCGGTTGGTGGCCGCACCGCCTTCACCAATGCACAGCAAACGCTGCGCCAGGGTCTTGAAATTTCTGCGCGTCATTTGTGGAACCCGCACTGGCGTACGCTTCTGTCAGCCACGGCCATTAACGCGCAATATGGCGACAACACGCCGCTGGCTGGCAAGTATTTGCTCGGTATTCCCAGGCAACAACTTTTCACTTCCATCGCTTGGTCTGAAAAAGGCTTTCAGCATGGCAACAGAAATTCAGTGTCAGGCAAAGAAGCCAACTTAGATTGGGTGGCTCGCTCTCGACTTTGGGCCAATGACAGCAATGACGCGTCGGGCACTGCCATCGGCTATGGCGTGCTGAATGCACGCGTTAGGCAACACTTTCATTGGGGCCAAGCGCAAGTGGTCGCTTTTGTTGGCATCGACAATCTGACAGACAAACGCGCTGTGAGTTCCGTCATCATCAATCAAGCCAACAAACAATTTTTTGAGCCCGCATTGCCACGCAATGGCGTGATAGGTGTCACGGCCAAACTAGCACTTTAAAAAATCAAAGTGTTATTGCGGTTCAATCTTGGCTTCGCGAATGGCTTTGGCCCACTTGGCTGTTTCAGTTTTAGAACGCTGAGCCAGCGCTTCAGGCGAGCCTGGTGCAGTTTCAAAACCCAGTGCAGAGAATCGCTCGAGAATGGCTTTGTCGTTGGCAGCCGCATTCAAAGCAGCGTTGAGTTTTTGAATCATGTCGGCTGGTGTGCCCGCTGGCGCAAACATGGCGAAGTAAGCAATCAGCTCGTAGTCTTTCAGGCCAAGTGCTTCATTGACTGTGGGCAACTCAGGAATGGCTTTGGAACGCTGAGTGGAGGTCACGGCCAAGCCGCGAATTTTGCCGCCCTTGACTTGGGGCAACATAACCGCAAAGTCGGCGGTAAACATATTGACCTGCCCACCAATGAGGTCGGTCATGGCGGCGGGGCCACTCTTGTAGGGCACGTGCGTCATTTGAATACCGGCCATGCTGGCCAACATTTCTGAAGAAACCAATTGAGAAGTGCTGGCACTGGCAAATGTCACTGTTGTCGGCTTTGCCTTTGCCAGGTCGACAAACTCTTTCAAATTCTTAACGGGTACATCGTTGTTAACGCCCACAATGAGGGGCACCGAGCCCATATAACCAATAGGCGCAAACGCGGTGTCTTGGTCGTAGGGCAGTTTCTTCATCAGGCTTTTGAGCGCTGCGTTGGTGCTGTTGGTACCAATGAGAATGGTGTAGCCATCGGGAGCCGATTTGGCCACGGCGTCAGCGCCCAGCATGCCATTGACGCCAGCTCTGTTTTCAACCACGATGGGTTGGCCCAAAACTTCAGACATTTTTTGCGCAAAAGCTCTGCCAATTTGATCGGTGGCGCTGCCCGCTGCAAAGGGCACGATGGCCTTGATGGGCTTATTGGGGTAGGCCTGCGCTTGAGCTTGTGTGGCAACCAGTGCAACGCTCAAGCCCAACATTGCGCTGAGCAAACTTTTTTTCAAACCAGCCATACGAGAATTTTTCATAGCATCTCCAATTTAACGAAACATGTTTATTCAATCACAAGACTGAGTAGTTTGGCGCTAAGGCATTTTCCGTGGGCATCAAGGGCCAAGGACCGCGTCACGCCGCCACCTAAAGCATTGTGCATCACAAAATTGAGCGCGCCAAGTTGGGGCAAGCTGTAACGCACAACAGGCCCCTTCACAATGCCTGAAAAATGCACCAGCACTTTTTCTGAAGTAAGGCATTTCTCAATCAACTCAAAATGTTGTCGATCGTAGGCAATGACCGAGATGGTTGATCGGTTGCCCTTGTCACCAGTTCGGGTGTGTGCAATGTCTCTTAAGAGCATGTCAGGCCAGCTCCTCAGTGCCGTCTAGCAAAATGGTTTGAGTTTGAATGGCACTTCGAGGAATGAGCATCGATGCGGCCGCAATCACCTCGCGCACCGATTTGCTGGCACCCCCACCAGAAGCAGGACCGTTGGTGTACAAGGCCTCTACCTCGTTGGCCACATAAAGGGCCTGCGCCTGGGTGTCTACACGCACCGCAATACGGACACGCACCTCGGAAGGTTCGTGCAAAGGCTTTGTGTCACCCAAAATGGCATTCACGCCAATCAGGTCGTAGCGCGCTTCAAAATGGCCATACCCAGCATCGGCCAATCGGGCTTTGACAAGATCGAGGGCCAACTGCCCTCTGGCTTGCGCGCCAGGTCCCGCGTACGACATTTGACCCTCACCCACAAAGCCATCGCGATATCCCAATGTCACTTTGAGGGTGTCGGGCCGCGTGGTGCCACTGGCGCCAAAGGCTTGCACCCTGTCTGCACCCACTTGGTGAAATTGAACTTGCGAAAAATCGGCCACCACGTCGGGTTGCAAATACTGCGTGGGGTCTTCTATTTCATAAAGCAGCTGTTCGGTGCATGTGGGCACCGTGACGCAACCACCCGCATCTGCCAGTTTGGTAATGACCACCTCACCACTGGCACTCACCTCTGCCAACGGATAGCCCAGCTGCGCCAAATTGGGCACATCCTTATAACCAGGGTCGGCAAAATAGCCCCCCGTGATTTGGGCCGCGCATTCCAGCAAGTGCCCCACCATCACGCCTTTGCCCAACAAGGGCCAATCATCGGCACGCCATTGAAAATGATGCATGAGGGGCGCTAGGAATAATGCGGGATCGGCCACCCGACCGCTGATGATGACATGCGCGTCGGTTTGCAACGCGGGCAAGAGTGCTTCTGCGCCCAAGTAGGCGTTGGCAGAGACCAACACGCTTTGTAAGTCGGCCACTGTTTGCAGGCTGTCTATCAAGGGCTCAGAAAGATATTGCGCCTGCAAAGTTGCCAACACATCATCACCCAACACCACCGCCACCTTGAGGTGATGAAGCCCCAATTCTTTGGCCACCGCCAACACTTCACGCCCAGCCTGCAATGGATTGGCAGCGCCCATGTTGGTAATGATGCGCGTGCCTTGCGCCATGCAAGCAGGCAAGACGGCTTTCATGCGTGCCGAAAGCAAAGGATCAAAACCTCGCAAAGGGTTTTGAATTTTTTCTAACTGTGCCAGCGCAATGGTGCGCTCGGCCAAACACTCAAAGACCAAATAATCGAGCTGCCCTTTTTCTGCCAAGGCCAATGCAGGTGGGATGCGGTCGCCCGCATAGCCTGCGCCAGCTCCGATTCGCAGAACATTTTGGGCCATGGATTAGGCGTCGACCTGAACCTTGGCTTCTTTCACAACCCTTGCCCACTTTTGCGTTTCAGTGCGAATGAATTCGGCAAAGCGCTCAGGTGATCCGCCGCCATCTTCTGCGCCATATTGTTCAAATTTTTCGATCACATCGGGCATGGCCATGACTTTGTTCATGTCTTCATTGATGCGTTTCACAAAAGAGGGGTTCATGCGGCCAGGGCCGACCAAACCATACCAAGTGGTGGCGTCAAATCCTGGAAAACCTTGCTCGTCCATGGTGGGCACATTGGGGTGGCCTTTGGCGCGCTTGGTGCGCGTTTGAGCCAGCGCAATGGCTTTGCCACCTTTCACATGGGGCGTGGCAGAGGTCATGGTTTCAAAACAATATTGAACTTGACCACCAATCAAGTCTGTGAGCGCGGGGCCCGAGCCTTTGTAGGGCACATGCAAGGCATCGATACCAGCTCGCAGCTTGAACATTTCCAAGGCCAAATGCTGCGCCGAACCACCACCGGCAGAAGCAAAGCTGATGCGACCTGGGTTTTGTTTGCACAAGGCAATCAAATCTTTCACATTTTTGGCAGGCTGCGATTCATTGCAAATGAGCAAATTGGGCGTGACGCCCACCAAGCCAATGGGCGAAAAATCACGCTCAACGTTGTAGCCCAACTTGGGCTGCAAACTGACCGCCAAGGCATGGCTGTTGATGTGCGCCATGAGCAGGGTGTTGCCATCTGCCGGCTGCTTGGCCACAAAGTCGGCGGCAATCACACCAGCCGCGCCCGCTTTGTTGTCAATGACTATGCTGACGTTCCACATGGCTTGAAGCTTTTGGGCCAATACGCGGGCCAACGCATCGGTCCCTCCTCCAGGTGGGAAACCCACCACAATGCGAATGGGGCCAGATGGCAAAGTTTGGGCCTTGATCATGGGTGCGGCCAGCGTGGTTGCAGATGCGGCCGCGGCTTGGAGGAGAGTTCTGCGTTGCATGAGAGTGTCCTTCAATTGTGAATGAGGGCTGGAACAGGATTGGCTGAAAAATAGTCCATGGCAGCTTGCACACCCGAGCCATTCAGTTGAACACCGCTCAACTTCAAGCCCATCTCGCAAGCAGCCAGTGCGGCAATCAAGGTCAGGTCATTGCAATCGCCCAAGTGCCCAATGCGGAACATCTTGCCCTTGACCTTGCCCAGACCTGTTCCTAGGGAGCAATCAAATCTCTCGTAAATAATTTTGCGTACAGCATCTGCGTCAACGCCCTCTGGCGTCATCACACCCGTCAAAATAGGCGAGTACAAAGCAGGGTCAGCGCATTGAATGGGCAGGCCCCATGCACGCACACCCGCGCGAACGCCCTCACCCCAACGCACATGGCGCTTGAAAACCACGTCCAAGCCCTGCCCCAAAATCATGTCGCAAGCTTCACTCAAGCCATACATCAAATTGGTATTGGGGGTGTAAGGGTAATAGCCCGATTTGTTGATTTCCAGCATCTCATCCCAAGCCCAAAAAGATTTGGGCAAGGTCGATTTTTTGCTGGCCTCAATGGCCTTGGGCGACAGCGCATTGAAGCTCATGCCGGGCGGCAACATCAAACCTTTTTGCGAGCCACTGACCGTGACATCCACGCCCCACTCGTCGTGGCGGTAATCGGCAGAGGCCAAACCTGAGATGGTGTCCACCATGAGCAGCGCAGGATGTTTGGAGTTGTCTATGGCACGGCGCACTGCGGCTATATCGCTGGTAACGCCCGTAGAGGTTTCGTTGTGCACCACACACACCGCCTTGATGCTGTGGGAAGTGTCTTGCTTCAAGCGCGCTTCAATTTTGTGAGCATCGACACCTTGGCGCCAACCCTCGGCACCTGGCAGGCCCAACAGCTCGGCCTTAATCCCTAAGCGGGCGGCCAGCTTGAACCACAAAGAGGCAAAGTGGCCCGTCTCGTACATGAGCACATGGTCGCCAGCGCTTAGGGTGTTGACCAATGCTGCTTCCCAGGCTCCCGTGCCAGAGGCTGGGTAAATCATGACGGGGTGTTGGGTCTTGAAAATAGCCTTCATGTTGGCCATCAGTTTCAAACCCAGTGCACCAAATTCTGGGCCGCGGTGATCGATGGTGGGCAAACTCATCGCCCGCAAAATTCGGTCTGGTACTGGCGAAGGGCCCGGGATTTGCAAGAAGTGGCGACCTGTTGGATGGAAGTCAAGCTGAAGCATTAAAAAGCGTTCCTAAGAATAAATATCAATTTGACGACAGAATAGCGGGAATTCCAATTTCCCTGATGTGGAAAAACCCGTATTTTTTGTTGAATCAGCCCTCCATGAACACATCTACAGTCAGCGCCCCAAACTCAGCGCTTGAAACTTACGAGCAAGTTGCCGCTGCCAGCAACGAAGTAGCAGGCCTCTTGGCCAAGCGTTTGAAAACTGAAACTCAAGGCGAAGTGCTGTTTTCTGCCGCCGACCGCGGCCGCTACGCCACCGACGCCTCCATTTACCAAGTGACGCCTTTGGGTGTGTTTGTGCCCAAGCACCCCGAGGAAGTGGCTACCGCCATGGCCATTTGCCGCGACTTGAAGGTGCCCATCGTTCCTAGAGGCGGCGGCACCAGCCAGTGCGGTCAAACCACTGGCGTGGGTTTGGTCATCGATCACAGCAAACATGTTCGAAATATCCTCAACCTAGACCTTAAAGAAGGCACGGTGGAAGTGCAGCCTGGCATTGCCCTTGACGCGCTGAATGCCTCTTTGAAAAAACATGGTGTGTGGTTTCCGGTGGATGTTTCCACCAGTGCGCAAGCCACTTTGGGCGGCATGGCTGGCAATAACTCTTGCGGTAGCCGCTCCATTGCCTACGGCAACATGGTGCACAACGTTTTGGGAGCCAAAGCTTGGCTCAGCGATGGCGAGCTGCTCGATTTTTCTCAGTTTGAAAACAGCGCTGGTCGTGCAAGACAAATTGGTGAGTTCGTCAAACAACTGGCTGTGCAGCATCAGTCTGATCTGCAAAGCCATTGGCCCAAAGTGTTGAGGCGCGTGGCGGGCTACAACTTGGACATTTTTGACAACCAAAATGTGCGGCCTTACACCCCCGACGGCAAGGTCAATCTGTCGCATTTGTTGGTGGGCAGTGAAGGCACCTTGGCCATGACCCAATCGCTGACCTTGAAGCTCAGTGAACTTCCCTCTTCCAAGGTATTGGGTGTTGTGAACTTCAACAGCTTTTACAAAGCCATGGACTCTGCACAGCACATTGCCAAGCTGGGCAGCGGCACACTCACCGCAGTGGAATTGGTCGATCGAACCATGATTGAGCTGTCTTTGAAAATTCCCGCTTTTGCCGCCACCATACGCACAGCCATCATTGGCGATCCCGAAGCCATTTTGTTGGTTGAATTTGCAGGCTCTGACAAAGAAAAGCTCAAGCATGAATTGAAACAATTGGTGGCCCTCATGGGCGACATGGGCTTGCCCAACAGTGTGGTGGAAATGGTGGACGATGCGCCACAAAAAAACTTGTGGGAAGTGCGCAAAGCAGGCCTGAACATCATGATGAGCTTGAAGGGCGACGGCAAACCCGTGAGCTTCATTGAAGACTGCGCTGTACCCTTAGAGCACTTAGCAGAGTACACCGATGCCTTAACACAAGTGTTTCAAAAGCACGGTACCAAAGGCACTTGGTATGCCCATGCATCGGTTGGTACTTTGCATGTGCGGCCTATTTTGGACATGCGCCGGGATGGCCCGCAAAAAATGCGCGCCATTGCCGAAGAAGCCAGCGCACTTGTGCGCAAGTACAAAGGCGCCTACAGCGGTGAGCACGGCGATGGCCTGTGCCGAGGTGAATGGATTGAGTGGCAGTTTGGCCCTGCCATTCAACAAGCCTTTGGCCAAATCAAACAGCACCTCGACCCGCTCAACTTGCTCAGCCCCAACCGCATGGTGAACCCGCCCAAAATGGACGACACATCGCTCATGCGCTTTGGCAACAATTACAAAATCATTCCCATTCAAACCGCCTTAGATTGGAGTGCCTGGAACGTTCACAACGACGCTGCCACAGAACAAACCACTGCGCCCGGTACAGGCCAAGACCCTGCACAAGGCTTGGCCAAAGCTGTGGAAATGTGCAACAACAATGGCACTTGCAGGAAATTTGATGCGGGCACCATGTGCCCCAGTTTTAGAGTTACGCGCGATGAAGTGCATGCCACGCGCGGCAGGGCCAATACACTCAGATTGGCTTTGAGTGGCCAACTCCAAGGCGGCCTAGAAAGCCCAGAAGTGAAGGAAGCTTTGGACCTTTGTGTGGGTTGCAAAGGCTGCAAACGTGATTGCCCTACCGGCGTTGACATGGCGCGCATGAAAATTGAAGTGCAACACCACTACAACGCCAAGCATGGTTTGCCCTTGAAGGACACCCTGATTTCCAATTTGCCACGCTACGCTCACATTGCATCTCAATGGCCACGTCTCATGAACCTGCGCAACCAATGGCCTTGGTTGGCCCGCTTGGCAGAATCGCTCACTGGCCTGTCTGCAGAGCGGTCATGGCCTGAGTGGAAAAAAGAGCATTTTTTCAACAGCCAGCGTGTTGGGGTTTCGGCACAAGAAGTATTGACAGCCAGCAAACCCGTGGTTTTGTTTGTCGATACTTTCAATGGCTATTTCGAATCTGAAAACGCTTGGGCTGCCTTCGATGTTTTGTCAGCGGCGGGCTATCAAGTTCACATTGCCAGTCGCACCCAGCAAGACGCCCCTGGCCAACACCTTTGCTGTGGCCGCACCTACTTGGCAAGCGGGCAAGTGAGCAAAGCCAAAGAGCATGCACAAGCTTTGCTAGAAGCCTTACTGCCCTTTGCACAAAAAGGCATTGCCATTGTGGGCCTAGAACCATCGTGCCTTTTAACCCTGCGCGATGAGTCTTTGGTCATGGGCCTGGGTGATATGGCAGACACTGTTGCCGCCCATGCTGTTTTGTTTGAAGAATTTTTAGCAACAGAAAACAAAGCTGGACAATTGGATGCTCTCAAAGCTCAATTGACACCGGCCCAAAAGCCCATATTGCTACACGGCCACTGCCACCAAAAAGCCTTTGGCTTGATGCCCTCCATCACACAAGTGATCCAACTCATTCCACAAGCCAAAGTAGATTTGATCGAGAGCAGTTGCTGCGGCATGGCCGGTTCATTTGGTTACGAGGCTTCGCACTTGGAAGTGTCCAAGCAAATGGCCGAGGCCAACTTGCTGCCTAGCATTCGACAACAGCAAGACGCTTGTGTGGTGGCCGATGGCACCAGTTGCCGGCATCAAATTATGGATGGCACAGCGCGTGAGGCCATGCATGTGGCCTTGTTGTTGGCTCAACATTTGCCAAAATAACAAAGGCCCGGACACGCAATAGATTGAGAGTCTTCGCTTGAGATTTTGTTCAAGCGAATATCTACTTTCTCAAGCGCCATGCCCTTTGATGTAGGTTTCAAGGAACTTGATTTGGTTGCCTTGCAGCTCAATGATATTTTTGACCAAGTCACCGATAGAAACAACGCCAAGTACTTTGTTCTTTTCAACGACAGGCAAGTGGCGAATGTGTTTGTGAACCATGATGGCCATGCATTCATCGAGTGTGTTCGAGAGTGTCACAGTAAGCGGGTTTGGCGTCATGATTTTTGAGACGGCCACTTGTGTTGGATTGTCGTGTGGCAACAATACCTTAATGGCGCAATCGCCCTGAGAAACAATGCCCATCAACACACCGTCGTCAATGACCAAAACAGCTCTGACGCGATGATCGCGCATGACTTTCAGGACTTTTTCTACAGGTTCAGTGGTCGAAACCGAGAAAATAGCGTTCGTTTTTTTCTCAATAATTTTTTTGACGGTTGTCATGAAAAGCAGCCTTGATTCATCAAATTGTTGTGACAGATGTCTTGCCTTCTAGTTCAGGCATTGACCCCTGTGTTTTTTTCCAGAATGATCATAAAGCTTAGTTTTTAATTAGTCCAACAAAAGAAACTTCTGCAAACGAACCAAAGTTACTAGGCAATACCTATCAACGCGCTTTTCTATCTGTATACGGTGTAGGCAAAATTTTCAATTTTGTAATCATTTAAAATTCTTAATTTAATCTTTTTAGAACTTTTTTTTAATTTTTTTTATCCAAGCAATCAATGAACAAAACTAAAGTACTTGCCTTTGCATATACATTTTTACTGATCTTGTGCGTAGCATTCATCTTGGGTACCGCACAGAATTTGCCGCCTGAAGTTGCATCGCACTTTGATTTGTCTGGCACGCCCGATGCCACCATGCCCCGCGATCAATTTACCAACCTGTTTCTTGCCATCATGGTCCTCACATCGGGTTTGATGGCTTTGCTACCAATGCTGATTGCCAAATTGCCGCCACAGATGATCAACATACCCAATCGCATGTATTGGTTAGCGCCTGATCGAATAGTTGAAACAAAGCAAATTCTTCAAGCTTACTTGTTGATTTTTGCCAGCAAGCTGTGCTGTTTCATGGCGGTCATTTTCTGGTTGATTGTGCAAGCGCACCTTCACAATCCTCCCCAACTTTCTGCGCACTATTTGATGGTGGCTACAGGTGTCTTTGTGCTTATGACGATTTTTTGGTCGCTAAGACTGTCTGCAAGATTCAAAATAGTTTAGGTACTTGAGTGCAAGCCAAATGCAAATTTCATAATTTCGTCACATACCATCTTTAGAGTGCTCATGTAAGTCTTAACTTCAAGAGCATCTCATGAACTACAAAACCCTTAGTGCCTTTGTTCTCGCCATCTCATTGGTGACCCTTTCCGGTTGCGGTAGTTCTGATACACCCGGCTTTGATCCGAAAGCGACATTGGTCGGCCGTTATGCACTCAACGTAGGCGCAGGCGTTTCAGAAATTGTGGCCTACCATGCTGAAAGCCGCTCTATTTTCATCACCGTCGATACACCCACAGCGCCTTCTTCATTCCAAAGAATTTCCCTCTCTAACCTCACAAGCACAGCGCTTGCCAACCCCACCACAGCCAGCAATTTAACAGCAGGTGCTGTGATTTCAGTAGCACAGCATGTGAATGGCAGCGGTTTCACGGCAGGTGGCGTACAAACCTTGGCCATTGCCGGCAACTTGATGGCCATTGCTGTTCAAGCAACACCTAAAACAGACTTAGGTGTGGTTGCGTTTTACAAACTTGATGCTCAAGGCAATGCCACCTACTTGAAAAAAGTAACTGTTGGAAGCCTGCCAGACGGCATGGCTTTCAGCCCTGATGGCAGCAAATTGGTGGTTGCCAACGAAGGTGAACTGAGCGTTAACTTTGCAACCGACGGCATTGATCCTATTGGCAGCATTTCGATCATTGCAGTTGCAAATGGTGTGCCTGCTGATACCGCTACGACATTAGACTTTTCTGCGTTCAACGCTGGCGCAAGTCGTGCCAGCGAATTGCCAGCCGATGTTCGCATTGGCCGCCCAGGCGCTACAGTGGCCCAAGACATGGAGCCAGAATACGTCACCATCAGTGAAGACAATTCACAAGCTTTTGTAACTCTGCAAGAAAACAATGCAGTAGCAGTTGTGAACTTGGCTACAAATCGCATCGACCGCATTATTCCCATGGGTTACAAAAACCATGGCTTAGCCACAAACTCCATTGCGCCATCTGACAGAGTTTCTGCCACATCGCCCTTTGTCTTAAAACCCTATGCCAACTTGTTTGGCATCTACATGCCTGATGGTATTGCCACCTTCATTGCCAATGGCGTCAATTACATCATTACTGCCAACGAAGGTGATGATCGCGATGATTTCTTGGCATCAGGTCAAAAAGAAACACAACGTGTTGGACACAGCAGCATGGTCCTCAGTAGCACCGCATTTCCCAATGCCACCGACTTGAAAAAAGACACAGAGCTTGGACGTCTTACTGTGTTTTCAACCATGGG
>Ga0315906_10003676_pt1 | contig 20277 bp, 21 predicted proteins | sample LakEriMetagenome_4_FD_203526 | JGI IMG/M metagenome (GOLD analysis project Ga0315906, IMG submission 203526) | Freshwater fungal communities from buoy surface, Lake Erie, Ohio, United States - Buoy 2 MA122 | ecosystem: Environmental > Aquatic > Freshwater > Lake > Lake biofilm | place: USA... | reverse complement strand
GGTGCGGCTGCGGGCGCGCTGGCCTGAGCAAGCAACAGCGGTGCGGTCGGGCTCGCCTGCGCGAGGAGCACCGCGCCCTGCGATGCCACCGGCGAGGCGAGCGCGGGTTCGCCCGAGGCAGGCGCCGAGGCAAGGGTCGGCGCCATAGGTGCTAAGAACAGCGCCGCGACGAGCGCCAGCATTCGAATCAAGGTCGTCATAGTGGTCTCTCCGTCTCGGCGCTTACAGGGCCTGGTTACCGGTCTCGCCCGTGCGGATCCGGACGACCTGTTCCAGGTCGTAGATGAAAATCTTCCCGTCACCGATCTTGCCGGTGCGTGCCGAGCCTTCGATGGCCTCAACCGCGCGCTCGGCGAGATCGTCGGCCACCGCCGCCTCGATCTTGACCTTGGGCAGGAAGTCGACGACGTACTCTGCGCCTCGATAGAGTTCGGTGTGGCCCTTCTGGCGACCAAAGCCCTTGACCTCGGTGACGGTGATGCCCTGTACGCCAACCGAGGACAGCGCTTCGCGGACCTCGTCGAGCTTGAAAGGTTTGATGACTGCGGTAATCAGTTTCATGGTGATGACATCCTCTCGGTGAAGCGCCGGGCGCGCAGCATGCCGCCCGGCCGGGCAGGCCGCTCAGAAGGTCTTGGCAAGCGAGACCAGTGCACGGGCGTCGCCCGCGGTCTTGGTCACGTTGGAGATGGCGCCCGTCGTGAAGTAGTTTTTCTTGCTGGTGGTGAGATACGAGAGCCCCAGCACCCAACCAGAAATGTCCTTGGTTAAACCCAACTTGTAGTCGGTGACCGAGTTACCGATGAGGCCGTTGGCAACGCCGTTCTTCAGGCTCAAAACGCCAACGTGGGCGTTGACACCCCAGCCACCGCCCAGATCGTGGGTAGCTGCGAGGTCGAGGTAGGTCGTGCCCTTGGTTGAGCCGCCTGCCTTGCCCGGGTTGGCCGCCTTGAAGAGCGCCTGAGTCGAGAAATAATCGTCGATCGAATAGAAGAGCTTCGCCGTGACCGGGCCGGCGCCGATCCCGAAATAGACTTCCTTGTTGTCGATCTTGGTGCCGGTGCTGCCCGGGTAGGCGTAATAGATCGCACCGACGTCATAACTCAGCCCGCCAGCGGTTCCCTTGTAGCCGCCATAGACATCCATCTCAAGCGAGGCGCCGTTATAGAGCGACTGCTCGACATTGGAGTTCCAGTTGCCGACGTAGAAGCCGGACTTGCTCGCGTAATCGAAGCCCCCCTGGAGCGTGGGCTGGTAGCGGGTCTGGGTAAAGCCGCGGAACTTGTAGTCCGACGCCAGCATGATGTTGCCGGTGAAGGGTGCGGGATCAGCAGCGAATGCGGGCGCAACAGCAGCGCTCAAGAGGGATGCGGCGAGGAGGGTGCGGAGGGTCATTCGGGTTCTCCCGAGTTGTATGAGGGTTGGACGAGCCATTCAGCATTTCTCGTGCCAAGCGAATCCCCGGTCCCGGAAGCCAGGTGCCGACCCGCAACCTGTCAGGCCGCCCCAAAAAGGGGCGCGCGTCGACTGAGCACGCGCTGATTCGCACCAAATCAGGGCGCACCTCGCGTGCTAGACTCGCCACCCGTTTTCGCTGGTCGACTTGCGGACCCATCACGTGATCGCATCACGCTGAGCGGCCAGCATGCGCCCGCACCGCTTGTGAGGAACTGTCGATGGTCAACCCTGCCCAGCAACTCCTTGCCGATGCGCAAAGCCGGATTGCCGAGCTGCTGCGTGCGAGCCCCGCGGCAGACCTCGAGCGCAATCTGAAGGCGCTCCTTGCGCAGACGTTTCAGAAGCTTGAGCTCGTCACGCGCGAGGAGTTCGAAGTCGAGCGCGAACGCTTAGCCCGCCTCCAGGCGCGGCTGGAGGCGCTAGAGCGCCACCTGCAAGGCAGCGCCCCGGGCGGCGCGGCCATGGGTGCGGCGAGCACAGCGTCCGCGAGCGCAACGGCAGCGCCCACCCCAGCCGCGGCAAGCCCCACCGGATCTCACCCCGGCGCCGACGCGGCCGCCCATCCGCCCGCGAATCCGTATCAGCTGCCGCCCGCGAGCGGTCGTTAAGCGGCTCGGAAAAGCCGCTCGGCGAGGCAGCTCAGAGCCCGATCACGCCGTCACGAGCCTGCGGCGGTAACCGCGCCAGATGGGCGGTACAGGGCCCCAGCGCAAGGCGCAGCCGCCCCCCGATGACCTCGGCCACCACCAGCGAAGCGTTGGCAGGCGGGCCGGCGCGCGCGCTTGCCGCACCGCCTTCAATGTGCGCCGCGAGCAGTCGGCGCACCACCAGGCCGTGGGTCACCAGGAGGACATGCTCGGCGTCGGCCTGGTGACCGGCGGCTGCCTGCGTTAATCGGCTGACGCGCGCCACGAGCCTCGCGCAGCCATCCGCCACCCGCGCCTCGAACTGCGCAAGCGACTCGCCCTCGGGCGGCGCCTCGATCATCGTGATCGGATTGAAATCGAGGCTGCGATAAGCACGACCCCGCAGCGCCCCGAAATTACGCTCGCGCCAGTCGGGCGAGGTGTCGACCGACCGCTCCAGATGCAGCGCCACCTGCTCGGCGGTCTGGCGCGCGCGCGGCAGATCACTTGCCACGATGGCAGCCACCCGGTACTCCTGCGCGAGGCGCGCACCGAGGGCATCGGCCTGCTGCAGACCATGGGGTGAGAGCCCGGTGTCGGCCGGCTGAACGATGCCGGCGACATTGAGCGCAGTTTCGCCGTGTCGCGCGATCAGCAATGCCATCGCGCCGCCCCGGCTGGCCGATAAAGCGCGGCGCGGCGCATCAGGGCTGCGGTCCCCAGCCGGCCGGCAGCATGAGCTTGTTTTTCTGCGACACAAAGAGCGGCCGCACCTTCTTCGCGAAAGCCATGAACTTGGGATCGGAGAACACGCCGGTCCAGAACGCACGGCGATCGGCGTCGTCGTCGAATTTCCAGATATGGATCAGTTCGTTGATTGCGCCCACGTCGCCAGTGAAATAGCCAACCAGCTTCGGCGGATGGCCGCTGATGGCCGCCCAGCCCTCGCTTTTGTAAAGCTCCATGATCTCCGCCATCTTGCCGGGAATGACTTCATAGGTGCGCAGTTCGTAAATGGCCATGGGGAAACACTCCGGTTACGTTGAAGGGCGAAGTATGAAGGGCGCCGCGCAAAGCGCTGCGCGCGGTTTCGCGAAACACACGCGGACGCGGATCTCCGCGCAGATAGACAGACCCTCGCGTCGGTACGCGGGCCATCCCGCAGGCGCCGAAAGCACCTGGCGCAAAACCGCTCTCTCATCCCAATGGCCTGGCCGCGTGGCCGAGCCATGAGTCGATTCGGACGGCGTCCCAGGGCAGCATCGGTCCTTCCCGCTGCGGGCTTTCCCACCGCCGCACCTTCCGGTCTTCCAGCCTACCCCCCTCCGCCATGTCGCTTGCCATCGTCCGATCCCGCGCCCTCGTCGGGCTTTCCGCGCCCGAAGTCCGGGTCGAGGTTCACGTCGGGCGCGGCCTGCCCGCATTCCATATCGTGGGTCTGCCGGAGGCTGCAGTGCGCGAAAGCCGCGAGCGGGTGCGCGCAGCGCTCGTTCACCGCGGCTTCGATTTTCCCAATCGCCGCCTCACCGTCAATCTCGCGCCGGCCGATCTTCCGAAAGACTCCGGCCGATTTGATCTCCCGATCGCCATTGGCGTGCTCGCGGCAAGCGGTCAGCTGCCCGCCGAGCCACTCGAAGAACTCGAGCTCGCCGGTGAACTCTCGCTCACTGGCGAACTGCGCCCCATTCGCGGCAGCCTTCCCATGGCAATCGCCGCCCGCACAGCCGGCCGCCGGCTGGTGGTCCCGGCTGCCAGCGCAATCGAAGCCGCGGTCTATCCCGAGGTCGCTGCGCTCGCAGCCCACCACCTGGGCGAGGTGTGCCTGCATCTGCTCGGCGCATCACCTCTGGCGAGAGTCAATCACCAGCTGCCCGCGCCCGCTCAGTGGCAGGGCGCCAACTTCAGCGACATCCGCGGCCACGCCCAGGCCCGGCGGGCGCTCGAAATCGCCGCCGCCGGCGGCCACTCCGCGCTCATGGTCGGCCCGCCCGGCGCGGGCAAATCCATGCTCGCCTCGCGACTCGCCTCCATCCTCCCGCCCCTCTCAAGCGAGGAAGCGCTCGAAGTCGCGTCGGTTCAGGCGCTCGCCGGTAGCTTCAATGCCGCGCACTGGGGCCGGCGCCCCCTGCGCGCGCCGCACCACAGCGCCTCGGCTGCGGCGCTGGTGGGCGGCGGTCCGGGCCCGCGGCCCGGCGAAATCAGCCTCGCGCATCACGGCGTGCTGTTTCTCGATGAACTGCCTGAGTTCTCGCGTCCCGTGCTGGAAGCCTTGCGTGAGCCGCTCGAAACCGGCCAGATCACGCTCGCCCGCGCGAGTCGCTCCATCGATCTTCCGGCGCGCTTTCAACTGATCGCCGCCATGAACCCCTGCAGCTGCGGGCACCTTGGCGACCCGCGCTGCCGGTGTAGCGCCGAGCAGGTACTGCGCTACCAGCGACGCGTCTCCGGCCCGCTCCTCGATCGGCTCGATCTGCTCCTGTCTGTGGCGCGCCTGAACGAAACCGATCTGCTTGAGCGCACACCGGTCGAGGCAAGCGACACCATCCGCCAGCGGGTGGAATCCGCCTGGTCGCGACAGCTCAGTCGGCAGGGCTGCGCCAATTCACGGCTCGACGCGCAAGGCATTGCGAGCCACTGCGCGCTGGGCGCCGACGCCCAGGCGCTGATCGTGGCGGCAAGCCAGCGGCTGCGGTGGTCGGCGCGCGGCGTCCATCGCGCGCTCAGGGTCGCCCGCACCATTGCTGATCTCGCAGGTAGCGCAAACCTCGAACGCAATCATCTGGCCGAGGCCATCGGCTATCGCCGTTCGCCCCTTGAACTGAGCGGCGGGGCTGGCTGAGTGCTCAAATCGCCGCGCTTTGCCCGCCTGGTGGCTTCACACGCCAGCCGATCATCACGGCAAGCGCCAACACCTGCAGCACCAGCCAGCAGGCAAGCGCCCACCGGAAGGCGGGCGCCTGCTCAAGCCCCAGTTGCCGGCCCAGCACGTCCACCAGCACGCCAAACAACCACTGGGTGAAAAAGATACCCACGAAAATCATCATGTTGAAGGCGCTGAATGCCCGGCCGGTGAGCGCACCCCGAAAGGTCAGGCTCACATGGCTCTGAACCGGCGTAAACACCGTCACACCCACCGCAAAGGGCAGCCATGCGAGCCATGCCCAGTCGCCCTCGGCAAACACAATCACTGCCTGCGCACCAATCATGAGAAACGATCCGCCCACCGTCACGGAGAGCGTCGACCAGCCGCGCGCAGCCAGCCTGGGCATGACCCAACCCAGCAGCAGATAGGCAAACATCAACACCACATTGATCACGAGGAGTGCCTGCGCGCTTTGCGTCGCTGACATCCCAAGCACCCGCGTAAACCACGGCCCCGCCCACAGGCTCTGCATGGCAATGAACGTGGCCTGCAGCGTGACCGACGGCACGACAAACCGCCAAAAATAACGCTCACGAAACACTTCAAGATAGGCGCGCCATTGCTCGGCAAGCGGTGTGGCAGGCTGACGCGGCTCGGCCGGCAGGAGCACCCGCAGACATACCGCCGCAAGCGCGAGCAACCCCGCGCAGAGAAAAAACAGCCCCCGCCAGCCAATGACTGGCAGGGCGAGCTGCGCCGGCACGGTTGAAATGAGCGCGCCCAGCGTGCCCGCGGTGAGCATCCAGGCGGCCAGCCGCTGCTGACGCTCCGGCGCAAACGCAAACCGAAAGGCGCGTAGCCCCGACATCAGCGCGCCCGACACACCAATGCCAATCACCACCCGCGCGAGTCCCAGCACCCAGGCCTCGGTCGCAAGCGCAAACATGAGGCAGCCAAGTGCCGCAATCGCGAGCAGCGTCGAGTCGGTATCGCGCGAGCCAAACCGGTCGAGCCAGACGCCGAGTGGCAGCTGCATGAGGATGAAGCTGAAGAAATAGGCGCTGGAAAGCGCCCCAAGCTGCGCGTTGCTGAAGCCAAACTGATCGACGAGCTCTGGCGCAATCACCGCATTGACAGTGCGAAGCGCATACGACAGCACATAGCCCGAGGCAAAGAGGGCAAACACGCCGAACCCAGCCTCGGCAATCGGCGGGGATACGCCGCGCGTGATCATGGGACCAGCAACCGGAATGAATCGAGCATGGTGCGCGCCTGCTGCGCCTGGGCGGGCGCCACGATCGCCACCGCCTGCCAGAGCTGCTCCCGATACGCAACGAACACCGCCTGCATGATCACCGGCTCGCCCGTCACCTGGCCGCGCGCTTCCACCGCGATGGCATCCACCGCACCCTTCGGGGTGCCGGAAAGGTCGAACAACCCCACGCGGATCGGAACGCCGGGCTGTGGCTCGGCGCCCAGGTTACGCAGCATCGCCACCCGCATGGCCGACAGCGCCTTCGCATGGGTAGCCGCCATATCGGGGGCGGCCTCGAGCCGCACCACGCCGACCGTGAACAAGGCCCGGTCCACGCGCGCGCCGGTCATGGTCATGTCGACCTTGAGGCCGTCGAGATCGATCTCCCGGCTCATGGACGCAGGGCGTCCGGGCAAAAGCACCGAAAAGCCCTGTTCGAGGCTTCGGGTTTCGCGCCAGTTGAATTCGGGCGAACACGCAGCCAAGAGGCCAGCCAGTGCCAGCCAACCCAACAGACCGCGGATCGCTCGTCGGCGACCGGCGACGCGCCGGAACATGCTGGACGGCAGACTCATCGGATAATGGTACCAAGCTGTTCCATCATCCAGGGAGTCAGGACCATGATCTACGAATTCCGTTCGCGCGCCACGGGCAGCATCGTGATGATGGGACAGGTGGCCGAACGGATGCTTGGCATCCTCGGTAAGCCCACCGGACCCCAGGGCATCATCACGGTTGAGCAGCTCCCTGAGGCGATCGCTCGATTGCGGGCAGCGATCGCCGACGAACAGCACGCACGCACGGCGGCGCGCGAGGCAGCGCATGCGAGCGAGCGGGCCGCGGGTGTGCTGCCAACGCCCGCCGCGGGGGGCGGGCACGACGCCGAAGAAACCGGCCCCGGCACAGCCATCTCGTTCGAAGCCCGGGCTCAACCGCTGATCGAAATGTTCGAGCGGGCGCTTGCCGGCAGGCGCGACGTCACCTGGGGGGTCTGAGTTGAAGCTCATCAGTGCCGACGACGCGGCTGCACTTATCGATTGCGGCTCGACTGTCGCGAGCGCGGGTTTTCTGGGGGCCGGGCACGCCGAAGCCATCACCGAAGCGATCGAACGGCGATTCCTGCGTGACCAGGCGCCGCGCGACCTCACCCTCATCTACTCGGCCGGCCAGGGCGACCGGGCAACCCGTGGCGTCAATCACTTCTGCCACCGAGGACTTACCCGCCGCGTGATTGGCGGGCACTGGCGATCGGCGCCCGGACTGGCGCAACTCGCCCTCGAGGAAGGCACCGAGGCCTACAACCTGCCGCAGGGCGTCATCTCACAGCTCTATCGCGCCATTGCCGGACGCAAGCCCGGCGTGATCACACCCATCGGCCTCCACACCTTCGTGGACCCCCGGCATGGCGGGGGCAAGCTCAATCAGCGTTGTAGCGAGGATCTGGTGGAGCTCATCACGATCGCAGGCGAGGAATACCTGCGCTATAAGCCCCTCCCGATCGACTGCGCGCTCATTCGCGCCACCACCGCTGACGCGCTCGGCAACCTGAGCGCCGAGCACGAACCCTTTCACCATGAGCTCCTCGCCATCGCGCAGGCCGCGCGCAACAGCGGCGGGATCGTGATCGCGCAAGTCAAACGTCTGGTGGGCGCCCATCCGCAGGCGCGCGCAGTCTGTGTGCCCGGCATCCTGGTCGACTATGTGGTGGTGGTGGGCGAGCATCCCCATCATCACTCCATGACCTTTGGCGAATACTTCAATCCCACCTACACCGGACTCATCCCGCGCCAGACGACGACGCCCGCGCGCGCGCGGGCGGGCTCATCCGGGCCGGCGCCCATGCCGGCCGGGCCGCGACCCGTCGATCCGCGACGCATCATTCAGCGGCGGGCGCTCCTGGAACTCGCCGCCGTTCGACCACGTACCGTCAACCTGGGTGTCGGCATGCCCGCGGGGGTGGGTGCGCTGTCCCGCGAGGCGGGTATCCCGGGCATTGTGCTCACCGTGGAATCGGGCCCAATCGGCGGCACCCCGGCTGATGGCCTGTCGTTCGGTGCGGCCGAGCACCCGCAGGCAATCGTCGATGAACCCGCACAGTTTGATTTCTACGACGGTGGCGGCCTCGACATGGCGTTTCTTGGCATGGCCGAAGCCGATCCCCATGGCAATGTGAACGTCGGTCTGTTTGGCGTCGGTCCCTGGCGACGGATTGCCGGGGTCGGCGGTTTCATCAACATCACGCAATCCACGCGCGAGCTGGTGTTCATGGGTACCCTCACCTCAGGGGGGCTGCAGCTCATGATGGATGACGGGAATCTGAGGATCGAACGCGAGGGGCGCTGGAGGAAGCTGGTGCCGCAGGTGGGCCTCCTTTGCTTTAACGGCGAGTACGCCTCGCGCCAGGCGATTCATGCCACCTACGTGACCGAGCGTGCGGTCTTTCGGCTGCAGGCGGGGCGGCTCACTTTGTGCGAGGTCGCGCCCGGGCTGGACGTCGAGCGCGATGTGCTGGCCCAGCTGCCCCCCGGGGTTGCGGTCGCGCCCGCGCTTTGCCTGATGGATGCCCGGGTGTTTCAGGACGGCCCGATGGTGCTGGACAACAGCCCCCCGCCCCCCGCACAGCCTCGGGGGGCTGCGCGATGAGCGCCAGCCGCTTCGAGCAACCCGACCAGGCGCCCGCCGGTTTTCGCGAGATCTGGCGCGACTTCGGCACCGTCTATGCCGCCAACGGCCTGATCGGTTTCATCTTTGCGGCAAGCGGGCCGGTGGCCATCATTTTGTCGGTGGGCTCGCGGGGCGGGCTGACCGAGGCGGAGCTCGCATCGTGGCTGTTCGGGAGTTTTTTCGTCAACGGCATTCTCTCCATCCTCTTTTGCTGGCGCTGGCGGCAGCCGCTTGTTTTCTTCTGGACGATTCCCGGCACCGTTCTGGTCGGCCAGGCGCTTGAGCATCTGCGCTTTACCGAGGTGGTGGGCGCTTTCCTGCTCACTGGCCTTCTCATGATCGCGCTCGCTTTCACCGGCTGGATCAAGCGGCTGATGGCAGCGGTCCCCATGCCGATCGTGATGGGCATGGTCGCCGGCGTGTTCCTGCGCTTCGGACTCGACCTGGTGCATGCGATGCATGAGTCGCCTGCGATTGCTGCGCCGATGGTGCTCGCGTTCATCGCCGCATCGGTATGGCCGGCGCTTGGCCGGCGCGCGCCCCCGGTGATTGCCGCGCTCGCGGTGGGTGCCTTCGCCGTCGCCCTCGCAGGCAGCCCCGGAACTGACCTCGCCAGCGCATTCGAGCTCGCACGCCCCGTCTTTCAGCGCCCAGAATGGTCGGCTGCCGCAGCCTTCGAGCTGGTGGTGCCGCTTGCCATCACCGTGCTGATCGTTCAGAACGGTCAGGGCTTTGCGGTGCTTGAGCCTGCAGGGCACCGCGCGCCAGTCAATGCGGTGACACTCGGCTGTGGCATCTGGTCGTGCATCACCGCCCTGATCGGTACAGTCTCCACCTGCCTCACCGGACCCACCAACGCGCTGATCTCGAGCTCGGGCGAACGCCACCGGCACTACACCGCAGGCATCTTCGTGGGGCTCTTGTCGCTTGTCTTCGGGGCGCTCGCGCCGGGGTTCACCCGGCTCCTGCTCGCCACACCGCCTGCGTTCATCGCAGCACTCGCGGGTCTTGCCATGCTGCGGGTATTACAGACCGCGTTTCAGATTTCCTTTCGCGACCGATTTTCGCTCGGTGCGCTGATCGCTTTTCTGGTCACCGTGGCCAATCAGCCAATCGCGGGCATCGGCGCGCCGTTCTGGGGCCTGGTGTTTGGCTTTGCCGGCGCGTGGCTTCTTGAGCGCGGCGACTTCAAAGCGCGGACAGGCGGGACCGGCCGGTAGGTCGGGGGTCGGGGGCTCAGCGCCCCAGCACCGGCGCAAGCGCCCGCTCCAGATCCGAACGCTCGCGGCCGCTTCGCCGCGCGAGATCGGCAACCTGATCATCATCAATCGGACCCACGTTGAAATATTCCGACTGCGGGTGCGAGAGATAAAAGCCGCAGACACTGGCGGCCGGCGCCATCGCAAAGCTCTCGGTCAGCGTCATGCCGATATCGTCGCAGCCCAACACCTCGAACAGTTCGCCCTTGACGGTGTGCTCGGGGCAGGCCGGGTAGCCCGGTGCGGGCCGGATGCCCACATACCGCTCGTCGATCAAAGCCTGCGAATCGAGCGCCTCATCGGGCGCATAGCCCCAGAGATCGGTGCGCACCCGCCGGTGCAGGCATTCGGCAAACGCCTCGGCCATCCGGTCGGCAATCGCCTTCAGCATGATCGATGAGTAGTCATCGAGGAGCGCTGCAAATTCGGCCTCCTTCTTCTCGACCCCCAGGCCAGCGGTGACAGCAAACATGCCGATATAGTCGGCGATGCCCGAGGGCCGGCCATCGAGCGTGCGCGGCGCGATGAAGTCGGCGAGGCACTTGTTGGCCACGCCCTCGCGCTTGGCCGTCTGCTGGCGGAGGTTGCGCCACACGAACGCAACTTCGGTGCGCGAGTCGTCGGTGTAGACCTCGATGTCGTCGTCGTTCACGCTGTTGGCTGGCAGAAACGCCACCACCGCATTGGCCGTGAGCCAGCGGCCATCGATCACCCGGCGCAGCATCGCCTTACCATCGGAGAACACCCGGCGTGCCGACTCGCCCACGATCTCATCGTTCAGGATGGCCGGAAAGGCGCCCGCCAGATCCCAGGTCTGAAAGAACGGCTGCCAATCGATGTATTGCGCGATCTCGGCGAGGTCGTAGTTGCGAAACAGCCGACGGCCAATAAATTTCGGCTGGGGCGGGTGGTAGTGCGCAATCGGATGTGGACCCTCGCCGGGATGGTCGTCCGCCTGCATCGCCCACTGAATCGGGGTGCGGCGCGCGCGCGCCTCGGCGAGCGTGATCCATTCAGGGCCTTTACGCGCCGCATGCTGGGCGCGCACACGTTCGTAGTCGGCCAACAGATCAGCGATGAATTTCTCTCGCGAATCGGGGGAGACCAGGCTCTGCGCAACCGGTACCGAACGCGATGCATCGGGCACATACACCACCGGGCCGCTGTAGCGCGGCGCAATCCGGACCGCGGTATGCACCCGCGAGGTGGTCGCCCCACCGATGAGAAGGGGGATCTTTCTCATGCGGAAATAGTCATCGCGCTCCATCTCGGAGGCAACGATCGACATCTCCTCAAGCGATGGCGTGATCAGGCCTGAGAGACCGATGATGTCGGCCCCCTCCACACGGGCGCGCGCGAGGATTTCCGAACAGGGCACCATCACGCCCATGTTGATCACTTCAAAGTTGTTGCACTGAAGCACCACGGTCACGATATTTTTGCCGATGTCGTGCACATCGCCCTTCACCGTGGCGATCACGATCCGGCCCCGCGAGCTCACATCGGCGCCTGCCGCCTGCTGCGCGCGCTTTTCCTCTTCGATAAAAGGCACCAGGTGCGCAACCGCCTGTTTCATCACGCGCGCCGACTTCACCACCTGTGGCAGAAACATTTTCCCCGCGCCAAAGAGATCGCCCACCACATTCATGCCGTCCATCAACGGGCCTTCGATCACCTCGATCGGCCGGCCGCCGCGCGCAGCGACCTCCGCTCGCATGGCTTCGGTGTCTTCGACGATCCACTGCGTGATGCCATGAATCAGCGCATGCGCGAGCCTTCGCGCCGGCGGCTCCTCGCGCCAGACCAGGTTTTCCTCTTTTTTCGCGGCGCCCGCTTTCAGCGTGCCGGCAAATTCGATCATGCGCTCGGTTGCGCTTTTGCTGCGTTCGAGGAGGAGCTGCGCGGTGGCGGCCGCGCGGGCCGCCTCATCGGGGGCGTTGGCCACCCGCCGCTCTTCCGCGGACAGTTGTGGCGTGCGCGCAAGCACGATGTCTTCGACCCGCTCGCGCAACTCGGGGTCGATCTCGTCATAGACTCCGACCATGCCGGCGTTCACGATCCCCATTGAGAGACCCGCCCGGATCGCGTGATAGAGAAATACCGTGTGAATCGCTTCGCGGGCGGGATCGTTGCCGCGAAACGAGAACGACACATTCGAGATTCCGCCCGAGATGTGCGCGGGCGCGAGATGCTTACGAATCCAGCCGGCAGCCTCGATGAAATCGAGCGCGTAGCGGTCGTGCTCTTCGATGCCGGTGGCAATCGCAAACACATTGGGATCAAAGATGATGTCTTCACCAGGCAAGCCCACCACCTCGGTGAGAATCGTCCAGGCGCGCCGACAGATTTCGATCCGGCGCTCAAGCGAATCGGCCTGACCCCGCTCATCAAAGGCCATCACCACCGCGGCGGCGCCATACCGGCGGCAAAGCCGCGCCTGCCGGATGAACTCCGCCTCGCCCTCCTTGAGCGAAATGGAGTTAACAATCGCCTTGCCCTGTACACAACGCAAGCCCGCCTCGATCACGCTCCACTTGGAGCTGTCGATCATGATGGGCACCCGCGCAATATCGGGCTCGGAGGCAATCAGGTTCAGAAAGCGCGTCATCGCCGCCACGGAGTCGAGCATCGCCTCGTCCATGTTGATGTCGATCACCTGCGCGCCGTTTTCGACCTGCTGACGGGCCACCGCCAACGCTTCGTCGTATTGACCGGCGAGGATCAGCCGGGCGAAGGCCTTGGAACCGGTTACGTTGGTACGCTCGCCGATGTTCACAAACAGCGAGGTGGCATCCACATTGAAGGCTTCCAGCCCCGATAGCCTGAGCGCAGGCGGCGCGGGCGAGAAGGTGCGCGGGGCAATCTCGGCCACCTCATGGGCAATCGCTTCGATGTGCTCGGGGGTGGTGCCGCAGCAGCCGCCTGCGATGTTGACCAGCCCCGCGCGGGCGAACTCGGCCAGGAGCGAAGACGTGATCTCGGGGGTCTCGTCAAACCCGGTGTCCGACATCGGGTTGGGGAGGCCCGCGTTCGGGTACACGCACAGAAACGTATCGGCCTTGGCGGCAAGTTCGGCGATGTAGGGGCGCATGAGCGCTGCCCCCAGTGCGCAGTTAAGTCCGATCGATATTGGCTTGGCGTGCCGCACCGAATTCCAGAACGCTTCAACCGTCTGCCCGGACAAGAGCCTGCCCGAAGCATCGGTGACGGTGCCCGAGATCATGAGGGGTAGCCGCACGCCATGCGCCTCGAACGCTTCGTCAATTGCAAAGAGCGCGGCCTTGGCGTTCAAGGTATCAAAAATGGTTTCCACCAACAGCAGATCGACCCCGCCCTCGATCAGCGCGCAGGTCTGCTCGAAATAGGTGGCGCGAAGCTCTTCGAAAGTGACATTGCGCGCGCCCGGGTCATTGACATCGGGCGAGATCGACGCGGTCTTGGGCTGAGGCCCCAGCGCCCCCGCCACGAAACGCGGCCGATCGGGGCGGCTGTGGCGGTCACGCGCGGCGCAGGCAAGACGCGCCGACGCGAGATTCATCTCGCGGGCATGCGCCTCCAGTCCGTAGTCTGCCTGCGCGACGGTGGTGGCACCAAAGGTATTGGTTTCGATGATATCGGCGCCCGCCGCGAGGTAGGCGTCGTGAATCTGCGCGATCAGTTCGGGCCGGGTGAGCGAGAGCAGTTCGTTATTGCCTTTCACATCACGCGTATGCCCGGCAAACTGCGTGCCCCGGTATTGCTCTTCGGAGAGCCGGTGCTGCTGAATCATGGTGCCCATCGCGCCATCCAGAATGAGGATGCGGCGGGCAAGAAGCGAGCGCAGGATGGTTTCTGTATCGGTGGGGGTAGGCATCGGTTGTTCGCGTTGCAGGTCGAAGACCAGACCACCAATGGTAACAACCGGGCGCCCCAGATCTCGCGATGGCTCTGTCATCATTACGGGTTGAACCTCGCCCTCCAGGAGCTTTCCCATGGGATTCGTGATTGATCCGCCCCCCGTCGTCTCGGTACCGGTGGCTGGCAGCGCAGACCGCTTTCCGGTGCGCCGCGTCTGGTGTGTCGGCCGCAACTACGTCGAACATGCCAAAGAAATGGGCTTTACCGGCCGCGAGCCGCCGTTCTTTTTTGCCAAGCCCGCCGATGCGCTCGTGGTGATCGCCGATGGCGCCACCGGCGACATGCCCTATCCCCCAGGTACCGAAGACCTGCACCATGAGATCGAGCTGGTGGTGGCAATCGGCGTGGGCGGGCGCGCGATTGCGGCGGCCGATGCCGGGCGGCATGTCTACGGTTATGCGATTGGCCTTGATATGACCCGTCGTGACCTGCAGATGGTGGCGCGAAAGGCGGGGCGGCCATGGGAGGTTGGAAAGGCCTTCGATGCGAGCGCACCGATCGGCCCGATCCACCGCGCAGCCAGCGCCTCCCCGATGGCAGCAGGCGCCATTTCGCTTGAGGTGAACGGTGCCGTCCGCCAGTCAAGCGATGTGTCCAAGCTCATCTGGAATATCGGCGAGATCATCGAGCACCTGTCCGCGCTCTGGGAGCTCGCCCCCGGCGACCTGATCTATAGCGGCACGCCCGAGGGCGTGGCTGCGGTGGTACGCGGGGACCTGATGGTGGGCCGGGTCGCCGGACTGGGCGAACTTCGCGTGCGCGTGGTCTGAGGATAACAACATGGCCGAGCACCTGATCCCCACAGTCGCCCTCCACACCTGGGTGGTCGACCTGTTTCGTGCCGCGGGCTCCCACGAGGTCGAGGCAAGGCTCACCGCCGATCATCTGGTGGGCGCCAACCTTGCCGGCCATGACTCGCACGGCGTGGGCATGGCGCCCAAGTATGTGGCCTCGCTCCTCAACAACGAGCTGCAGCTGAATCAGCGGGTGACGCTTGCGACCGACGCAGCCAGTCTCATCGTGGTGGACGGACGGCGCGGCATGGGCCAGTCGGTCACGCATCAGGCCATGGATATCGCGATCGGGCGGGCGCGCGAGCACGGCACCTGCGTGATGGCGCTCAAGAATTCCCATCATCTAGGCCGCGTGGGTCACTGGGCCGAGCAGGCGATTGCCGCCGGGATGGTCTCGATTCACTTCACCAATGCGGTGAGCCACATGCCGATGGTGGCCCCGCACGGCGGCGGCCGGGCACGTTATCTCACCAATCCGTTCACCGTTGGCATCCCGATTCCGGGCGGGGAGCCGATCGTGCTCGACTTCGCCACCAGCGCCATCGCGCACGGCAAGGCACGCGTGGCCTACAACAAGCGCGTTCGCGTTCCTGCGGGGAGCCTGCTCGACGCAGATGGGCGACCCACCGACGATCCGGCGGTGATGTTTGAACCCGAAGGCGGGCCCTATGGCGCGCTTCGTACCGCGGGCGGCCACAAAGGCCATGCGCTTGCCATGGTGTGCGAGCTGCTGGGCGCCGCGCTCTCGGGCGGTGAAACCGTGCAGCCCACCACCCGGCTGCCGGTGCACGGCGTGTGGAACAACATGCTTGCGATCGTCTTCGATCCCAACCGGCTGGGCACCGGGCAGTGGTTCGAGGCCCAGGCACGCGAGTTCATCGACTGGGTGCGATCGGCCCCGCCCTCGTCCGATCACGCAGACGGGCCCGTGCTGGTGCCGGGTGATCCCGAGCGCGCGGCCCGAAGCGCGCGCGCGCAGATGATCCCGATCGATTCTGGCACCCTTACCCAGCTCGATCAGGCCTCAGCCGCCATCGCCGCCCGCTTCGGCCAGTCGCCCGGGCCAGTCTCCGCGCTCGGGCGCGGCTGCTAGCGGCGTTGCCATGACAACCCCGCCTGAATTCATCATGCCGGTACGGATCGCGTTTGGCGACTGTGATCCGGCTGGCATCGTCTATTTCCCCAATTTTTTCCGCTGGTTTGATGCCGGGATGCATGAGATGTTCGACTCGGTGGGCTTATCCGCCGAGAAAGTCAGCCGTGAGACCGGCCTGGTGGTCTGGCCATCGATTGATGCCAAAGCCACCTTCCACGCGCCTGCCCGCTACGGAGAGTCGGTCGAGGTGCGCACCTCGATCACCGAATGGCGCAGCCGCACCTTTGTCATGGCGCACCGGATCATTCGGGGCGAGACGCTGATCTGCGATGGCACGGTGCTCCGCTTTGTGGGCGAGCGTCAGCCGGGCGATGACACCGTGAAACTGCGCGCGGTGCCCGTACCCGACTGGGTGCGTAAGCCCTTCGAGTAAACCCCACCCATGTCGGCACACCGCGCCCCGGTTCTCCTCGACTCGATCGCGCTGGTGTCAACGCTGGGCGAGCACTCGGCCAATACGGTGATCGTCTCGGGCTCACACGGCGGTGTTTCGGCGGCAAGCTTCGTGGTCGATCATCCGCACCGGCCGATGATCGTGTTTTTCAACGATGCCGGCATCGGCAAAGACAGCGCAGGCATCGCAGGTCTCGCCATGCTCGAGGCCATCGGCGTGGCGGGCTGCGCCTACTCGCATGTCTCGGCCCGCATCGGCGAAGCGGCCGACGGGCTCGCAAACGGCGTGGTGAGTCATGTCAACGCTCCCGCACGAGCGATGGGCATCCAGGCTGGCGACCGCGTGGCGGCGCTCGTCGCCGCGCGCTGTGGCCCGGCAGCGGCTGTCGCGCCTGCCCCGGTGACCGGCGCAGCGCAGCCTCCTGGTGCCGACGGCGCCTGAGCGCTGGGGATCATGCGGCGCTGTCGCGAACAAGCAATGGGTGACGCGGAACCGCCGACACGACGAGGGATAAACACCCGTCGCGTGCTGTACCGCTCCCGGGCAGGAGGCGCCGCTTCGGGCATCATTGCCGCCTGGTCAACCTGCACGGTCGTCCGAAGGGCGACCGTCATTCGCGGATTTTTCTGATGGCAATCCATCCGTTTCACCTCGCTTTTCCCGTACACGACCTCGTTGCGGCACGCGCCTTTTATGGCGATCTCCTGGGCTGCCCCGAGGGTCGTAGCAGCCCCGAATGGGTCGACTTCGATCTCTACGGCCACCAGGTGGTGGCTCACCTCGCTCCGCAGGAGACCGGTCGGGCTGCCACCAACGCGGTCGATGGCGACAACGTACCGGTGCGCCACTTCGGGGTGGTGCTGCCCATGAATGAATGGGAGGCGCTTGCCGCAAAACTGCAGTCGGTCGGTCAGCGCTTCATCATCGAGCCCCATGTTCGCTTCAAGGGCGAAGTGGGCGAGCAGGCAACCATGTTTTTCCTCGACCCCTCAGGCAACGCACTCGAATTCAAGGCGTTTCGCGATCTCGCATCGCTATTTGCCAAATAAGGCCACCTGTGAGGCACCTGCTTCCGCGCGAGGCGCACGCGTTCATTCACCAGAACCCGGACGCCCTTTTCATCGACTGCCGCAGCGACGCGGAATATTTCTTTGTGGGTCACGCACCCGGGTCGATTCATGTTGCCTGGTGCGAGGCGCCCGACTGGGAGTTGAACCCGCATTTCGCGGCCGATGTGCGAAAGCTCGCCGCCCATGTCACCGACCGACCGGTCGTACTGATCTGCCGCAGCGGCCGCCGCTCGGCGGAGGCCGGGCAGGCGCTTGAAGCCGTAGGCTTTTCTCAGGTCTACAACGTGACGCACGGCTTTGAGGGCGACCTGAACGCCGACCGCCAGCGCGGCAAGGTCAATGGCTGGCGGTTTGACGGGTTGCCCTGGGAGCAGTTCTGAAGGGCGAGGGGGAGTGCGCGCGTTGCGAGGCGTGACGAGCGGGTGACACGCCATCCCGGCGCGATGAACCGCCAGAACCGCGGGGCAAGTCGCAGTAACGCCGGGGTAAACCGCTCCGTTGACCGGCCAAGCGCAGCGCGCCGCCGTGGTTCAGTGCAACGCCAGCGGTTGCTGCATCAGACCCTCGAACTGACTGATGAAGTGGTCGAGCGCCTCGACGGTGGGCGAGCCCGACACGATCTGCGCAACGCCGCTTCGGAACGCCTCGGCAAGCGGGCCCTCGAGATAGATTTCGCGGCGCGCGAGCTTGTCGAGAATTTCCACGCCGCGCGGTACACCGTCGAAGCCAGCGATTTCCATGACGCAATAAACAGGGCTGTTGTAGACCATCTGCATGATATGACCTCAAACGATCCGATACCCGTCATCTGGGGACCCGGGCCCCGCTTTCAAGCCCCCGCTCGCAGGCGCTCAGACGAGCGGCGAAGCTGGCAAGGGGCGCTTGCAGGCTCGCCAGCCGGTCGGGCTCAATGCTGAGCACCACCCGACTGTCTCGCCGCCACAGGTCGGGCTCCCAGCGCCCTGCCCGATACCGGTACCACTCGCGCTCGGTGCGCAGCACCGCTGCAATGTCGACCGACTCTTGAGCCATCGCGGCCACCGCCTCGATCAGGCGCGGGCGGTCGAATACCTTGTCGGGCGGGGCATGCCAGCGCCAGCGCCAGCGGGGTATCTCGCCGGGCATCGCGGTAAGCAGCACCGCTGCCTGTCCGCCTGAAAATGCCGCGGACAGCGCCGACGTGTGCCCGTCTGATACCGCTCGTACCGCCAGCCTCTGTTCCGCTGGCTCAGGAGGGGGCGGCGGCGTGCCATCACGCCAGACCTGGATCTCCGGTGCAAATCCGGTGTCCCCTGTCAGCCTGAGCACCTGCCCAACCCGCTCTTCGATCTCCGCGTGCGGCATCGCTGCCGGGATCCACAGCACCACCCGGTCAGCGCTTTGAACCTGCTCAACGAGCCAGCGCCGCTGGGGTCCCGCAAGTCGCGCCGAGAGCCGCTCGGCGTCGATCACGCTCACAATCTCCACCAGATGCGCCGCTCCCTCGAGCGGCGGCGTGCGAAGCGTGTCGATAAACGCCGCCGGATGCGCACCGCCGTTCAGGTCGATCAGGAGGTGCGCCCAGGTGCCTCGACGCGACAGTCTTCTCAGTGACGCCCCCAGCGCCGCGCTGCCTGTGCAGCAGACGCAGCCACCGACCCGCTCGAGTCCCGGGTCGCTGCCCGCAGCCTCGTGAGCGCGGTCATCGGCGCGCGGAAACTTGAAGTCATCACCCCGGTCGATCACCAGCGCAGCCGGTTGGGGGGCGGCCGCGCGCCAGCGCTCGATCAGGCCCGCCTTGGCACGCCCGGCGAGCCCCGCCACGACCGTCACCGGCAGGCGCACGCGCTCAGCGCCTCCAGAAGGCCGGGGTGAGCACTGCGAAAAAGGTGAGGAGTTCGAGCCGGCCCGCCAGCATCGCGATCGCGAGCAGCACCGCCTGAAAATCGGTGAGCGACGCATAATTTTCGGCTGGCCCGAATCGCCCGAGCGCCGGCCCGAGGTTGTTCACCGACGCCACCACCGCCGACAATGCCGAATCAAAATCAACCCCGGTCAGCACCATCACAAAGGTGAGAATCAACTGCGTGGCGCCCCACAGCAGCATGAAGCCGAAGACCGAATAGATCACCCGCTCATCAACCGGGTTGCCGTTGATCGAAAGCGGAAACACCGCGCGCGGATGGACCAATCGCCGGAGTTCCCGCCCCGCTTGTTTAAGGAGGATCAGGGCGCGCACCATCTTGATGCCACCGCCAGTCGACCCAGCAGAAGAGGCGATGCAGGCCAGAAAAATCATCCAGAACGGCGCAAACACCGGCCACTGCGCGTAATCGCGTGTCATGAAGCCGGTGGAGGTTGCCACCGAAATCGTGTTGAAAACACCATGCCTGAGCGCCTCGGTCACGCTCTCAAAGACCTGCTCCCAGACAAGAAGCGCGGTGATGCCGGCCGCGCTCACCAGGATGAGCAGTACAGAAGATGAGGCTTCGAGATCACGAAGATAGACCGCGGGCGACCGGCTTCGCAGCGCAAGAAAATGGGTGCCGAAGTTGATCGTGGACAGCACCATGAAGACAGCGAGCACCAGTTCAATGCGTAGCGAATCGAACGCACCGATACTGGTATCGCGCGTGGAAAAGCCACCAAGCGAGACCGTGGAGAGCGCATGACACACCGCATCAAACGGGGTCATGCCGGCCGCCCACAGCGCGAGGCCGCACAGCAGCGTGAGCAGCACATACCCCGCCCACATGAATTTCGCGGTCTGCGTGATGCGCGGCGTGAGCTTGCCCTCCTTCATCGGCCCGGGGGTTTCGGCACGAAAGAGCTGCATCCCGCCCACTCCTAGAAGCGGCAACA
>Ga0315906_10003675_pt1 | contig 20280 bp, 19 predicted proteins | sample LakEriMetagenome_4_FD_203526 | JGI IMG/M metagenome (GOLD analysis project Ga0315906, IMG submission 203526) | Freshwater fungal communities from buoy surface, Lake Erie, Ohio, United States - Buoy 2 MA122 | ecosystem: Environmental > Aquatic > Freshwater > Lake > Lake biofilm | place: USA... | reverse complement strand
CTTTTTTTAAACTTCAGGTGAAAGCAGGCATAAGGCTCCACTTTTTTCTCGGTCCATATCAGATTTTCGAAACGGTAATCATTTGTGCCGTCAGCTGTTACCAGCTTTCCGTTCTCGTCCCGCTGATACCTGCCCTGATACCGATAGCCGCAGAACATGCATGAGGTTTCTTCCTCTCCCGAGTTGTAGTAAAATTCAGTATATGCCTCTCCGGCACAGCGAGGACAGGTAATCGTACTAATAACAGAGTTCATGTATACTTTCTTTTAAGCTTATGCATTTCGATATTTACACCAGTCACAATTCTTTGAAGGTGCCGGCGGCTTTGATAGGTTAAGACAAAGCTGCATTTCTTTCAGTGTGCCGTCTACCCAACGATCACTGCCATTATAAGGAATTAATTCCATGTGAAAAGAAAGGGTGCTACTGAAATTCGGCGCATTTACATCGCCGGTACAATACAGAAAATAGGCGGTGTCTGATACTTTCAATCCATTTTTTCGAAGCAGCCACTGATACACCTCCATCTGGCGGCGATAGGCATCTGCCCAGTAGGGCAGCTTAACGACCTTTTCGGTTTTGGCTGTGCACTTATAGTCTACTACAAAGTGGAGGTTCGATTTTGGTTTTACCCACAAATCGTCTATACCGCCACGATAAATGCAATTGTGGCGTGGGTGATGATACTCAACTCCTTTGTGTTTGGGCTCTCTCCAGTCATCCATTTTAGGATGGTTGCAAGGCACAAGTCCCAAAGCGGCATGGATCGGGTGTGATTGTTGCGTAGCGCGGTAAGTATCCATTTCTTTTTTCAATAGGCCATCAACGGCATTATTCAGGGAATAGGGATACGGATCAGGTCTCTTGATTTTTCTTACCTGGTCAAGATAAAAGCAATGCGGACACTCGACGAAGAGTTCTATTTTTGTTCTGGATAATTTTTTAATCCTCATGTGTAAATTTTAAAATAGTTGCAAATCATTTTTCTGTTTTGCATCATGCCGGCCTAACAGAGAGCACTTTCGCAAAACCACGAAATCTTCCCAGCAAAAAAGACAATTCAAAATTTCTGCTTTTTTCTTTATACACACTTTTGTCATCTGTTTCCTCGTCAGAGTTTGATTCCGGGCTCATCAGAAGCTTGAAACGAATTACAATCTTATTAGACTGTTCATCCTCGCTAATGACCTGCTGACTGGGATGAAACTTGAGATGCCGTATATAAGAGGCAGCCCAATCAGTAAATTCTATATCTATTTCGTGCAGGGAATCATTAGCATGATGTATCCATACTCCAAGTGTATTATTGAAGCGAGATTTTAAATCAAGCGCGTGCTCCAGTTCCTTACGGTTAAATTTATTTTGAAACACTTCATCATCTTGATTCGCCAAATCTACCCGCAGGCGGTGAATCTGATCTACTCTAAATTGTAAAACTTTTTTTTGTTTTTTATCCGTTGCAATTAAATAATAATAGTTCTCGTAAAGACGGATTTGGAGTGGAGCAACCTCATGTAAAGAAGTGATTTGGCGATTTTCATGCACTTTTGAATAGTTGAATTCAATCCAGTCTCCCATACTAATATGTGAAAGAATTTTAATCACACATTGAATAAGAGCTTCCTGAAAACGATCATTGTTATTATCGTACATCATCGCACCACCATGAATGATGGCAGAGCTGCTTTCCATATCTTTTTTATCAACATTGAAAATACCTGGAAGTTCTTCAAGGATCTTTAAAACAGAAGGAATGGACTTATAGCGCTCAAGTATGCCAACCAAAAATGGAAGCGTAAACCGTTCATCTTCGTCAAGACTGCCGAATATTGGAAACTCTTTCAATGCGGGATCCCAACGATAATATTTTTTATCTATCACAACAACCGGAAACATACTTTGACCTTTTTTTATCTCCTCATCCCTTCTGGAGTGCTCAAAATCTCCTTTTCTCAGCTTAGAAATACAGGTTTCAAGAACCCTTTGTCCAATTTCCCTGTCTCCATTATTTTCAAGTCGCCGGTTTACCCAATCCAACATTTCCTGGAGGGTTCCGCCTCCTTTCGATAAAAAGGCGCAGATATGCCTGATTCTGGCTGTGTTTTTTTCCAATTCCATAATCTAACTGATTTAATTAAACGCAAATATACGCAATTACTCTGAATTAATATTGCGGAGTTAAATATTATTTTCGCAATCTATTGTTTAGATTTAAAATTTATTTCGCCTAATACGAAATATTTATGGCTAATATTCAAATAATTTCAATTCTTTTTCTGAATAAATATACACATATATTCCGAATATATATTTCAGATATTAAATATAATTCTTAAAAACTGCATCATGACAAACTGGTTTAATACATTTCGGGACGGTAAAAAGGGTGGAGAGTTTGAGGAATTTCCTGCCGCAGAAAAGCTGGACGCTCTCCGGGAGTTTTTAGGAAAATCGCAGACCGAGAGCCTCATAATTGCTTGGCTATGCATGAATTATAAAAAAGGGGAAGGCAAATCGGTCAACCGTCTTTTTGAAAAACTTTCGGAAAAAGTCACAACTGAAGAGATTACGAAAGCCTTTACCGAACTGGTCGCTTCAGGGCTTGTGCAACTGAATACAGATGATTTTAACGCAGGAAGCCATAGCATCCTCTTCACCCATTGGGTGGAAGTTGCTCTTCGAACGGGAAACATGGAGGTGTTTAAGAGAAAAAGAATAGAGGATCATGAGGACGACCGCATGACACTGCGAATGTATGCCCATGCCGTATTGTTTAGGGCAAAAGTTACAGATGTCGATACCTGGGTGGACACGAGCAAGTTCTTCCTTTCATATTTCGATACCGAGATTTCAAAGATGATCCGTCGTTCAAAACTTGACAAGCTCACACAAGCAGTGGTATTATATGTATATGTAATACATGCTGTAGAAGGCAGCATAATTGAGTGTCGAGTCGCTGCGATGCTTTTTTCTGAAAATAAAATGCAAGCTCGCCGTCGTTTATTTAATTGGAAGAATTCTCAGTGGAAACCAATTCAGACTGGCATATTGGAGATAAGACACTATCCAATGGGTCCCGTGGCTTTGGTTCCTTCAGATTGGGTACAGCAAAGAGTATACGGATCGGGAAGAGATGGAATAAAAGGACAGGAAAACATACCCTCCTCTCTGCAGATTATTTCCTCCAAAAATATTCCGCCAAGAAAACTTTTTTATAACCCGGCCGAAGCAGAGCAAATCAGTTTGATGCAGGAGATGATGATGCCTGCGAATTTTAAAAAGTTTCAACGAATGAGCGATCAAAGAAGGAGACCTTGCGGAATAACAATATTACTTTCCGGAGGGCCGGGAACCGGAAAAACTGAACTTGCTCACCAGTCAGCGCGGATTTCAGGTAGAGATTTGATCATATTTAATGTAGCAGAACAACGTGATAAATATTTTGGAGAGAGTGAAAAGAGAATAAAACAAGTGTTTGATTCATATGCAGACATAGTTGATTCCGGCAGCCGCATTCCGGTCTTATTTTTCAATGAAGCAGATAGTGTTTTTCAAATGCGATCATCCAATGGGTCGGTTGTAAGTAATACGGAAAATACAATCCAAACGATTTTACTGAACGAACTTGAACAGTTTAACGGCATACTGATTTGTACGACCAACCGGCCCGATTCATTTGATAGTGCATTTAGCAGAAGGTTTGACTTAAAAATTGCTATTCATCCTCCATCTGCTGCTGTTCGTATACAATTATTAAAGCAGTCCTGTCCCGGTATCCCTTTATCACAATTGACTTCATTGGCAGAACAGTTTCCATTTACAGGCGCAGAACTTGAAAGTTTCCATAAAATATACTCCATGCAATCAATCATTAAAAAGAAGCAATTACAAGAAGATATAGTAATTGCCTTAGAGCAGTACTTCTCTTCCATTTTTAAAAAGTCAAATTCAGGCATCGGGTTTAAAATAAATCAGCCAACGATTCATATGCTATAATCAGTAATCATTTATTAATAAAATAAAACAACAATTATGTTTACAGTAAAACAAATCATCCAGCAGTTTAACTCCTTCGGCTTCTGGAAAGTATTATTTGGATGGAGAAGTATTAAGCGTAGGGCAATAGATAGCTTACTGGAGATTCTGTTGGTAGTGGAAAACGCAGAAGGTCAACGTTTCAGAATTGAAAAACTCGAGCGGGAGCTGAATCAGTCGGCCATAATTCTTGAGGCTACAGAAAACAGAGTCAATGAGCTGCAGCGCGACCAAGCAATCATCATTCAACAGGCTGCTGATTTACGTAATCAGCTGAAAGAGGCTGAAATCAAACTATCAGAAGAACGTGGCAAAAACGAAAGGCGGGAAAACGAGCACAAAACAGCAATGCAATCGTTACAGGAGATGAGAAATGATTTCAATGAGGAAAAGAGAAATATACAATTGGTTCGGGAGCAGGAAATCGTGGCTCGGTTTAATCTGCAGCGTACAACCTGGAAAACCCATGAAGATGAAGTAAAAAACAGGGTCCGCCAGGTTTGTAAGAAGCATTGTATTGAGTATGTCGATAACCCGTCTCTTTCAGGGCGCCCCGATAATACAATTAAGATCTGTAGTGAGTATATCGTTTTCGATGCGAAAAGTCCGGCAGGAGAAGATCTAGGTAATTTTGCAAACTATCTAAAACGAGAAGCGGAGGATGCAAAAAAGTATGCAAAGCAGAATAATGTAAGCTCTGATATCTTTTTTATTATTCCTTCGAACACTCTGGAAGCGCTTCCGGAAAATGCACTACAATATTCATTTAGTTCGCATAGTGTTTTTGTTTTGCCTGCAGAGGTGATCGAAGTTGTGATGCTTCGTCTCAAGAAGATTGAAGAGTATGAATTTGCTGAGCAGCTGAGCCCGGAAAGTCGTGAAAACATTTGCAGAATCATTGCGAGAATGGTTTATCAACTGAAACGCAGAATACAGGTTGATAATTTTATGAACAGAGAAGCTTTGTCATTGGCAAATGATTGCGGCACTTCGTTGCCGGTTGAGTTCAGCGAGTTTGTTGAAACGATTGAAAAATCTATTAAGCTTAATCCGCCACAGGACCGTATGGGCAAAGGGATTAGTCCTGCAGAGCTTGAAAAAGAAACTCGTCAGATCGAAAAAGGGTTAGATCATACAGGCTTTATACCAGAACCGGGCGTTGTACCATTCACTCCGAATCATCCTTTGGTTTTAGGAGAGACGGGCAGCTAAACTGTTTTTGTTATGTTGATTGTTTAGTTAAACTTGGTGTCGGGGAGTAATCCCCGACTCTTGTTTAAAAAAGTAAAAACCCAAGTGCTTTAATTAATTTTTTTTGCAGACAGAAACACAAATGGCGCTATTCTTATCCCAAAAACAGAGATAAGGATATTGGCGATTTTAAGGATAAACTTTTTAAAACCCTTTTTGGAGTCATCATAATATCCTGCCTCAACAAAAAGATTAAAATTATATTTCAGCAGGATTTGTTTGTAGGTGCTAAATGGTAATATTCTTTCTGACCAGCTTCCTGTTAAAGGATTACAGGTATTGTATTTATCTGCAGGCGGATCAGGAAGTTTGCCGGTTTGACTATATTCTGATGCGACTTTTTCAACATCCTCTTTGTGAAGCCCCCGAGTTAATACTGCCAGTTGAGTAAGTGCCGGCTCGGAAATTGGATAAGCCTTCGAGATGATGTCTTTTCTCATATCCACAAACGGGATCATAGCTTTAGATCCATATAACAGGTATTCGTCCGGAGTGCCTCCTTTATACTCATCATTATATTGAATTTTTCTTAATAGTCTTACTTTCCAGATGTTTAAAGGATTACAGGCAGTTGTAAATACGAATGCTTTAATGCCACGACAGGCAAATAACTTATCAAAAAATATATTAAGATCATATACATGCTCAATCATGTCTGTTCCTACGAAAATATCAGGCGCTTTTTTATCTTTAAAGTAGTTATAAATGCTCGAGGCATCTCCTTCAATATAATCTGTTGGGAAAACAGAAAGTTGGTTGGCCAGGTCCTTGGAAGCTTTAATGAAATCTTTATCAATATCATTTAAATAAACCTCTTTAAATCCGCAGTATTTAGCAAATAAACCGAGTATGCCATTTCCTGAACCTAAGTCGACCACGCTGGCTTCAGACATTTCCAGCTGTGCAAGCTTCAAGCTTTTATTCAGAACACAAGTATAAATTTTTAAAAAATAGCTGAGATGATCTATCAGATAGCATAGGTATATATCCGGATAGTCTTTGGTTTGTAGCTGATTAATCAAAGACGAATTAACTTTATCGATGAATAATTTCTGATGTTTTGTGGTAATCATATATGCATTTATATAAAAAATAAAATGCGGCTCTTCTGCATTGGTTTGGTTGTGCGAATAAAACTAACAAATAATAAGATAGTAGATAATTAATTCCTACTTATGTTTAGATAAAACAAGTTATGGTCATTATAGCGGAAAAAGAAAAGAGATGTTTGTAATCCAGAATTGGCTTGGGATAGTCGTATTGGTGTGCGGTAAGGTTGTGATTCTGGGGCAGGAAATGGGAAAATTCAATATCCGGAACACTCTAACAGCTTGAACGATGCTTGAAAATTCGCCCTGTTTTACTCGGTTAAGAAAAAAGAAGGGAGCTGCTTGTAGTATCAAGAATTAAATCAATGATATCTAAAGACAAAAGGGGTGGTTTGATGAAAAATAAACCAGATAACTAGTTTGATCGCATAAACATATACTTCAAAAGATCACCGTGGAGTTTGATGATATTGATTGAAATAAAAAATGATGATATCGCTATCTGTTTCCAGAATTTAAGGAGTGATATACGTTCCTTTTCCTGTAATGACTTTAGTTTGATTTGTTGTTAGATCAATTGCAGAGCAGGTAAAGGTAAAACTTTTAGGTCCGGTTTTGGTAAGAGTGCCGGATTTTGAAACATAACCATCACTCATAACTAAATCAGAAAGAATTACAAACAACTTACATGATTTTAAACTCGGGTTTAAAGAAATATCCAGCTCCTTTTCACCATCTACTATTGAAAACGTACCGGAAGACGCTGACGGCATATTATAAATTGCAACAGCGCCTTTTGGATCATTATCCTGATGAGACAAGGTAACATCCAATCCGCTGTTACATAAAGTTGCAGATACACCAATACAAAAACTCTGATATGTAGTTCCTGAAAACGTATACGAGCCAGTTCCAATTAGAGCAGGAGATGTGCTATCTTTTGAACAAGAAAATAATAAAAGAGTAAAAAGAGCAACAAGGGGAAGTTTAATTAAATTTTTCATATGTATATTAGTTGATAGTTTTAATTGCCATATGTTATGCCCTAATATTCATTTCGGTTGGTATCGGCCCACCGTTATTGGCATTTCATATGTTGTTTGTTATTGACTGGTTATTAATTGAAGATATATAATTTATAAAATCTGACAAGTATTTTATTTGTCTTTTATAAACCTCACATTAATTATTTCATTAGGGTTATATTGTTTTAATTCAAAGTCGAAAGTTATTCGGGACGGGGGGTTGGTGTCTTTTCCCTTTCCTTTTACATTTAATATCACTAAATTATTATTCTCATCTAAGCAAAGGAAGTCAAAACTTCGGAACCAACGGAAGCGCAAAATTGTCAAACGATAACTACGTTCTAAAAAAGGAATGATTTTTTTCATCTCATTTACGGTTGGAATTCTCCAGTTATTGTCAAGATATTTACTGGCAAAAGGTAATGCTAAGCTTGCAAATCCTTCCCAATCATCTCTTGCAATAACTGCCTTTTTTTTATAAGAAATTGGAGCTCCAACTAATGTCATTGCTAATTCTATATTTGTGTTTTCAATTTTAATAGAATCGGAAATTTCTTTTTCTCTTTTTCTTATTGAATCCTGAAGCTTAGCTTGCAATTTTCTTTCTTCTTCTTCTTTTTCAGCTTGTATAATTCGCAATCTTTCTTGTTCTTCCTCCTGCCTTTTTCTTTCTTCTTTCAATTGAATTTCAAGTAATTCTCTTGCTTTTTTTTCTTCTAGAGCAATTCTTTCTCTTTCCATTCTTTCAAGATCGTCTTTAACTAATCTTATAGAAGAGCCATATCCTTTATTGTATTTATCAATTCGAGGCGTATAATAATCATTATCTATATAAATATATTCCGCCCGTGATTCTTCTGGTTCAGTCTCAGAAGCAAACCACCAAACGGCTACTAAACCAATATTTTTATTGAAATCTCCATCGTCAAATCTATTAGCTCCTGGCTTAGCAGAAAAGCTGCTCGTATTTGTCCCATTACCGGATAAGATTCTTTTTTTTACATACCTCCTATCTCCGCCTGTTCCACCACAAGCAACACAAGTAATATACGAATATCTTATGCTGGAATAATATTGTCCAGTGCCGTTACAATATTCACAATCATCCCCTGTTTCATAGCCGCCGGTTTCATAATTCTTCCAACCAATTTTGGTTTTTAATGCCTCATTAACATCATTAAAATCTTTTTTTAAAGTGGAAATCAATTCATCCCATTCATTTCTTGTTGGGATATGCCACCCTTTTGGAGCTAATCCTCTTGGATCATTAACTGCATACCAATTATATAATTTGCCGTAAATAACTCCATTTTGAGGATTATTTTGATAATAACACCAAGCCGGTTTTTTATCTTCACTGGCTTTAATCCATTCACTTTTCGTTTTTGCTTGCGGTATCGGATCGCCATTACGGAACTTTTCAACATTTAGATTTGCTCCCATCCAAACCTGTTCACCGATTTTCACTTCCTTAATTGCTTGGCTAAACCCTTTTGAATTAAAAAGAAACCACAAAGCAAAAAATATTACATTTCTCATTACTTAAAGTCTAGTTTATTAATAAATAAAAATTAGCCCCATTACTTATAAAAATATTTCAATTGAAGTTTGAAAATAAGAAAAAGAATTTAAAATGGATTCTTTCCCTATATATTTCTCCTTGCTGAATAAAAATGCAGCTATAGTATGATGATTAAACATGTAACTATTAAAAAGATGAAGGGTTGAACTTATTGAAATAATTACAGGATTTTTTCAATTAATTTTAAAAAAAAGGCTTCCACATTGGGTTATTGTCGTGTCTGAACAGCGGGTCGTGGATAAAGCGGTTAAGTATGAAAAACATAAATTTGAAAACTCTAATTCTAAGTGGCCCTAAAATAGGGGGGGCTTACACCCCTACATAATCAACAGCGCATGCATAGAGTTTGGGCGTGAAAGTTATTCCAGCCAAGCATGATGTAGACACCTGCCAACATCAAGCCAAATTGAAAACACTTTCTTTTTTAGTTATTGGACTTCCCTAATTCAAAAAGAAGCATTAACCCTACTTGTGCTTTATATGATTCATGTTCGGAGGGACAATATTTTTCCAGATTTTGTTCCAGCTCCTGTAAATCTTGCAGAATCACAATTCCTTCCAATGTACTCATTAAACTCTGTGCATCATCACTCTGATTTCGGTCCATTTCTCTTAGTATCCGTACCATCTCTGGCAGTTTTTTTCTGAACATATTAAGGCATCTGTTTTTCAAATTACCACAAGCTTCTTCCAAATTATAGGATGTATTTCTTTTTGGCTTCGGCGGTTCAGGATCTTCACTAGCAAATCCAAGAAAAAGAAAAAAAGCAAAGACCATTAGCGTAGCAATTGTTTTAAGTACTGTTCTGTTCATTTGATTTGATTTTAATTGGTATGTAAAAAATAAGAATAATACAAATGGATGCGAGTATATAAAAAAACAAATCTTTCTGATCAAATGTCCCCCGCATCCAATTAAATAATTGACAAAATTCGAAGAAAATAAGAAGAATCCCCAAGCCCCCAACCCAAATAGTTTTCCTCTCAAACAAACGCTCCCCCCACAGTAAATACATCAAACAATAAAATGAAAACAACCAGAGTCCATCTGGCAGGGAATAAATAAACCACTCAGGAAACTGTGATTTGAAAGGATAACAAACCCTATAAATTTGGTCAACCGGCCCTTCCAAAAATGAACCATCCAGCCACCGAAATACATTTATGTCCCTGCTCCTAAAACAGAGATAAATAAATGCACCTAAAGTCAAAGACAATAAGTGCAACAGTAAAGCTATTTTTCGCATACGTTCTCTGCCTTCTTATCTTTTTAAAATAGAAACCATCCGAAAACCCACGCATTAAATATACGGCTATGTCGTTTTTAGATGCCTATTTTTCAGACAATTCCTTTTCATCGTGGCAAATTGAAGAGTTAGATTGAATCAAATAAATTGAAATTCAATCGTTTATGCCAAATATTCTGGTGGTTTTTTTCACATGTATCAACTAGAAAAAGCACGAACCTTCAAGATTTTTGAATTTTATACTACTTTGAATTTAAATTTTTCCCTCTGGCGCCAAAATAAACTTCTATGAGTCAAAGAGATTACGGATACGACTCGATCAAACAATCAAGTACAGGGAAATCACTGCGAATATTAATACAGAAAACATTCATAACGAGTATTACAAATTCGCTGATTTATGTAGGTTTACTTGTATGGATTCCCGCAATAGTTGCTGTGCTATTGTTACCGGATACTTACGGACGAAATCTGAATTTTCTGGAAGAATAAGTAAAAAGGTTTACGCGCATTGGATTTGTAAAGTTTTTTGCAAACTAAATAATCTTTTCATTCTTCTTATCTTTTATAGAAAGGTGATTTTTATCATTCTTACTTGAAGATGAATTGCGATACATTTAGATAAATTAAAATGGTATGCTTTCATCAGAGCGTTTAAGTGCTATAAAAGAAACAAAGTTGCCCAAAAAGATAGGCGTCCTTTTATTTAGGATGATTCTTGGAGGAGCTTTGTTTGTTAAAGGTGTTGATTTCGTCAGAAATAAAGCAGTCCTAAAACAAGTGATTTCTGAAACTGATTTTCTTGACAAGTTTTCTTTTCTTGAAGTAGCCATACCCTGGATACATATATTAGGAGGGCTTTTTATTTCTATAGGAATGTTTACCAGAATGGTAATATTTATTCAGATCCCCATCGTTATCGGCGCAATTTTTGTTTTGTTAAATACAAAAAACACTTCTTTTCACAGTCCCGAAATGATATTCGCTGTAATCATTCTTATTATGCTATTCATCTATTTGAAATTCGGTGATGGATTTTACTCATGGCGAAATTTGATACATAAGGAAAAAGACATTGTTTAATGTCCTAATTAAATGTGCTGATATGGAAACGGTACATGAATGGAATGATAAAATCATTCTGCTTATTGAAGCATTGAATAAAAGACATCCCGAGCTCTTAGGTTTTTTAGATGAAATGAAAATAACTCTCCCCGATAATAAAGATCCACAAATCAACATTGAGGTATTGAAAGAATATTTCAATGAGCTGTTAAAACTCCAGAATATAGATGAAACCACGCCGAAAATTCGGTAAATGATGAAATCTAGGGATAAACGCATCGTTTCAGGAGCTGTTGATCTCCTCTGAATTAATGGAAATGCTACTGTAATTAGACAGCTTTGATATTACTCTAATGAATTAATAAAGTCTGATGCCTTAAAGAGTACAACCCGTAGAATGGTTGAAGCTTCCTTCAATCATTGATGTTCTTTTAAAGGCTCGCGGATAATCAGTAAGTTCTCTCTTACAATAATTGGTGTTACTACTTAAATGTATTAAAGTTATTAAGCTATGATGTGCATCATATAAAACCGTAACACGCAATTATAATTTTGCTTTATGCGGTTTATCTGTGAAACGGGATAACTGACCAGATAAATAGATGGTAAGTTTAAAATTACATATAATGTGAAAAATAAAAGTTCATGGGTTGAAGAAAATATCGAGATGATTAACGATCGTAGCATGAAACGAATTTTCTCGTTAACCGATGCAACATTTGGGGTCGCAATGACAATTTTGATTTTATCAATTGATATACCATCAGGGCTACCCGAAAATGATTTAAGTGATATTTTGTTTAGTCAGACTATTCCCGCTTTGTTTATTTATATTCTTAGTTTCATTATTCTAGGTGCTTTCTGGAATGAAACTCATTATCATAATCACCTAATCTCTAAATCTGACGTAGTAATAAGCTGGTTATATATTTTCTTTCTTATGTTTATTTGCGTCATCCCGTTTTCATCCAGCTTTGTCATTCATTATCCGGATGAAAAGCGAAGCGCCTTGTTTTATTTATTGAATGTTCTTGTGGCGAACATAACGAACCTTTTAATTATCATTTATACCTGGAAAAGTAATTACACTAAACCCGGCATTACTGATAACCATTGTAAAAACATCATTTTTCGTATTGCAGCCCCGTCTTTGTTTTATATTCTTTTTATTCCTTTTGCCTTTTTTAATCATCACTGGGTATTGTTTGTAATGCCCCTGCCTATGCTGGTTCAGATTATATTAAATGCAACTAAGAAGCGCATTATTTAAATCGATAAGTGAAAATATATTGCTAAATTTTTAAAATCTTTGAGGTATTGTTTCATATTGATGATTTTAAAACTGAATAAAACGATTAGTATTGAATCAAAATACTCCCTTCATCACATCTACTCCAATAGCATAACCATAACTCTTTCCCTCCGAATCTTTGTAAATCCTAATTTTGTTGCAGGCCTTTCCAAGATTTACAGGCATCCATGTTTTTCCTCCGTCCTTTGTTTCGTACCCGCTGTTCATCGTTCCTACAAAACCATGATTTTGGTCTATAAATCCGATACCAAACTCCCGTGCAGCTGCATCCTCCACCAAGTTGATTTCCTGCCAGGTATTTCCGCCATCGATGGTCTTTGCAATACGCTGTTGTTTTACATTCACATCGTTATTATAGGATTGTATGGTAACATAACCGATTTTTTCTGTCGGGAAAGATGCTTTCCAGGTAGTTTCAAACGGACGGGCAGACTGATATACTTTTTCCCAGGTGTTACCACCATCAGAGGTTTTTAAAATGACCGCATTTGATTTTTCTATATGTTCATCGGATGAAGCGCATACGACACCATTATTCTTGTCAAACATTTTTATGTCAAACAACATTTTACAATCCTCGTTCATACTTTTCGATATCCAATTAATTCCTCCGTCATGTGAAATCATCATGTTGGCCGGAGACCCAACACGACCAACGGCATAGATATGAGTTTTATAATCAGTTTTGCCATGATTAATGTATTGTTCTTTAACAATATCAATAGCACAAAGTCCCTTTACATAAGGTCCTGCATACGTAACAGGATTCCAGGTTTTTCCTCCGTCTCTTGTTCCGTATAGTGGAATGGTATCTGTTACATTGGGAAAATAATCTGTTCCTACAGTTCCTGCAAACCCTACTAAACTGTCTATAAAGGCAATGCATCGAAAAAATGTTCCTTTCTTTTCAAGTTGTTTTTCCCAAGTTTCACCACCATTTTTTGTATGATAAATATTTCCATAACCATTTACATACCAGCCGGTATGTTCATTGATGAATGTTATGTCATCCTGTTTACCGGGATAATACTCTGTTTTTAATTTTTTCCAACCGGTTTCAGCAGATTGAGACTCATCGTTTTTGAATAAAATCTTATTACTCCACTGAACAGCGGATAATCCAACTTCTGTATTGTATTCGTCGAACAATTTTTGAATCTGACCGCCTGCAAATTTGTTGTAGGCTTCCTGCATCGTTCCCGATTTGGCGAAAAAATGATCAGTTGATGGATAGGTCATTAAAGTCGCTTTGCCGGGATGAAAATGATTGACGGTATTGACAATTTGCTGATGGTCGGCTCTGGAAAAAGCCTGAAAATCAGATTCGCCATATTGAACCAACACATTTGCTTTGGTATTTTTCCAATTTTGTAAATGCGGGTAATCCTGAATTTGTCGCCAGTATTCAGCATTTCTATCGTAAATTTTTCCTTTGCCATCGTAACCCCATACACTTCTCAAAACACTGTCAACCGCGGGATCCTTGGCCATGTCTTCCAGTTTTTCTTTTTTCACATAATAACGGTAGTTCAATTCGTACTGCTCTATCACAGACTGCTCTACTTCAATTGGGTTCATCCCGGCTAATGCATTTTGCACCCGATACATTTCCAATTGATACTCAAACCATGATTTGGCGGTTGTTCCATACACTACCACGCCAGCAACGGAATGTTTCGCACTAATCGCCGGAGCAATGATCCCGCCCATCGAATGTCCGTAAATGATGATTCGGTTGGTATCTACATAAGGTAGAGATTTTAGTTTCTTAAGACCTACTTCAAAATTTTCAATTTCATCCAGCAGATCACAAGACTCACAGGCAGGTGTGTTTTTACTGTCGCCCAGTCCACTTTTTTCTATTCTCATGGTTACGTAACCACCATCTACATAGGCATCAATGATTCTTTTATATGGATGGTCTTTTGTGAGTTCATCAATACTGCTACATGTGTAACCGGGAATAAACAACATGGCGGGCATTTTTTCTTGCTTAAGCGGCTTGTTGATGATTACCCTTAATTGTCCGCCTTTGTAATTTGCCTCATCATATATGACTATAGCGTTATCATCCGTCTCGTAGGGTCTTGCTACAACCTTGCCTTTTAAGGTCAGCTTCTTTTTGCCACGTAAAACCGTCAGCTTAATTTCTTTTCCCGGTTCATAGTTTAGAAAACGGTTAATGAATTCATCCGCAGATTGAAATCCTTGATTGCCTATTTGGACAATAATATCATTGGCTTGCAGTTTCAATGCAGCACCTGTGCCTCTTACTACCTGAAGCACCTTACAGCCGGACTGACCATTTTCATATACATATTCAATACGAGCGCCAAAAAGAGGCTTGCGTTGAAGTTGAGCGGAGGAATAAAGAGAAATAGCCGTTAATATCAATAGAGAAACCACGCGTAGCATAAACAATATTTGCTTCAAAGAAAGAATATCTTTTGAAGCTTCTCTTGTCAAAAATTGCTATTTCTTACCGATCCGGGCGTTTGATTAAAGTATTGTTTGAATGCTTTTGAAAAACTTGGAACATCCGGAAATCCATATAGGAAGGCGGTTGATATGATATCTTTCCCCCTTAACAGATCTATCCTTGCCCATTCGAGCCGTTTTCTTTTTTGATACTGATAGGGTGAAATCCCGAAGGCAGATTTAAAAACGCGAATGAAATGGTATTTAGAAATTCCTGTTTGATTAGCGATATGTTCCAATGCAAGATTCTCAGTAATATTTTCATCTATGAGTGATTTTGCCTGATAAACCGATCTGAAAACTTCTTCGTTCGTGATATGTTTTTTAAAATTCAGTTTTTTCAAATGATCGAATATAAAACGCTGGTCAGTAATTATCGACTCAGCTAAACTATAGAATAGTTCGTTTTTCTGAAAATCATTATTAAAAGTGCCTGATTTGATTTTTTGGTTTATTTCCTGGAGGGAATAACCCAGTATTGTATTTTTAACATTGTAACGATTCACGAAAAACTGTTCCGATAGCAGAAACTCATTTAATTCTGCGCCATTGACATCGTGAAATTTAGCTACTTCTGAAATGATTTCAGCTGATATATCTATGCAAAGACCTTGTACGGATTTTTTGCTATCGATCTGTACTATGGATTTGGTAAATTCATTGCCGATAATATATTCACCAACTTTTACTTTGTATTTTTTGTCATTTGCGTAATAAGTTTCTTCCCCGGAAGCAACATATTTTATCCCCAGACCCGAAAACGGACAAGCTGTTTCCAGCTTTTTGAAAGTAGAAAAGCGAATTGCATTTTTTTGCTTGTCGGTATAGATGGTTTGGTTCATTTTTTCTGGCGTTGGCGACTATTAAGATTTCAAAAAATAAATTTAGCGAAAAGAGAATAGGTTTCTGTATAAGAAACTTTCCTTCCTGTCTATTAGATAAAAAATATAACTATTTTTTTACAAGAGGGTTCCCATTTCAAACTTGGAATTTTCCATTGCCGCTAAAATATATTCACTTTTTTATAATTTAAATGAATAACCAAACGATATTAATGATTGGGAATTTTGGGTCAAATCCAAATATAAATTGTTAAGCAATTATGGATGTGGTATTGATTATTGTTTTTTATGCCTAATAAATCTTTATTTAATATGTGAATAGTTATAGTTTTAATGGTCATATAGTATAGCCTAAAAGATCATTCCTGTTGGTATCGAATTTTCGTTATGGCTATTTCACATAATAAAATTTAACAACACCCTGAACCCGGTGTACAATTGGATAATTTTTCTGTTAATGGTTTTTGAGCAAAGACCGTAATACTAAAGATACCGGTATTACCTTTTTTAAATGATTGTATTTGCTCATCGTTTAAGTTATTCTTCAAAATATCGTCAGGTATTATAATAGCTTTTTCTTTTTGTATAGTTATGTTTTTAAATCCATTGGCTTTAATAAGTTCCAAATACACTTCTTTTTGAATTGCTCCTGAAACACAACCTGCATACATTTCAGCATCTTTTCTTAACCCTTCAGGTAATGTACCCTCTAAAACCACATCACTAATACTAAAATGACCGCCTGGCTTTAATACCCTATACATGTCTTTAAAAACACCATCTTTATTAGGTACAAGATTTAAAACACAATTACTTACAATGACGTCTGCTACATTAGAAGTGATTGGCATGTGTTCAATATCCCCCTCACGAAATTCTACATTATTAAACCCTCTAGCTTCTGCATTCATTCTTGCACGCTCAATCATCTTTGGCGTGAAATCGACACCAATCACTTTTCCTGTTTCACCGGTTTCGTGTCTCGCAATAAAACAATCATTCCCGGCACCACTTCCTAAATCGACTACCACATCCCCTTTTTTAATCTTAGCAAATTGAGTGGGTAATCCACACCCTAAACCCAAATCGGCGTCTGCATTGTATCCTTCCAAAGTGGTATAATCATCGCTCATAATATTATACACTTCTGTAGAACATCCACCTGCACCACAACAAGATGACATGTTTGTTTCTTTGTCTTGCATAGCAATTTCACTATACTTGTCTTTTACAATTTGTTTTAATTCAGATTCCGTTTTCATATACTTTATTTTATGTTTTTTAATATCGTAATATACCGATTGATGATTTCAAAAAAATCAACAACACTTACCCTTATTCAAAGACGCCTTATTAAATAAACCAACAATTAAAGAACTAGCTTTTGACCACACTTTTTCATCAACACAATAACACACTGAAGTACCCTCTATCTCACCTTTGATAAGTCCTACCGCTTTTAGTTCCTTTAAGTGTTGCGAAACAGTGCTTTGTGAAATGGGTAATTCATCTACTATATCTCCACAAATACATGCCTGTTTTTTCAATAAAAATTGTATGATCGCAATTCTTGCAGGATGTGCCAATGCTTTTGCATATTTGGCAATATCCAATTCTGTTTTTGAATAATCTATAGTTTTAGTAATACCCATATTAATCGTAAAATTACGATAAATCATTTTAATAATACAAGTGTTTAAAAAAAGGGGTCATACTATTAAAATATAACCCTTTTATATCCGCTCCCGATACATATCAAAGCTGAAATCAGATTCGAGTAATAAGCGAAACAAGTTTTTTTAGTTTGGCTTAAAATAGCATTTTGTAGCTGGATAGAGTCACGTTTTTTGCCCTTTTTGTACGTCAACATAAAGGGATTTTATTATCTTTGATATATAACTATTTTTTGATCAAAAAGACTTATGAAAAATTTTATCAAATGAAATTATATAAATTCATTTTACCTCAACTGATTCTAATTGTTGCAATACTATTTAATAGTTGTGTTAAAGAATCATCAGAGAATAGTCAAGATAATCCAATTCCAAACAAAGGTATAGTAGTAGACTCTAGTGTTTTCTTTAAAGTTACTTTTGGGGGTAAAACAATTTCTGTATATAAAGTCTATAAAGATGGGTTTGCTATTGATGCCACTAGTTTTAATTCTATAGTTGGAACTAGTACAAATTCTAGCGGACAAACAGAAACAAATTTGATGTTATGGGCATATGGAAAAGATATAAATAATTATCATAAAAATTTGGACTCTAATATACCATGGCAAACTTGTGATGTAAATTTAATTACTAGAAAACTTGGTGATGCTAAAGGCATATACAATAGCTATGTAGGTGGATCAATCACAGATTTAAGTATTGGAGTTGGTAGAAAAGAATATCAAATTGAATGGCTTGTTGATCAGCCAAGTACATTTAAATTAGAGATAACTGCTATAGATGCTAAAAACATTGCGGGAAATTTCACGTGTATTTTGATTGATGGCTCTAGTAAGATACCTGCAATAGGGTCATTTAGACTTCCTTTAATGTAGTAAATTGAACTTTTATTTTTTACTTGTTGAGATTATCACTTTAAAAATGACGCTGTATTAAACTACTTGTATATCTCTTTAACCCTACTCATTTCATTTGCCACTTTTGTATCTGACAATCTAGCATACTCATGAGTAATTTTAGTATTAGAATGACCCAACATTTTGGCTATACTTGTAAGCTCCCCCTATTGATGAAAGATGCAGCTACTATAGTCTATCTGAAATTTTAATCATATGTAAATCAATAAATTAGTTCTTGCAAAATTGCAAGGGGTTGATTTTACCTGTTGTTTGAGATAGTTATAACTAACCCAATGCTATTTAAAAGAGATAAAGAGTACCTGATCTAAAGATTCTTAACAAGGTTTAAAACCTCATCCGGTCTTTCCAAAGGACTAATATGTCCACCGCCGACAACAATCATTTCAATATTTGGCGGTGCCGGCACATAATCTTCTTCTCCCTTTAATGCGATTGCTTTTACTTTCAGATTACTTATTAGTTCAGTTGCATCATCTGCGTTAATAATTACCGCTCTGTCAGTTTGTTTTATCTGTTTATTTGTCAAAAGATCCATGGATCGCTTTAGTTCATTGAGTAGTGAGGGATTTTTTTTAAGTGATGTTTTGCCAAACAAAGTCTTAGCTGCCTGTTTTGTATAAAACGTTCTAAATGTGAGCATAGCATGTTGCAGGCCAAAGGTGGCCTTTTGTTTTTTTGAAGCTGCCTGAAAGGGCATATTGCATAATCCAATAGATGCAAATCTCTCAGGATGTTTACTTGCTGCTCTCAGAATGGTCATGCTGCCCCAGGAGTGCCCTACAGCTATCACATTTGGAATTTTCAGGCTATCTAAAATTTCTATCAACATATCTCCACAGTCTTCTAAAGTCCATTCGGGTTTTATATTATTTCTGCTTTCTCCGTGTAAGGGCATATCAATAGTTATAATGGTACGGCCTTCTATTTTACGAATCACTTCGTCCCACAAATGATGATCGAAATAGACACCATGAAGAAAGATGATAGGAGTTTCAGCTGATGGGATTTCATAGATATACGTTGAAATATTGCCGATTTTAGTGTCTATGAAATGTTGTTTTGCTAATGATATATTATTCATTGTACTAAAGGACAATAACATAATGATGATAAAAAACTTCATTATTAATTACTAATGGATGGTGCTTGTTTTGAATACGTATTGTCTGTAATTTGATTCACCATAAAGGTTGCCACATCTCCCAACGTTATCGAAAGTTTTAAACCCTTACCATCAAGAGTTGCATGGCAGGTTCCCTTTGCAGGTTTGTCAACGAAATTCGGACAGCGAACAATTGTCCAGTCGAGATTGCTATTCATAATCAAAGGTTCCATTCTGTTCTTATCGTCAATTAGGACTTTCAGCCATTTCATAAAGTAGGGTAAAATTATTTTGCTAAAAAACCAGGGATAAAAAGCCATGCTGTTTCCTGCGCCTACATTACTCAGGGCGATGAGCTTACGCACCTTATTTTGCTCCATCGCCTCTATAATGATCTTCGTGGCATCAGATATAAAGTTGGTGGGCTTCCCATTTCCTTTACCGCCAACACCTAGGCACTGAAAAACTACTTCCTGATGATGCAAAACGGATGCTACGGCATTTGGATCCATTACATCCCCTTGAACAACCGTTAAGTTATGATGCTTGTGTTTAATTTTAGATGGATCCCGAACTAATATGGTTACTTCATGGCCTTGTTGGAGAGCTTCTTTTAAAATGGCCTTACCGGAAAATCCCGTAGCACCGAAAATGGTTACTTTCATTTGTATCTTTTTAACAGATACAAAATTCCTG
>Ga0315906_10003673_pt1 | contig 20288 bp, 17 predicted proteins | sample LakEriMetagenome_4_FD_203526 | JGI IMG/M metagenome (GOLD analysis project Ga0315906, IMG submission 203526) | Freshwater fungal communities from buoy surface, Lake Erie, Ohio, United States - Buoy 2 MA122 | ecosystem: Environmental > Aquatic > Freshwater > Lake > Lake biofilm | place: USA... | reverse complement strand
ACATCTTCATGACCTACGCGTGGTACGGCCACCTGAAGGACTTCAAGTCGAAGCCGCTGTGGATCGCGATCGCCGCGAGCTGGGCGGTCGCCTTCCTCGAGTACTGCGTGCAGGTGCCGGCGAACCGGATCGGATACCAGCAGGCCGGCCTGTCGCTCGCGCAGCTCAAGGTGATGCAGGAGGTCGTGACCATGGTCGTGTTCGGCGCCTTCGCCGTGATCTACATGGGCGAGAAACTGACGATCAACTATCTCTACGCGGGGCTCTGCCTCGTCGCGGCGGCGTGGTTCATGTTCCGGGACTTCCGGCCGGTCTGACGAAGAAAGGCCCGGACGAATCACATGACCCGCACCAAGGCGCCCACCGCACCGCTCCGCCCGCTTCTGCGCGAGGCGCCGATCGCCATCGGACTCGCGACCGGGATCGCCGTCCTCGCCCACTGGTCTCCGGGCGGCGCGCCCGACTCGTTCGGCGGCGTCGCGTGGAGCCTGTGGCTCGTCCTCGCGGTGCTCGGCTGCGCGTTCCGCGCGATGGCGCATGCCGATGCGCTCGCCGAGCGCTTCGGCGAGCCGCTTGGAACGCTGATCCTGACGATCGCGGCGATCACGATCGAGGTCGCCGCGGTCTGCGCGGTCATGCTCGGCGAGGGCGGCGACGAGACCGTCGCGCGCGACACGATGTTCTCGGTGCTGATGATCATCCTGAACCTGCTGCTCGGACTCGCGCTCCTGATCGGCGGGATGCGGCGGACCGAGCAGGAGTTCAACGCGCAGTCGGCCGGCGCGTACCTGCCGCTGATCGTGACGCTCGCAATGCTGACGCTCGTGCTGCCCCGCTTCACCCGCAGCGAGGCCGGCGGCTGGATGAGCGACCCGATGATGGCGTTCGTCGGACTCGGGTCGTTCGTGATCTACGCCGTGTTCCTCGCGATGCAGACGACGAAGCACCGCGCCTTCTTCGCCCACCATGGCGCGAGCGAGCGCTCCCACGACCAGCGGCCCGCGCACCACGACGCGGGCTCGCCTTGGACCCACGGCGCGCTGCTCGTCGTCTCGCTCGTCGCGGTCGTCATGATCGCCGAGGGACTCGCCGGTCGCGTGCACGCGCTGATCGGGGCGGTGGGCGTTCCGACCGGGATCGGCGGCGCGTTCATCGCGCTGCTCGTCCTCGCGCCCGAAGGGCTCGCGGCGCTGCGATCCGCGCGCGCGAACGACATGCAGCGCAGCGTCAACATCCTGCTCGGCAGCGCGCTCTCGACGATCGGCCTCACCGTGCCCGCCGTCATCGCGATCCACTTCCTGACCGGCGCGTCGCCGGAGTTCGGGCTCGATGCGCCCTACATCGTGCTGCTTCTCGGCACCCTGATGGTGACGGGGCTGAACCTGCGGGGCGGGCGGGTGAACGCGATCCAGGGCGTGGTGCACCTTCTGATCTTCGTCGCGTGGATCGTGACGATCCTCGACGAAGCGAGCGTGGGGTAGTCGGCCGGTGCGGCGGCGCTACACTCGCGCCATGCGCCGCGCCGCCCTGCTCGCCGTTCCCTTCGCGATCCTCGCCCTCCAGGCCCACGCCGCGACCGGCGCGTCGGCGTGGCCGAACCTCGCCGACGAGTTCGAGCGCGCCGGATCGAACCGCGCCGAGCTTGAGCGCGCGCTCGCCGCGTGCCCCGCCGAGCAGCGCGCGTCGATGGAGTGGCTCGTCGAGCACATGCCGGAGGCCGATCTCGCCGCGGTCGGATCGGCGTTCCTCCTCGCCCATGTCGACGGCGCGCATCGCGCGTGGAAGTCGGCGCCGTGGACGGCGCGGGTCGACGAGGACACCTTCCGCGACGCGATCCTGCCCTACGCGAGCATCAGCGAGACGCGCGAGCTCTGGATCGAGCCGCTGCGCGCGCTCGCGCTGCCGATGGTCGACGGCGCGTCGACGCCGGCGCAGGCCGCGACCATGCTCAACAACGCGCTCTTCGCGAAGACGGGCGTCAAGTACTCGACCAAGCGTCGCCGCGCCGACCAGTCGCCGTCCGAATCGATGGAGACGGGCCTCGCGTCGTGCTCCGGGCTCTCGATCCTGCTCGTCGACGCCTGCCGGGCGGTCGGCGTGCCGGCGCGCTTCGTCGGCGTCCCGATGTGGACCGACGGCTCGGGCAACCATTCGTGGGTCGAAGTGTGGGACGGCGAGCGCTGGCGCTTCACCGGCGCGGCCGAGCCGGCGGGCGACCAGCTCGACCAGGGCTGGTTCGCCGGCCGGGCGAGCGGCCAGAACCGCGAGAAGCCCGAGCACGCGATCTACGCCGTGACCTGGCGCGATTCCGGCATCGAGTTCCCGATGGTGTTCGATCCGTCGCGTCCGCGCGCGCGCGCCGTCGACGTGACCGACCGCTACGCCGGGAAGGCGCCGGCCGTGCCCGAGGGCCACATGCTGCTGCGCGTCAGCGTGCGCGACGCGAAGAGCGGACAGCGCGTCGCCTGCGCGGTCGAGGTGCGCGACCAGCGCGACGGCGGCGCGGCCGCGATCGCGAGCGGGCGAACGAAGGACGAGCGCTTCGACCTGAACGACCATCTCGAGCTCGTCGTGCCGAAAGAAGGCATGCTTGCCTTCGTCGTCGACGGCGCGCACGCCTCCGAGATCGCGATCGTCTCGCGCGACGGCGCCGCCTCGCAGGTGACGATCACGCGCCCGGTGGCCACCGCGGCGCCCGGCGCTGTCTCGGGCGCGTTCGACGACTTCGACCTGCTGCAGCCCGAGTTCATGCCGGCGGAAGTCGTGCTCGCCCGCGCGACCGACGAGGATGAGAAGCCCGACGCGGCGCCGAAGCAGCCCGGCGCGAGCGCGGTGCGCGACATGCAGCGCTTCCTCGCGAACGGCACGGTCGCCGCGGCCACCGGGCAGCCGTTCGCCTCGGTGCCGCTGAGCGAATCCGAGGCCGAGCGCGCCGCGACGCGCCTCCGCAAGGAGATGCTCGAGCAGATCCGACGCGAGGGCAAGGCCGAGTTCGACTCGAAGGTGCTCGAGGCCGATGGCGCGAAGATGCCCTTCTGGTACGCCGTCTATGGCGACAAGCCGAAGTCGGGCCGCAGCCTGTGGATCTCGATGCACGGCGGTGGCGGCGCGCCGCCGCAGGTGAACGACCAGCAGTGGGAGAACCAGAAGAAGCTCTACCGCCCCGAGGAAGGCGTCTACGTGGCGCCGCGCGCGCCGACCGACACGTGGAATCTCTGGCACCAGGGGCACATCGACGCGCTCTTCGGCAAGCTGATCCGCTACATGGTCGCCTTCGAGGACGTCGACCCGAACCGCGTCTACCTGATGGGCTACAGCGCCGGCGGCGACGGCGTCTACCAGCTCGCGCCGCGCATGGCCGACCGCTTCGCGGCCGCGGCGATGATGGCGGGCCACCCGAACGAGACGCGGCCGGACGGCCTGCGCAACCTGCCCTTCGCGCTCTACATGGGCGGCAAGGACGCGGCGTTCACCCGCAACGACATCGCTCGGCAGTGGAAGACGATGCTTGCCGACCTCGCGGCCAAGGACCCCGGCGGCTATCCGCACGAGGTCACGATCTTCGAGGAGGACGGCCACTGGATGAAGCGCAAGGACGCGGTGGCGGTGCCGTGGATGGCGAAGAACACCCGCGCGCTGCGCCCGACCAAGGTGATCTGGCTACAGGACGATGTGGTGGGCCGCCGCTTCTACTGGCTCACCAACCCGGATCCGAAGGGTGGCCAGCGCGTCGTGGCGTCGATCGAGGGGCAGACGGTCCGGATCGCCGAGGCGACGGGCGTCCAGCGCCTGGGCATCCTGCTGGATGACGAGATGCTCGATCTCGACGCGCGCGTGCGCGTGGTGATGGGCGAGACGACCCTCTTCGAAGGCGTGGTTCCGCGCACGATCGGCACGCTGGCGGCGACGCTCGCGGAACGGGGCGATCCGAGCGCGATCTTCAGCGCCGCGATCGAGGTCGCGATCCCGCAGCCGGACGCGCAGCCGCAGCCATAGCCGTAGGCGGCCCGAAATGCGGCGAGCGAGCTCGCGCGACTGCGAGAAAGCCGCCGATCAAGGCATCCGCCGCCGAATCCGGGCGGTATAGGACTTCGCATGAACATCCGCCTGCTTACCTCGCGCATCGCCCTCCCTCTGGCGGTCGCCTGCACGCTCTTCACGACCCACGCGTGGGAGGAGCACGGCGCCGTCGACACGGCGCTCGCCGCGGCCGGAGACATGCTGCTGGTCGCCGGCTGCATCGGCCGCATCTGGTGCGCGGTGCACATCGCGGGACGGAAGAACCTGGAGCTGGTCGATGTCGGGCCGTTCTCGATCTCGCGGAACCCGCTCTACTTCTTCACCTTCATCGCGCTGGTCGGGGCGGGCCTCGCCTTCGAGTCGCTGGTCATCACGGCGCTGTTCGTGACCGTCTTCTTCGCGACGCACTGGCCGACGATCCTCAAGGAGGAGCGCTTCCTCGCGGGAGTCTTCGGCGATGCGTACGCGACCTACCTCGAGCGGGTGCCGCGTTTCGTGCCCGACCCGAGGATCTACCGAGGAACTCCGGAGCTGACGCTCGGCACGGCCGCGTTCACCCGCGCCATGATGGAGGCCGCGCTCATTCCCATGGTGTACCTGCTCGCGCAGGGCGTCGAGAGCGCGCACGAGGCGCACCTGCTGCCGCAGCTGGCTCGGCTGTACTAGGCCGTGTGAGGCCTCGCCTGACGGCCCGAGCGACCTCGCTCGCTCAGCGACGACGACGGGCCGCGATTCCGGCAAGGGCGAGGAGCGCGATCGCTCCGGGCGCCGGCACATCGCCGCCGTGGTTTCCATTCTCGTCGGAGAAGAAGAGCTGCGATTCGCCGCCGCCCTTGATGAAGTAGGCCTGGCTCTGCATGTCGGCGGCATCGGAGTAGATCACGCCGGTGTAGGTCCGGCCCGCGATCAGCGTCATCGGCTGCACTTCGAACCGGACCCAGTCCCAGCTCTGCGTGAACGACTCGGGTCCGAGCACGACGCTCATGATCCGGTCGGCGGTCGAAAAGTCGTCGAAGGTGCCCTCGAAGAGGTCGAAGGTGATCGACGCCGTCGTCTGCGATCCGCGCTTCATCGTGAACATCGCGCCGATCAGGTCGGTCACGTTGCCCGGGACCGTGTAGGTCCAGTACTGCGTGTGGTTGACATCGACCTGCACCTGCGCGCCCGTCTGACCGGTGGTCATGAACAGGCTGGCGTGGGTCGTGGTGGCGGCAGCGCCGGCGACAGCGGCCGCGGCGGCGGCGATCATGCGAATCTTCATGGTGTCCCTTCCCCTGCCGGAAGCCGGCTTGCGCGAAACCATGCACCCGCGCGTTGCGATCGCAAGCCTGAACCGAAACGAGCGCGCGATCCGTCGACTCGGAAGGCTGCGCGGCCGGTGCGACCCGCACAGACCGAACCGGTTCGGCGCGGTCCGCATCCCGCGCGCATGCGACGGTTCCGGTAGCCTTCGCGCGAATGAACGCCCCGATGACACGCAGCGCCGCCGCGTCCGTCCGCGCCGGGACCTCGCCGGTCTTCGTCGTGGGTGCGGGCGCGATCGTGCGCGACGCCCACATCCCGGCGTACGCCAAGGCGGGCATCCCGATCGCGGGCATCTTCGACCTCGACGCCAGGCGCGCGCGGACGCTCGCCGGCGCGGTCGGCGCGCGCCTCCACGCATCGATGGCGGAACTCGCGGCGGCCGCGCGCGCATCGGGCGGCGTGCTTGACCTCGCGCTTCCGCCGCAGGCGCTCGCGGCGACCCTCGCGGCGCTTCCCGAGGGTTCGGTCGTCCTCGCGCAGAAGCCGTTCGGCCGCGACCTCGCGGAGGCCACCGAGCTCCTCCGCATCGCGAGCGAGCGTCGGCTCTGCGGGGCGGTGAACTTCCAGCTCCGGCATGCGCCCGCGGTCGTCGCGCTGCGGTCGCTGCTCGCCTCGGGCGCGATCGGCGAACCGCTCGACCTCGAGATCCGCGTCGTCTGCAGCATGCCGTGGGAGACCTGGCGCTTCCTCGATGGGATGCCGCGGATGGAGGTGCTGATGCACTCGATCCACTACCTCGATCTCGCCCGCGCGCTCTTCGGCGAACCCGACCGCGTCTGGTGCGCGACCGCGCGCCATCCGGCGGCGCCCGCGCTCGCGGACACCCGCTCGACGAGCGTGCTTTCGTTCGGCGCCGAGCGGCGCGCGGTCGTGACGACCTTCCACCACCATCGCGCGCCCGAGCGACACGACGCGTCGCACCTGCGCATCGAGGGCACGCGCGGCACGGCGGTCGTGCGGCTCGGCGTGAACCTCGACTATCCGCGCGGCCGACGCGACACGCTCGAGTGGTCGGCCGACGGCGGACCGTGGCGGGAGGAGCCGGTCGCGGGCGACTGGTTCCCCGACGCGTTCGCCGGTTCGATGCGCGCGCTGCAGCGCTTCGCGGTCGGCGAATCGACGGTGCTCGAGTCGTCGTTCGCAGACGCGTGGCGGACGATGGCGCTCGTCGAGACCTGCTACAAGAGCGCCGCCGCGGGCGAACGACCGCCCGGCGCTCCGGCCCTCTGAACGGACCCTGCCATGCCTTCGATCACGATCACCGGCGCCGAGATCACCGATCTCCGCTTCCCGACCTCGGAAGAGCACCACGGCTCCGATGCCGTGCATGTCGATCCCGACTATTCAGCGGCGTATGTGGTGCTCCGCACCGACGGCGCACTCGAAGGTCACGGCCTCACCTTCACGATCGGCCGCGGCAACGAGATCGTCTGCCAGGCGATCCGCTCGCTGATGCCGCTCGTCGAGGGCCGCACGCTCGCCTCGATCCGCGCCGACCGCCGCGCGTTCTGGCGAAGCCTCGCGCAGGACTCGCAGTTCCGCTGGCTCGGCCCCGAGAAGGGCGTGATGGCGCTCGCGCTCGCCGCGATCGTCAACGCCGTGTGGGACCTCGAGGCGCGCGAGGCGGGCAAGCCGCTCTGGCGGCTCCTCGCCGACATGCCGGCCGAGGAGCTCGTCGGCGCGATCGATTTCCATGGAATCCGCGACGCGGTCGACGAGGCCGCGTGCCTCGCGATGGTGAAGGCGAACGACCCGACGCGCGCAGAGCGGATCGCGCGCGTCGAGCGCGAGGGCTTCCCCGCGTACACCACGAGCTGCGGCTGGATCGGCTACTCCGACGACACCGTGCGCGCGCGCTGCCGCGAGGCGCTTCGCGACGGATTCACGCACTTCAAGATGAAGATCGGCCAGTCGGTCGACGACGACGTGCGCCGCGCGCGGATCATCCGCGAGGAAATCGGCCCGGACCGCGTGCTGATGGTCGACGCGAACCAGCGCTTCGACGTGAAGCAGGCGATCGAGTGGATCCGCCCGCTCGCGCCCTTCGGCATCTGGTGGTTCGAGGAGCCGGTGTCGCCTGACGACGTGCTCGGTCACGCCGAGATCGCCCGCGCGATCGCGCCGATCAAGGTCGCGACCGGCGAGCAGTGCCAGAACCGCGTGATGTTCAAGCAGTTCCTCGCGTCGGGCGGCATGCAGATCTGCCAGCTCGATTCGTGCCGCGTCGGCGGCGTCAACGACAACCTCGCGATCATGGCGCTGGCGCGGCGCTTCGGCGTGCCCGTCTGCCCGCACGCGGGCGGCGTCGGGCTCTGCGAGTTCGTCGCGCACCTCATCATGGTCGACTACATCCGGTTCAATCCGACGATGGAAGGGCGCGTCTGCGAGTTCGTCGACCATCTGCACGAGCACTTCGTCGATCCCTGCGTGGTGCGGGGCGGGCGCTATCTCGCGCCGACGAAGCCGGGTTTCTCTGGCGAAGTGAAGCGCGCATCGCTCGCGGCGTTCGCGTTTCCGAACGGACCCGAGTGGACGAAGCGCGCGGGAACGCGCGACATGAAGGGAGTGGCGCGATGAGCGGACGACTGCAAGGAAAGCGTGCGTTCGTGACGGCGGCGGCCGCGGGCATCGGGCGCGCGACCGCGCTCGCCTTCGCGCGCGAGGGCGCGAGCGTGATCGCGACCGACATCGACGAAGCGGGGCTCGCGGCGCTCGCGAAGGAACTCGACGGGATCCGGGCCGAACGGCTCGACGTGCGCGACTTCGATGCGGTTCGCGCGGCGGCCGCGCGCGCGGGCGAGGTCGATGTCCTCGTGAACGCCGCGGGATTCGTCCATCAGGGCTCGATCCTCGACTGCGACGAGAAGGCGTGGGACTTCTCCTTCGATCTCAACGTGAAGAGCGTCTACCGCATGCTGCATGCGTTCCTGCCGGGCATGCTCGCGCGGCGGCGCGGCAGCATCGTGCAGATCGCGAGCGTGGCGAGCTCGATCCGCGGCGTGCCGAACCGCGCCGCATACGGCGCAACCAAGGCGGCGCTGATCGGACTGACCAAGGCGGTCGCCGCCGACGCGGTCGCGCACGGCGTGCGCGTCAACGCGATCTGCCCTGGCACCGTCGAGACGCCGAGCCTGCACGACCGCATCAACCAGAACGCCGATCCCGTCGCCGCGCGCGCCGCGTTCATCGCGCGCCAGCCGATGGGCCGCCTCGGCACGGCCGACGAGATCGCGGCGCTCGCGGTGTACCTCGCGAGCGACGAGTCGAGCTACACGACGGGCGCGATCCATGTGATCGACGGCGGCTGGACCTGCTAGCAGCATCGATGCAGCGTGGGTACGAGCGCGGAGTGTGGAGCGCAGCGAAGCGGCGAGCCGGTTGCATGCGACTTCGCGGCGCGTTCCGTGTGGCATCACTTCCAGTGATGGCGGATCCGAACGCGCGCGGCGCGTGCGATGGAAGTCCGAAAGGCCTTCTGAGCCCACGAAATCGCCACGACCTCCTGCTGCGCAGAACGTCGTGCCACGCGGGCTTGAGCGCTCGCCGCTGCGGCGGCTCGCTCTGGTGCTCGTTGCGAACTCCGTCTTCCACACTCAGCGCTCGCCGCTGCGGCGGCTCGCCCTGGTGCTCGTTGCGAACTCCGCCTTCCACTTTGATCGCGCGCCACTGCAGCGACTCACCCGATCCGATAGACACGCCGCGCGTTCCCGCCGAGTACCGCGGCCTGCTCGTCCGCGCCGAGCTCGCCCGCAACCGCCGCGCACTCCTCGATCCACTGCGCGAGGGTCGCGCTCTCGAAGCAGACGGGCCAGTTCGAGCCCCACATCGCGCGCGTCGGCCCGAAGCACGAGAGGCACCACTCGAACCACGGCCGGATCTCGTCGCGGCTGAGCGCGCGGCCGGCGTTCTCGAACATCGCCGACCACTTCACCGACACGCGCTCGCACGCCGCGACGCGCGCGACCAGACGCTGCCATTCCCGACGCTCCGGGCTCGACCAGCCCGCGCGGATCGGCGGATTGCCGAGATGATCGAGCACGAATGTCGCGCCTTCGACGCTCGCGACGACGCCCTCGACCGCGGCGAGGTCGGTCCAGCGCACGCAGAAGTCGAAGACGATCCGATGCGCGCCGAGGCGATGGAGCCCGACGCGGAAACGCTCGGTGGTGAACGGCACATCGCCCGCGTGCAGCACGCGCCTCGCCCCGGCGACGCCGCCGGTGCCCCGGACCGCGGCGATCTCCTCACCTACGCCCTCGCCCGCGCCCGCGCCCACATCCGATGGATCGACGCCCGCGACCGTCGCCCACGGAAGCCCGCTCGCCCGACCCCACTCCGCGAAAAGCGCCGCCTCGCGCGCGCGGTCGGCCGGAGCCATGTCCGCCTCGACGAAGACGAGCCCGCCGCGGACGCCGCCCTCGGCGAAGTAGCGCGCGAGGTCGAACTTCCCTGCGAACTGCGGCGCCTGCGCGAACCACGGCGCGCGCAGGACCGCCGCATCCCACGCGTGCAGATGCGCGTCCACCCAGGTCGACGGATCGCCCGCTGAAGGCACCGGCATCGTCATGCGCGGAGCCTACCCGCTACCCTGCCCGGATGCCCGATTCGAACGGCTGCATCGCCCTCGACCACTACCTCACGCTCGGCCGCTCCGGCCTGCGCGTCTCGCCCCTCTGCCTCGGCACGATGACCTTCGGCACCGAATGGGGCTTCGGTTGCGACGAGCAGGCCTCCGTCGCGCTGATCTCGCGCTTCCTCGAGCGCGGCGGCAACTTCTTCGACGCGGCCAACATCTACACCAAGGGCCACAACGAGGTCATCCTCGGCGACTACTTCGCGTCGGGCCCGGGCAAGGGCCGGCGCGACCGCGCGGTGATCGCCACCAAGTTCGGCGGCAACATGTGGCCGGGCGACCCGAACGGCGGCGGATCGAGCCGCAAGTCGATGATCGACGCGGTCGAGCATTCGCTTCGGCGACTGAAGACCGACTACATCGATCTCCTCTGGTGCCACTTCCAGGATGTGCACACGCCGATCGACGAGACGATGCACTCGCTCGACATGCTCGTGCGGCAAGGAAAGATCCGCTACTCGGGCCTGAGCGACCACCCGGCGTGGGTCTCTGTGCAGGCGATGTACGAATCGGTCTTCCGCGGATGGTCGCAGCCGATCGCGATCCAGATCGAGTACTCGCTGCTCCAGCGCACCGTCGAGCACGATCTGATCCCGATGGCGCGCAAGTGCGGCTTCGGCGTCACGCCGTGGAGCCCGCTGCGCGGCGGCGTGCTGAGCGGCAAGTTCTCCCGCGAGCATCCGCCGAAGGACGACGGCTCGACGCGTGTCCGCAGCGACTCGAAGTACCTCAACGAGCACACTTTCGTGCTGCTCGACGCGCTGCATGAGATCGCCGCCGCGCATCGCGCGAGCGTCGCGCAGGTCGCGCTGCGCTGGGTCATGGACCGTGCCGGCGTGACGAGCACGATCCTCGGCGCGCGCTCGCTCGCGCAGCTCGACGACAACCTCGCCGCCTGCGCGTTGCGCCTCTCGCCCGAGGACACGCGGCGGCTCGACATGCTCACCGAGCCGTCGCCCGTCTTCCCCCACGAGTTCATCAACCAGCTGATCCCGAACACGATCCACGGCGGAACGCGGATCAACGGCCGCGAGACGCAGCCGTGGCCGCTCTCGCCGCAGCACGACGCAGAGCGCTGGTGACCGGAGGCCCGATGCCCGAGCTGAACCTCGACGGTCTCGTCGGCCCGACCCACAACTACGCCGGGCTTTCCCACGGCAACGTGGCGAGCGCGCGCAACCAGGGCGCCGCGAGCGCGCCGCGCCGCGCCGCGCTGCAGGGGCTCGACAAGATCGAGGCGGTCGCGGCGCTCGGAGTCGTGCAGGGCGTGCTGCCGCCGCACGAGCGCCCGCATCTTCCGACGCTGCGCGCGCGTGGATTCACGGGAAGCGACGCCGATGTCCTCGCGAAGGCGGCGAAGGAGGACCCGGTGCTCCTCGCGCGCGCGTCGAGCGCGAGCGCGATGTGGACGGCGAACGCGGCCACCGTCGTGCCCGCGGCCGACTCGGGCGACGGCCGCACCCATCTCGTCGTCGCCAACCTGCGCGAGATGGCGCACCGCGCGATCGAGCCGCCGGTGACCGCGCGCGCGCTGCGGGCGATCTTCGCCGATCGCGCGCGCTTCGAAGTGCACGACGCGCTTCCCGCCGACTCGCGCGAGGACTACGGCGACGAAGGCGCCGCCAACCACACGCGCCTCACGACTTCGGCCGCGAGCGGCGGCGAATCCGCGGGCGTCCACTTCTTCGTCTACGGAACGAGCCCCGAATGCGCGCGCCGGCCCTCGCGATTTCCCGCGCGGCAGACGCTCGCGGCGTCGGAGCGCGTCACCGATCTCGCGCTCGTCGACCGGGCGCGCTGCCTGTTCGCGCAGCAGAACGCCGACGCGATCGACGCGGGCGTCTTCCACAACGACGTGATCGCCGTCGGCAACGGAAACCTCCTCCTCTGCCACGAGCTCGCCTTCGAGGACCGCGAAGGCACCCATGAGATGCTGCGGCGCGTCGTCGGCGAAACGCTCGCGATCGCCGAGGTCTCGGCCGCGGAGCTCGCGCTCGACGAGGTGGTGAAGAGCTACCTCTTCAACAGCCAGCTGCTGACGCTTCCGGACGGCGCGATGGTGCTCGTCGCTCCGAAGGAATGCGAGGAATCGCCGCGGGTGCGGGCCGTCGTCGACCGGCTCGTCGCGGACGGCGCGAATCCCCTGCGCCGCGCGATCTTCATGGATGTGCGCGAAAGCATGCGCAACGGCGGCGGACCCGCCTGCCTGCGGCTGCGCGTGCCGCTGCGCGGCGACGACCTCGCGGCGATGAACCGCGGCGTGCTCGTCGACGCTGCCAGGCTCGCGGAGCTGCGTGCGTGGGTGACGAAGCACTTCCGCGAGTCGCTCCGCCCGGACGAACTCGCCGACCCGGCGCTCCTGCGCGAGTCGCGCGACGCCCTCGACGCGCTGACGCGGCTCCTCGGACTCGGCGCGATCTACGACTTCCAGCGCTGAGCGCGCGCGATATCCTGCGCCGATGCGCCGGATCCGACTGCCGATCGTCCTCGCCTCGCTCGCACTCCTCGCCGCCTGCGCGCCCCGTCGCGCGACGGTGCCGGAAGCGACGCTGCTCGAGCGCGGCGTGGCGCAGCGCACAGAGCTGCGCGACGAGATGATCGAGTCGACGCGCGGCATGATGATGCGCGTCGCGCTCGAGCGAGGCGACGAGCGCACGGTCGACGTGCTGGTGCTCTCGGGCGGCGGCGACTACGGCTCGTTCGGCGCGGCGTTCCTCCGCGCGTGGCGCGAGCGCACGGGCGACGGCGCGATGCCGGAGTTCGACATGGTCTCGGGCGTCAGCACCGGCGCGCTCATCGCGCCGTTCGCCTTCCTCGGCACTCCGGAGGATCTCGCCCGATGCGAGCACCTCTACCGGAATCCGAAGCCCGACTGGGTGAAGGCGCGGGGAATCCTCGGCTTCCTGCCCGACAACGCGAGCCTCGCCGAAGTCCCCGGGCTCGAGCGCGAGCTGCGCCGCGAGATCGACGCCGCGTTCGTGCGCCGAGTCGCCGAGCAAGGCGCGCGCGGCCGGCTGCTCTTCGTCAACACGACCGACCTCGACCAGGGGCGCGCGCAGCCCTTCGAGCTGACCCGCGCGGCGCGCACGGCGACCGACTCGGGCGATCTCGGCCGCTTCCACGACATCATGCTCGCGAGCGCGGGAATCCCCGGCGTCTTCCCGCCGCGCGAGATCGACGGCACGCTCTACGCCGACGGCGGCGTCACCTCGAACATCCTCTACGGCGCGACCGCGAACTACGAGGACTCGCTCTTCTTCCGCTTCAAGCGGGCGTTTCCCGCGCAGGAGGGCCTGCGGATGCGCTACTGGGTGATCTTCAACAACCAGGTGAAGTCGCCGCCGAAGACGGTGCAGCGCGGCTGGCTCGCGGTGCTCGGGCGCAGCGTCGAGGTCGCGATCCGCGCGTCGACGCTGACCGCGCTGCGGCATCTGTTCTCCCATGCGGACGCGGTCACGCAGCGCGGCGACGGCTCGATCGAGGTGCGCTGGGTGGCGATTCCCGACGACTGGCGCCCGCCGGTCGAGGGCGTGTTCGAGGAGGAGTCGATGCGCAGCCTCGCCGACATCGGTGCGCGCATGGGCGCCGATCCGACCTCGTGGTCGGCGCGTCCGCCGGAAGGATGAAGTCGGCGGCGGCGCCGGGCGGCTCCCGGCCTTCGAGCGAATGAAACGAGGACCGGTCATCCTCTTCGACGGCCACTGCAACCTGTGCAGCGGTTCGGTGCGCTTCGTGATCCGCCGCGATCCGCGCGCGCAGTTCCGCTTCGCCTCGCTGCAAGGCGACGCTGCGCGGCGGCTCTGCGCGGAGGCCGGGATTCCCGCTGCGGCGGCGGCCGAGCCCGACTCGATCGTGCTGCTCGTCGACGGCCGCGCGCTCGAGCGCTCCGACGCAGCGCTCGCGATCGCCGCGCGGCTCGGCTTCCCGTGGCGCCTGCTCGCCGCGCTGCGAGTCGTGCCTCGCCCGATCCGCGACGCGGCGTACCGATTCGTCGCGCGCAACCGCTACCGCTGGTTCGGCCGCACCGACGCCTGCATGGTGCCCACGCCCGAGCTGCGCGCGCGCTTCATCGATTGAACGGACGCTCGTTCACCCAGTGGAAGCCGCGGTTCATCAGCGGGAAGTCCCGCGCCTCGCGCCGCACGCACCGGGCCTCGATCTTCGCGCCCGCGAGTTCGCCGCTCAGACGCAGCGTCCTCTCGCCTTCGCGGACGAACGAAAGCGTCGCGACCGGCGGCTCCGTCGGCGGCTCGTCGCCCGCCGCGACGGTCGTCTCGCGGAACTCGAACTCGCCGTCTCCGATCCCGAGGCCCCAGCGCGTCTTCTCGCCCGTCATGTCGATCGCCACCGCCTGCTTCCAATCGGACCGGTCGACGAGCGTGAGGTACCTCCAGCGCGTGCGGTCGGTGACGACGGGGGCGACATCGACGCCATCGCGGTGGAACTCGAGCACCTCCCAGGTGCCGTCGAGCTCGCCCCTCGGCTCGAGCGAGCCGTACGTGAAGCGCATCTCCGACATCTGCCAGAACATGAACGGCACCGTGAAGCCGACCCACGCGAGTTTGATGCCGAAGGCCGTCCGCCGCATCCAGCGACGCGTCCACGGCCCGCGCAGGTCCGCACGCGGCACCGGGCGGTTCAGCAGGAACATCCGCGCGAGCCGCGGCAGGTCGGGCGCGGCGATGACGAGCGCGAGCGCAAGCAGGTGGAACGAATAGAGCTTGACCGGGATGTCGTAGCACATGTTCAGCACGAACACGTTCGTCATCACGCCCGCGGTCCAGAGCGCGCCGACGAGCTGCGTGCGGCGGAAGCAGAGCAGCAGGCCGCCGATCGTCTCCATCCATCCCGCGAACATCGTGTACGGCTGGCTCGCGCCCATGAAGGTCCACATCAGGCCCATCGGCGACGAGTCGCCGTACGGCTGCAGCAGCCGCTGCATGCCGGGCTCGGGGAACTGCAGCCCGAAGACCTTGTTGACGCCGTAGCCGAACATCGCGCTCGCGAGGACGAAGCGCATGGCGATCCATAGGCCGTCCTCGAGCCACGGGTACGACGGTCGCCGGCGATCGACCGCGCTCCAGACCGCCGCGATCGCCGCAGCGACGGCGAGGTGCGACGCGAACTGCACCCAGTTGTAGGTCGTGTCGCCGGAGCCATTCGGGAACACCGTGATCTCGACGCCGAAGACCGTCTTCCCGATCCACGCGAAGAAGGGCTGCACCTGCTCGTCGTGCCACGATCCGAGCGCGCCCGGCGGCGGAAGCAGCCCGAGAATCGCCGAGAAGAACGCGAGGATGAAGTAGACGAAGAGAAACCGGAACGCGATGCGGAGCGGCAGAGGCCAGGCCGTCGCGAGGGATGCGTCCTGCATGCGCGGAGGCTACCACCCGGACGCGAGGCGGCTCAACTCACGGCGACGGAGACTGATCGCTCGGCTCATCCTCGAGCGACATGATCCACCCGCGCGAGACGAACCAGTCGCCGCTGTAGCGATGAAAGGTGAAGCGCGCGCCTTTGAAGAAGGTGTCGGGCGCACCTGGGGCATATGCCCACGCGAGAGCGAACCCGCCTCCATAGCCGTGTCCTTCGAGCGGAAACACCGCGAGCCGCGCGAGCCGCACGCGGACGATGCCGGGCACCTCCTCCGCGCCTTCGAAATGCCGTGCGTGCGCGATCCAGCGCGGGTCGCTTCCGTCCTTCTCCCATCGGAACGGCCCGGACATCTGACCGAGCGGCGTGTCCGGATCGAAGATCGCGACCTCGATGTCGTCCCACACCGCCCCGCGCGCGACCCGGCCCGACGCGACCGAGACCGGCGTCCACGCGCTCGGCTCGATGGCGACGCCGTTCGCGATCGGATCGAGCGTGCGCCGGTCGAGCCACAACGCCAGGCGCTGCGACGCACCCGCGCCGTTGAGGACGAGCGCGAACGCAACGATCGCCGGCGCCGCGAGCCATCGCTTCGGCGCGATCGGCACGACGCGCGGCCGCCGCCGTGGAAGCATGAAGTGGCCGATGCCGGCGGCGACGAGCCGCCCGGCATAGAGGAGTCCGAGGAGGAGGGACGCGAGGAGCGCGACGATCGAATGGCCGAAGTGCACGCCGGGCGAGAAGCGGGTGCGCAGGATGAGGACGGCGACGAGCGCGGCGGCGATGGCCATCGGCCAGCCGGGCGGGGTGGCGAGGCGGCGCGCGAAGCGGGTGTTGTGCTCGCCGGCGAAGGTGGCGGGATTGGCGGGGTCAAAGTCGCGGCCGCACTCGGGGCAGCGGCCGGAGCGGGTCTCGGAGAGGTCGAAGTCGCAGCCGATGCAGCGCACGCGTGGAGCGTACCCACCCCTCCCCCCCGATCGGTGCCTGGCACGTGCCGTGCAGTGCCGGGTACTGCCTGGCACGTGCCAGGCACCATCCGGACCCATCGCCGCACGCTGCGTTTTCCGGGGTTCCCGCGCGTCGGGCGCGGTGCCTGGCACGTGCCGTGCACTGCCGGGTACCGCATGGCACGTGCCAGGCACCGTTTGAATGGGGGAATCCGTCAACGCCACAGCGCGCCGCGCGCACTGCCGGGGTACCCTCTCTCCATGCGCCGCACCCTCCTCGCCCTCTCGCTTCCCCTCGCCGCCGCCGCCCTCTGCGCCGGCCTCCTGATGCCCGCCCCCCGCGCCTCCGCGCTCGTCCCGCTCGCGTCCACGCCCCCCGCTGGCGTCTCCGTCGAGGCGAAGGACGCCTCCTTCGACCGCGGCTTCGACTTCCGCTTCAAGTCGGACTCCGGCTCCACCGCCACCATCTCGATCGATCCGCTCGGCACGAAGCACTCCGACACCGCCTCGCTCTCCTCGCGCAGCGGCTCGATCTCCCTGAGCGGCAAGTACGACCGCAGCGACCGCCGCATCGAGGTCGTCGCCAAGCGCGGCGGCAGCGAGATCGGCACCTTCACCTGGTCCGTCGAAGCCGTCCTCCGCTGACGCGTCTTCCTCCTCGCGCACCGCGGCGATAGAGTGCGCTCCATGCAGCGCCGCGACTTCCTCGCCTCGTCCATGACCGCAGCCGCCTCGATCCCGCTTGCTGCGACCCTCGCGGCCGGTGCCGGCGCCCCCGCGGCCGTCGGACAGCAGGACGCCGCGCCGATCGCCCGCAATGGCAACATCCGCCACTCGGTCAGCAAGTGGTGCTTCGGCGGCCCGCTCGACGAATTCTGCGTGCGCTGCCGGGCGATGGGGATCTCCGCCATCGACCTCCTCGACGAGAAGGACTGGGCCACGCCGCTCAAGTACGGCATGGTCTGTTCGCTCGGCAATGGGCCGACCTCGATCGGCGACGGCATGAACCGCGTCGAGAACCACGACCGCGTCGTCGCCGAGTGCGAGCGCCTGCTGCCGATCGCGGCGGCGAACAAGGTTCCGAACGTGATGCTCTTCTCGGGCAACCGCCGCGGCATGCCCGACGACGTCGGCCTCGAGAACTGCGCGAAGGGCCTGCAGCGCGTCATGCCGATCGCGGAGAAGCACGGCGTGACGATCCTGATGGAGCTCCTCAACTCGCGCGTCGACCACGGCGACTACATGTGCGACCGGACCCCGTGGGGCGTCGAGCTCGTGAAGCGCGTCGGCAGCGACCGCTTCCGCCTGCTCTACGACATCTACCACATGCAGATCATGGAAGGCGACGTGATCCGCACGATCCGCAACAACCACCAGTACTTCGGCCACTACCACACGGCCGGCAATCCGGGCCGCAACGAGATCGACGCCACGCAGGAACTCAACTACCGCCCGATCTGCGAGGCGATCGTCGCCACCGGCTTCAAGGGCTATCTCGCGCAGGAATTCATCCCGCGCCGCGATCCGATGACGAGCCTGCGCGAGTCGATCGACATCTGCGACGTCTGACCCGCCGCACGGATCGATCGATGCACGCCTCGGCGCGAATCTCCCTCCTTGCAGCGCTCGCGGCCGGCTGCTCCAGCCCGGCGCCGACGGCTCCAGCGCCCATGCAGCGCGAGATCGCCTGTCCCGTGGCACCCGCTCCTGCGGCGCGTCCGAACATCGTGGTGATCTTCGCCGACGACCTCGGCTACGGCGAGCTCGGCTGCTACGGGCAGACGAAGATCGCGACTCCGAACATCGACGCGCTCGCCCGCGACGGCGCGCGATTCAGCCAGTTCTACACCGCTGCGCCGGTCTGCGCGCCCGCGCGCTCGGCGCTCCTCACCGGCCAGCATCTCGGCCACACGCCGAACCGCGACAACTCGGAAGTCGAGCCCGAGGGCCAGGGCCCGCTCCCGGAAGGCACGCGCACGCTCGCCCACGACCTCAAGTCCGCCGGCTACGCAACCGCCTGCATCGGCAAGTGGGGACTCGGATTCGTCGGCTCGAGCGGCGATCCGAACGCGATGGGGTTCGACCTCTTCTTTGGCTACAACTGCCAGCGCCAGGCGTGGAGCTACTACCCGACGCATCTCTGGCGCAACGCCGAGAAGATCGCGCTCGAAGGCAACGATCCGAAGGGCCACGCGCCCACGGGCCGCAGCGAGACGACCTACGCCTGCGACCTGCTGCTCGCGGAAGCGACGACCTTCATCGAGCGCTCGAAGGGCGGCCCCTTCTATCTCGCCTACCAGTCGCCGCTTCCGCATCTCGCGCTGCAGCCGACGCCCGGCGACCTCAAGGCCTACGACCTCAAGTTCGACGAAACGCCCTATGTGGGCGGGAAGGGCTACACGCCGCATCCCACACCGCGCGCCGCCTACGCGGCGATGATCTCGCGCCTCGATGCCGAGGTCGGCGCGATCCGCGCGGCGCTTGCGAACGCCGGGATCGCCGACAACACGCTGATCTTCCTCACGAGCGACAACGGCCCGACCCACGATGTCGGCGGCGTCGACACGGCGTTCTTCGACTCGACCGCCGGTCTGCGCGGCCGCAAGGGATCGGTGTACGAAGGCGGCGTGCGCGTGCCCGGCATCGCCTGCTGGCCGGGCCGCATCGCGCCGGGTCGAGTCATCGACGCGCCCGCGTGGACCGTCGACTTCCGCGCGACCTTCTCAGCGCTCGCCGGCGCCCCGGCGCCCGCCACCGACGGCGTCGATCTCGTGCCGCTCCTCCTCGAAGACCGCGCGCCGGAACGCGCGTTCCTCTACTGGCCGTTCCCCGGCTACGGCGGACAGGAAGCCGTGCGCGCCGGCGACTGGAAGATCGTGCGAACGGGCCTGAAAAACGCCGCGAAGTCAGGCGCGCCCCTGCCCGCGTGGCAGCTCTACGACCTCGCGAACGACCCGAACGAATCGGTCGATGTCGCCGCGCAGCACCCCGACATCGTCGCCCGCCTCGCCGCGATCGCCGACCGCGAGTACGTGCCGAGCGAGCGCTTCCCGCTCCGCTGAGCACCACCGACGCTCGCTCGAAGACGCACCAGAGCGAGCCGCCGCAGCGGCGAGCGCTCAAAGACGCACCAGAGCGAGCGAGCCGCGAAGCGGTCGCGAGCGCTCATCAACTTCGCACCAAAGCGAGCCGCCGCAGCGGCGAGCGCTCAAGGACGCACCAGAGCGAGCGAGCCGCGAAGCGGTCGCGAGCGCTCAAACCTCGCGAGCGCTACTTCCAGTGCTCCGCGACCCACGGGGTCTTGTGCACGTGGCGCGTGATCTTCTTGGTGATGCCCTCGACCGCGTCGGGCGGATTCGGATGCCCGTGGAAGACCACGATGCGGCAGTCGTGCGGAATCTTCGGCGGCACCCACCAGTTCATCGGGAACTTCGCCATGCAGCCGTACTTGAAGCTCACGCACCACTCCTTCGGCCAGTACGAGAGCTTGCCGGCGTTGAAGAGCTCGCGCGAGATGTACTCCTGCTCGTTGCGCACCTCGCGGCGGATCTGCGCGTGGTCGCGCATGAACTTCGCGAGAAGCTCGGGATGCGCGCCCGCCTCGAAGCGGTAGACCGACGAGTTCCCCGTCGGGCGCCACGGCCGCGCCCAGTCCTTGATGATGAGGAATTCGCCCGGATGCGAGAACAGGCAGTCGATGCTGCCGACGATCACGATGTCGATGTCGAGGAAGAGCGTCGGGCCCTCGAGGTCGAAGAGCGGCTTGCGGAAGGTCGAGATCTTGCGCCAGCCGCGCTCGGGGCCGCCCGGATCGTCGAAGTCGGGCAGCGGACGCGCGTCGATCCCGGAGTCGAGGCCGCCCGCGTCGTCGGTCATGCACACGAAGCGGTGCGGGATCGAGATGTTCCGCCGCACCATCGAGGCGAGGCGGTTCACGTACTCGGGCCCGTACTTGGTGCCCCACTTCATGCAGATGATGTTGGCCATCGCGGCCACTGTAGCGGCGCGGC
>Ga0315906_10003668_pt1 | contig 20301 bp, 18 predicted proteins | sample LakEriMetagenome_4_FD_203526 | JGI IMG/M metagenome (GOLD analysis project Ga0315906, IMG submission 203526) | Freshwater fungal communities from buoy surface, Lake Erie, Ohio, United States - Buoy 2 MA122 | ecosystem: Environmental > Aquatic > Freshwater > Lake > Lake biofilm | place: USA... | reverse complement strand
GACTATCATGAGGTCATCCGGGAGAAACTCAAAGCATTCCTTTCCGAATTACGGGAAAGCATAGGCGAAGTAAACGGTCGAGGGTTTGTGGATAGCGCTCCCGTACTGGAAAGAAGTTGGGCGGTACGATCGGGACTTGGTTGGGTAGGAAAAAACGGAAACCTGATCCGCAAATCAGGAGGATCATTCTTTTTCCTCGCCACGCTCATCACCGACCTTGATTTGCCGGCAGATGACCCCTTTGATAAAGATCACTGCGGAAATTGCAACAAATGCATAGAAGCTTGTCCCACAGGCGCCATACTACCCGGTGCCGTGATTGACAGCAACCGATGCATTTCATACTATACCATTGAACTGAAGGATATGATGATTCCGGAAAAGTTCAAGGATAAATTTGATAACTGGATGTTCGGCTGTGACACCTGCCAGGATGTTTGCCCCTGGAACCGATTTGCGAAAGCCACTACCGAATCTTCCTTCAATCCCCTTCCCGGCTTGTTGAATCTGGGGATGCAGGAGTGGGAGGAAATGAGCAAGGAAAAGTTTGAGGAATTATTCAGACATTCCCCATTAAGAAGAGCCAAATATGAAGGCCTCCGGAGAAACATTAAATTCCTTTCAAAAAACCAATGAACAACTGGATAGAGAGCCTATACCGTATCGCGCAGAAGAAAAAAAGGACAATCATAGGCCTGATGAGCGGCACTTCCATGGACGGACTGGATATCGCCTTATGTGAAATCGAAGGAAGCGGAACCAATTCCCATATCAGACCAATCAGCTTTGACACCATACCCTACAGCAAGGAATGGAAAGTAAGATTGTCCGCTGTCAGCTCACCGAAAGAAATCAACTCCGGTTTATTATGCAAGATCAACGCTTCATTGGCGAGGGAACATGCGGATATGATCAATCAATTTCTGCAATCAAGAAAAATCAATTCAACGGAAATTGACCTGATAGGAAGTCATGGCCATAGTTTTTTTCATGCGCCTGCCGACCATTCCGTCCACGGTGATATTTCTTCCACCTTACAAATCGGAGATGCCGATCATATCGCCCTGCAAACCGGCATCATCACCGTGAGCGATTTCAGGCAGAAGAACATTGCAGCCGGAGGTGAGGGTGCTCCATTGGCACCCTTTGGAGATGTTCTGATTTTTGGAGAGGAAGAAAAAGATGTGATGCTGCTCAATATTGGCGGGATTGCCAATTTCAGCTTCATTCCTGCAAGAAGCCAACGCTGCCAATTGATATTCGGTGATACGGGCCCCGGCAATTGCCTGATGGATAGCTGGATCAGTAGGCATCTGCCGGAAGTCACATACGATAAAGATGCCCATTGGGCAAGTCAGGGAACTGCATCTCCCCTCCTGCTTAGAGAATTGCTGAACGATCCCTATTTCCGAAAACCTTTTCCGAAATCTACCGGCAGGGAGTTGTTCAACATGGATTTTGTGCTATCCGCAATTAATAAGTCCAATTCAAATGATTTGCACTGGACAGACATACTTTCAACGCTGAATACCTTTACTGCCGATTCAATCATACTATCCTTGCAGCAGATTATTCGTAAAAATATTCCTACTCAGATTTATATCAGCGGAGGCGGCAAACACAATCCATTGTTGATGGAAAGAATATGCATTGCCCTTGAAAAAGAAAATATCATGCTTCGAGACACAATGGAAAAAGGTATCCGGGCGGATGCGAAAGAGGCTGTCATTTTTGCCATGCTTGCGAACGAAGCGGTTGCGGGAAATATTGCCGATTGGGCAAAAGAGTACGATCCGCTGTTACCTATAGGAATGGGTAAGATCAGCTTTCCCGGATAGAAATTCAGTTGTTTTTTTCACAGTATGCTTTCAGGGAGGCAAGTGCCTCTTCGAAAGAGGGACCGGCCGTTTTATCAAAAAATATGGCGGCGAATCTTTCCCAGGGATACCAGGGCAGTGAAGCGGTGACACGCCATTCCACCTGCCAACCGGGACTGTCATCAATCTCAAGTATGGACATGCTGTTATTCATGGGATAAGCACCTTCACGCTCCAGTTTAATGAGGGCCTGATTGTCAGAAATACCGTCAAGGGTCATTTTCATACTGTCGTCATTTTCTAACCAAACCAACCGATTACTATCCGCTAGCACCATACTTTCTGCAGGCATGTCGCGGAAATAAGGATTCCAGTTCCTCCAATTTCTCAAGTCTGCAAACTGAAATTGGATATCCTGCCGATCAGCAGCAACCATGACAGTACGAACCAACATGATTTTAGAAGGCATCAACCAGGAAATGATACTTAGCAATACTGCAAATACCATCAGGGCAGAAATGAATAACTTAAGATATCGCATCGTAATGAATTATTCCCATTTGAATACACGCACCGCAATCAGGTAAGCGGCCAGCCCCCATATCAGAAGTATGGCAATCTCCATCCTGACCTCCCAGAGATTAAGCCCTTCAAATGCCACTCCCCGCAAAGCTTCATTCAGATGAGTAAGAGGTAGAGAGGCGGAAATAGGCTGCAGCCATTTAGGGAATGCCTCTATCGGAAAGAAAGTTCCTCCCAATAAAAATTGTGGTAGCGTGAAAATATTGGCCACCGGGGGAATGGAACTTTCATTTCGGGCGATACCGCTGATGATGAAGCCGAAACCCATAAATACTACCAGTCCGAGAAAACTCAATACCAGCATTTGTAAAAATGTGACCCAGCCATCAATCAAAGTGAATCCCAGGAAAAGATTTCCCACTCCAATAATCACAACGGCAGTTGTCATTTGAAATATGACCCTGCTGATCGCTTCACCAAGAATGATTCCTGACCTGTTAACGGGAGTTGCAAAAAAACGTTTCAGCACCAGGCTGTTTCTGAGAGTGAAAAACATGAAAGCGACACCAAAAACGCCGGAACTTAGCAAAGAAAATCCGAGCTGACCGGGCAAAATGAAATCAATGGTACGATACTCCCGTATATTCTCTATATCCCTGCTTTCATCAAAATCAAATCGAGCGTATACCGGCCTTTCGGGAAAGCGTTGATCGCTTGCCTCGGTGATCATCGCCAGGATCATGGCACGCAGCTGAGGCCATTTATCATTATTGGATGTTGCCGATCTCAGCCGGATAACATAAGGAGCGGAAGAGTCTTTAGCCTTAACAATTTGAAGCAAGGCATTCAGCTTTCCTTTTTGCATTGCTTCCTTCAATGATGCAGCATCAGGATAAGATTGAACCCTGAAAGAAGGATGGCTCTTAATGGCCTGATAAATCGCATTGCTGCTGTCGCTATCTTTTTCAAAAGTCACATTGAAGACCTGACGACCGGAATCACCGATAAATCCGAATACCAGTATGAAAATGAAAGGGAATGCCACACTGAAAATGACAGCTGAGGGACTTCGACTAATGGCCCTCAGGCTACCCTTGGTGATCGCCATCATGGCACTCCATTGATTATAAGGCATTCTTGAAAATTGGTTTGCAAAACTATCAAAAGTTCAATTGGATTAATCAGTTATTTTTATCCTATGAACAAGGCCTATCTGCTGCTGGGCAGCAACCTGGAAGACCCCAAGGAACAACTGGGCAGGGCGATCCTGCAGATTGAACAGAAATTGGGAGCCATAGTGAAGCGAAGCAGCCTTTACAAAACAGCGGCATGGGGCAATACCGACCAGCCGGATTTCATCAACATGATCGTGGTTTGTGAAACAGCACTTTCTGCCAGAAAAGCGATGCAGACCCTACTGGAGATTGAGCAAGGCATGGGCAGACACCGAAGCACGAGGTTCGCACCGAGGATCATTGATATCGACATTCTGTACTTCAATCGTGAGATACTGGCAGAGCCTGAACTGACCTTGCCCCACCCCGCCATACCGGACAGAAGATTTACCCTGGTACCGTTAAATGAGCTGGATGCATCATTTATACACCCCATCTCCGGCAAAACATCCGCCGAGATGCTAAAAGATTGCAAGGATGAGTTAACTGTTGAAAAATTAAGCGAGAGCGCCTCCTGATTTGAACTTACTTTGCAAAAAATGAAATATCATTTCGTTACCATAGAGGGGAATATCGGCGCCGGAAAAACCACACTGGCTCATTTGCTTAGCAAACATTTTAACTCAAGATTGGTGCTGGAGGAATTCGCTGACAACCCTTTTCTCCCGAAATTCTACGAAAGCCCGTCACAATACGCCTTTCCGCTGGAATTATTCTTCATGGCTGAACGCTACAAGCAGCTGAAGGAATTATTGCAGACCAAGGACATGTTTCAACAAATCACGATTTCTGATTATCTATTCACCAAATGCCTTCTGTTCGCCAAGGTCAATCTTCCGGAAGAGGAATTCAGGCTTTATCAGAAGCTGTTCGATATCATCAACCCCCAAATTCTTCAGCCCGACATCCTGATCTATCTGCATTCACCTGTCAACAGATTGCAGGAAAATATCAGGAAGCGCAACAGGACCTACGAACAGTCCATCCCGGATGATTATCTGCTGAATTTACAGGACACGTATATTCAATACATAAGGCAATACAATATCAAGACATTGATCGTGGATGTCACTCATGCCGATTTTATCGAGAATCCCGCGCATCTGGATGCCATCATACAGGCCCTGGATAGCGAGTATGAACAAGGGCAACACTATATCCAACTTCCAACCTGAACCTAAGTAACTTGAGCGAACCTGCCGGAATATCGAATAATGCTTCCAGGGTATGGAGCATCCCTGAATTCAGGATTTTCATACTGGGAAGATTTGTTTTCGTGATGGGACTTCGTATGACCGTTACCGTTATTGGATGGTGGATGTATCTTCTCACGGACAGCGAACTTGCGCTCGGACTTGTGGGACTGTCAGAAGTGATCCCTGCGGTTTCCCTGGCACTCTATGCCGGTCACAAGATTGACATTTCTGAAAAAAAATCCCTTTTACTGAAGGCGGTTTTGTCCTACGGAGGCTGCATCCTGCTGCTGGCATGGCTTTCAGGCAACATGGCCGCAGGCATGTTGGACAACTGGACAATCGCCTTTTGCATTTGCGCGGTAATCGCCCTCACGGGAGTGATCAGGGCCTTCGCCGCCCCGGGTTTCGGTGCCATGATTTCGCAGATCGTTCCTAGGGAATATCTGCCTTCAGCAGCAGGGATGAGTTCCGCCGCCTGGCTTACCGCCTCTATCATCGGACACGCGTTGGGCGGATTCCTGATTGCCTGGATAGGCATCCATGACAGTTTCTGGGTAATCCTGTTTTTCGTGGCCGGGGGATTTACCCTGCTCACCATGCTAAAACCAAAACCTGCAGTAGCTGTCGCGGGCAATAATACCTGGAAAAGTGTGAAAGAAGGACTTGATCATGTTTTCAAAACAAAAGAATTGCTCGGAGCCCTTATGTTGGATCTCTTCGCCGTTCTGTTCGGGGGAGCCGTGGCCTTGATTCCCGTATTTGCCAAGGATATTCTAAAGACAGGTCCCATGGGGTTCGGGTGGCTGAATGCCGCCTCAGACATCGGAGCGATTCTCGTTGTGGCAATGCTTACCCTCCGTCCACTGCGGGGAAGGCAAGGTAAAATACTGCTGCTTTCTGTGGCCGGCTTCGGAGTCTGCATCATCATATTCGCACTTTCAAAACTCTATTGGCTATCTTTTCTCGCACTATTGATCAGCGGACTCCTCGATGGCATCAGCGTAGTGGTCAGAGGCACCATTCTACAGCTCAAAACCCCAGACCATCTCAGGGGCCGGGTCATGTCGGTCAACAGCATGTTCATCAGTTCTTCCAATGAACTGGGACAGTTCGAGAGCGGACTGATGGCCAAGCTGATTGGCACAGTACCTTCGGTGATTTTTGGAGGAATCATGACCATCGGAGTGGTGGCGGTAACCTGGATAAAAGCCCCTTCCCTGCGCAAGATGCGCTACTAATGACCTGAAGTTTCAGAGAGTTTCTCCAAAACATGGAATACTGCCGGACAAAAGCTGGCATTCTTGAGGGTCAGCTTGGCCCGCTTAAGCAGGACGTCTTCATCGGTATAGGGAAAGCGGGAGCAGTCTGAGGGCCTATGATCATAGATGCTGCAACGATTATCTTCCCCCAGAAAGGGGCACGGGCTGTTCTTGACCACATAATCGCCTTCATTATCCAATCGCAGAAAACGCTCAATGAAATCACCCTCTTTCATCTGTAAATGCTTTGAAATCCGCCTGATATCGGGTGTCTTGAAACGCGGGGAATACTGCTTACAGCAGGCGGCGCAATCCAGGCAATCTATTTTGGAAAAAGCCTCCTCGTGCAAGCCGGGCAGCCTGCCTATTTCTTTCCTCAGGTCGGCCCTGCGGAGGAAGCGTTCGTGCTTTTTCATCTCCGGATAGGCTTCGGACCGATTATTCGTTTTTTGGTGATTCATTCAGACTATTCCCAATTTAGTCACATACAAAGTTAATCCACCCTTCAATACCTCCCTTTGCATTAATTTTGCGGCGAAATTCCGACGTTCCCGACTTCAAAAAAGCCCGGGACCGGGAAGGTTAAAAAATCAATTATGACAGTATTCGAAGCCAACAGAAGGGAGTTTGAAAACAGACACATCGGTCCTGATACCAAACAGCAGCAGGAAATGCTCAAGTCAATCGGAGCTGATTCCTTGGAGTCCCTTATCGCGCAAACCGTTCCCGCAGCCATCAGGCTGAAGCAGGATTTGCGTGTATGCGACCCAGTTAGTGAATTCGAATATCTGTCCGAATTAAGGGAAATCGCCTCTCAAAACCTGGTTTTCAAAAGCTATATCGGCCAGGGTTACCATAATACCATCGTCCCTTCGGTGATCCAGAGGACTGTTTTTGAAAATCCGGGGTGGTATACCCAATATACCCCCTATCAGGCCGAAATCGCCCAGGGAAGACTTGAATCCTTGTTGAATTTCCAGACCATGGTCAGTGACCTCACCGCGCTTCCCATTGCGAACGCCAGCCTGCTGGATGAGGGAACTGCCGCCGCAGAGGCCATGGCGATGCTTTTTCACCAGCGTAACAAGGATACGGAGCATGTCAGCGCAGCGAAGTTTTTTGTCGATAATAAAGTTTTCAGACAGACCCAAGATATCATCATTACAAGGGCGGAACCATTGGGCATAGAGGTGATTTGCGGAGATTTCTCTTCCGTCAAATTCGATACTACCTTCTTCGGAGCGCTGGTGCAGTATCCTGACGCTGACGGGAACATTCATGATTTCAGAACCTTTATCAACAAGGTGCATGAGGCCGAGGCTTTTGTAATCATGGCTGCTGATATATTATCGCTCACTCTGCTGACTCCTCCCGGGGAGCTTGGCGCGGATGTGGCGGTCGGGAGTTGTCAGCGTTTCGGGGTTCCAATGGGATTCGGAGGCCCTCATGCCGCGTTTTTCGCCACCAAAGATGAATTCAAACGTGTGATACCGGGACGTATCATAGGGGTTAGCAAAGATGCCCAGGGAAATCGTTGTCTGCGCATGGCCCTTCAGACCAGGGAGCAGCATATCCGCAGGGAGAAAGCCACCAGTAATATCTGCACAGCCCAGGCATTGCTCGCCAACATGTCGTCCATGTATGCAGTCTATCATGGACCGAACGGACTGCGCAACATTGGTAAACGCATCAGCCTGCTAAGCATGGCACTCTCAAACGGGCTGAAAGAACTTGGTTTTGAAAATGAAAATATCCATTACTTCGATACCATCAGGGTCAAAACAGATCAAGTTGCCGGAATCAGGAAAACAGCCCTGGAAAGCAGAATGAACTTCTGCTATCGTGAAAACGAGGTACTGATCAGCCTGGATGAGACCACTTCCCAGCAGGATATCGTGAATATACTTTTCACATTTGCGTCTACACTTGGACGTAATGAGGCTGTTCTTAGCTTTGATGAGGACGCTTTGCTTCAAAATATCCCTACCGCGCTCACCAGGACCGGCGAATTCCTCACCCATCCGGTATTCAACAGCCATCATAGCGAAACGGAGATGATGAGATATATCAAAAGCCTTGAGAACAAGGATCTCAGTCTAAATACTTCGATGATATCGCTTGGAAGCTGCACCATGAAGCTGAATGCCGCCACCGAGCTCATGCCCCTGAGCTGGCCGGAATTCGCGCATATCCATCCTTTCGCTCCGGCAGACCAATGGAAGGGATATCGGAAAATCATTGACAACCTGAGCGCATGGCTGAGTGAGATCACCGGATTCACCGCTACTTCGCTTCAACCCAACAGCGGAGCTCAGGGCGAATATGCAGGTCTGCTTACTATCCGTGCATACCACAAGGCACGCGGGGAATCTTCAAGGGACATAATCCTGATTCCCATTTCAGCCCACGGCACCAATCCCGCCTCTGCCGTCATGGCGGGATTCAAGGTGGTGGTGACCAAATGTGATGAATCAGGCAACATAGATTTTGACGACCTTAAAGCCCAGGCCGAAAAACACAGCGAAAGGCTGGCCGGACTCATGGTCACCTACCCCAGCACCCATGGTGTGTTCGAAGAGAGCATCAAGGATATTTGCGACATTGTTCATCAAAATGGAGGCATGGTCTATATGGATGGCGCCAATATGAATGCCCAGGTAGGGTTAACCAGTCCCGGAATGATCGGTGCCGATGTCTGCCATCTGAATCTTCACAAGACCTTTGCCATACCTCATGGAGGCGGAGGACCCGGCATGGGCCCCATATGCGCCAATGAAAAACTGGCTCCATACCTTCCGACTCATTTCAGTATCGGAGAAAGGAATGAAAATCAGTACTCAGTGAGCGCGGCGGCTTTCGGAAGTGCGAGCATCCTTCTTATCAGTTATGCCTATATAAGAATGCTGGGGGATCAGGGCCTTCGCAACAGTACTGCGGTGGCCATACTGAACGCCAATTATATGAAAAGCAGGCTGATGTCTGCTTACCCGATCCTTTACACCGGAAGCAACGGAAGGTGTGCACATGAATTCATTGTTGATTTGAGACCTTTCAAACAAACAGCCGGCATAGAAGCAGAGGATGTGGCCAAGCGACTGATGGATTATAATTTCCATGCCCCCACGATGAGCTTTCCTGTTGCGGGAACTATCATGATAGAACCTACCGAAAGCGAAAACAAGGAGGAGCTGGACCGTTTCTGCGATGCCCTTCTGGGAATCAGGGAGGAGATCAGGGCGGTGGAAGAAGGCAAATCCGACAAAGTCGACAATCCGCTGAAAAATGCTCCCCATACGGCAGGAGTTATTTGCGCCGACCAATGGAACAGGCCTTACGGCAGAGAGGAAGCAGCCTTTCCTCTTCCTTACGTAAGAATGAACAAATTCTGGCCATCCGTGAGCCGGGTGAACAACACCCTTGGGGACAGGAACCTGATTTGCACCTGTGAGCCGGTAAGTTCTTATCAGGAGGCCGACTTATAGTCCTGAAACTCAATCCTAATCAGGATGCTAACAAATCCTTAACCCGGATTTGCGCTGAACTTCCTAATTTTATGTAATAAACAATCTAATATGAAGAAATTATTTTTACTATTATCAGTTTCCCCCGCCTTGTTGGTATCTGCCCAAAGAGGGCCTGCTCCGGCAACTTCCATCCAATTGACAAAAGGCCAGAATATCGTGGTTGTAACTGAGACCGACATGACAATGGATATGGGAATGGGCGGCGAAATCAAAAACAACAACAAAGCCACTACTACCCTTTCAGTTTTGGATATGAGCGGAAGCGACTATAAAATTTCTAATACTTTGAACAAGATATCCATGTCGATGGATATGATGGGACAGACTACCAGCTATGATTCCGAAAAGCCGGGCGAGGAATCTGAAATGTCTAAAGCCGTTTCAGAGAAGGTTGGAAAATCCGAAACAGGAATTTTAAATTCCCTGACAGGCGTATTTAAGGCTGACAAGGCAGATAATGAAGATGAATCCGCCAATCCGTTACAAGCTATCATGGGAGGCGGAGATGAAGCAAAGTCAACCAGCAAGGCCTTTTTCATAATTCCTACGGGCAAAAATGTTGGAGATTCCTGGACTACCACCGACAGCGCCAATGGCACAAAGCACACTAATACCTATACTTTCAAATCAACTGAAAGCAACATAGCCACCATTGAACTTACTGAGATCAGTTTGACAAACACGGAAATGGAAATGCAGGGCATGCAAATGAATCTTGCCATGAATTCCAAAACAACAGGCAACATGACTGTCGACATCAACAAGGCGATTCTTAAAAAAAGGACTGAGAATCTTGAGATCGAGGGTACCATAGAAGTCATGGGTCAAACCACTCCTATCAGTGCCACCGGAACATCAGTCACTACCTTCAGCTTCTAATTACTGATATTCAAATTGAATTATACAAGGCTCCGGTTAAAACCGGAGCCTTTTTGCTGATTGCTGACATCGCCATTATTGAAATGGTCCTATCTTTACTTCTGAGGCCGGGGCGCCCTTCACTATTCCATTTTTTTAAAATCTTATGAGCCGAGATCATGAGCAATCGCTAAGCGAAGTGCACGGCACGGTGGATACCGCCCAAAAGGGTTGGCGCAGGCTTTTTTCCTTTCTTGGACCAGCCTATCTGGTAAGTGTAGGATACATGGACCCCGGTAACTGGGCCACTGACCTTGCCGGAGGCAGTCACTTCGGCTATTCCCTGATCTGGGTATTGCTCATGAGCAACATCATGGCGATTTTGCTGCAGGGCCTGTCCGCAAGATTAGGTATTGTGAGGGGCCGCGATCTTGCCCAGGCCAACAGAGAAACATACCCCAAGTTCATCAACTTCATTCTTTACGTTTTTGCCGAACTGGCCATCGCCGCCTGCGATCTTGCCGAAGTATTGGGAATGGCCATAGGAATTCAATTGCTTACCGGTTTGCCCCTCATCTGGGGTGTAGCCATTACGGCACTGGACACCTTCCTATTGCTATATCTGCAAAGAATGGGAATGCGCGTGATGGAGGCATTCATCATCACCCTGGTCGCTATCATTTCCTTATGCTTCCTTGTTCAGATTATCTGGGCCAAGCCCGAAATCAGCGAGATTGTGACAGGATTCAAGCCGATGTTTGCCAATGAACAGGCTCTATACATCGCGATAGGCATCATCGGAGCTACTGTGATGCCTCATAATCTCTATTTACATTCCGCATTGGTGCAGACCAGAAAAATCGACCGGACCGAAGCAGGAATCAGGCAGGCCATCCGATTCAACAGGATTGACAGTACCATCGCCCTCAACATAGCCTTTCTGGTTAATGCATCCATACTTATACTGGCAGCAACCGTTTTTTTCAAGACAGGCAACGCACATGTGGCCGAGATAAAGGAGGCTCACAGGCTATTACCCGGATTTCTGGGTAATACCGCTCCCATGCTGTTTGCCATTGCATTGATTGCAGCCGGACAGAGCAGCACTATCACCGGCACTTTGGCCGGCCAAATCGTGATGGAGGGTTATCTGAGACTTCGAATCAACCCTCTTGTCAGAAGGATACTCACCAGATTGATAGCCATCATACCTGCCGTCATTATCATCGGATATTTCGGCGAGTCCAAAGCTGATGCCATGCTGATCTTCAGTCAGGTGATATTGAGCATGCAATTGGGGTTCGCCATCATTCCGTTGATACATTTCGTCAGCGATAAGGAAAAAATGGGTCAATTCGCCATTTCAACCTTTACCAAGATCGCCGCATGGGTCATTGCCGCAGTCCTGATCTATTTGAACATCAAAATGCTGGCCGCCGAAATTGGAAGTATTTATCAGGAGTTAAGTGCGACCTTGAAATCAATCATCTTATTCTTCTGTTTCTTCCTGTCCGCCATATTGCTGTATGTGACAACCCATCCTCTTTTCAAGCGCCGCAGCAAGTCGCCCACCTTCAGGATGCACCCTTCCAATTCGGTACTTGAAACCTTTCAGGCGCCTGGCTTCAAGAGAGTCGCGATCGCACTTGACTTCAGCGAAGATGATAGCAGGATCATCTCATTCGCACTCGGACAGGGAGACAACAACAGCACTTATCTGCTGGTTCATGTAGTGGAAAGCGCCTCCGCGATCATTTCAAAAAATCAAAGCGACGATCATGAGTCAAGAGAAGATAAAAGCAGACTGGATGAATACCTTCAACAAATGAGCGGCTTGAAAATAAAAGCAGAAGGATACCTGGGATTTCACGACAGAAGCAGGGAGATCATCAGGATTGTGAAGGAGCAAAAAGCTGACCTCCTGGTCATTGGCGCCCACGGACATAAAGGATTAAAGGACCTGCTATACGGAGAAACCGTAAATGCCGTAAGACACGGAATCGACATACCCGTACTGGTGGTGAATTTATAAAGCTTATTTATTAGTTTTGACCTTTACAAACGAAGATTATGCTGATTGAAGTATCAAACGGAGAAATTGTTGACAAGCTCACCATCATTGATATCAAGCTGTCCAAAATATCAGACCCTCAAAAGAGAAAGAATCTGGAAGCGGAACAGGATGTGCTTGAAAAGGCCGTATCTGAGATCATGGATAAGAATCATGAGCTTTACCGTAAGCTCTATGACATCAACCTGAAACTATGGGTAATAGAAGATGCCTGTCGTGAATTTGAAAAAAACCGGGATTTCGGTGCGGCATTTGTCGAAACCGCCAGAAGTGTTTATATGACAAATGATGAGCGTGCCGCCGTGAAAAAAGAAATCAATAACCTTACAGGTTCAAGACTCACTGAAGAAAAATCCTATCAGTGATCAAAAAGCATTTCTTAGTAATCCGGCTTTCGGCTATGGGCGACGTCGCTATGGTAGTCCCTGTATTAAGAAAAGTCCTTTTTGATAATCCGGATACTGAGATCACGCTTCTTACCAATGCCTCTTTCACCGGACTTTTCCATGGGATTGACAGGCTGCAGGTAACAGCGGTAGATACGAAAAGAGAGTACAAGGGATTTACCGGTTTAATCAAACTTTTCAGGGAAGTCAGCAAGGTGGGCCCCTTCGACAAGCTGCTGGACCTTCACGATGTTTTGAGAAGCAGGATTTTAGGTTTACTTTTCAGACTCATAGGAACCGGAACCGTCAGGATAGACAAAGGGCGTCAGGAAAAGCGCTCTTTACTTCATTCAAAAAAACTCCGACCTTTACAGCACAGTACAGAGAGATATGCAGACGTTTTCAAAAAAGCAGGATTAAGATATTCAGAAAGACCATTCAGCTTCCCCTCCATTCCTTCAGCAGGCATGTCCTCCACTGCCTCACCATTGATTTACAGCCATGCAGGCCCCTTCATCGGATTCGCACCTTTTGCCAGGCATCAGACTAAAAGCATGCCAATGGCACTATGTGGCGAGCTACTGAACAGGCTTAGCAATCTTTCGTACAGAGTTTTTCTTTTTGGAGGACCTGAAAACAAGAGTCATTTTTCGGAGTGGGAAAAAAAATATCCTGAGGTTGTTTCAACCGTATCGTTAAGTCTGTCCGACCAGATAGCGCTCATAACGAAAATGAATGCCATGATCAGCATGGACAGCGCCAATATGCATCTAGCCGCCATCCAGGGAATTCCTGTTCTCAGCATTTGGGGTGCCACAGATCCATGTTTCGGATTCAGTGGACTAGGAACCGATCCTGATACCTGGATAATGACTAAGAAATCTCTGCCATGCAGACCTTGCAGCGTATTCGGAAACAGGCCTTGCATCAATAAGAACAGCCCCTATGAATGTTTGACCTCCATAGAACCGGAGGACATCATCACCAGACTGCAGCAGTTGATTGAAACGGATCATGGAAGAGGCTGAGCGCCCTCTTCGTAGTTAAGATCCTTGTGAAAAGTCTCCTCCGTGAAATACAATGCGATAAAAGTGATAGTCATCACAATCACTCCTGTCCAAACGCCGGCTTTTAGCAAATCCCATCCCCAGCTTTTTTGAAACAGGTCAAAAAACATCAGATTGATGAGAGGAAGCGCTCCCCTTACCATATTAGGAATCGTGGTGGCCGCCGTAGCACGCAAATTGGTACCGAACTGCTCCGCGCCCATGGTGACAAACATGGCCCAGAAACCTGTGCTGAAACCAAGCATGCCGCAAATGAGATACATTCGGCTGTCGGTATTATTCACCGCCGTACTGAAAAACAGAATCAGGGAAATGATACACATGATGTAAAACAGCAAAAGGGATTGCTTTCTGCTTTGCAGCCACTGGCTTACTATCCCGGAAATAATGTCCCCAATTGAAATGGCCACGTAGGCAAACATTATCGCTCTTCCGGAGTCAATAGTTTTACTTCCGAATAACGCCTCTCCGAACTTATTACTTTGATTGACCAATATGCCGATCACATACCAAGTTGGCAACCCGATCAATATGGCAAGAAAGTATTTTCGGAAACGATAAGGACTACTGAAAAACAAAAGTATATCCCCTTTCTTCACTTTTGCCTGACTCATTTTCTTATACATGTCTGATTCAGAAACACTGATCCTCATCAGCAGCAGCAAAATGCCCAAAACGCCGCCAATTTTGTAACAAAGTCTCCAATCCTGACCTGTAGACTGAAAAACGAAGTAGGCGGCAACCGCGCCGCTGAGTCCGATACCGGCGACCATAGAAGTGCCAATTCCCCTTTTTTCTTTCGGCAAAAGCTCACTTACCAGGGTGATGCCTGCTCCGAGTTCGCCTGCCAGCCCCAGGCCTGCAACAAAACGACAAAGAGCATATTGATCAACGGTGGTAATAAAACCAGTCACAAAATTAGCCACGGAATATAACAGGATGGATCCGAACAAGACGGAAAGCCGGCCTTTCTTATCGCCCATTATTCCCCAAATGATACCGCCAAGCAATAAGCCCAGCATCTGCCAGTTAATGACCCTGATGCTGTCCGCCAGTTCTGTAGCTTCCGTGGTTCCGATTGCCAGCAGGCTTGGCTTTCTTACAATGGTAAATAACAATAAATCATAGATATCCACGAAATATCCCAAAGCAGCCACGATGACCAGACTGTTGAATAAAGGATGCACCTGCTTCTGATTCATGACTGGCAAAATTTAGGAAATGGATTTTTCGTCGGAACGGAAAAACAATTTAATAATGACAGGTATGGTTGTGATTAAGATGATAGATATCACAATCAACTCGATATATTCCTCCAGCGAGAATCCGAATTTAGCCTTGACCAGTTCATTCAAATAATGACCGGAAAATAACATGGAAACCGTCCATGCGATGCAACCCAACATATTGTACATGGAAAACTTTTTGAAATCCATACCTACTATACCGGCCACAATGGGAGCGAATGTCCTGATGATGGGAAGAAATCGCGCAAAAAAGATTGTCCTGGTTCCGTTCCGGTCATAGAATTCATGTGCTTTTTCCAGATGCTTCTGCTTGAACAGAAAAGAGTCTTTTCGCTTATAGAGTGCAGGTCCTGATTTCTTGCCGAACCAGTATCCCACAAAATTGCCTGCGATACCACTTATTATGATCAAAAGGGAAAGCACCGCCAAATTGAGAAATTCCGGACCGAAATCCATTCCCAAACCCGCTGTAACAAGTGCTTTGCTATAGATGCCTGATACAAATAAAAGAGAGTCGCCGGGAAGAAAAAATCCCAGGAACAGCCCGGTTTCAGCAAATACGATGAATAAAATGATCCATAATCCCCCGTTATTGATGTAGGTATAGGGATCAAGTAATGATTTTAAAATCTCGATTATCGTTTCCATTAAGCTATTTTGTTAATCTTCGAGGGAGTTCTCCAGTTTACTGACGACCGCCGTGGCTATGCTGTTTCCAACTACATTGGTGGCGCTTCGCCCCATATCAAGCAAGGGGTCGATACCCAGCAATAATGCAAGCCCGGCTTCAGGAATATTGAAGGTGGCAAGCGTTCCTGCTATCACCACCAGGGATGCCCTTGGCACACCCGCGATTCCCTTGCTGGTGAGCATCAAAACCAATAACATACTGATTTGGGTACCAAGATCCAGATGAATACCATAACTCTGAGCGATAAAAAGGGAAGCAAAGGTCATATACATCATGCTTCCATCCAGATTGAAAGAATACCCCAGCGGCAAAACAAAACTGACAATCTTATCCTTGCAACCGAACCGCTCCAACTCCATCATGGTTTTCGGAAAGGCCGCTTCTGAACTCGATGTGCTAAAGGCAAGTAAGACAGGCTCTTTTATCCTTTTGATCAATGTCACAATCCGTCTACCAATGAAGACACCTCCTGCAAGAATCAAGATGAACCATAGAATGGCAAGCCCTGTGTAAAACTCACCGATGAAAATCGAATACGTTTTCAATATACCAAGTCCTTGCTTGGCAATAACCGCCGCCATGGCTCCAAAAACAGCCAGTGGAGCGAATTTCATCACATAGCCGGTGATCTTGAGGATAACATGAGAGGCCGCCTCCAGGGCATGTACCAATCCATGAGCCATTTCACCCATGGAAGCTGCCGCCACACCGAAGAAAAGAGCGAAAACGACAATTTGCAGGATTTCATTCTTAGCCATGGCATCAATAAAACTGGAGGGGAAAACATGATAAATGAAATCTTTCAATGTCAGTGCGGCCTTGTCAATCCCTGTACTTTCTGAAGGCAAGGGCAACTGCATGGTGATGCCTGGCTGGAAATAATTGACCAACACCATCCCAAGCAACAGGCTCACAAACGAGGCACTGAGGAACCAGAGCAGAGTCTTACCTCCAACTCTTCCTACCGTCTTAATGTCTCCCAACCTGGCCACACCCACCACCAAGGTGGTGAATACCAATGGAGCTACGATCATCTTGATCAGGCGAAGGAAAATATCTGCCAGCAAACTAAACCATTCCAGTTTCTTATCCCTTGCTTTGGTCAGCTCTACTCTTGTTTTTGAGGTATTCTCAAGTTGCTTTTTGAAAAAAGCATAGGCGGCATTGCTACTGTCAGCAAGCATATCCATTTCCGTTAGGACAAGGTCAAGCTCTTTATCCAAAGTCCGGATTTCGGAACCGATTTTTTCAAATTCCGCCCTTTTGCCAGAAGGATCTATGTTCTCCAGTTTTTTGCGGGCTGTTGATAACAGACTCTCCAGCCTTAATTTATCTCCATTGGCCTTTTCAAGCTTTGACGGATCTACAATTAGGACATGCCGCTTCAGACTATCCCTAAAAATTTTTTCCTGGGCACTGATGTTGGATAATTTATCATTTTCGGCACCCACATAAGACTTATTCAGGAAGAATCCGGTAATGATTCCGAGCAATAAGCCAATCACAATATACAGGGTAAGCTTTCCGGAGCGTCCCTGGGATTGTTGTTGCATGCAGTCAGTAGTTATATCCGCAATTTATGTCATAAATGCCTTTTGCAAGGATATATTCAAAAAAAACAAAATGAGCGTCATATTTATCAATTATTGGTTATTTTTCCATGCGTAACCAAAACCAGCATTATGAGTTTATTTGCCAAAAAGCCTTTGGATGTACTATTAAAACAAGCGGATGAATCGGGTGAGCATTCCTTAAAGAAAACATTGAGTGCAGGTTCACTGGTAGCCCTTGGGATTGGAGCGATCATTGGAGCAGGGTTGTTTGTAAGAACGGCCGCAGCTGCAGCGCAAAATGCGGGTCCATCCGTCACTATCGGATTCATCATTGCTGCAATCGGCTGTGCACTTGCCGGACTATGCTATGCTGAGCTATCCTCGTCTATTCCCATTTCAGGAAGCGCCTATACTTATACCTATGCCACTATGGGAGAGCTATTGGCCTGGATTATCGGCTGGGACCTCGTCCTCGAATATGCAGTAGGAGCCGCCACGGTTGGTATTGCCTGGAGTGAATATTTGAATAATCTGCTTGTACAGGTATTCCATGTCAATCCCATTCCTTATGAATGGTGCCACTCCCCCTTTGAGCATTCCATAGCAGATGCAGCGGGAGTAGTTCATTCAGGCATACTCAACGTACCTGCCCTCGGTATTGTCACATTGCTCAGTCTTTTGCTGATTAAAGGAACACAGGAATCCGCGTTTGTAAACGGGCTTATTGTAATTACCAAGGTAGCTATTGTTATATTGATCATCGCTTTAGGCTGGGGATTCATCAATCCTACTAATCATGAAAACTATATTCCGGAGGCTTCTGTGTATACGGATCATCAGGGAATTTCACATTCCTATGGAGGCATTCTCGGAATTCTTGGCGCAGCCGGAGTCGTATTTTTTGCTTTCATAGGATTTGATGCGGTCAGTACTGCAGCACAGGAAACCAAGAATCCCAAAAAAGCAATGCCAATCGGTATTCTCGGTTCTTTGGCAGTTTGCACCGTTTTATATATTCTGTTTGCGCACGTGTTAACAGGAATCGCTCCCGTAGAGTTCTTCAGAACCGATGGTAAAGAGGCCTCTGTTGTCGCCGCGATCAATAATTTCATGCCCGGCTATGAGTGGCTTGCCAAACTTGTCACTGTAGCCATTTTAGCCGGATTCAGCTCTGTAATACTTGTGATGTTACTTGGACAAAGCAGGGTTTTCTTTTCCATGAGCAAAGACGGATTGTTGCCGAGTTTCTTCAGCCATGTTCATCCGAAATACAAAACTCCTTACAAGGCAAATCTCATCATTCTGGTCCTTGTGGGTGCCTTTGCCGCATTCGTGCCGGGTGATGTAGTAGGCGATATGACAAGTATTGGAACACTTTTTGCTTTCATGCTCGTATGTGCGGCAGTCATCATACTCAGAAAGACCGACCCCCAATTGCCCCGTGAATTCAAAACTCCCATGGTACCTATCGTTCCTATACTGGGCATTATCGTATGTGCTGCCATGATATACGGACTGGGATGGACCAATTGGCTAAGACTTATAGTATGGCTCGCTTTCGGATTGCTGATTTATTTCGGATATAGCAAAAAACGAAGTCATCTGAACAAATAACCCTTCTAAAGTCGCCCTAAGTTTCCCTTAGGGCGCTTTTTTTACAGTGATTTCTTCTGATTGTATGCAAGGAAAAAAAACAGAGAGGCCAGAATGAACAAAGGTCCGGCTATTAAAAAATATACAGAAAGAGGGAATTGACCCCACGCCCAATAAATATAGGCCAAGCCTAAGACTGAGAACCCGATGCCGGATAACCATTCCCGTAGACGACCAAGCAACAACAATAAAATAATCAGCAAGGAGGGGATAAGATGAATCAATAATTCCAACGAAGTTTTCCATAATCCCAGACCTTGCTCAAATACATCCAGCGAAAAAACAGAAAGAAAGCAAGCATAAAAAATACCTAAACCGAATGCAAAACGTGTGACCACTCTGAATTGCTGATTGTTGATTCCTACCCCCATATTTCAAATATTTAGGGGAAAATAAAGATTTTCCATCAATGACTTGATAAACTTTGTCGGAATGGAACCATTTTGAAAATTCATTAACAATCATTCTGAGCCTACTGCCGCCTTATATACCTCTAAAGCCCTTTTCCTCGCAATTTCATGCTGGACTACAGGCATGATGTCATATTCTTTCATATCACCGAGCCAACGCTTGATGTATTTAAATTCCGGATCAAACTTTTTGGTTTGCTCAGACGGATTGAATACCCTGAAATAGGGAGCCGCATCACAACCGCAACCTGCAGCCCACTGCCAGTTCCCATTGTTGGATGATAATTCAAAATCCATCAATTTTCGGGCAAAATAGGCCTCGCCCCAACGCCAGTCGATCAACAGATGCTTGGTAAGAAAACTGGCTACTACCATCCTCACCCGGTTATGCATAAAACCTGTCTCATTGAGTTCTCGCATACCGGCATCCACAATCGGGTAGCCGGTCTCTCCTTTACACCACTTGTCAAATTCCTCCTCGTTATTCCGCCATCGTATATTTTCGTACTTCATTTTGAAACTCCGGTTTACCACATGCGGAAAATGAAAAAGAATCATCATGAAAAACTCACGCCATATCAACTCATTCAACCAGGTCTCACTCAAATCGGACGCTAATAAAGCCAGCTTACGAACACTTACGGTTCCAAAACGCAAATGCACACTCAATCTGGTAGTGCCATTGACGGATGGAATGTTACGAGTGGATTCATAATTACTCATGATATTTTTACTAATCTCAGGCTTTACAACCATCGTACCAGGATCTTCGAAACCCATTTTCTTCAAAGTAGGCATCTGAATGGGATTGATTCTGTGAAGCGATGCCAGGAGTTTCTCACTTGGGTAGACCACGGGCCTTTGTTCCCTGA
>Ga0315906_10003666_pt1 | contig 20307 bp, 33 predicted proteins | sample LakEriMetagenome_4_FD_203526 | JGI IMG/M metagenome (GOLD analysis project Ga0315906, IMG submission 203526) | Freshwater fungal communities from buoy surface, Lake Erie, Ohio, United States - Buoy 2 MA122 | ecosystem: Environmental > Aquatic > Freshwater > Lake > Lake biofilm | place: USA... | reverse complement strand
GAATTAATATTGCTGCATGGTTTAGCACAATGGAGTCAGGTAGCGTAATTCTTGATGGTACAACGGCTTCTCAGTGGAGCGATATATCAGGAAATAACAGGCACGCAACACAAGCAACCAAAGCAAATCAGCCGACATACACACCCGATGGACTAAACGGGAAGCCTGTACTGACCTTTGATGGGGTCGATGACTTCTTCACGATGACAAGTCCAGTAAATGCGGACAGCGTTACCCTTGGCTGCGTGTATAGGCTGGGGTCAAAAAATGCGAACCTTGGCTCTTATCTACTCGGAGCATCCACACCAGTAGGGAAACTTGGATACGATGATGAGTCGCGTGGTATGCGGATCTTCTCCAGTTCCGGCGGTTATTTTAATTCTCCGCTGCCTGCTTCTGTGAGATTGGCTGCATCAATTGTTACTATTGCGATCTCTAGCAATGTTGCAACTCTATATCGATCGGGGACGGCAATCGCTGGCACTGTGAGCTTGGGCGCAAATTTTCAGCCAACAAATATCGGTACATATGCAGGAGGCATAGATGGCAGGTTTTGGTCTGGAATAATGTCTGAAATTATCATCTGTAACTCGACCCTCTCCACCGCCAACCGCCAACAGTTTGAAGGCTATCTCGCGTGGAGACGAGGACTACAAGCTAACTTAGTAAACAACCATCCTTTTAAATTCTCACCCCCGTATATTTAAAAAATCATGACAAAACAACAATGGCTACTTTCTCAAATCGCACAATTCCCTGAATTATCTGCCAGGGAATTAACTGGAAAATTGAGTGAAAAAAAGTTAATTCCCAACCCTAAACCACAGGAGCAAATACCAATAGTTCCCACGCTGGAAGACACAATTAAAATTGGGATTAACGAGAATACAATAAAAGTTGTAGAAACAAAAACCTACGAAAGATTTGTAGAATCAATCCAAAGCAAGTCAATGAATTTTGCATTAACAAATCTTACGATCTTGAAAGAAGGTGAACTAATTTCAGAAGAAACTTTTAATGCTATTTTTGCCTTATTGCAACGCACTGAACCCGACCCAAATTATCAACCTTTTATAGAAACAAGTGACGTAGAATTAGCAGGTTTTGATGTTGTTTATGTCCACGAGATTGAGGAATTAAAATCGCAATTATGACATTAATAGCAGCCAACCAATCATTAGATTCTGAGGTTTTGATTGACTTGATTCAAATCAAAACCAATGACTTTGATATTAAAATCTGCAATTATGGCTCGGTATCCTTTGGTGGTGTTTTCTACCAAGGCTACCCCTGTCAACTAGGGAGCTTTGGTAGAAGTGGGGAAAGCGTTGAGGCGCGTACTTCCTTAATTGTATCCGATATTTCTGGATTAGTAGGCGACATTATTGATGCTCACGAGGTTATTAAGGCTGAAGTTATTGTTAAACAAACATTACCAATGTTTTTAGACGGACAACCCACAGCAGATAGTAGTCAGTTTTTTCCGCTCCTACTAGAGATATCTCAGTATACAGGTGAGTATCAAAATCAATTCAGCTTTGCCCTTTCTCCCTATTCCCTAGAAAGGAAAAAGCTACCAGCCCGGACTTATTCTAAAAGATGTCAGTACACTTTGAGTGATAGTGATTGCCAAGCACCCACTAATGTACATTTTGACATCTTCGGACAAACAACGACACCGGACAAAAGAGCCTGTCGCAAGGATTTAGAGATGTGCAAGCAGTATCATGGACACACACTTAAATTTGGTGGTTTCCCCGCAGTTGCAAGGATAAGAGGTTAAGATGGTCAAAATATCAGGGTCATTAGATATTCAGCGAGGTTTCGTTAGACTCAAGCCAAATATTCCATTTCTTGGGGTAACGGCGGGCATTAATACCTATGAAATTAATGAAGGGCAAATTACCATTGAATTGCCACCCACACCTCAAGACAGGGTATTTTTGGTGGACTACTCTTTATCTCGTGATGGTGCTTTTCTTCCTATTGAATCTTGGGTAGTCCCTAATTATGATTGCGACTTAGATGAAGTAAGAGGAATCATCAGTTTTAAACACAATCTGCAACTACAAACGCAGATTAATGAACTGCAATCTGAGAAGGAAAAATTACAGACAGACTTACTTGAAACTCAGGACAAGTATGGACAATCCCTACTACAGCTAAAACAATTGAGTGAGCAACTAAGCGCATTAGAACTGGAAAAACAGCAAGCGGAAATAGACAACGGACTACTAGTAAAACGCATACATCAAATTAGTGCGATCGCTAATCCGTAATTAATCATTAAAAAAACCCGCTAGTAGTAGCGGGTTTTGTATCAGGGAAGACACGGGTTAAGGGATTGGCGGGTTAGTTCTCCAGTCATGCGCCCACATGAATGGAATATTTGCGTTTTTAGCGCATTGCTCATCTTCGGGTCGATCACCAACCATGAGGATTTCTGTAGGCGATTCCTTCAAATAAAACAAAGCCCGGTCAATCATGCCTGTGCCTGGCTTGCGGTAATTTCTGCTAATTGAGTCAATTAGCCGATCACTATCTTCACGTGTCACTAACCAGCATTCTTCACCCTTGCTGTCAGGGCAAAAATATATCCGTTCCATCAGGGGTAACAATGACAAGGTTTTATGTTGTTCAGAGATACAGTCGTCATAGGACTTGAAACCTGCACCTACACCGCCTTGATTTGTTACTCCAACAACCACCCAATCGGCATATTTTTCGATTGCATCCTCAACCCCTGGAATTAGCTCTTGATCGCAAGGATCGTTAATGAAAGTCGCGCCGGATTTGGTTTTGCGAACCGTGCCGTCTAGATCCAAAAACAATATTTTCATGATGTTTAGCGGTGGAATCGCCACCGCAATTACTTTACTTATTAGCCAAAAAGAAAACCTAATCATGCAATTACGTTGGGGCGCGATCGCATGATTAATTTAAGCGATGTTTTTCATTTCGCTTCCATTCTTTTCGGGATATCAATCGATACTTCGCCATGTAATGAATTTGACCAAAGATAAGCAGGCCTTCTTCAACCCAAACCTTTTTCTTTGGGTTACTCCCATTCAGGTTGTCTTCTTCGCGCCACCAGTCGGGCTTGGATACGCTTTCGTCAAGTCGGTATATTTTCATTTGCTTTGTTCTTTGCTTTTGCATTTTTTACCAATCATGCGATCGCGTTGGGGTGCAATCACATGATTTAAATTTAACTAAAATCCGTAATCGTCTTCTGTTGTTGATTCATCAGCAAATTCTGATTTAACAAGAGGGCTGTAACCATCGTCAAACGCTTCTGCGGTTTTGACGATAACTGTATCACCATCAACGGTCCCCATAACTTCCCACTTTCCGCCCATGGCAATGTGGGCTAGATTTTCAGGAATATTAAATTTTTTGTTTTCTTTGGAAAGGGCTAAAACCCCTGTTGAGTCGTTTTTTAATATTTGAGAAAACTCAACACAGCCTTCAAAAGTTTGAACTTCTTTACGTGGCTTAGAAAACGATTGATGCTCAGAATACCACTGAGTTATCAGTTTTCCTGCTTCAGAGGACATAGATAACAGCACATCTTCTAATGCAACGCCGCTAAATACAATTTTTCTATTTCCGGCTTTCCGGTAAAACTCCGTCGAGATCCCAATGTTCTCTACTGTAGGGATTTTTATCCCTACAGGTATGCAAAACGGAGATTCTTTTTCATGGTTGCGCTGGAATCCGATTTCCATATTAATTTTAACAAAAGCCAAGGCGAAAGGCGACAGTAATCCACCTAAACAAGGCTTACCAGCCATTTTAAGTCTGGCAAAATAAGTTTTGCTTACCTTTTCATAAAGGTCTTTTGTTTCTGCGTACAGAGACGCAGCAAACGCCCCTTTTGCAGTATATTGAATTGGACTGGTGTGCAAAGGTTTATCATCTTTGCCCAAAAAAAGCACTAGGTTTCTAACAACCACTTTATAGTGGTTTTTGTCTGCTTTGGCGGTTGCTAGTAATGGCGTTTCTGCGCCATTTTCCCAAGCTAATCCCACAAAGGAATATCTATCATCCTTTGATGGACGATATTGGATTTCCCTCTGTGATTTGTGAATAATCACAAATCGTGGGGACTGCGTGATAAAACCAACTTCAGTCCCAGACCCCAGGGAAGCCTCGTAGGGCTGCCAGGTGTCGTCTGGCATAAATCCAGCTTTTTCTGCCTCTACGGCTTTGATAAAAAAGCCTATTTCTTTAAGTCCATCTTCTTTCTCCCATTTAGAGAGTTTGCCCGCGACCAGGTTGGGCGGGGAAATTATTTGACAGTAAGGTATTTGAGCAGAAGCAACGGTGTGATCTGCAAATTGTTCCAATAGTGTAGCCATGTGTTCCTTGATTAGTCCTTTAATTGTTTCAAGTGTGCGGATATAAAGGCATCGCACCCAGCCTTCGGATTAAAAAGGAAGGTAATCAGAGTCTTTTGTCCTCTGATACTGCTCGTAAAGAAAGGGTTCTTTGGAGCTTAGAACTACTGGATAGTATACCACTATTCCCAGTAGTTTCACTGTTTTTATGATGAGAACAAAAGTCTCATCACACAAATTAAACAGCTTCACTTAACTTTTTAATTATCCTTTGACCCCTCTCTGTACGGGGTTTTCCAAACTCGTCAACGCGTAGCACGACGGCTGCATTACGGGCTAAATTTTCATTTATTCCTGCATTTTGCAGAGCTTCTTGATAAGCCCTCGTTTTTGTTATCATCACACTAATTCCTTTCTTGTTAGTTTTGCTAATGTTTTGGCAGCCATTAAAGGCTCTGGGTAGTAGTCACTACCCAATGTCCAGCCTTTATTAATGTCAAGCCAGATATTCCCGGCTAAATGTCCTTTAAGGCGAACGGTGTAGCGCTCACCGAGCGGATCACTGATCTGCTGATCTTCGAGGGTATAATTTGGTTCTTTTTTTAGCGGCATAACCCTCCCACTACCCCGCTCATCATCTATGTAATTAAGCGCAAAGGCTTCCGCCTCTGCGTAAGTGAGAAAGCTTTCGCATTTGTCAGAAAACTGAACTTCCCAGCTACCATTGTCAAAGTTATGGCTAATAGTGGCCACAACGTCTTGTCCTCTGCGGACTTCAGCGTAACCGAAGTCTATTTCATGAATTATTATCTTTTCTTTTGTTTCTTGAATTTGATTTTCAAGAAGATCAATAATCTTTTGCTGGACAAAAGTCTCTCGGTCTATGACTTCAAATCTACTAGCAGCCCAGCGTTCTGCGGCTGCGTAAGTGCGTATGTCGTCTCTTATGACGTTTCCGTCTAAATCTTTGACGACATACGCATCTAAGTCGCAGGTTGTCAAACCTTTGATGTACTCAATAACGACTTGCTGTTTTTCAACTTTTTCAGGCTGTAAATTAGCCTGGTGACTGACTATAGCATCAGCCCAGGTGAACGATTGTCTTTTATCACCTTCTGGGGTGATTCCTAACTCTTTAGCTACCATCTTGCAGTAGCTAATGCCTTTTTTTAGGAGAAACTTGACAGAAAATTGAGGGTATGTCATACTAAATTATTCCTGTGTATGGGATAAACAAAGCGATCGCTTACTTCTTGGTCGGAGGGGCGGTCGTTTTTGTTTATATATCTATAATATCATTACAAGATGGAAGTGTCAAGTGGTTTTGGAAAACTTTTTTCTGTTTTCCACAAAATCGGCTAAACCCCTTAATAAATCAGGGTTTCGCGCCATTTGCTCAATTAAGTCATTGTTGTTAGTGCCTATAGAGCGTGCATAAGCACGATAGATTTGTTTAGCGTCATTAGTAATCATGATTTGCTTAGGAATCTTGACCTCACCGTATTTTGGCTTTCCGCTCATAAATTCTCGCTTTGTGATTGTGTATGGATACAATCAATCTAGCATGATAAAATCAAATGTTAAATGCCTATAGGAATAAAAATATGTTTATAGATGTACAAATAAAATTACCCACTTTGGTATAAGTGGGTAATTGGCAATTATTTACTTTTATTGATGTATCAGTAAGCTAAGTTCTTAAACTCTGAATACTGGCCATCAAACAGCAACCTGTCTGTTCCCGTTTCGGCGTTACGTGCCTTTGTGGTAATCAATTCAGCCACACCTACATCTGTGGTTTCTCTATTGTAGTATTCATCACGATAGATCATGGTGATAGCGTCTGCATCTTGCTCAATGTTCCCGCTTTCGGATAAGTCACCCATGGTAGGCCTCTTGTCTGTCCGGCTTTCAGTGGCTCGATTCAATTGAGACAAAGCCAGCACCGGACAATTAAGTTCTCCCGCTAATTCCTTGAGCATTCGGCTGGTGTCGCCAACTTTGATCCGAAAGTCCCTGCCATTGGACTTGTCATTCCTAGCAAGCAGGGTGAGGTGATCTACTACAATCAGTCCCACGTCCCCAGTCCTGGCTCTTTTCTGTCTGATGGTGTTTCTCATTTCCATAGGAGAAATACTGAAATTATCACAAACAAACAGTCTTGAATCAGCAAGTATTTGTGACTGAGTTAGGTTGAAAAACTCATTCCATTCGTTTTGAGTGAGTTGGTTTTTTACGAACTGGTTCAGACAAGTTCGGGTGATCTTAGCGGCTAACCTAACCGCTAAATCTTCCTTAGATGTTTCCAGGGAAAATACAAAAACATTTTCCTTTAAAGAGTTGGCAACGTGCCAGGCGATCGCCATAGCACAAGCAGTTTTACCCATGCTTGGCCTCCCAGCCAAGATGTAAAGTAATTTTTTATGCAACCCTCCTAAACGATTATCTAGGTCATAAAATCCCGTCTTGATAGGGGCGGGTCGTTCCCCTTTTTGGATTTCATACTTCTCTGTGTACAGAGAAGTGACGGCGTTGCTGATATGGACTAATTCTGACTTTGCTTCGGTAGTGCTTATATCCAGAATCTTCCGTTGACACTCTTCAACGGCTTCATGGACAGACAAAGAAGCATCCCATGCTATTCTTAATGACTCGTTAAGAGTCTTGATTAGCTGTCGTCGCTGGTATTTTTCCACAACCAACCCTGCTAAAGCGTCAATGTTGACAGCCGAAACGGTACGGTCTATTAATGTAGCTAATTTATTTCTACCGCCAATTCTTGTTAGTTGATCGTTATCGGCTAAGTAATTGGCCATAGACAATAAATCTGTAGGTTTGTGTTGAGCATGAAGGTGTAAAGCAGCCTTATAAATGACTGCGTGTGCATCAACATAGAACCCTTCAGAAGGTAAGAGATCAGATACTCGCGCGATCGCTTCGGGATCTAGTAAGATTCCGCCTAAAATAGCTTCTTCAGCCTCAATGCTTTGAGGCGGTACTAAAGTTTCTTGAGTAAACATGGTAGTTGACCTGGGTTGTTAGTTGTTATGCGGATACTGATAAATGTTTAGACCAATCAAAGTTGGCTTGATTGATTAATGCGTACTCCAAATACGCTTGATTCCAACTGCGCTTGCTATAAAATTCTTCTAGGCTCTTGCAGTTGATGTACTGTTCCCATACGACCTGATGCTGCATAGGCAGCCACGTTAATACAATTTCAGGAAGGGGTGTTACAGCCACCTCTTTTTTGGTTTTGATGGAATATTCCTTCCATCGGATTTCTAGGTTGTTAGTGTCCTTTTTGAAGTGGCTGTAGACGTTAGCCCTCGCCTGATGGATATCAGTGCCAAACTGTGACATCCACTGCAACGCGAGCCATTGCCAGAACTCATTATCCAGTTGCCCTTCTTTCTTCCACGGTCCATCTGGTAGCCATTCCCAGGCTATTTCTTTAGCGGTCTTGCGCGGCCTTCCAAATGGTTCAGTAATATTCGCTGTGTCAAGACGCGCCGGGGCGGCGGGCGCAAATTGACCCTCTGGAGGGGTTATCGGGTTATGGGAAAGACTCCCTTTTAAATCAGAAGTTCTAGAGTGGTTTGGGGTTAAATCCACAAGTTGATTTTCTACTTCTGGTCTTTTCACCCCTGCTGTTAAATCTGATTGTTTAATTTGAATGTTAGAAGAATATAGATCATCCTCTAAAATCACCGACTCCGACGTTTTTTTCACCGACTCCGACGTTTTTTTCACCGACTCCAACGTTGTTTTTAACGGATCGGATTTATCAATGCTTTCAGCGTTTACATCTTGATTTTGATTGTTCCACTGATCTAGTGCTGATTGAATCACATCAGTGTTAAATCTGTATTCTTTAGTTCGATCAAAATTGTGCTTAGAATTTCTTGAATCAAGAAATCCCCAGTCAAGAAGCTTTTTAACTGACTTCCTTATGGACGAGTCGCCATAGGCATTTAATATGCCTATGCTTATATCTTCAGTGGTTTCGTACAACCACATCGTTGGTACTTGCAAAACAAGAGAAGTATTTTTCTTGTTTTGATCGTTGTAGCTTTGTACACGCCGAATCTCTTCTATTCGGCAACTGGTCCAGAACTCAAATAAACTAAGAACTTGTGCGGCGCAGTCATCCCCTTGACAAATCGCCTGATAATCTTCATGACGATAAATATACCGTCCGTAGTGTCTTATTAAGTGTTTTCCCATTACACACCTCCACGGGCGTGCAACAGTTTATTGACAAAAACCAAAAGATGATTCATGATTAAGATGCTCCTAGTTGTTAATCAGTGAGTAGGGGCTGCCATCGTGCTGCTGACAACAGTGCGGTGGCTTTTTATATATTATACTACTTTGCCAGTGTTTTGGCAAATTCTAGTATTTTTTGGAAGCTTTCCGGGTTTCCGTCCAGTATTAGAGCGATCGCTTTAATTTCCTTCTCCAAAGCTATTGGAACTTTAATAGCTTTGGTTTTACCGGACTTCCATCCGGGTTTAAATTGTGCCGATTTAGGTGGCACAGCATTCTTATTTGCCATAATTTTTTGAGTTTCAACAAAACTATAATAACTTAATCGCTAGTAACTTGGGAATAGTACCATAAAAGATTTTTATATACTAAGTAAAAATGAGCAAACAAAAGCCACCTGCTTAGGTGGCTACTAGCTTTTATTGTTGGGATACAGGATTGTAAAACCTGCACTTGCTTCCGACTTTTGCAAATATTGGTTCTAGCTCATCTTTTAATTCTTGCTTATCATCTTTTTTACACTTTAGGACTTTGATTATTTCCGTGAGAGGGAAATAAGTATCGTTGCAGTCGCCTTCGTAGGTGTAAATTTCGCCATGCTTCTCGATGACAAACCCTGACAGGGTACAATTTAAACAGCTTTTCATTTTCTAATCTGATTTAAAGAATAAGCCTTGTGTATTTTCCCGTTGATACGAATCTCTATAAAACTCCATCTACACCCCGGAGGGGCTAATCCTGGGATATGGAAACCAATAAAAATACCTTTCAGCCACCCATTGCTAGGGTGTTTGTACTCAACTTTATCCCCTACTTTGTAATCACTTTCTTTGATTGTTGTTTGTTCCATTTTTTTTGATAAGATAATAAGTGTAAGCACCTTTTGTTTATCCCGTTAAACTCCGTTAAACAACGGAGTTTTTTTATGCAGAAATTAAAAACCAATAGCTAGTTCCGCCACTTTTTCTTCTTCTGCTTCACCGCCTTCATCTTTGTCTTCATCACTATTGCCTGGGCTTTCCATTGTGAATAAAGAAGGCTGTTTCCAGCCATCGCGTTCACCATCCAAATATTCAGAAGCTTCAACTAGTACCGCACATACAATCTTGTGTTCATAAGCAGATTTCTCAATCAATACATCTTTAGTGGAAACAGTGACAAATCTGCCTTGTATCTCACACTTTCCGCCAATGCCAATTGCTACCAAATCCTCTTTATCTTTGATTGCAAAATCAGTAACTAATCCTTCTTCCCAGATATCAGCATCTAATCCCACTGCATCTATCAAAATGCTTCTTAGGCTGTCTAGTGCCTGATAAAAACTGTCCGACGCTTCTTCTTTGCTGCGTACAGTTACACTTTTCTGCTCCTCACCATCTTCATTAAAAATGGTGTAAGTAATTGCCACCATTTCTGTATCATCGTTTCTTTTTGCTTTGATTTTGGTAATTTGTCTCATTTTAATTTCTCCTTAATTTCTGATTCTGCAAATGGATGTGGACAAAAGGTGTCGTCTAGATCAATGTAGTAAAGCCAATCCCCTGTGCTTATACGCTTGACCCCTGAACATATTCCCCATCCTAGATTTGTTCTTAGCCTGTCTCCAAACCAATAAGCTGGCTTTGATATCCGCTCCCAAGGTTGGGGATTAGTTGGGCGCGGTAGTACAGCAAAATCCTTTGGTGGCAATCTTAATGGTGGTATCATTTAGTTAGATACTGACTTAATGCGACCTGTTTTTCTTAATATGAATTGAGCATCTTTTTTTCCCACTTCACTACTCCAAAAAATTGAATCACTTGGCTTTATAATCCATATATACGGAAATTGAATAATAATGGTTTTTCCGTTGTAGTTATTGCTGGCAACAGACAATGGATATTCTTCCAGTAATTCTTGACAATCAAACTCTATTGTTGGCTCTACTGCTGAATCAAGATACTCAATCTTAGCTATAGTGCGATCGCTTTCAAAGAACTTTAAACCAACCTGAAACCATTGACTAACCTCTTCTGAGAAAGCCATTGCGTAAGCTTCTAAACGACTACTACCACGATGATTTTTGATCATGTCCTGTACTTTCATCTTTCAAACTTTTTATGCCTAAAAGAATTAATTCTTCAGCCAACAAACCTATTTCAGTGTGATGTTCTGCGGCTAAAATCTTAATTCTTTGGTGCAACTTAGGGTCAATCCTAATCTGTCGTTTGTCTCTAGCTTTGATTTTTATTAAATTCATTTCTCCTTATTCGTGTATCACAATATCATAATACCATAATATCTTGTGATACATAAGAGAATTACAAAAATTTATGATATTTTTGTGTGAATATGTGAATATGTGAACGGTAAAAATTATGAACAGAACAGGATACAGAAAAAAATGGACAAAAGAGGGAATGGCCAAACTGGGAGCAATGGTCAAACGTTCTCGCCAGGATGCAAAAATGAGTCTGCGGTACTTCTCGCAGATATGTTCTGACAAGTTTTTTGCGGTTAGTTACACCGCGCTAAAGCAGATGGAACAAGGGAAAACTTCCCCTGCGTATAACCTAATAGAAGCCATAGCAGCATCAGGTTTACTTCGTGATGATTCAGGTAGGCTCTTAGGCATTTATGAGTGCATAGATATTATTAGCCAAACACCTTACGCTGATTTTCCCGTACCCAAGCAAAGAAAAAGATGGGTCAAGGACGGGTTGTACAGACTAGGGGGATTGATTAAATCCACTAGGGAAAAGAGGGGAATCACTAAGCAAATATTAGCAGATATGTGTTCTTCTCAAGATTTTTCCTTAATTTCCAGAACCATTTGGACTATTGAAAGTGGTCGGGTTATTCCTAGTTTCAATACCTTAGAAGCGATCGCTGATACTGAACTCTTTGAGGACAATACTGGTAGCGTACTGGATATCTACAACTTTATAGATATTGCCAGTGGAGATGATTTCTACATCAGGTTGTTATGAACTTGGGCGCATTGATTACTAGTATATGCAAACGCGCTCAAAGCACAAATAAAGCCGCAAAGTTATCCGGCGTGTCTCAAGGCACGCTTAGTGAATGGCAGTCAGGTAAGGTATCTCCAGGATCAGAGAAATACATAGAGTTATGCTTGACTTTGGGCTGCCGTCCTGGTCTCGATCTAGATCAATATTTGGGGTTGGGCAAGGCAAAACCCAAAACATCTTCTGCTGTTTTGGGCGTAGCGTTGGGACTACCACCCATAGAGCAGCAACGCTTAATCTCTTTAATAACTGCCAAGTATGCTGAATATTTGAGCAGTAAGCAAGATAATGTAATGATAGAATTGATGGACACCAACAATTAAGGAAGACTATGGCACGACAATCAGACTACGCTAAAAACAAGGCAAAACTTACGCTTAGGCTTACCCCGACAGCTAAATGTGTATATCAATGCTATGCTGACCATTTATGTATAGCCTTTGGTGAGCTAATTGAGAGGCTCGCCCGAAACCCAGACGTAGCAAGGGGTATGGCTGCTTTTCTGGAAAGCGAAAAAAAACTTTCAGAAAAGACTTGACAAAATAATTCTATCCATACATAATGGAAATATAGAAACAGACGACGCGGGAGGGTTATGGACATGGACTTGCTAAAAAGAAGAGAAGTGCTAGTAAATTTGATCTCCCGCGTCGGGAGAGGTCAGCAAAACATCTACCGCTGGGTAGATGAGTTAATCAGTATTGATGCTCAATTGGAGCATCAGGAACAGACAAAACAGGTACAGCAAAAACAGGAGACAAAAATAATGTTTAAAATTAACGTTACAGAACTTCACCCTGAAATTCAAAAAAAATTAGCAGATGAATTAAATGGAGTGCTAAACACCTCTGGACTAAAGGCTGTTATTACCACCAGCCTAAATCCAGAAGATTTGGATTGGTACGACTTAGAAGTCGCTATCTATGGCGATATTGATAGCGATTCTGATAGGTTACACGAATGTGTTTCCTGGGATAAAGTCCAGGAAAAGCAGAAAATTGATCCTCTGCTAAAAGAAATCCAAGCAGGTTTGACCTGTTTAGACGACTGGCATAAGTATCATCATAGCGCTGCACCGTGCGCTATGTTTAATCAAAAGTCACTTGAAGCGGCAGTAGACATCTACTGCCATAACCTCCCCAGAAAATACTGGGGGGAAACCTTTGTTCCCACAGGAAAGGAAAAAACTAAATCAACTTACAATCAGTCCCTAAGTTTTTCAGGGGACATCTATTCAGATAAAACCTACTATACTGTGTGGGAGTACGCCCATGCAGATGGGCGTACTCTGTGGCACGAAGAAAAGGTTAATCTTCTTCGGATTAACACTGAAAAACAAATCCTTGCATTGATGCAAGGGTATGTGCGCGACTATTGTAAGCGCGAAAAAATTGCGTTTGCAGACTTAGTGTTCAAGATAGAGTCTATCCGCGCTCGTTGGGAGCAGGATAGACTGGCAAAAATAGCAGCTGAAGAAGCTGCTAAACTGGCTACACCCATGCCTGATTGGTTTCAAAAAGAAGTTGATTCCAAGGGTGGTGTTAATCGTTTCTGGGTTGGCGATGATTACATCTACTCTTTCTGGTGGGATAGCCAAGACGGAACAGCGTGGCAGCAATGCGAAGACCGTACTCGTGGGTTGGCTGAACGTACCCGCGAATCTAAATCTTTGGGTTCAAACCGGGATGTAGTCATGAACCACATAAACAGCCTGTTAGCTGAACGCAAGCGAGTAGGTGAACTGCTTGCTGCTCAAAAAGAGCAATATCAAGAGTACAAAATTCTTCAACAGAAGAAAGGCTTCCCAATCAAATCTTTTGAGAAGTGGTTGCAAACAGCCTAACCCCGCCTGACGAGGACGGCTGGCTACCGTCCGAAACTACCCCTTGGTAGTAGTGGGAAGCCAAATTTACACCCACTATAATAAAAACACTTGTCAAATAAAATAACTCTAATTTCAGTATTGACAATTGTTCCTTTATAGAATAAGATAGAAATATCAAAGAACAACTACCCCGCAGGAGACGTTATGCCCAAAACTGCTATGCACAAATTCAGAGAAAAAAAAGGTAAACAACTGTTTGCTTATTGCATCGCTGATGAAAATGGACGCACAATGAACGCCGGAACAAGCCGACGGTTCGACTGCAAAACCATGGGCGATATCCATGGGGACAAAGATAAAACTCCCGTGAATAGATATCCATTATTGGATGAAATCCTGACTGAACTAGGGTACATGACTCGTCAATCCTATTTAGAAATCAAAGGAAGAATCTAACCCCGCCTGACGAGGACGGCTGGCTACCGTCCGAAACTACCCTTTGGTAGTAGTGGGAAGCCTACTTACACCCCACAGGAGATATGTATGATGACTGCTAACGACATGATTCAAGTAAAACAATTTATTATTAAAAACTGGAGAAGTGCTGAAGCACTTCGTACCTTGATAGGGACTGAGTTTCCTGATAGTGATATCTTTCACTTTGGTGAAGTTCCCACAGAGCAAGCAAGTATTAAAGTAGAGAACGGGAAAATTACCCGTGTCACTACTTGGTCGGGGCTTTCCTGGTCAGCCCGCTGGGGCAGGGGTAATCCTGTAGTTGATGTTTTTTAGTTGAAAACGCGGATCACAAAAGATCCGCCTTTGAATACAAGCTGCTTAGGCAGCCTGTAACACTCAAGATTGAGTTTTTTGAGTGGACTTTAATAAATAACTTTTGACCTAAGCACGTCATTAAACTGCTTTTTTTATTATGAACCAATTAGCACTTTTTGAAGAACAAGTTACTGTCAGTGATGACTTCACAAACGACGACTATGAGACACCTGACTGGCTTGCTGTCGCCATGTCTAGGCTGGTCTTACCCACGGACAAACAAATACTAGAACCCTTTGCTGGTTCTGGGCAAATAGCTAAATACCTACCAGGCGATCGCTCAATAGAATGTGCAGAAATCAAGTATTCCCGATTCTTGCAAGGGAAAGAAAAAGCCAAGTCAGCTACATGGGTAAATGGTGATTTTTTTAAGGATGTCTCTATATGGGGATGCGACCTTATCATCACCAATCCGCCCTTTTCTTTGTGTATTGAAGCAGTTGCAAAATCATTAAGACTACTTAATAATAGCCCCAATTCCCGGCTACTATTTCTAATGCCTTTAGATTGGAATTGCTCTCAAGGAAGAGCTAAAGCTTGGGAATTTTTGGACGCACATATTCGTCACATCTACCCGATCGCGGATAGAGTGGATTACCTCAAGGAAGGTATTCCCATGAGTAAGTGCCAAAAAATAATCCAAGGTGTTCCGCAGTTTAAGAACAGAAAACCAGTCATGAACAGCGGTCGGCAGTGCTACGACGCTGTTTTTGATATTAGATTGGGCAAGCAGAACTCAGCATCAACATTAATTCATAAGCCATGAGGCTAGGCTTAAACAAACAAAAGTTGTTTAAGCACATGACATGAAGTCAGCGTTCACCTCATATATAGCATACCACAAAGAACTGACTGGGCAACCACTGAACTAATTTGCTATACTAGTAGTACCTTCTGAAAACACCTTTAACGCGATCGCTTTTCTGTTGAGCGATCGCGTTTTTTATGGGAATAAGAACCCGAAAACCCTAAAAACAGGCACTTTTGATTTCACAATTCAATCGTGCCGTTCACTTGTCACTGGCTAAAACCCTTGTATAGCAATAGGTTCACGCTACCCTTCTTAAAATCCCCAGGAACAAACGGCACGATTGATAACGGTAGAATCATTATTCGGCACGATTGACACTGCTAGAAACGCGGCTGAAACAACGCATTTGCGTCAAATAGTTGTCAATGGCACGATTGATTAAGGACAAAATAAAACCCTGTAATTGACTTACAGGGTTTTTGAGTTAGTTACGGGAATTTAAGATGTTTTTGACTCCTTGGGAGTAGCTACCATTTCCTAGTAGTCCCAGGAGTTCCCATTCCTCTGCGGACAATCTGATGCTACGGGAAATGTTTCCCGTCTTAGTCCGATTATGATGAGAGTTGGGGTTTTGACCCCTTCTGGAAGGCAACGGAATTTTAACCGTTAGGGTCGTTTCACAGACCCCATCCCCGTTCGGTTTGTCGTAGTTATTAGACTTTTTAACTACTTTTTTCACCCGCAATCCAGTTGGTACATGAGTGTACCAGTCAGACTTTTTGTTGTGAATCCAAATCTTCCCTGGGTTTTCGTAAGCTTCATTTTCAGGTATAAAATACCCAAAAATAGGGTCAAACAACTGAACAGGAAGAGAGTCAATGCCAATAGGGATGACATTTGGGATATTATCAAAACAGCTATCTTCAATAGCTTTAGCTGTTTCTAGCGACAGCCTGGAATAGCTTGTGTAAGCAGAACGCTTTTCATATACGTGAGTTTTGTATTTCATAATTAGTTATCAATGCTCACAATCCATCCACAGATATCATTATTGTACTTATATCCTTCAATATCAATTGAAGAAACTTGTCCAACTTTGAATTTAAATTCAATCGGTTCTTGAGAGTTTGCCTTTGCAACAAACTCTACAATTGCTCCTACAGGCAATTCATATTCAGTTATGCACCACTTCCCGTGGTTGCCTCTGTTGCCAACCATCTCCCAAGATGGTTTGTAAAGTGGCTTCAAAACTTCATAAATGGGCTTTCCATTTACCCGAACCATGGCAGAACGCCAGTTGGTTGTGTGATGCTCAGATCCGGTTTTGATCTGAACTTTCATTGGTTGTTGTGTTTTTTGTGACTTAGCAAAGCCTCCACTTCCGAGATGAGTGGACTGTGGCTGCTGTGTTGTTTCTTGGGACTTCATCATTGCCTCCAGGCGTGTTTCTAGTACACATAATCGGTCAACAAATGACCGCAAGCCATTTCTAATAGCCCGCAGGCAGGCTTGAATTTGATGCTTGACAATACGGATCTTAAAAGAATTGGTAGCGGTCATTGTTCTTGTCTCCCTGTTGTTCTATATTTCTATATTATCCCATAAAGAAACAACCGTCAATACTGAAATTAAAATAATTTTATATATACAAAAAAACGAGTAAACCTTTAAGTGATTTACTCGTTTAATTAAACTATGTGGAACTTTTTACAAATTCCACATAATTCCTAGCAGGTCTTCCCGTGCCTGTAGATACTCACAGGCGGACTCATATTTTTCAGTGGTAGAAAATCTGTTGGGGGTCAACTCATCATGAAAGGATAAGTCATGTATTAACCCTAACTGCTTTTCTGTAATGCCCCATTTGGAGCAAAACTCAGCATTTAATTTTTCCAGTTCTATTTCCGCCTTTACGCGGGCAAGTTTCTCCTCAAACCGCTGTTGTACATCCTTGGATGTTATTCTCATAACTTCATCTTCATCGCCAAGAAAAAGTTCTTTTTCCGCCTCTTCGTACAAGAGGCTTAAAACCTCTTGCGTGTCAATATTAGCTTTAATGTATGCTTTTTTCTCTTTTTCTTCATCCCGCCTTCTTTTGATCTCTGAAGCAAAAGCTTCTCTCCACTTAGGAGAGTCTAGCTTCAATGCTCCCCACTCTAGATACTCTGTGGGGACAGAGTGGATATCAGTGCCTTTGTGTTTTCCAAATGTTAGCTTAGTCATTTTGTGTTTACCCGTTGCGTTGTATTTCTATATTAGTTGATAAAGAAACAACCGTCAATACTGAAAATAAATAATTTTATATATACACTAAACTTACTTAAAAATATTTTTGAGTCATTCTTCACTCAACTGTGGCAAGTCAAATGTTAGAAGCAGTGACGGGTCAAAAGTCTTTCTCTGTAAGGGTTTTAAGGATAGTGACGGGAGAACTAAGGTCTTATTGCGTAAAAGAAAGGATTTTTGGAGTCACATCCCCTCCCATTCCCCTCTACCCCACTAACACCCCAAGGAAGGAAAATGATCCTATATATAGGGATGTAGGTTAGCATTTCCCGTCACCATCCTTAAAGCCTAGTCAGGATAAGGCTTTTGACTCGTCACTACCTTTGTAATTTCTTTCGTAATTGTTCCCAACTTTCCTTGGAAAAAGTTTTATTTAGTTCAGCCCGGCGACTTTTATAAGCACTCACTACCTTGCAATATTCCGCCACACCCGCTGGACTGTACTTGTATATGCTTCGAGCCTGTTCAATCTGCCCTGGCAATAGGTTGGGGTGATTAGCAAGTATTTGTTCAATTGGATGCTTTTGCTGTTCTATTTTTATTAAGTATTGCATCCGCGCCTCTACGTCTTCCAGGCTTCTTCTCAGAAAATGAGCTATGTGTTTTAAGTCTTTTAAGCCTGATTTTTCTAACAGAAAATTATCTGATTCTCTGCTCCAAGGTCGAGCCTCAATGACCTTGTTTGTTATTTTTTGAGGGGTAGCATTTATGTCTAGCTTTGAATAATCTACCCTTGCTATCCCCTTCTTAATTGTTCTTCTGATGTAATCAATTGTGTGTCTTGGGAGATTCAGTCTATCAACCAAATCGCAGGTTCTCCCTTTCAAAATAATCTGTAATGTCTCTATTGGAAGCTCACTTATCCTCATAGTAAATGCCGTGATGTAGGTTTTTTAAAACATTATCATTTTATCAATAAATAGGTTATTTATCGAAATAATTATCCAAGATTTTAAACAATTCTAGTAGCGCATCTCCTGACATTTGCTCTTGTCTAGTTGCATTTAAAATCGTGTTAAATGGGTTGGTTTTTAAGTCACTTAACTTTAAGACTATTGGGTGTTTAGTCTTTAAAACTAAGCATTCATTTTTAGCATCAAATTTCCAAAAAGTAGTCACGTTAATTAATATCTCACTTTGCTTAAATTCAAGAACATTGGCATTAAAAATACTTTTAGGATGAATCCCATGGCAGCCATAGAAATCATCCTCTAATTCCCCTCCCATGACTGAATCTAATACAGCTACAAAGTTATCTCTTTTGATTTTTACCTTGTGTTTTTGTCCAATCAATCCGTAAATCTGACGGGCTAATTGTCCAATGTACCCGTGGTCGTAGTTTATTTCCGTAGCTATCTCCAGGTACGTTCCGCCTAAACACAATGATTCAATTATCTTTATTTCAATCGTATTTAACGGCTTAAACCTTATTTCTTTAGAGATTGCATTAATGTGATTAACGTATTTCATGATGACACCTGCGTAAAATTCACTTGCTATTTTATCAGAAATTTGTAATAATATGTTTAATAGTTTGGGAATTAAATATGATTGATAATTTTTGGTTTAATTGGCAAAAGGATCTGTTAAGAAAAAAGCTCGCGTCCCTTGATCTTTGGTCGCCACAGGACTTAGATTCTGTCGTTGATTATTGGGGTTGTAAACTTCAACAGGGTGCAACTGTAGAGGAAATTTTTGATGAAGTTTTGGATGAAGCTTTAGATGTATGTCTGGGATCTTATTATGAGCCAATTTGAAGAATTACCACTTGCTTCACAGTTTAAGATAGTTGCATTTGAGCAACAGGTTAAGCAGATGTCCCATGAACAAACTCAACAGGTTTTGATTAATCTGTTTAGGCATTACGAAATCCAAAGATTAAGCTACGAAAAACTTTTAGCTCATCAGTGGGGGTTTGATGAGCCATTTAAGCAAGAGGAATAAGCATGGACTTGTTAGAAACAGCGTCTAGGTACTTTGTCTGCACCCAGGACAATTTTAAGGTTGATGGCAATCAAGTTAATTTTGCGTTGCAAACAGCACGCCATTGTGTTCTGATTTGCGGCTCAAACGACGTTTACCGTGGCTTGGTGACAATTAATAAACAAATTGTTTATTCAGTCTCCATTGAGTCAAGAGCAAGCTTTAACGCTGCTTGTTTCTTGATGTATGCTTATCTCAAATCTTTGGATAGATCCATTAAAGCAACATTGACTACTAGCTTTAATTGTGTAATGTCATTGGATCGCAACGTGTAATGAAAACAAAAAGACAAGCCCGCAGACATCGCCATTTACTTAAAAAGCAGCTTAGGGAATTGGACGCGATCGCTAAAAAACAAATTAATAATAACTACAATCTTGCTGCTAGTTCTTGGGGCGGAAATCGTTGCCCAGGGTGTGGTATAACTATCAGACCACACTACCTGCTGAATGCTGATATTAGTTGCACTTGGGCAGATGAAAATGGTAGATGGGCTGGGCATATATCAGGCTACAAATTACCTTGTAAAAACGTCAAGAAATGCCCAGGAGAAAGAAATTGGTGTTGATTATCAGATAACTACAGCCTACCAATAGGACTAAGTTTGGGGACAATAATAGACTCAATAGATTCACAAAGATTAAGATAATCATCTTTTTCTTTGTGTCTTAAAAGATTAGTTAAAATGTTGCTTACAGAGGTTCTTTCTAATAGTAAAAACGAGAATTTGTGAATTATATAGAATGTATAACTTGCTGTCTTGCGATCGCGCAACCATACCTGGCATACCAATCCGTCCTTGGCGTATTGGTAGTATTTGTACTTGGTTCTTGCTTCTATTGCACGGTTAAGCTCTTCACTGATATAAGCAAAAGATAATTTAGTATCTTTTCGCATGGGAATAGTTTTAGATGCTTCTATCCACAAAGTGTAAGATTCCGCTTGTACAGAACCATTACACAAATAGGGTGAATCTAAAAAATAAAGTGACACACGATTGAAGCTTGTGAC
>Ga0315906_10003665_pt1 | contig 20313 bp, 10 predicted proteins | sample LakEriMetagenome_4_FD_203526 | JGI IMG/M metagenome (GOLD analysis project Ga0315906, IMG submission 203526) | Freshwater fungal communities from buoy surface, Lake Erie, Ohio, United States - Buoy 2 MA122 | ecosystem: Environmental > Aquatic > Freshwater > Lake > Lake biofilm | place: USA... | reverse complement strand
ATCGCGGCCTTGGCGAAGAAGACGATCCCGGCCAGCAGGGCGAGCACCGGCGACAGCGTGAGCACCCGCAAATCGAGCAGGGCCTCGACCCAGAAGAGCATCACGCTGCCGATCACGCTGCCGCCCCAGATGTGGGCGATCTGCCGCTCGACCGCGGTCACCGGGCCGGTGCGATGCCGCAGGGCCCAGAAGATCGGCGCCCACAGCGCGAGCCCGCCGCCCCAGAGCACGAGGTACGGCCAGCGGGAGGCCACCCCCTGCCAGGCGAGCAGGTCCGTGGTCACCGACAGGGCGAGCACCACGACCGAGTGCCACATCCACAGCAGCCCCCAGTTCTCCAGCACGACGGCATGGTGCGTCTCGCGGAACAGGCGGGCGACCACGTCCGAGAGCCCGCCGCGGCGGGCGGCGACGGGCTCACCGGCGAGATACGACCGCAGGTCGGCGGCGAGGTCGGCGGCCGTCGCGTACCGCAGATCCTGCGGCTTCTGCAGCGACTTCAGCGCGATCATCTCCAGGTCGCGATCGACCCCGGGCTCCAGCGACCGCGGCACCGGCGGGTCGGCCTCGAGCACGGCCAGGAGCGTGTCCATGGGGGTGGCGGCCTGGAACGGCGGCCGGCCGGTGAGCATCTGGTAGAGGATCGCGCCCAGGCTCCACACGTCGCTCGTCGGGCCGACGTCCCCGCGGCTGCCCGCCGCCTGCTCCGGCGACATGTAGCACGGCGTGCCGAGGATCGCCCCGGTGTGGGTCACCGAGCCGTCGTCCTCGAGCCGTTTCGCCAGCCCGAAGTCGGAGACGTGCGGCGCGCCGACGTCGTCGATGAGGATGTTGGAAGGCTTGAGGTCGCGATGCAGGACGCCGCGGCCGTGGGCCGCGTGCACCGCGTCGGCCACCTTGGCCAGGAGCGCCGCGGCCTCTCGCGGTGGGAGCGGGCCCGCCGCCAGACGCCGGGCGAGCGTCGTGCCCTCGACGAACCGCATGCTGTAGAAGGGATGGCCGTCGCATTCGCCCACCTCGAAGATCGACACGATCCCCGGATGGTCGAGACGCGCGGCAGCCTCGGCCTCGCTGCGAAACCGGGCCAGGTCGGCGGCGGACGCCAGATCCCTCCGCAGGAGCATCTTCAGGGCTACCGTGCGGCCCAGGCTCCGCTGCGTGGCGCGGTAGACCACGCCCATGCCCCCGCGGCCGATCTCCTCGTGGAGTTCGTAGTCGCCGAACGAGGCCGGCAGGGGTGTGCTGCCCGGCAGGAAATCGCCTCCGGCCGGGCGGCCTGGGGACGCCGGCCGCCCGCCGCGGCCGGCGTCGGGGAGGCTGAAGATCGTCGACTCGTCGGCCACGGCCTCGGCGACCGACATGGCGGCGAACAGCTCCCGCAGCTGGCCGGCGAGATCCGGGTGGGCCGCGGCGAGCGCCTCCAGGCGGGCCTGGGCGGCGGCGCCCCGGACCCCGGAGAGCTCGTCGAGCAGCTCGGCCAGGCGATCCTCCTGCTCCGCCGACAGCGGGGCGTCGATCGCGCGTGGTCGGCCGGCCGTCGTCGGCGTCATGGATGGAAGTCCCCGGAAGCGTCTGTTCGATGATAGGCCCGCGGGCCTGGCCGGCGACCCGTGCCGATCACCCGAGCAACGCCCGGAGGCGGCGCATCGCTCGCAGGTAGCGCATGCCGGCGGCGGGCTTCGAGAGCCCGAGCACCTCGGCTGCCTCGGCCGTGGTGAGGTGCTCGAAATGCCGGAGGAGCACGATCTGGCGGTCGGCCTCGTCCAGCGCCTCGACGGCGGTGGCGAACCGCCGTTCCAGCTCGTGCCAGGTCGCGGCGGCGGCCGGCGTCAGCTCCCGGTCGGCGACGAGGCCGGCCAGGTCGGCGGTGGACTTCCCGTCGTCGGGGGCCAGCGGCACCTCCCGATCGACGCTCCGACTGGCGGCCACGCGGTGCCGACGGTGGGCGTCGATCAGCCGGTCGCGGGCCATGTGCCGCAGCCAGAGCTGGAAGGGCATGGTGGGGTTGGAGAGGTATTCGCCCAGCCGGCGATTGGCCTCCAGCAGCACGTCCTGCACGATGTCGCTGGCATCGACCCGCCGCTGCACGCCGCGATCCATGCGGCGGTCGATCATGCGTTTGATCGCCTCGCGGTGCCGCTCGAGCAGCCCGTTCACGGCACCGTCCTCGCCACGCCGGACGCGATCCAGGAGGACCATCGTCGCCGGTGGCTCGTCCCCGGCGGTCGATGCCGCCGGCGCGCCGTCCCGGGAGCGAGGCATGCCGGCCGGAGAGGTCATGAGGTTCCCGCGGGCTGTACGGGTCGAGACGGGAGCGGATCCACGACCCCCATCGTACCAACGTGTCGCCTGCAGCGGTGCTGTCGCCTGCAGCGATCGTCGGGGCCGGCGTCCCCGCTGGGGCGAGGTTTTTCGTCGCCACTGCCCGGCCGCTTTTTGCCCGGCCCGCAAACGTGTTCCATAATCGCGAGCGGCCGAAGGACGGGCCGCTGGCCGCCGCGACACCATGCGGTTTCCCGAAATGGATTGCCCCGTGACTGGCGTTCGTGCCCCGACGTCGCCCGGCAGCCGCTCCCGGACATGGGGCGTGGTCGCGGCCGTGGTGGCGGCCTGGGCCGCAGCGGCAGCAGCGGAGCCCGCGCTCAAGTGGGGGCCCGTGGCGCCCGAGCCGCCGGCCGCCGTCCATGCCCCCGCCGAAGATCTCGTCGCCCGCACGACGCCGCTCGCGGATCAGGGCCGCTGGGCGGACATCGTCAGCGTCTGCGAGACGGCCGCCCGCAAGGGCACGCTGCCGCCGGCGCTCGTGCAGCGGTACGACCTGGCCAAGCTGCACTGCGACATCGCCCGGCGGCACGCGGAGCCGGCGTTTCGTCGGCAGCTCGCCACGCTCACGGAGTCCGACGCCCGCCGCGTGTATGCGGAGGTCCTGGCCAGGATCGCGTCGCATCACGTGGACACGCCCGACTTCGCGCGGCTGGCGGATCGCGGCCGCGTCGCCGTGGAGGTGGCGCTCGAGGATGCGACCTTCGCCTCGCTGCACGCCTCGCAGGCCACGCCCGAGCGTGGGGCCCTGTATCGCGAGCAGGTGGCGCGGCTCGCGGCCGCGCGGCCCGTCGCCACCCAGGGGGATGCCGAGGCGCGGGCCGCGGCGATCGCCCGCACCGCCCACTCGCTTCTCGGGGTTCCGCCGGCGGTCACCCTGATGGAGATGGCCGCCGCCGCAGTGGGCGGCCTCGACGAGTATTCCGCCTTCCTCACCACGGGCCAGCTCGACGACCTCTACGCGCAGATCGAAGGCCGGTTCGTCGGCCTGGGGGTGGAGCTGAAGGCGGCGGCCGACGGTCTGCTCGTCGTCCACGTGATCCCCGGCAGCCCGGCGGAGCGGTCCGGGATCCGCGCCGGCGACCATCTCGTGGGCGTCGCCGGCCGGTCGCTCGGCGGCATGGGCGTGGACGAGGCGGCCCAATTGCTGCAGGGGCCGGAGGGTTCGCTCGTCACGCTGGCGATCCTGCGGGCGCCGTCGCCGGCGCGGGCGGTGACGGTCCGGCGCGAGCACGTCGACGTGCCGAGCGTCGAGAACGCGCGGCTCCTCGACCCTGCCGCGGGCGTGGCCTATCTGAAGCTCTCCTCCTTCCAGAAGACGACCGCGGCGGACCTGGAAGCGGCGCTCCGCCGCCTCGATGCCGCGGGCATGCGGACGCTGGTCATCGACCTGCGGGGCAATCCCGGCGGGCTGCTCTCGGCCGCCGTGGACGTCGCCGACCTGTTCCTCGAACGCGGCTTGGTGGTGGCCACGCGGGGTCGCAGCCCGGAGGAGGACTTCAACTACACGGCCGGCCGGCCCGGCACGTGGCGGATGCCGCTGGTGGTCCTCATCGACGGCGACTCGGCCAGTTCCAGCGAGATCTTCGCCGGTGCCATCCGCGACCACGGCCGGGGCACCATCGTCGGCACGCGGAGCTACGGCAAGGGCTCGATCCAGGGGATCTTCCCGCTGGAGTCGGCGGGCGTGGGCATGCGGCTGACGACGGCGAAGTTCTTCTCGCCCCGGGGGCTGCCCTTCAGCCGCGTGGGGGTCGAGCCCGACGTCACCGTGCACGCGACGGCCCGGCCGATCGACGGCGCGATCGTCCAGCAGGCCGGCGACCAGGCGCTCGACGCCGCCATCGAGGTGGCTCGGCGGGCCTCCCCGCGGGCCCCCGTTCGGCCGGCGGCGCGGGCCACGGCGGCGCGATGACGGCCGGCCGGCGGGGGTTCTTGAACCCGCTTTCTCACGCCGCTAGGATCGAGAGACGGTCGAACGACCCGTCGCTGAACTCTTCTTCTGGCTGCGACGGGTTCGATCACCGGGAATGTCGAGCCCGTTCGACGAGCGGGCCGCCGCCCGGCGTCTGTACTCTTTGCCCCCCGTGAAGCCCGGAAGGAAGGACTCTGCCATGACCGTTGCCCGCGCCAGCGCGATCGCCGCCATCAACAGCTACAAGTCCAACGGCCAGGCTTGGAACTTCCGCGAGACGCCGACGAGCGAGATCTTCGGCTCCAACGTCTTCAGCGAGGCGGTGATGAAGGATCGGCTGCCCAAGAGCGTCTACAAGGCGCTGCAGGCCACGATCAAGCAGGGCAAGCCGATCGATCCGGGCATCGCCGACGCCGTCGCCCTGGCCATGAAGGACTGGGCGATCGAGAAGGGCGCCACGCACTACGCCCACGTCTTCTACCCGCTCACCGGGCTGACCGCGGAGAAGCACGACAGTTTCCTGACGCCGACGGGCGACGGAGACGCGATCGCCGAGTTCTCCGGCAAGGAGCTGATCCAGGGAGAGCCCGACGCCTCCAGCTTCCCCTCGGGCGGGCTGCGGGCCACCTTCGAGGCCCGCGGCTACACCGCCTGGGATCCGACCAGCCCGGCCTACATTCTCGACAATCCCAACGGCACGACGCTGTGCATCCCCACCGCCTTCTGCGCCTGGACGGGCGAGGCGCTCGACAAGAAGACGCCGTTGCTCCGCTCCATGCAGGCCGTGGACAAGCAGGCCCGCCGCGTGCTGGCGCTCTTCGGGCACAAGGACGTGGGCCAGGTCACCGCCTCGGCCGGGCCGGAGCAGGAATATTTCCTCATCGACCGCAACTTCTTCTTCGCCCGGCCCGACCTGACGATGAGCGGCCGGACGCTGTTCGGCGCCAAGTCGCCCAAGGGGCAGGAGTTCGAGGACCAGTACTTCGGCGCGATCCCGGAGCGGGTCCTGGCCTTCATGATGGACACGGAGCGGGAGCTCTACAAGCTCGGCGTGCCGGTGAAGACGCGGCACAACGAGGTGGCGCCGAGCCAGTATGAGATCGCGCCGATCTACGAGAACGCCAACATCGCCACCGACCATCAGCAGACGATCATGCAGACGCTGACGCGGGTGGCCCAGAAGTACGGCATGGCCTGCCTGCTTCACGAGAAGCCCTTCGCCGGGATCAACGGCTCCGGCAAGCACGTCAATTGGTCGCTGGGCTGCCGGCTCGGCAACCTGCTCGAGCCGGGCGAGACGCCGCACGCCAACATGCAGTTCCTGGTGTTCTGCGCCGCCGTCATCCGGGCGGTCCACCGGCACGGCGACCTGCTCCGGGCCGTCGTCGCCTCCAGCGGCAACGATCATCGCCTCGGCGCCAACGAGGCGCCTCCCGCGATCATCTCCATCTTCCTCGGCGAGCAGCTCTCCGACGTCTTCGAGCAGATCGAGAAGGGCAAGGCGACGAGCTCCAAGAGCACCGGCACGCTGACGGTGGGCGTGGACACGCTGCCGCCGCTGCCCAAGCATGCCGGCGACCGCAACCGCACCAGCCCCTTCGCCTTCACGGGCAACAAGTTCGAGTTCCGGGCGGTGGGCTCGAGCCAGTCGATCGCCGGGCCGCTGGTGGCCCTGAACACGATCATGGCCGAGAGCCTCGACCACATCGCCACCGAGCTCGAGAAGGCGACCGGCGGGGACCTGGCCAAGCTGCCGGCGGCCGTGGAGAAGCTGCTGCAGAAGATCGTCGCCGAGCACAAGGCCGTGATCTTCAACGGCAACGGTTATGCGCAGGAGTGGCACGAGGAGGCGGCCAGGCGGGGCCTGCCCAACAACCGGTCCACTCCCGAGGCCCTCGACCAGCTCGTGGCGCCGAAGAATCTGGAGATGTTCGAGAAGTACGGCGTCCTCTCGCGCCGGGAGATGCAGAGCCGCTACGAGATCTACATGGAGCGGTATTGCAAGGACATCAACACCGAGGCCCAGGCGGCCCTGCAGATCGCCAAGACGATGATCCTGCCCGCCGGCTACCGCTACCAGGGCGAGCTGGTGGACATCGCCGCCAAGCTCAAGAGCCTCGGCCAGGCGCCCCACATTGGCACCCTCGAGAAGCTGACGCGGCTCGTGGGCGAGTTCGAGTCGCGGATCGACGCCCTGGAAGCCGCCCTCGCGCATCACGGCGGCGGCGACGTGCGGGCCGAGGTCAGGCACTTCCACGCCGACGTGATCCCGGCGATGGCCGCCCTGCGGGAGACGGCCGACCAGATCGAGGTCATCCTGCCCGACGACCTCTGGCCGCTGCCGACCTACCGCGAGATGCTGTTCATCAAGTGAGTGACGCGGACCTGGCGGCGGCGATCGTCGCGGCCGCGGCCCGGCACGGGCTCGCCGGTGCGGACGAGCACGCCGACCGGCTCGCCGCCTACGCGTCGAGCCTGTGGCGCTGGAACGAGCGGCTCAACCTCACCCGCCACACCGACGTGGAGCGGTTCGTGGCGCGGGATCTCGGCGACGCCGTGGCGATCGCCGCCCACCTCGCCCGGGGCGAGCGGGTGCTCGACGTGGGCACGGGCGGCGGGGTGCCTGGCGTGCTGCTGGCCATTCTCCGTCCCGACCTGCGGGTCGAGCTCGCCGAGAGCGTGGCCAAGAAGGCCCGGGCGGTGACCGCGATCCTCGAGGAGATCGGCCTCGAAACTCCGGTGCATGCGGCGGCGGGGCAGGCCGTCGTGGCCGCCCGGGCCGCCGGTCCCGATCGCTTCGACAGTCTCGTCGTCCGGGCGGTGGCGCCTCTGGAGAAGCTCCTCCGCTGGTTCGAGCCGCTGTGCGGCGGCTATGGGCGGATGCTCGTGGTGAAGGGGCCGCGCTGGGAGGCGGAGAAGGCGGAGGCGCGGCTCGGTGGGCTATCCAGGCGGGTGCTCGTCCGCCGCATCGCCGGCTGGCCGATCCACGGCAGCGACAACGAGAGCGTGCTCCTGGAGATTCGCCGCCGCCCGACCACTTGAGCGGTCCATTCGGCCGGACCTCACCCGTGTCGCACACAGGGTCCGCCGGCCGCGCCGCGTGCTGGCGGCATGTAATGCGCATCCCACTCGTACCTCGCGCGTGACGCTGGTCGGGGCTGCCCATGCCCCGTCGCCGGACGTTCGCTGCGGGCATCCTGCCCTCCGCTCACTCCGTGCCGGCTGCGCTTTCGCCGGGCACCGATCCGCCGCAGGCGGATTGGTCGTTGGCTTCGCTTGCCGCCAAGGCCGGCTCCCGGGGCACGGGCAGCCCCTCCTGACCCTCGTTGCTCAGAGCGGCTCCGGGCGCGAGGCTCATGTGTGAGCCGTATGAGCCGTATCAGGCCGCCGGCGTCAGGCGCCGTGCGGGGCCGCGAGGCCCGCCCAGGTCGCCAGCCCGCCGCGGAACGCCGGGAAGCCGCAGCCGAGCACCGTCGCCAGATCGATCGCGTCGGCTGATGCCACGATCCCCTCGGCCAGCACGCGGCGGGCCTCCTCGGCCATCGGCGCGACGAGCCGCGGCTCGAAGTCGGCCGCCGTGAACGGCGGGCCGGGCGGCGCGGCCGCCCCGAGCCACGCGGCCGCGGCCGGATGCGGCGCCGGGCGGCCGCCGGCCGGATCGTGAAGATAAAAACCGCGGCCCGTCTTGCGGCCGAGACAGCCGGCGGCGATCGCGGCGGCAAGCGCCGCCGGCGGCGCGAGACGGGGGCCGAGCGGCTCGGACAGCGACGCGAAGATCGCCGCCGCCACGTCGAGGCCGATCTCGTCGAGCAGCGCGAACGGCCCCGTGGGCATGCCCCAGGCCCGGGCCGCCGCGTCGATGGCCGCGACGTCGTCCGCCGTGGTGGCGGCCGTGAGGGTGGCATGCAGATACGGAAACAGGACGCGGTTGACGACGAACCCCGGCGCGTCGCGGCACACGACGGGCGTCTTGCCGACCGTGGTGGCGACGGCCACGCCGGTGGCCACGGCGTCGGCGGCGGCTGCCGGCGGCTGCACGACCTCGACGAGCGGCATCTTGGCGACGGGGTTGAAGAAGTGCAGCCCGATCACGCGGCCCGGGTCGCGGACACGCTCGGCGATCCCGGCGACACTCAACGAACTGGTGTTCGTCGCCAGGATGGCGGTGGGGCGGGCGATCTCGTCGAGCCGGCGAAACACGTCGTGCTTCACGGGCCCGGCCTCGACGACCGCCTCGACGACCAGGTCGGCCGCCGCGACCGCCGACCAGTCGGTGGTGACCGGCACCGCCGCGGCGCCGGCGGCGGCGAGCCGCGGCCGCGCCGCCGCGGCCGACCGCTCGTCGGCCTCGACGACGTGCACGCCGATCCCGGCCGTGGCCAGGGCCGCCGCGATCCCCGCGCCCATCGCGCCGCCGCCGATCACCGCGGCCGCATGGACGCTCCGCGGCGTGCCGGCCGCCGCGGCGACGGCGGCCTTCTTCGCCGCCGTCCGCAGGAAGAAGAGTCGCAGCTGGTTCTTGCTTGCGGGCGTCGCCCGCAGCTCGACCAGCGCCCGGCGCTCGGCGGCGGCCCCCGCGGCCGGCCCCGCGTCGCAGCCGATCTCGACCACGTCGATGAGCCGCAGCGGCGCCGGCAGGTGAGCGCCGGAGCGATCGCGGGTCAGCCGCCGAAACCGCTCGCAGATGGAATGGCGCTCCACCGGATCGAAGGCGATCAGCCGCCGCGGTGGTGCCGCCGGTGCCAGTGCCAGGCTCCGGGCCGCGGCGAGCAGGTCCGCGCGGGATGCGAGCCGATCGACCAGGCCGATCCGCGCCGCCTCGGCCGGCGGGATCGTCTTGCCCGGCACCAGCAGCGCCAGCGCCGCTTCCAGGCCCACGAGCCGCGGCAGCCGGATCGTGCCGCCCCAGCCGGGCACGAGGCCGAGCGTGGTCTCCGGCAGGCCGAGTTTCACGGTTGGGTCGTCGGCCGCCACCCGCAGCCGGCAGGCGAGGGCCACCTCCAGGCCGCCACCGAGCGCGTCGCCGTCGAGGGCGGCCACCGTCGGCATGGGCAGGGCGGCGAGGCGGTCGAGGATCCGCTGGCCACGGGCGAGATGGGCCTCGAGCGCCTCGTCCGCAAGCCCCCGCAGCTCGAACAGGTCGGCGCCCGCGATGAACGACCGCGGCTTCGCCGAGGCGAGCACGACGCCGACGGGGCGGTCGGCGTCGATGCGGTCGAGGGCGGTGTCGAGGCCGTCCCAGGCGGCGGCGGTGAGCGTGTTCACCGGCCTGCCGGCCGCGTCGAACCAGACCGTGAGTAGGCCGCCGGCGTCGATCTCGCACCGCACGCCGGTCCCGGTCTCGCTCACGATGGGCCTCCGCAGCCGCCATTCTTCCCGCCGGCGGACCGGCCGAAAAGCGGCGTTTCCGACCGCCGCCGCGCGGCGGCGGACGAGGCCCGAACGGCCGCCGCCGGCCCCGGCCCGCTTCGGCCCGCAGGTCGCGACAGGCTACAATTTCCGAGGTTGGCCGTCGGATCGCGGCCGGTGCGCGGCGGCCGGCCCCCGCCCGCGATCGCGTCCCGAGGAGGGTTCCATGCTGCGTGCCGCCGAACCGGATCGGTCGTCCTCCGGGGCCGACGCCATCTCGCTGATCCTCGCCCAGGCCGGCCGCAAGCCCGAGGAGATCGCGTCGCTCGCCACGCTCGACGAGGCCGATCGCTCGGCCGAGGCGCAGTTCTCCGGCGAGGCCCCCACGCTCGCCACGCTGTTCGGCACCGGCCGCGCCGCGGACCTCGACGCGGGCCGCTTCAGCCCCGCGGCGGACGTGGCGGCGACGATGGCCGCGGCGCTCGAGTTCGTGATCGCCCGCAAGAAGGCGGGCACGCTCGTGGACGACGAGCGGATGCTGTTCCACGCCGACACGATCGCCGGCCTCGCCGCCCGCGGCTTCTTCGGCCTGGCGATCCCCCGCGAATACGGCGGCAGCGGCGCCAAGCTCGGCGACCTCGGGCCGCTGCTGCGGGCCCTGACGCTCGTCCATCCCGACCTGGCGGTGATGTTCGAGGTGCACAACTTCCTCGGGCCGGTGACGCCGCTGCTCGACTTCGGCACCGCGGAGCAGAAGCGGCGGTTCCTCCCGAAATTGGCCAGCGGCGAGCTGCTCGGGTCGTTCGCCCTCACCGAGCCGGGCGCGGGCGCCGATCCCAGCCGGCTGTCGCTCACCGCCCGGCGGGACGGCGACCGCTGGCTCGTCAGCGGCGTCAAGTGGCCGATCACCAACGTCGTCTACGGCGGGCTGTGCATCCTCGTGCTCAAGCTCGAGGACGCGGGACTGCCGGCGGGCCGCGACTCGGCGATGCTCGTCTTCGAGGTGCCGCCGCACGACACCGACACCTTCCGCATGGTCCGCAACCGGCTGCACGCCTTCGACCACCTGTGGAACGCCCGCTTCCGGCTCACCGAGTGCCCGGTGCCTCTGGAAAACCTCCTCGGCCCGCCGGGCAAGGGCCTCGCCCAGGCCTTCAGCTCGCTGGCCAAGGGCCGCGGCGGAATCTGCGTGAACAGCGCCGTGAAGATCTTCCGCCTGCTGGCGCAGCTGATCCGCGATCCCGAGACCCAGGCCGCCGGCGGCGGTTCCGCCGGCGGGTGGACGGCGTTTCGCAGCACGTTCGGTCGCCCGATCGGCACCGCGCCCCGGATCCGCACCTGGATGGGCAAGGCGGTGGCCCGGGCGCTGGCCAGCCGCGTCCTCGGCGACGTCTGCTTCCGGCTCGCGGCCCGGGGCGTCCGCGACGAGACGCTAGGGATGATCGCCAAGGTCTACGCCACCAAGTCGCTCCTCGAGGCGGCGCTGCGGGCCTACCAGGTGCAGGGCGGCCGGTCGGTGCACGTGGACGAGCGGCGCGAGGCCGCCCGGCGGCACGAGCCCTTGGCCGCCGGCCGCACGCCGATCGAGAACTACATCGGCGAGAACATGCACGAGTTCGCGATCGCCACGGTCTACGAGGGGCCGAATCCCGTGCTCGCCGACGTCGGCGCGCCCAACGCCATGACCCGCGGCATCCGCACGAAGTATCTCGAGCCGATCGGCCTGGCCGAGGCCAAAGGCTCGTTCGGCTGGCTGGCGAAGGCGACCTTCGCGGCCTACGTGGCCCGCACCGTGCTCGGCTCGTTCCTGCCCTGGGCGGGCTCGACGGATGGGCTGGGCCCGCTCTCGCCGGCGCGGCAACGCTGGATCCGCCGCGGCTTTCGCCGCAACCGCATCCTCGGCCGCCGCATCCTGCTGACGATCACCCGCTACCAGAAGTCGTTCATCGAGGAGAGCTTCCTGCTCGGCGACGAGGGGGGCATCTTCGACCAGCTGTGCGCCTCGACCGCGTCGTTGGCCTACGCGATCGCGCTGGTGGACGAGCGGCCCGAATACACGCTCGTGGCCGAGGCCCTCGACCTCGAGGCGGAGCTGCTGCTCCGCGGCCGGGCGCCGACGCCGAAACTGCAGCGGCTGTGGGCGGAGATCGGCCGCCTGGTGATGGATCCCGCCTCCGCGCTCCACCGCGACCTGGTCGCCGACATCGAGGTCAGCCGCATCCCGCTCGACCCGCGGTCGATCGCCGAATACATCTGACGCGGCCCGTCGGCCGCCCCCGCCACGCCTCCGGAGGCCGCCCGTGCCCGATCTCGTCCGCGTCGAACCGCTCCGCCCCGGTGTCGCCGCCCTCACGCTCGACCGCCCCGAGCGGCGCAACGCCCTCTCCATCGCCCTGCTCGAGGCGGTCGTCCGCGAACTGGAGGCGGTGCACGCCGCGGGGGCCGCGCGGGTCGTGATCCTGCGTGGCGCGGGGCCCGTGTTCTCGGCCGGTCTCGACCTCGCCGAGGCGGCGAACCCCGACCTCGTGGAGGAGTCGGCCCGCCGCGTGGCGGCGGCGCTGCACGCCTTGCGGCACTCGCCGCTGGTGTCGATCGCGGCCGTCCACGGCGGCGCCTACGCGGGCGGTGCGGGCCTGGTGGCCGCCTGCGACCTCGCCGTGGCCGCGGCCGACGCGAAGATCGGCTTCCCGGAGGCCCGCCGCGGCCTCCTGCCCGCGCTGATCTGCGAACCTTTGCGCGAGAAGGTGCGGGCGGGAGATCTCGCCGAGCTGTTCCTCGTCGGCGAGGCGATCGACGCCGAGCGGGCCCGCCAGCTCGGCATCGTGCAGCGGGTGGTGCCGGCCGCGCGGCTGCTGGAGGAGGCGCTGGCGCTGGCCGAAGGGGTGCTGGCCGGCGGCCCGCGGACGATCGAGCACACCAAGGCCCTGCTGCGGGCCGCCTATGCCCACGCGGCGCCGCCCGCGGCGAGCCCGATCGCCGAGCACCTCGCCGCCCGGCGGAGCCCCGAGGCGGCGGAGGGCCTGGCCGCCTTCCTGGAGAAGCGGCCGCCCGCCTGGGGCGGGTGAGCCGCTTATCGTCCGTCGCCGGGCGGTGTATCCTCCTCTCCATGCGACATCGTCTTCCCTGCGGGCAGTGGGCCGTCGTGGTCGCCGGCCTGGTCGGGATGGTGGCCGCGGCGGCGGCCGCCGAGCCGTCGCCTTGCCCGCAGCGCGGCGTCGATTCGCGAAACACGGGACGCGCCGACGTGGCGCCCGTCACCGAGCCGCGGCTGCTGTGGGAGCGGCAGGTTCCCAAGCTCAACGATCACGAGCGGCTGGCGATGGTGGCCGGGCCGGGAGGCCGCCGGCTGTACGCGGTCGCCGGCAGCCACATCGTCACGCTCGACGCGACCACCGGCGCCGTGCTCGACCTGCTGCCGGGGCCGTTCCTCGGCGGCCCCACCATCGAGGGCACGACGCTGTTCGTCACCGGCAGCGACTGGATCAAGGCCTTCGACGTGTCGCAGGACAGGCCCGTGGAACGCTGGACCTACACCACCGCCGGTCCGATGCAGTCGCCTTCCAAATACAGCGAATGCCTCGGCGGCCGCTCGGCGGCCACGGTGGTGGGCGACCTCGTGCTCGTCGGCGGGCCGGGCAAGACCGGCTGCTACGAATGGTTCAAGGACACGCGTCTGTATGCCGTCGATCTGGCGACCGGCCGGCAGCGGTGGACGCTCGATACCGGGCGGATGGTCTGCCCGGCGGTCGCCGTCGACGCCGAACTGGGGCTGTGCTTCTTCGCCGTGTCGGGCGAGCCTACGGAGCGGCAGGCCAAGGATCGCGAGGGCCGCGACGTCATCCGGCCTGCGGAGAAGGACAACGGCGCCCTGCTCGCCGTGAGCCTCGCCGACGGCACCGAGCGGTGGCGGCGGCTGCTGGGCACCTACAGCACCGCCTCCGGGCCGGCGATCGCCGACGGCGTCGTGTACTGCGGCGGCGACACGGAGGTCATGGCCTACGCCGCCGCCGACGGCCGCGAATTATGGCGGGCGCCGCGGACCAACACGCCCCGCCACCACGCCATGATCGGCCCCATCCAGCAGGTGGTGCTCACGCCGGAGCTGTTCGTGATCGCCCAGGATCGCGTCGTCGAGGCCCACCGCCGCAGCGACGGCGGGCTCGTCTGGTCGCTGAAGCGGGACGACATCGGCAGCGTCGTCGCCGCCCGCGACGTCCTCTACGCGGCGGCCTACCACTCCCGGCTGGTGCAGGGAGTGGATCTCGCCACCGGCCGCGTCCTCTGGGAGCACCAACTGCCCGAGACCGTGAAGCCGTCGGTCGGGTGCCTCTGCCCGCTCGAAGGCCGGCTGGTGATCGGCAACTACTCCGCGTGGGTGTATTGCCTCGGCAACCCGCCGTGACGGCAGCGCCGGCCGCATCACCTGGGGGCGAGTGACTGCCGCCCCACACCGCGGTCCATGAGGGCCTTGAGTTCGTCGAGGTGCTGCTGGTAGACGCCGCGCGGCGTGGTGCCGTGCTGCCGGCACAGGGAGGCCGCCATGCCGAGCACCTCGCCCATCATGCCGGTGGTCCGCTGCACCCGCACCGTGCCGAGGGCCACGTGGGTGACGCTGATGTTGCGGCCCGCCATGAGCAGGTTTTCGATGTTCCGCGAGTACAGGCAGCGGTAGGGGATGGGATACGGCTCGATCTTGATGTGCCGATCCTCCGACTGGAACGCCTCGCAGGCGCACATCGGCTCCTTGGGGTAATGCAGGTCGATGGTCCAGGTCGTGGTGACGCAGGCGTCGGGGAAGGACCGGCCCTCGACGATGTCCTGCTGCCGGAGGATGACGTCGCCCAGCAGCCGCCGGCTCTCCCGCTTGCCGCCGATGTAGGCCACCCAGCGGAGTCGCTGCCGGGCGAACTCCTCCTTGAACTTCGGGTCGTTCTTCAGCGTGGCCCAGTTGCCGAACACGACCCGCAGGCCGTAGTCGCGGATCAGTTCGATCTCGGTGACGTGGTTCCGCCGAGCCCCGGTCTCCCAGTCCCAGTCGCCGCGGGTCGTCTTGATGGCATGCGCCGCGTCGAACCGCAGCGCCCACGGGCAGAGGGGGAACGTCGAGGGCTCGGCAGCCTCGTCCGCGTGCCATTGCACGGAAGTGCCCATCACGAGCTCGTCGGCCTCCGCGGGCGCGTGCTCCTCGCCGTGCTCGCCCTTGGCTTCCCGGCCGTACGCATGGTCCGCTCCGGCGAGCGCCCCGATGACGCCGTCGCCGGTGCAGTCGGCGACGACCGCGGATCGGAAGCGGAGTCGCCGTCCGGTGCGGATCTCCTGGGCGAGCACGGCGGCGATCCGCTTGCCGTCCATCTCCACGCCGTTGGCGCGGGTGCTGAGGAAGAGCGTGATCCCCTTTTCGGCCTGGACCACGGCGAGCTTCTTGTCGTCCTCGTAATTCTCGGCGGGCCCGGCGTTGTGGATCTTCCGCCGCGGCTCCTTCTCCACCAGGGCGATGACCTCCTTGCTCCGCGGCAGGTCCGGCGCCTGCTTGGCCTGGTAGAGATTCCAGTATCCGACCGGGCCCAGCTCGTCGACCAGGTCGCCAAGGCGTGGATACGGCTTCTGGTGGATCAGCCCGGAGAGTCCGACCCGCACCTCGGAGCTGTTGTTTCCACCCAACACCGGCCGGTCGTGGATGAAGGCGACCTTGCAGCCCAGCCGCGCCGCGCTCACGGCCGCACAGCATCCCGCGGCGCCGCCGCCCACGACCACCAGGTCGAAGGCCCCCTGGTCCACAGGCTTCTCCGGCAGTCCGAGCAGCGTGCCGCGGAGGCGGGCGAGCGGGCCGGCCTCGTCCGGCGGCACGAACTCCGGGTCCGCGGCGAAGAGCAGTGCGTCGCACCGCCCATCGAATCCCGTGAGATCGCGGAGCGCCAGCGTGACGGACCGCGCGGTGATCGACACGATGCCCCCGTCCTGCCAGTGCCATTCCGCCCCCTCGCTGCCGAAGGTGGCGTTCACCGGCCCGCCGTCGACGAGCACCTGGAAGACGCCCGGTGAGCCCTCGGCCCGCATGTCAGGCGGTGTGTCCGGCGTCTTCCATGGGCCCACCCAATCCCGCGTGCGAACCCAGAGGCGATAGGAACCCGGACGCGGAAACTCCACCGTCGTGACGGCGTCCTTCACGGGGACTCCCAGTCCGTGGGCGAGCAGGAAGGGCGACCCCATGTTGTCCATGGCCTGCTGGTCGGTCACCCAGCCGCCGGTCTGGGCGAAGCCCTCGGCCTCGACGAGCACGAGCCCGTCCGCCGCGGCCGCCGGCAGGGAGAGAAGCAGGGCGAGGATGGCAAGCGGTCGGAGGGGCGTCATGGGCGTCATCGGTGTCACGGCGACGGCGGGACGGGGATGCCGGCAGGCCACATTATTGTAAGCGGTCGTGCGGGCTCGTGCAGTCGCCTGCCGGGCCGGAGATCCGGGCGCCGGTCAGGGGCGGCCCGCCCCGGGCGGCCGCGCCGCCTACGCCGTCTCGATCCGGGCCACGTCCTCGAGGCCGAGCTCCACGATGCTGATCTCCCGCATGCGGAACTTCTGGATCTTGCCGGTGACCGTCGTGGGGAACGCGTCGACGAACTTCCAGTAGTGCGGCACCTTGAAGTAGGCGAGCTGCCCGCGGCAGAACTCCTTGAGCTCCTCGGCCGTCGCCTGCCGCCCCTCCCGCAGGCAGACCCAGGCCATCACCTGCTCGCCGAACTTCCGGTCGGGCACGCCGATCACCTGCACGTCGCGGACGGCGGGGTGCCGGTAGAGCACCTCCTCGATCTCGCGCGGGAACACGTTCTCGCCGCCGCGGATGACGAGATCCTTGAGCCGGCCCGTGATCCGGTAGTAGCCGTTGGGCTCGCGGAGCGCCAGGTCGCCGGTGTGCAGCCAGCCCTCCGCGTCGATCGCCTTGGCCGTCATCTCGGGCATCCGGTAGTAGCCGAGCATCACGCCGTGGCCGCGGGCGCAGAACTCACCCGCCTGCCCGTCGGGCAGCGGGCGGCCCGTCTCGGGATCGACGATCCGGGCCTCGCAGCCCGGCAGCACCCGGCCCACGGTGCCGACCCGCAATTCCAGCGCGTCGTCGAACCGGGTCTGCGTGACCAGCGGCGAGGCCTCGGTCTGGCCGTAGCCGATCGTCATCTCGGCCGCCCCCATCTCGCCGGTCACCCGCTTCATGAGCTCGATCGGGCAGGGGCTGCCCGCCATGATCCCCGTGCGGAGCGACCGCACGTTCCGCCGCGGGTAGTCGGCGTGCTCGAGCAGCGCGATGAACATCGTCGGCACGCCGTACACCGCCGTGCACCGCTCCGCCTCGATGGCGGCCAGCGTGGCGTCGGCCTGGAACACCTCCGCCGGGAAGACGAGCGTCGCCCCGTGGACGAGCCCGCAGAGCGAGCCGAGCACGCAGCCGAAGCAGTGGTACAGCGGCACCGGCACGCAGATCGCGTCGCGGGCCGACATCCGCTGGCTCGTGCCGGCGTAGAAGCCGTTGAGGAGGATGTTGCGGTGCGAGAGCGTGGCCCCCTTCGGCGCGCCGGTGGTGCCCGAGGTGAACTGGATGTTGACGGCGTCGTGGCAGGCCACGGCGAGCGTCGCCCGGGCGAGCGCCACCGGCGGCACGTCGTCGGCCAGCGCGAGAAACGCGTCCCACGACCGGGCCCACGGCCGCGTCGGCCCGCGGAACTGGACGATCGCCTCCAGCCGCGGGAAGGCGGGGCTCGCGATCCGCGGGCCGCCGCCCGCCGCCAGTTCCGGCACGGCCTCCTCGAGCGCCGCCAGGTAGTCGGTGGACTTGAAGCGATCGATGACGGCCAGGGCCTTGATGTCGGCCTGGGCCAGGGCGTAGGCCAGCTCCGCGGGACGGTAGGACGGGTTCACCGTCACGAGCACGACGCCGATCCGCGCCGTGGCGAATTGCAGCAGCAGCCATTCCGGCACGTTCGTCGCCCAGACGCCGAAGTGGTCGCCGCGCCGCAGGCCGAGGCCGAGCAGCGCCCGGGCGACGCGATCGACCTCGCGGTCGAGCTCGGCCCAGGTCATCCGCCAGTCGCGGTCGCGGAACACCGCGGCCGTCCGCTCGGGCACGCGGCGGGCCGTCTCGCGGAGCACCTGCCCGATCGTCAGCCCGTCCACCCAGGGCCGCTCGTCCTCGGTGGCCGGCTCCGCCACGGCCGGCTCGCAGAGCGGCATCGCCAGGGCCGCCTCCGCCAGCGCCTTGCCCTGGGCGTCGGTGCGGATGCCGCGTCGCAGGGCGCCGTGGAGGATGAAGTTCAAGCCGGCGAGATTCGGTAGCGCGTGCCGCTCGACCCGGGTGACGCCGAGCGGCGCGAAGTGGGCCGCCATCCGCTCGGCCGTGAGCCACTCCACGAGCCAGGGATAGTCGGCGGGCGAGCGGGCGAGGATGCCGACGTTGGCCGCGGTGCCCTTGTCGCCGCTGCGGCCGTGGGCGACCTCGCCGAGCGTCGCGGCCCGCTCGCGGGGCACGGCGGGGCGGGCGGGGGCGGCGGGCGACCGCTCGGCGATCGCGACCGGCGGCGGCCAGGCGGCAGCGGCGGCCCGGGCCGCGGTCGTGTCGGCCGTGGCGATCGTTTCGACGCGGGGCGTGACGAGGTCCGCGTCCACCAGGCACGGCCAGTAGCGAAACACCTCGTGGACTCGCGGCCGGCCCTCGGCGTAGCCCGTCGTGCCCTGCGGGCCGGCGGTCACCAGCGGCATGAGTTCCCGGGCGAAGGCCTCGACCGGCGGTCGCGACTCGGCCTCGACGGCGATCCGCAGCACCGTCTCGCGGCCGCCGCCGGCCGCGAGGATGCCGGCCACCGGCACGCTGCCCCCCTGCCCCAGGCACTCGACGATCGCGTCGCGGTAGACGTGGCCCGCCTCGCGGAGCCGCTCCAGCACGATCCCGCCGCACCGCTCGGCCTTGGCCCGCGAGTCCTGGCCGACGATCGTCAGCGTGCCGGCCGCCCGGAAGCCGTCGCGGTGCGTGCCGCTCACCTTGAGCGTGGGCGGCGGCGGCGCTCCCCGCGCGCCGCTCACGGCGACCCGGTCGGCCGCGACCTCCTCCACCACGAGCTCCTGGAACGACACGCACGCGTCGGGGCTCACGTACCGCGCCGGATCGCCGATCTCGTAGACGAGCTGCTCCTTCACGGTGGCGACCGTGACGGCGCCGCCCGTCCGCGTCGGCTTCGTGATCACGCACCGGCCCGCGGCGTCGATCTCCGCGATCGGGAAGCCGACGTGCGCCGGGTCGGGGATGTCGAGCCAGTCGGTCGCGATCCCGCCGGTGACCTGCGTGCCGCACTCGAGCAGGTGGCCGGCCACCGTCGCGGCCGCGAGGCGGTCCCAGTCGTCGAGTCGCCAGCCGAAGGCGTGCACGCAGGCGGCCACGACGAGCGCCGGGTCGGCGACGCGGCCGGTGATCACGATGTCGGCGCCGGCCTCCAGGGCGCGGACGATGCCCGCACAGCCCAGGTAGGCGTTGGCCGTGACCAGCCGCTCGGCGACGCCCGCCAGGGGGGCGCCGGTGTCGAGGTTGCGGAAGGCGTCGCGGCCCTCGGCCGCGGCGGCGGCGAGCAGCGGCAGCACGTCGTCGCCCGTGACCACGCCGATGACCAGCGGCCGGCAGCCGGCCTCTTCCAGCGCCGCGCGGCAGGCGGCGGCGCAGGCCGCCGGGTCGAGCCCGCCGGCGTTGGCGACCAGCCGGCAGCGGCCGCCGGAGGCCCAGTAGTCGGCCAGCTGCCGCACCACGGCGACGAAGTCCCGCGGATAGCCGGCCGCCGGATCCCGCGCCCGCTGCTGCGCCAGGATCGACATCGACACCTCGGCGAGGTAGTCCATCGTCAGGTAGTCGAGGCCGGGCTCGTGCGCGAGCAGATCGCGGGCCGCCGTCGGCCGGTCGCCCCAGAAGGCCTGTGCGTTGCCGATGCGGACGACGTCCTTCACACGTCCCTCTCCACGGCCGCCGGCCGCGCCAGATCGCCCGGCCGGATCACCGCCAGCGCCGCCGCCAGCCAGGCCCGCGTCTCGTGCGGCCGGATGATGGCGTCCACCCAGCCGCGGGCCGCGGCGTGGCGGATGTCGGTCTCCTCCTGGTAGCGGCTGCGGATCGACTCGCGGAGTTCCGCCACCTGGGCCGCCGTCAGCGGCCGGCCCGCCTTCTCCGCGTCGCGGACCCGCAGGGCGAGGAGCGTGTCGGCGGCCTGGCTGCCGCCCATCACCGCGTAGCGGGCGTTGGGCCAGGCGAGGATCAGGGCCGGGTCGTAGGCCCGCCCGCACATGGCGTAGTGCCCCGCGCCGTAGGAACTGCCGACGATGACGGTGAACTTGGGCACCGTGGCCGTGCTCATCGACCGCACGAGCCGGGCGCCCGCGCGGATGATGCCCGACTGCTCGGCCTGCCTGCCGACCATGAAGCCCTGCACGTCCTGGAGGAACACGAGCGGGATCCGGTTCTGCTCGCAGTCGTCCACGAAGCGGGCGGCCTTCTCGGCGGCGTCGCCGTACATCACGCCCCCGATCTGCACCTCGCCGCGGGCGTCGGTCGCCCGGCGGCGGGCGTTGGCCACGATCCCGGCCGGGCGGCCGCCGATGCGGGCGTAGCCCGTGACCAGCGTCTTGCCGAACTCCGCGCGAAACTCCTGGAAGCTGCCCGCATCGACGATGCAGGCGAGGACGTCGCGGACCTCGTACTCGCCGCGGCC
>Ga0315906_10003662_pt1 | contig 20315 bp, 17 predicted proteins | sample LakEriMetagenome_4_FD_203526 | JGI IMG/M metagenome (GOLD analysis project Ga0315906, IMG submission 203526) | Freshwater fungal communities from buoy surface, Lake Erie, Ohio, United States - Buoy 2 MA122 | ecosystem: Environmental > Aquatic > Freshwater > Lake > Lake biofilm | place: USA... | reverse complement strand
CGTCGTCGGACTCGGACGATTCGGCGATCACGGCGGCGAAACCGGATGCGGTCGACTCGTCGCCTTCTGCATCCTCGCCCTCCACATCCTCGCCTTCCACATCGTCGGCTGCTGCGTCGATCTCGCCGTCGATCTCGCCGTCGAATTCCACGCCCGCGTGCACGGTTGCCTCAACGGTCGCGTCGGCAGTGGACTCGGGCTCGGGCTCGACCACCACGACGAGTTCGGACACCGAAGCCTCGGCCGTGTCGCACACGATCTCGGCCGTTTCCGTTTCGACGTCCTTCCACGCCGCGACTTCATGGCAGGAATCGACTTCCGTCGCCTGCAGCACGGAATCGAGCGACTCGGGCTCGATCGCGGGAGCCGCGACGACTTCAGCCTCGACGACTGCAGCCGCGACGACTTCCATCGCGACAACATTCGGCTCTACCGGCGCCGGAGCTTCGTCGACGACCTCAGCCATCGGCGACGCGACGCACGCGATCGACTCCTCGGTGACTCCCGCCGCAGCGAGACGCTCGGCGATCTCGGCGGAATCCGCCACTGAATCCTCGACGGAACTCTCGACGGACGGCTCCGCGGGCATCGTCGCGATCGTCGCCATCGCTGCCTCGCGCGCCGCAGCGTGCTCGTCGCTCGATGCGTCGGCCGCTGCGGGTGCCGCGATCCCGGAAGAAACCGCAGCCGCCGCGACCGCATCGCGCGCACCGGCGCGACGCACGCGCGACGACATCGTCGGCACACCGCTCGGCCCGAGGAGCAGTCCGATGAAGACGAGGAACACGCCGCATGCGAGCACCCAGAGCCGGCGCGGGCCGGTCGCGAGGCGCGTGAGCAGCGTGTCGGGATACGGCTCGGCGACGGGAAGTTCCGCCGGTTCCGACTGCATGATCCAGTCGGTGACGGTCTCGTTCGCCGAGGGCTGCAGCATCAGCGCCGAGTGGCCTTCGGGCATCAGATTGAGCTGGCTCGCCGCAAGTCGCTTCACGAGCTGCGGCTCGCCATGATCGAGATCCGCGAGGAACCGGTCGTAGGCGCCGAGCTGGCGAACCGCCTGGCGCTCGAGCGCCTGATGCAGTTCCACCGAGTTCTCGAGGCGATGCAGCTCGCGCTGCGCGGGAATGAGCACGGCAGCGACGAGAAGCCCCAGGCCCGCGATCACGTACGGCCACCCGGGATCGAAGCGGAAGAGAGGTGTGGTGCGGGTGGGCTCGGGCTGCATTGGGAGGCGGTGTTATCGACACAGCGTACGGATTTCCTCAAGTTTCGCGCGCCCCAACCCGCGCCGTTTCCGCCGCACCGCCCTGCGCCTCGGGCGAGATGCTCCGGCATCGACCCCAAACGCCCCCGATTGCCCCGCCGCATGAGCCAAGCGCTTCATTCCGCCCCGGTCGAGGTCGATCCCGTCCGTGCTCCCCGTTCCCGGGGGGCTCCGTGCCAGCACGGATTCCAGGGTTCCAACGGAAGGGTCCACGATGGGGCTCAAGGCCTCGATCGAACACGCAACCAAGGCCGCAGTTCTGACGGATGCCGCAGACCTGCAAGGCCTTGTCACGCTCGGGGAGCTTCTCCGCCAGCTCGAGACCGACGCCCGGAACGAGGGCGCCGCCGAGATCGCGAGCCGTTCCGCCGACGCCGCCGACCTTGCCGAGCAGATCGTGCTCCGGCAGGTCGCCGATGTCGATGCCGCCTTCGGGCGGCTCGTCGAGGCGATCAGCGCCTGCGACGCGCTGGCCGAGCGGGCGGAACTGCCTCCCCGCGAGGCGGCCGACCCCGAACTGCTCGGCGCGTGGATCGCCGGCTGCGACAGCCTGATCCCCGAGCTCGAGCACCTCGCCGTCACCGCCGAACGCGATGGCTTCACCGGCGAGACCGCCGCGGAGATCCGCCGCCGCATCCACACCCTGAAGGGTGAATGCGGCGTGCTGTCGCTCTCCGAGGCGCAGTCGCTCTGCCACGAGCTCGAGAGCTCGATCGACGCCGCCGGCCCCGACTTCCCCGCCGACGCCGTGCTCGCCCTCTGCGACTGGATGCGCTCGCTGACCCAGTGCCTCTCCGCCGATCCGAACGCCGCCGAACCCGACGGCTCGCCCGTCCGCGACCGGCTCCTGAAGGGCGACCGCAGCGGCAGCGCATCCGAGACTCCGATCGCGACGCCGGTCGCCACGCCGGCACCGGGCACCGCGGCCACCAACGCTGTCGCGGCCGCCAATCCGGCCACCGCCGCACCCGACGCCTTCGCCGACCTCCTCGTGATCGACGCGGAACTGCGCGTGGTCATGACCTACGACCACACCGACGAGAACCTCGGCGACTTCGCCAACGAAGCGCGCGAGCACCTCGCGAACGCAGAGAACGCGGTCCTCTCCCTCGAGGCGAACCCGACCGACACCGAGCAGGTGAACGTCGTCTTCCGCGCGTTCCACACCATCAAGGGCGTCGCCGGCTTCATCAACCTGTCCCGCGTGGTCGAGGTCGCGCACGCCGCCGAATTCCTGCTCGACCGCGTGCGGTCGAACAAGATCCCGCTGGCGCCGCACGTCCTCGAGCTCGTGCTGCAGTCGTCCGACCTGCTCGGACAGCTGATCGGCATGCTCGGCGGCGGCGAGGCGCCGCGCGAGCGCGAACTCAAGATGCTCGTGCGCCGGCTCGAAGCCGCATGCGAGGGCCGCAACCTGCTGCCCGGCGCGACCACGACCGCGACCGCGACGGAAACCGCAACCCCGACCCCCGTCGCTCCAGCGACCGCGCTCGCACCCGCGACCGACGCGGCGACCGAACCGACGGCAGCGTCGGCCATTTCGAAGCCGACCGGCTCCGAGGCCCCGAGCGCGACCGCGAAGTCCGGCGCCTCGTCGAAGAACGACCAGACCGTGAAGGTCTCGACGCAGCGCATGGACGCGCTCGTCAACCTCGTCGGCGAGCTCGTGATCGCGCAGCTGATGGTCGTCCAGGACCCCGAGGTCGGCAAGCTGCAGGACCAGCGCGTCCAGCGCAACCTCGCCCACCTCGGCAAGATCGTCCGCGACCTGCAGGAGACCTCGATGAGCCTCCGCATGGTCACGCTGCGCGCGACCTTCCAGAAGATGGCGCGCCTCGTGCGCGACGTCTCCGCGAAGGCCGGCAAGCGCATCGCGCTCGAGGTCGAGGGCGAGGACGTCGAGCTCGACCGCAACGTCGTCGAGGAGATCGGCGATCCGCTGGTCCACATGATCCGCAACGCCTGCGACCACGGCGTCGAGCCGGCCGACGAGCGCCGCAAGGCGGGCAAGTCCGAGCAGGGCACGCTGCGCCTGCGCGCGTTCCACTCCGGCGGCTCGATCGTGATCGAGGTCGAGGACGACGGCCGCGGCCTCTCGCGCGAGCGCATCCTGCGCAAGTGCGCCGAGAAGGGCCTGATCGACCCGGGGCGCAACCCCGACGACATCCCCGACGCCGAGGTCTTCAACTACATCTTCCTCCCCGGCTTCTCGACCGCGGAGAAGGTCACCGACATCTCCGGCCGCGGCGTCGGCATGGACGTCGTGCGCCGCAACATCGAGGCCCTGCGCGGCTCGGTCGAGATCCACTCGACGCCCGGCAAGGGCTCGGTCTTCTCGATGCGCCTGCCGCTCACGATGGCGATCATCGACGGCATGGTGGTGCGCGTCGGCAGCCAGCGCTACGTGGTGCCGACCCTCAACATCGAGCGCTCCTTCCGCCCGACGGCGAAGGACCTCACCGTCGTCCTCGGGAAGGGCGAGGTCGCGCGGGTGCGCGACCACCTGCTCCCGATCTACCGACTGCAGCGCATCTTCGCGCTGTCGGAAGGGTGCCGCGAGCTCGGCGAGGGACTGCTCCTCGTCCTCGAGAACGGCAAGAAGCGCGCCTGCGTCTTCGTCGACGAGATCCTGGGACAGCAGCAGGTCGTCATCAAGACGCTCGGCGAGACGCGCCCGGCGATCCGCGGCGTGAGCGGCGGCGCCATCCTCGGCGACGGGCGCGTGGCGCTCATCGTCGACGTCGGCGGACTGCTCGAGGAGGCGGCCTCGGCCGTCTCGGCGTGACACACGAACCGAACCACCGCAAGCGAACAGGAGTCAGCCATGGCCATGCTTGAACGAAACGAAGCCGTCAACCTCGAGAAGAGCGGCGCCAACGAGAACAAGTTCCTCTCCTTCTGCCTCGGCGACGAGCAGTTCGGCGTCGAGATCCTGCGCGTGCGCGAGATCATCGGGCTGATCGCGATCACGCCGCTGCCGCAGACGCCGCCGTACGTGAAGGGCGTCATGAACCTGCGCGGCCGGATCATCCCGGTCATCGACCTGCGCCTGCGCTTCGGGCTCGCGTCCGCCGAAGCCACCAAGGAGACCTGCATCATCGTGCTCGAGGCGACCGACGGCGACGGCGTCACCACCGTGATGGGCGCGGTCGTCGACAGCGTCCGCGAGGTCCAGGACATCCCGCGCTCGGCGATCGAGCCCGCGCCCGAGTTCGGCTGCGGCATCCCGCTGCGCTACATCCTCGGCATGGGCAAGGTGAAGGACAAGGTCGTCGTCCTGCTCGACATCGCCGAAGTGGTCGGCAACCGCGAGCGCGCCCAGATCGCCGGCGCCATCAAGGAAACCGAGCGCATCGCCGCCTGACCCATCCTTCCCGGGGAACACATGAGCACGCTGACCGACGCCACCTTCAAGCGCATCGCCGAGATCGCGCGGGCCCGCTGGGGACTCTCCCTCAGCGACAAGAAGATCCCGCTCGTCGCCAACCGCCTCTCCTCTCACCTGCGCAAGCAGCCGGACGGCGGCGACATCGAGGACTTTGTCAAGCGCATCGAGCGCAACCCGAGCGAGGAGGACATGCTCCTCTTCTTCGACCTGCTCTCGACGAACGTGACGAGCTTCTTCCGCGACCCGGCGCACTTCGCGTTCCTCGAGCGCGAGCTGTACGCGCCGCTCGCGAACCGCACCATCGCGCTTCCCGGCCGCAAGCTGCGGATCTGGTCGGCGGCGTGCTCGACGGGCGCCGAGCCGTACTCGCTCGCGATGCAGGTGCACGAGCTCCTGCCGCGGGACCTCGGCTACGACGTGAAGATCCTCGCCTCCGACCTCTCGAACAAGGCGCTCGCGGCGTGCCGCGAGGCGACCTACACCGAGACCCAGCTCACCGGGCTCTCGCCCGAGCGGCGCGCGCGGTTCCTCACCTCGTGCCCGTCGCCGAAGGGGCCGGCCTGGCGCGTGAAGGACGACGTGCGCAAGCTCGTCGAGGTCCGCAGGCAGAACCTGATGGATTCCTTCGCGGGGCTCGGCACCTTCGACGTCGTGTTCCTTCGCAACGTGATGATCTACTTCGACCGCGACACCCGCCGCGAAGTGGTGATGAAGATGCACTCGGTGCTCCGGCCCGGCGGAATCCTCGCCGTCGGCAGCGCCGAGACGCTCTCCGGGCTCGACGTGCCGTTCAAGGCGGCCGCCGCAAGCATCTACGTCCGCTGAACCCCGCGCCTCCCGCGCAGCAGTACCGAGGCATCATGTCGAGGATCCCAGCAACTCCATCCCGAATCGAGCCGGCGTCCGGCGGCGGGCTCTCGCTCACCGAGCGGATGCAGCAGGACAAGATCGTCGTCGGCGTCGCGGACCTCGGGGTCACGCGCGACCCGAAGAAGACGATCGTCACCTACGCGCTCGGCTCCTGCATCGGCGTCACGCTCTACGACCCCATCGCGAAGGTCGGCGGCATGCTTCACTTCATGCTGCCCGAGAGCAACGTCAGCGTCGAGAAGGCCGCGGCCAATCCGGCGATGTTCGGGGACCTCGGGATCCCCCTCCTGCACCAGAAGGTGCTCGAGGCCGGGGCCCGCCAGGACCGCCTGATCGTCTGCGCCGCGGGCGGGGCGGAGGTCCTCGCGGACGACGGACACTTCCGGATCGGCAACCGGAACCGCACGATCCTCCGGAAGATCCTCTGGAAGCTCAACCTTCTGCTCAAGGCCGACGATACCGGAGGCCAGAACAGCCGCACGCTGTCGCTGCGCGTCGAGGATGGGTCCATCTCGATGCGCATCCAGGGAAAGGAGTCGACGCTGTGGCCACGCTGACCGACGCCATCGCCGCCCTCGAGCGGCTGCCCGCTCTTCCGGCGACGAGCACCCGCCTGATCGCCATGCTCGCCGGAGGCGGGCGCGACGCCGAGCTCGATGAGGTCGAGTCGGTCGTCCGCCGCGACGAGGCCGTCGCCGCAGCGGTGCTGCGGCTCGCGAACTCGGTCTCGCACGGACGCGCCGGCCGCGTCTTCGGCCTGCACGAGGCGATCCGCCGCCTCGGCGCGCGCACCCTCTGCCGCATCGCGCTCGAGACTCAGGTCAGCGGCTTCCTCGCGAACGGCGGCCGCTCCTACGGCCTCCGCCGCGGCGCGCTCTCGCAGGCCGCGCTCGGCGGCGCCATCGCCGCGGATCTCCTCGCGCGCCATCACGGCGCGAACGCCGAGCACTGCTTCACCGCCGCGCTCCTGCGCGACATCGGCAAGCTCGCGATCGACGCCATCGCCGGACCGGAGGCGCTCGACGCGCTCGCCGCGCTCGACGACGGCCGCCCGTTCCTCGAGCTCGAGCGCGAGGCCTTCGGCGCCGACCACGCGATGCTCGGCGCGATCCTCTGCGAGCGCTGGCACCTCCCGGAGGAGCTCGTCGCCGCCGTCCGCGGCCACCACCTGCCGCCGTCGTCGCCGGCCGAGCCGGTCACCGACATCGTCCACGCGGCCGACTGCGTCGCGCGCTGGGCCGGACTCGGCCTCGGCTGCGACGGCCTGCTGCATCCGTTCGACTCTGGCGCGCGCGAGCGCCTCGGAACCTCGCGTCCGGAGCTCGAGGCGATCGTCGCCGACGTCCTGTCGGCGGTCGCTCCCTTCGACGCCCGCTCGAACCAGCCGCTTGGGAGAACCGCATGAATCCCCCGCTCAAGTGCCATGTGCTCATCGTCGACGACTCGCCCATCCTGCGCGCGGCGATCAAGAAGGTCGTCAAGCTCGCCGGCGTCCCCGAGGACTGCATCTTCGAGGCCGGCAACGGCGTCGAGGCGCTCGAGGTCCTCGAGACCATCTGGGTCGACCTCGTGCTGCTCGACCTGAACATGCCCGTCATGGACGGCGAGCAGTTCGCGACCGAGCTGCGCCGCCGCGACGACCTGCAGGATGTCGCCGTCGTCGTCGTCTCGACCGAGGCGAACAAGGAGCGCCTCGAGCGCATGCGCGCGCTCGGCGTCGAGCGCACGCTCCGCAAGCCCTTCGAACCCGAGGACCTCTGCCGTCTCATCGGCGATGTGCTCGGCGTCAAGCCCGCCTGACCGAACGCGAGGACCCCGATGCCCGACACCACCCCGACCACCCGCGGCGACGCGCCGCTCGACCCAGGACTGCTCGCCCGCCTCGCGATCGAGGCGCTCGAGCGCACCGCCTTCGTGCTCGCCGACCCCGCGTCCGAGCCCGAGTCGCTCCCGGTCGCCGACACCTTCGCGCAGATCGACTTCTCCGGCCCCGAGAAGGGCGGCGTCGACCTCTTCGCGAGCCGCGCCTTCGCCCGCAACCTCGCCGCGAGCATCCTCGGCTGCGATCCGGGCGAGGTCTCCGACGCGCAGGCCGAGGAGGCGCTGCGCGAGCTCGCCAACATCCTCGGCGGCTCGGTGATCCGCGAGCTCGGCGGCGAGAACTGCCAGTTCTCGCTCGGACTCCCCCGCGTCGGCGCCCGCGAGCAGGACGGCGCCACCGCGTGCGTCCTCGACGCCGAAGGCGAGCGCCTCGAGATCCGCTGCCACTACAGCCACGCCGCCTGATCGGCACCCGCCAGGAACGACCGCGATGACCGATCCGACGAAGACCATCGACCCGAAGCAGCGCGCCGCGCGCGTCCTCATCGTCGACGACAGCGCGATCGTGCGCCAGGTGCTGCAGGCGCAGCTCTCGCGCCAGCCCGGCGTCGAGGTCGTCGGCGCCGCGGCCGACCCGATCGCCGCGCGCGAGCGGATCCTCGCCCTCAAGCCCGACTGCGTCATCCTCGACATCGAGATGCCGAAGATGGACGGACTCACCTTCCTCCGGAAGCTGATGAAGTTCCATCCGGTCCCGACGATCATCTGCAGCTCGATCACGCCGAAGGGCTGCGGGCTCGCGCTCGAATGCCTCGAGGCGGGCGCGTTCGAGGTGGTGTCGAAGCCGGGCGGCAACTTCTCCGTCGGCGAAGTCGCGGTGCGGCTCGGCGAGCTCGTCCGCGCCGCCGCCCACGCGCAGCCGCAGAAGCCGTCCGCGGCCGCCACGATCCCGGTGCTCGCGGGCCCCGCCGTCACGACCGCGTCCCCGGCCAAGACGGGCGCCCCACCCGCGGTGCATCGGCCCGGCCTCGCAGAGAAGCTCGTCGCGATCGGCACTTCGACCGGCGGCACCGAGGCGCTGCGCATCGTGCTCGCCGCGCTCCCCGTCGATGTGCCGCCGATCGTGATGGTCCAGCACATGCCCGAGGGCTTCACCAAGGCCTTTGCCGACCGGCTGAACGGCCTCTGCAAGATCACCGTGAAGGAAGCCGAGGACGGCGACCTCTGCCTCCCCGGCCGCGCGCTCCTCGCGCCAGGCAACCGCCACATGCGCGTCGTCCGCGAGGCCGGCGCCGGCGGCGCCCGCTGGGCGGTGCGCGTCGCCGACGGCCCGCGCGTCCTCCGTCACAAGCCGTCTGTCGAAGTGCTCTTCGAAAGCTGCGCGCAGTACGCGGGCCGCGCCGCGATGGGCGTCATCATGACCGGCATGGGGAACGACGGCGCCACCGGGCTCCTCTCGATGCGCAAGGCGGGCGCGCTGACGGTCGGCCAGGACGAAGCATCGTGCGTGGTCTACGGCATGCCCCGCGAAGCCGCCCTCTGCGGCGCCGTGCAGGTCGTGTCGCCACTCGACAGGATCGCGAAGCAGATCGTCGACTTCACGAACGGCGCGCTCACCGCCCAAGCGGCGTGATCAACCACGACCGCCCGAAGCGACACGAAATCCGCGGTACTCGTCGATTGGACCTCCACATGATCTGTGGGCACCCTGGTTGATCCGATCCGACCCGCGCGGCCGCGCCGATCTCCGCCGCCACGCGAGACCTGGAATCTCCGTCGAATCGATCTGCTGGCGGATTTTCACGCACCGACGCCCCCCCCTCCCATCCGTGCGTCCCAAAACGCACGGCGGCGGGCCCAAGGACTTCGCCTCGGGCCCGCCGCCGCGGTTCGTTCTTCTTGTACAGCCGCTCAGACGAGCTTCGGGAAGGTCGGCTGGCCGGCCTCGTTCGGCTTGGCCGCGAGGTCCTTCACGACCTTGACGAGGTCCTTCACGTGCTGCGCGCTCTCCTTGAAGAGCGCCAGCTCGTCGGCGTTCATCTTGATCTCGACGATCTTCTCCATGCCGCCCTTGCCGAGCACGCACGGCACGCCCACGAAGTAGCCCGCGCCCTTGGCGCCCGGCGCGACGCCGAAGGCGTCCTCGCAGTACGCGGCGCACGGCAGGATGCGCTTCTTGTCCTTGATGATCGCCTCGGCCATCTGGATCACGCCCGACGCCGGCGCGTAGTACGCCGAGGTGCCCATGAGCTGCACGATCTCGCCGCCGCCGACCTTCGCGCGCTGGACGCACTTGTCGATCGTCTCCTTCGGGAGCAGCTGGTCGATCGGAATGCCGTGCACGCTCGTGAAGCGCGGCAGCGGCACCATGTCGTCGCCGTGGCCGCCGAGGAGCAGCGCCTGGATGTCCTCGATCGAGCAGCCGAGCTCCATCGAGAGGAACGCGCGGAAGCGCGCCACGTCGAGGCAGCCGGCCTGGCCGAGCACGCGGTTGGTCGGGAAGCCCGACGCCTTCCACGCGGTGTAGACCATCGCGTCGAGCGGGTTCGACAGCACGATGATCACCGAGTTCGGCGCGTGCTGCGCGACCTTCTCGGCCACGCTCGACACGATGCCCATGTTGGTCACGATCAGGTCGTCGCGGCTCATGCCCGGCTTGCGCGGGATGCCGGCGGTGATGACCACGATGTCGCTTCCCTCGATCAGCGCGTAGTCGCTGCCGCCGGTGATGTTGCAGTCGAAGCCCTCGATCGGCGCGCTCTCGTAGAGGTCGAGCGCCTTGCCCTTGGCGACGCCTTCGTTGATGTCGATGAGGACGACGTCTCCGAGCTCCTTCGAGGCGGCCCAGACAGCGCAGGCGGCTCCGGTGTTGCCTGCTCCAATGATCGAGATCTTCGCGCGACGCATGCCACCACTCCGTTTCAGGTTTGGAAACCCGCGCACGGCGGCGCGGGAGGGGGAAGACTATAGCGGCTCCCGACGACCCGGATCGAGCCGGGACCGCGGGGCCGCGACGCCCTGCGGACGCCGAAAGCGGCCATTTTCCGCCTAAAGGCCGGTTCAGCCTGCCTTCTTCGCGCCGCTGCTGAGCCGGTCGGAGACCGCGAGGCAGAGCGCCGAGATCACGAACACCATGTGGATCGCGCCCGACGCCCAGAGTTCCTTCTCGGTCACCTGCCCGGCCTGCAGGAAGACCCGCAGCAGCTGGATCGCGCTGATCGCGACGATCGAGTTGAAGACCTTCTGCTTCAGGCCCGACGCGTCGAGCTTGCCGAGCCAGCTCGGCCGGTCCTCGCTCACCACGTTCAGCCGCGACACCGAGTTCTCGTAGCCGCTGAGGATGACCATCAGCACGAGGTTCGCCATCAGCACGATGTCGATCAGCGACAGCACGTAGATCGTGGTCTGCGCCTCGGAGGAGAGCTGTCCCGCCCCGGGCATCGCCTCCGCCGAAGTCATGTGCGCGAAGAGATGCAGCATCTCGCGCCCGAACTGGACGAGCAGCGCCAGCATCGACGCCACCAGCCCGATGTAGAACGGCGCCAGCATCCACCGGCTGCCGAAGAGCGCGCGCTCGAGCAGGGTCTCCGCGAGGTTCGAACTTCCGGCCGAGTCGCTGCGCTGGTGCTTCGGGTCGATGTCCGGCATGGGCGGGATTTCACCAAAAACACAGCGCAGCCGCCAGATGCGGCTGCGCTGCGTTTCATGGGCCAGAAAGGACTCGAACCTTCGACCTCACCCTTATCAGGGGTGTGCTCTAGCCAGCTGAGCTACTAGCCCTCGGTCCGCTTTCGCGGGTCGCGGATTCTAGACGATCCCCCCCGCCGCCGCAACGGCTTCCAGCAACGGCTCCATGGCGGGTTTCCGGCGCTACCAGGCGGCAAGATCGCCCACGAGCGGCTCGACGAGATCCTTCATCGTGACGATCCCGAGCGGCCTATCGGCCCCTTCCGCGACGATCGCGAGCCGCACCCGGTCGCGCCGCATCGCAGCGATCGCATCGAGGGCGGGCATCTCCGGCCGAAGCAGCACCGCGGGCCGCGCGAGGTCCGCGGTCTTCAGGTCCGGCGAGGAGAGATGTTCGGTCGCGGCGACCACGCCCGCCACCCGCCCCGACGCGTCGACCACGGGCAGCCTGCTCGCTCCGGACTGAAGGAACGCGCGCGCGCGCTCGTCGGGCGACGCGTCGATGCGGATCGTGCCGACCTGCCGCCACGGCTTCATCTCCTGCCCGACCGAGATCCCGCGCATCGTGAAGACGCGGTCGGCGAAGCCGAGCTGCGTCTCGCTCAGGCCCTCGCTGCCTGCGCCCTCGGCGAGCATCGACCAGACGCGCGCGCGGGCCTCGACCGCCGACTCGCGCCCGCGCGCGCCGAAGATCCAGGTCGCGACCGCGCCGATCGCCGAGACGACCGGCAGCACGAGCGTCGCCGTCAGCACGATCCGCACCACGACGAGCAGCGTCGCGAACCGCGGCATCCAGCGGTCGGCGTGGATGCGGAAGAGATCCTTCGGCAGCACCTCGCCGAAGAGGAAGACGACCGGCAGCAGCACGACGAGATCGAGCAGCACCGACTTCACCGGCCCGTAGCCGAGTCCGTCGAAGATCTGCGAGACGCCGAAGCTCGCCACCCATCCCGCGAGCGCATTCGCGATGAGCAGCGTCGCGAGGAGCCTTCGCGGACGCGCGTACTCGCGCGCGAGCCGGCGCGCCGACTCGTCGCCGCGCGCGGCGCGGATCGAGAGCCGCACCCGCGAAAGCGAGTACATGCCGGTCTCGAGACCTGCGAGCAGCCCCGCCACCGCGATCCCGATGATCGCGACCGCGGCGAAGAGCGCGAGCGCCCACGGCCCGCGGTCGCCCTCGGCGAGCAGCACGATTCCGCTCATCGCGCGCCTCCCGCCGGCTCCTCGCGAAGGGAGACGAGCACGCTCAGGATTCGCGCGCCCGCGACCGACTCGACCTCGATGCGCACGTTCGCGAGGTCGACCCGGTCGCCCGCCCGTGCGAGCCGCGAGAGCCGCTGCATCACGAGCCCGGCGACGGTGCTCGCGCGCGGACTCACCACGCCCGAGCCGAAGAGATCGCTCCATCGCGAGACGCTCATCTCGCCGCTCACGCGCCAGACGCCGGCGGCGACCTCGACCGGCGCATCGACCGCCTTCTCGCCGACGCCCGAGATGTCGCCGACGATCTCCTCGACGCAGTCCTCGAGCGCGACGATGCCGGCCGTGCCGCCGTACTCGTCGACCGCGATCGCGAGCTTGGACCCTGTCCGCCGGAAATGCTCCAGCAGCTGCTCGAGCGACGCGAGCTCGGGCACGAAGCGCGCGGACTCGATGCACTCCGCGATCGGCGGCGGCTCCGCGGGCAGAAGGTACCTCTTCAGCGAGAGCAGGCCGACGACCTCGTCGACGCCGTCGCCGACCACCGGAAGATTGGTGAGGGCGACGCGTGCGGCGATCGCGCGGACCTCGTCGACCGACGCGCTGCGCTCGACGAAGTGCATGTCGACGCGCGGCGTCATCACGTCTCGCACTCGAAGCCGCCGCAGGCGCATCACGCCCTCGATCGCCTCGCGCTCGCGGAGGTCGATGGATCCCTCGCGCGCCGACTGCTCGAGCAGCGCCGCGAGCTCGGCCGCGTCGACGACGCCGCCGCCCTGCCCGCCGGCGGCGAGCCGGCCAACCGGCGCGATCACGAAGCCGTCGATCGCCTCCGCCACCGGACGCATCAGCGCGGTGTAGAGCGCGGCCGGCCGTGCCGCGAGGCCCGCGGCGCGGACGCGATCCGCATTGCCGATGAGCTTCGGAAGCACCTCCGCGGACAGCACCATGCCGAAGAGCGAGATGGCGGCGATCGCGAGGGAGAGCACGAGCGAGTGCTCGAATCGAACCACCAGCACCGAACTCACGACGAGATAGGCCGTGCTCGCGAGCAGCGAGCCGAGCATGGTGCTCACGAGCAGCGTCCGCGGCCGCGCGAGCATCCCGTCGACGACGCGCGCGGTGCGGGGCCGAAGCCTGCGCAGCGCGAGCCGCTCCGCGGGCGCGAGCGCGAAGTAGGTCGTCTCGACGAACGAGAAGAACGCCATCGCGGCGAGCAGCGGAACGAGCGCCGCGAGCAGCACCGCGTCGACCCCGGTGATCGAAGGAGCCTCGACCGGAATCATGCCGGCGCCGCCCCGTCCGCCTCGCGGGCGATCTGCTCGAGCACCCGGTCGTACGCGCGCACCACGGCGAGCTCGGCCCGCACCGCCGTCGCAAGCTCGGCGAGCTCCGCCCGTCCTCGTCCGTCGAGGAGATCGCCGACCCGCCCGAGCGACCGCTCCCGGGCCTCGCGCGCTTCGGCGAGCACGGCCGCCTCGGCCGCGGCGTCGCCGCGCGCCGCATCGACGCGCTCGCGGAACTCCATCAGTTCAAGCAGCATCGCCTGAGGAAGCGCGGCGGCCGGGGCCGGCGCCGCCCCGCGCATCGCGAGCAGCGCCTCGGCGCGCGAGACCGGGTCCTGCAGCGCGCGAAAAGCGGCGTTGAGCCTCGCGCTCTCGTCGACGCCACCGGACGCGTCCGGGTGGGCCTGCGCCGCACGCCGCATCCACGCCCGCCTCGCCTCCGCCGCGTCGATCGCGAACCGCGGCGCAAGCCCGAGGACCTCGAACGGTCCGGCCTCGCTCATGCCTCCGAACTCGCCACGCGCTCGATCTCCTCGTAGCTCGTGAGACCGTTGGCGACGAGCTGGAATCCCGATCCCTGCAGCGAGGTGAACAGGCCGTTCGCAAGGACATCGCGGATCTGCTGCATCGTGGGCTTCTTGAGCACCACGTCGCGCAGCGCGTCGTTGAACTCGAGGAGCTCGAAGATCGCGCGCCTGCCGTAGAAGCCGGTGTCGAGGCAGTACTGGCATCCCGACGGCGCATAGATCTCGGTCATGCCGCCGAGAGACTTCCCCATCCGCATCTGCTGCTGCGGCGTCGGGCGCACCGGGCGGCGGCAGGTGCCGCAGAGGATGCGCACGAGCCGCTGCGCGATCACCATGTCGAGCGCGTTCGCGACGAGGTAGCTCTCGACGCCGAGGTCGAGGAGGCGGAAGATCGATCCGATCGTGTCGCGCGCGTGCACCGTCGAGAAGACGACGTGTCCCGTCATCGCCGCCTGCATCGCGACGTTCGCCGTCTCGATGTCGCGGATCTCGCCGACGAGGATCACGTCGGGATCCTGCCGGAGGATCGATCGCAGCAGTCCGCCGAAGGTGTGTCCCTGCTTCGAGTCGATCGGGATCTGCGTGGCGCCCTCGATCTGGTACTCGACCGGATCCTCGATGGTGATCGCGTTGCGCTGCTCGAGGTCGATCTCGCGGAGGCACGAGTAGAGGGTCGTCGTCTTGCCCGACCCGGTCGGACCGCAGGCGAGGACGAGCCCGGCGTCGCGGTTGCAGATCGTGCGCAGCTTCTCGTACATCCACGGCTGCATCCCCAGCTCGTGGAGTCGGCTCGGCGCGTTCGCAGGGTCGAGGACGCGCACCACGAGCTTGTTGCCGTGCACCGCCGGCGTCAGGCTCACGCGGTAGTCGACGCGTCGTCCCTTCACGGTCACGTTGAAGTGGCCGTCGAGCACCTCGCTCTTGACGCTCTGGTCGAAGTGGCAGAGGACGCGCGTCACGCCGATCACCCGGCGGAACACCTGGAGCGGCAGGTCCTCGACGATCGTCACCATCGTGCCGTCGACGCGGATGCGGATGACCGCCTTGTCCGCCTTCGGCTCGATGTGCAGGTCGCTCGCCCGCGAGCGGAAGCAGACGAGGAGCAGCATCCGGAAGATGTGGATGCTCTCCGCCGGCGCCTCGTCCTCGTCGCCCGACTCGCCGGCACCGACGGCCGCGTGCATGACCGCGCCGCGCGCATCGACGAGCGCGATGTCGGACTCGGTGAAGGGCCTGTTGAGGGCTCCGTCGCAGACCTTGCGCAGCGCGGCCTCGTACGGCGACGCAGTCGCCGGAGTCGCGTCGATCGTCGCGCCGGGGCGGGCGGATGCCGCCGAGCGACCGCCGGCAGTCGCCGGGGCGGGCGGAGCCGCGGTCGGCTTCACTCCGGCCGGCTCCTCCGTGGGATTCACGAACCGGATCTCGAGGGTCCCGACTCGGACCACATCCCCAGTCGCCAGAAGGGCGGTGGCGACCTTCGAACCGTTGAGTTTGGTCCCGTTCCGAGAACCAAGATCCCGGATCTGCCAGCCTTCAGACCCCTTCTCAAACACGCAGTGCTGCCTGCTCAGGGCGTCGTCGTTGAACTGGATGGCGTTATCCGGCAGTCGCCCGACCACAAGCGGCTCGGTTCCAAGCTCGTAGCGGCGGCTCCAACGGGGGCTCTTGACCTCGAGAAACGGCATGGGAGGAGTCTAACCTGATGAGGAATCTGGAGAGCAACCGGGTGGAACGGGCGGAAAGCCTGTATGCTCTCCGGTTGACCGCACCACTGACCGTCAGTCCCCTGCGCGTCGAGAGTCACTGTGGCCGTGCGAATCTGATACGCATCGCACGGGCCGAAACTGGCCTGGGAGGCCAGACATGTTCAAGATCTTTGTCGGAAATCTCAACTATCGTACGACGCCGGATGGACTTCGCGAGATCTTCTCTGCCCACGGAGAAGTGCTGGATGTGTTCATTGGTACGGATCGTGAAACCGGTCGTTCGCGTGGCTTCGGCTTCGTGACGATGGGCGCCAAGGAGGCCGGACAGGCCGCCATCGAGGCGCTGAACGGTAAGGACTTCGAGGGTCGCCCGCTCGTCGTCAATGAGGCCCAGCCCCGCGCTCCGCGTCCGGGTGGCGGCTTCGGTGGCGGTGGTGGCGGCGGCGGTCGCGGCTTCGGCGGTGGCGGCGGCGGTGGCCGCGGCTTCGGCGGCGGCGGCGGTGGCGGCTACGGCGGCGGTGGTGGCGGCTATGGCGGCGGCGGTGGCGGCGGCCGTGGCGGCCGCGGCGGCGGCGGCGGCTTCGACCGCGACCGTGACCGCGAGCGCGAGACCCGTCGCGAGCGCGGCGGTGGCGACGACTGGTGATCGCCGGCCTGGCTGAGTCGTTGGCGACCTCGCCGATCGACGATTCCAATCCATGATTCTTCGACGCGCGCACGAGCAATCGTGCGCGTGTCGTTTTTCGCGAGGTTCGGCAGCGGTGTCGGTCGGGGGTTCGATTCATCCCGCTGCCGCCGTCTCGGCCCCCGCGAATCGATGCTTCGGGCGCGCGGTGTCCTTGCCTTCCCGAGGAAGCGCTCCATGCTCCACCGGCAACGCCGGGGTCGGTCACACACCCGATGTCTGCAGGAGACCCACATGCCGCACTCCCCAATCTTCGGATCGATGGCCCGCATGCTCCGTGTCGCTGCCTGGAGCGACTCCCGCGGTCTGTCCCGACAGGAAGTCCGCGAACTCATCCGACGCGAGGCCGATGCACGCGAGTCGCTTCGCCTGAAGCGCCGCGAGTTCCTGACCGCTGCCGGCGCGACGCTCGCGGCGTCGCCTCTTCTCGCCGCCATTGCCCCGCCTCGACCGTCGCCGACCGTCGCAGTCGTTGGAGGCGGACTCGCCGGTCTCGCATGTGCCGACCAGCTTCGACGCCGCGGCATCGTTGCCGACATCTACGAGGCGACTTCCCGGGTCGGCGGGCGATGCCACTCGCTCCGCAACACGCTCGGACTACAGGTGGCCGAGCTCGGCGGAGAGTTCATCGACACCACGCATCAGACGATGCGTCAGTACGCGGTCGAGTTCGGACTTGCGGGTGAGCTCGCCGACTCGGGTCTGGGAGGAACGATCTACGACTTCGGCGGCGAGCGCATCGATGAGGAGGCGATCGTCGACGAGTACCGCATGCTCGTCCCACGCATCCGCGCCGACATCCAGACGCTCTCTGGAGAACCGAGCTTCGCGAGCCATACCGAGGCCGATGTGGTGCTCGACCAGCTGTCGCTCGCCGACTGGCTAGCGACGCGTTCCGCCGATCTGCCGCTCGTACGCGCAGCGCTCGACGAGCGCCTATGTGGCCGAGTACGGCCTCGAGTCCCGCGACCAGTCGTCGCTGAACCTGCTGATGTTCCTCCACGCGGACCGGCGGCGGAGATTCACTCCGTTCGGCGTCTTCAGCGACGAGCGCTTCCATCTCGTGGGAGGCAACGACGCCATCGCCACGAGAATCGCCGCACGTCTGCCGGGTGCGCTCGAGCTGAACCGGACGCTGGTGCGGCTCTCTCGGACGAGCCAACAGCGCTACCTGCTCGAGTTCGCGTCCGGACCCTCGGTCGTCGCCGACTTCGTGGTGCTGACGCTGCCGTTCTCGGTGCTCCGCACGATCGAACTCTCGCCGAATCTCGGGCTGAGCATCGACAAGCGTCGCGCGATCGACCAACTGGGCTACGGCGCCAACGCGAAGACGATGATCTCGTTCAACGGGCGGCCGTGGCTCGACGTCGGCTGCAACGGCTCGATCTACAGCGACCGTCCGTCCGTGCAGGCGACCTGGGAGACGAATCAAAGCGTGGCTGATCAGCTCAGCGGGATCCTGACGGACTACGCGAGCGGAGATCGGGGAGCGGCGCTCGGCGACGAAAGCCTCGCGGTCCGAACGGCGCAATTCCTCACCGACCTCGATGCGATCGTTCCTGGCGCCACCGCGTCCGCGCGACGAAATGCAGATGGTTCGGCGCTCGCGGCAAGGGCGCATTGGCCGAGCACCCCGACGGCGCGCGGCTCGTACACCTGCTACCGACCGGGACAGTTCACCGGGATCGGCGGACTCGAGGGCGAGCCCGCCGGCAGGCTCAAGTTCGCCGGCGAGCACGCCGACTCGTTCTACTCTTGGCAGGGATTCATGGAAGGCGCCTGCCTCTCGGGGATTGCTGCGGCGCAATCCATCATCCGCGACCTACGGCGCGGTCAGTGAGCGAGAGACCGGTCGAAATCCTCGCGCGACCCGCTCGGCGCGGTCGCCTCAAACGCGATGGTCGATCCATTCCACGGGTCGATCCGTTCCGCTCGGAATGCGCAGGAAACTCGGGGAACACCGTGGAAACGGCGAAGGAATCAGGCCCTGCCCGCATCCGGGCCGTCTCGATCGTCGTCGCGGCGATCCGGCTCCTGAGAGGGAGGGCGAGGCGAGAACGGGCGAGGAGAAGCCGGGAACGAGCCGCCTGAAGATGGAGGACCGAATCGTCCCCCCCCCGTCGATGGTGGTGATCGAAAGCCGCCAGGGCCGGATGGACCAGGGCCCGACGGCGGAGCTCCGAACGAGGTACGAGGACCTCTGTTCAACCCACGACGTGGGCTTCCGCCCCGGCTTGACATGCCGCCTCCGCCACGCGAACCGCCACCACCCTGCCGATTGAAATGCGGACCGAACGGTCCTTGTCGGACTTCCTTGGCGGCCTTGGCGGCAGCCTTGCCCTTCTTCATCACTTCATTGATGACGAGCGTCTTTCCGAGAAGGCGCTTTCCCTGCGTCGCCTTCACTGCGGTGCGACCGAGATCCGCATCGCGAACCATGATGATCGCAAACCCCTTCGCCTTCCCTGTCTTCGGATCGGCGACAAGGACAGCGTCCTCGATCGTGACGAACGGCGCGAAGATCTCGCGCACCTGCTCGATCGTCACACGGGTGTCGAGGTTTCCCACAAAGATCTTGAACATCGGCATGGCATAGCCTCCCAGCCCCATCTGGAAGCAGGCGCGGTCGGATGCCGATCGACCGCAACGCGCAGAGCGCGGTAGGCGCACGATAACGCAACTGCGTGGAACGTGGCGGCGATCACGAGGTTTCTTTCGTTTCCTTCGTTTCCTTCGCGAATCTCCGAGGCGCCCCAGCGCGACCGACGCGTTGGCGGTGCGGCCCGAAGCGTCGAGCTGAACGCGATCCCGCGGGACGACCGCAAACGATCGAAGAATCGGAAATCGAAAAATAAAGAGGGCCTCGTCAGGAATCCTGACGAGGCCCGTAAAGTCGGCGATAACCTACTTTCCCGCTGAGCAGTATCATCGGCTGCAAGGGCTTAACTTCTGTGTTCGGGATGGGAACAGGTGTGACCCCTTGCATATGGTCACCGACAAATCCCATCGAGGCCTTTCGGCCGCGGTGGGCAAGCTATGCAAATATGCGCTGAGTTTCGCACCGGAACAAGAGCTCCAGGCGACTCCGGTCCGAGCTGGCCCCAAACGGGTCCTGCCACGGAAACCGGTAGACGCGACAAAGTCTTCGACCGTTAGTACCACTTAGCTGAACGGATTTCTCCGCTTACACATGTGGCCTATCAACCTTGTAGTCTTCAAGGGGTCTCAAAGCAACACTTATCTCCGGGTGGGCTTCTCGCTTAGATGCTTTCAGCGATTATCCCTGCCGCACGTAGCTACCCAGCTATGGACCGAGCGGTCCAACTGGCACACCAGGGGTGCGTCCAACCCAATCCTCTCGTACTAAAGTTGTCTCCCGTCAATGTTGCAACGCCCACGACAGATAGGGACCGACCTGGCTCACGCCGGTCTGAACCCAGCTCGCGTACCACTTTAATAGGCGAACAGCCTAACCCTTGGGACCGCCTTCAGCCCCAGGATGTGATGAGCCGACATCGAGGTGCCAAACCGCTCCGCCGCTATGGACGCTCGGGAGCGATCAGCCTGTTATCCCCGGGGTACCTTTTATCCGTTGAGCGACGACCCTTCCACACAGAATCGCCGGATCACTAGAGCCCTCTTTCGAGACTGCTTGTCCTGTATGACTTGCAGTAAAGCTGGCTTGTGCTCTTACACTCGACGTGCGGTTGCCAACCGCACTGAGCCAACCTTTGCGCTCCTCCGTTACATTTTGGGAGGAGACCGCCCCAGTCAAACTGCCCGGCATGCAGTGTCCGCTGCCCTGCTTCAAGGGAATCAACGTTAGACCACGAATTCGATCAGGGTGGTATTTCACCATTGGCTCCATCCCGCCCGAGAGC
>Ga0315906_10003660_pt1 | contig 20327 bp, 17 predicted proteins | sample LakEriMetagenome_4_FD_203526 | JGI IMG/M metagenome (GOLD analysis project Ga0315906, IMG submission 203526) | Freshwater fungal communities from buoy surface, Lake Erie, Ohio, United States - Buoy 2 MA122 | ecosystem: Environmental > Aquatic > Freshwater > Lake > Lake biofilm | place: USA... | reverse complement strand
CCCCTTTGGTTTGTAACGCAATATTATAGGCCAGATAAAGCTGTGCGCCGCCATGAGATTGATACATGCTTACAGAAAAACCTTGAGTGTGGCATGATTGATCGCGTGGTTTTATTAAATGAGAAGGCAATGGGGTCGCCCAAATCGGAGAAGATTTTGGAGAAGGTTATAGGTGAGCGCCTTACGTATGCGCGGGTGATTCGGTGGATTTATGAGGAGGCGCCCGAGGATGCGATTGTCGTTTTCGCAAATGCGGATATTTTCCTGGATGAGGAGTCATGGCGTCTATTATGGTCGGCAGATCTCGATACGACCGCAAAGTTTCTTGCCCTGCTTCGGTGGGATGTGGGTGATGTAACACCCGATGCGATAAAGGCGGCAAAACTGTTTGGCCCGCGTGCTGATTCACAGGACACATGGGTTGTGAGTGCAAAGGCGGTCAAGGCAGTGCAGTGGGACTGGGATGCTCTGAAGTTCCCCTTTGGGCAAGGAGGTTGCGACAATGCAATCACGCTGGAGATGTTTAAGAAACGATTTTTGATTGCGAATCCGGCCTTGACGCTGCGCACGTATCACTATCACTCCAGCGCGGTGCGCACATATGATCCGCGCAATATCGTCGATAAGCCTATCTATCTCTATATTCAACCTACGGGGCTCCATGATATGCGGCCAGTGATGAATCTTGCTTCGGCTTCAAAGGGGGTAAAGCAAGTGAAGGCAGAATCGTTTGCTCGGCCCGTGCGTGGTCCGCTGAGTGCCGCACAGGCAAAGACATTTTGCACGATGGTTGGGCGTTCCACCGATAATATGATTATTCTAAGCGATGACGGTGATAATACGTGGATTCCGCCGCCGTTGTCTCTTTATCCTTTAGAGGAGGTATTTCAGACACGTGAGGGGCTTGTATATACATATGATTCTATTCTGGTGGGAAATACCAAGGCTTCTACGAGTGCGTGGGCTGAGTCACAACTAAGTAGTATGTCGGCGTCGCTCACAGTGGAAATGGCGGCTGTGGCGCCCTTGCGTGATGCGATTGCCAAAGACCCTGCGAAATTCACCCTTCAATACATGTCGAAGATCTTTTTACTGCGAGAGCAGGAAGGATATTCTGAGGCGGAATTCTGGTGTCCTAAGAATCGCGGGTGTATCGAGGCTGTGAAAATGTTTAACTGGCCCAATAAGGAGGTTCCCGTGCTTTCACGCGATGATAACTTGCAGACGTGGTGCAAGAAGGCTATTATGTGGGGGTATGAGGATATCCCCGCTGAGTGTATTACACGAGAGGAGGTGATGGCGTTGCGGAAGAACTTGGGGCTTGGTGGATGGAAGGCAGATGTGATGAAGGATAAGTTGCGCCTGGCTATTGTGCTTGATGATGTGTGGATTAGCGAGGAAATGGCGGAGGAGATTGAGGAGGCCCTTGGTGATGACGTTGATGTAAAACTCATTTGGCCTGGCAAGACTGCATTGGACGTCGCCCTACAATATATGATTGGCGCTAGTGGCCTTCTCATGGCGAGCCATGCGATGGCTTCCTGGGGATGGGTCATGCCAAAGGGCTCTTATATCTGGGAAATTCAATCGGAGATGCAGCCAAACGCAAACCTTCTTCATTTGGCGGCGGCAGGAGAAGTGGAGCATCGGCTCTTGATCGTTGCAAAGGGTATTCCGAATGCTCGCGAGAAGGATTCTATGCGGGCGAAACTGGTCGCCGATATGCGCAGCAAGCTGTTCATTTCCCCCCCGAGCCTCCTTATTTTACCGCAAGAGCAGGATGGGTTTTTCGGCCATGCAGGTGACTCCTTTCGTGAAATGGCAGAGCTTTGGGGGAAGCGTGGCTACGTGGAAGTCGTAAAAAAGCCGGTGTGTCAAGTGTGGTTAGGCGGAGTGGGTGAGACACTGCTATATGATCGCCCTACGCTGCAATGGCTGGAGGCGGCGCCATCTGCAGAGCAAGCCTGGAAGCGAGCATTATTTGGAAATCCGTCGCCTCCTTCAGGGGGGAATCCCTGGACTTTCTGGCCACGTCGCCCCGAGCTTGTAGAGCAGTTAGCGGCAGAGGGCCTTCCCGCCAAATCATTTGAAGCGCGTGATAAAACTCTTGTGTTTTATGGGAGATCTGAGAATGCCGTGCAGCGCAAACGACGCACGGGGGCTGATTGGGCATCGGCATGTGACGATTTCACACATGAGATTACGGCGAGTAACACATATAAATATACACATGCCGAGTATTTGGCTCGCCTTGCGACGGCAAAGTATGGGCTGTGCCTTGCGGGATTTGGTAATAAGTGCCATCGCGAGATTGAATGCATGGCAATGGGTTGTGTGCCAGTCGTTGCAACTGAAGTCGATATGACGAACTATGCAGATCCGCCACAGGAGGGTCTGCATTATTTCCGTGTATCAACGCCTGAAGAGGCAAAGGCCGTGACGGCCACAACTGCGGAACGCTGGACAGTAATGTCGGTGGCATGCCGTGATTGGTGGAAGCGGAATGCATCCGCGGAAGGGATGTGGGAGCTTACAAAGAAGATGGCGTCACGGTAATAAGCGCCAACGCTTACCCATTGGATATACTTTCGCGTCGGGAAGATTTCTTGGCACGAATTTATATAATCTCTTGAAAACATCACCGAGCTTGGCTTTGGGCGGCACCGGCGGTAGTGGAGCTGGGATAGGCGTTATAGGAAGAGGCGCCGTACGGTATTGCCCAATAGGGTACCACGGAATCATTCTACAGAGAAAGAAGCTAAATACATATCGGACGCTCCGCTTATTTTAATAATCCTGTATTTCAGTGACTCGAGAAAACGAAATAAATCTTCGCGAATCGCACGGGCGGGCACGCCTTCACGTTCTTTCCAGTCACCCCAACTTTCAAAAAGAATCTTCGGGTAATTATTCTCCTTTAACGTTTCCAGTGCGCCGAGAAGAACTTCTTTCTCAAATCCTTCGACATCAATCTTAATAAAAGCGATGTCTTTGAGGCCGAAACTATCCAGGCGCCGCATAAGCACAGGGAGTTTTTTACAGGCTTTATCCGTTGCAGCGAGATGTTTCACACCGTTGCCACCACCATCTTTTGAGCGAACAATATAGTCGATTGCTTTATCTTCGTCGCCGAGGGCAAAAGGAAAGGGGCTCACTTTCTCTTCCAGGCCATGCAATGCAATATTTGCAGCCAAATAACAAAAGGTTGTAGGGCTACACTCGAATGCATATGTATGCTTCGCTTTCTTGGCACATGTAAGTGTGTATGTCCCTATATGCGCGCCGATATCCAAGAAATTCTTATCAGCCTGAATAAATGTATCATACACCCAATGTATGAGACTTTTCTCTGCGACACCGACCTCAAAAAACCAGCGCGCAACACTGATCTCGGGGAAAAAAATGAGTTGATTCGCCTTGGGATCATCGGTATTCTCAGGCAAAGACATAAAATAGGGTGTGTCCGTTTTATGGCTTCCTTCGCGTAACAGAAACATGGGCTCTTCTAAAGAGATTTGTTTCTGTGTTCTAAGCCTCCGCATCGGAATCGGGAAAGGATACGATTGCCCCATCCTTCAGGCGACCGATATATTTTAGTTTCAGATCATATAATTTGTTCTTTTTAGGGTCCAAGTAGAGACTACGACCACCCACTTCTTCTTTGCGGATTTTCACATGAAGAACTTCTTCAACGGGAAGGGGTGATTCCGTGGGTGCAATGGCTGCTACAGGTGCAACAGTTACAGCCTCGACGGGACGCTTTAGAGCCTTTTTCACCACGGGTTTAGGAGCTTCTGCGACAGGAGCTTCTGCGGCAGGAGCTTCTGCAACAGGGGTCGCAGCCACCTTCTTTTTCCCAACACCACGTTTCGTTGCCATGGGCTGTGGTGCGGCTGTTTCAACCCCAGCATAAGCAACTTCCGCGGCCTTTTTTGCCTTCGCCATTACCTCCTTACTAAGCGTGTATCCTGCCTCAATCTTTAGACGGAACCACGCGCCGTCATACAGGCGACTCCAAAATGGGATCGGCTCCGTAACACGTCCCATAAGAAGCGCGGGATGCATTCCTTCAATCGTTGTCCCCGTGATTTTTGCAACTTTTTCCCGCGTCTTTTCCTCTCGTTTTAAACAACTTTCACACAAATCTCTCTGCGCTGAGAAGTTTCCACACCGAAGGGGGACGTGAAAGAGACCTCCCTGCTCAAATTCTAACATAGTTTCACCACGTGGAACGTCGCGCACGAGACGTCCTAAACACTGTGACATGGTTGATTACGTTGGTGCGCGCCGCCGCAATAAATTTTACAAGTCCTCCTGCTACAAATCGTAGTTACAGCATTATGGAAGAACTGTATCAGAATCCCCTTCATCCCCTAAATCCTCACGCCCCGTACGGTCTTACCGTAATGGGCCTGGTGTTGTTATTCTTCGCCCTATTAGCTTCTATGGAGGCACCCCTTCACGGTATATCATTCTTGTGGGCATGGACCGGATTCATCTGTTTCATCACAGCGTGCGTATATCAAATCATCATCTTCAATCATCAGCGCGCGCCATAAACAGCAAGTGTCCGCGCAGAAGGATCTTTCACTCCAGGCGACCATCTCGGCATCCAGAAATAAGGGACATTCACCTCCGCCGTGATGGCCCCATATTTTTCATCGTAGAGCTGACGATAATAAAACTTTTCAGGCGTATCGGGAGAGTCTGTAGGATAACGCCGTGCAGCCTCCGTTTCCCATGCATCGCCCACCTTTTTCAATGCCATCTCCTGTGTAATCTGATACCACGACTTCTCCGTGCCACTCACGCCATCCGAAAACGCCTCCTTCTGCCGCCAAAGAACATCGGGAGGAAGCAAGCCCGAATTCTTGAAAGCCTCCCGCAGAAGCCATTTCTCTGGACGTACCCCACGTACAGGTCGCCGCAACTCCGTAGAAACACTCCGTGCCACTGCGACAAACTGCTTGTCCAAGAAGGGTGTGCGCGGCTCCAAGCCATGCGACGAAATAGAGCGATCCGACCGTAGCACATCAAACATGTGAATATCGCCCAAAAGGCGTGCGACCTCTCCTTCATACGCATGGTCAGAGGGGGCGCTGTTGAAATACAGATACGAACCCCAAACTTCATCCGATCCATCGCCATTGAATACAATCTTACATGCGGACGTTTCGCGAATGGCCTTTGCAACAAGCCAGTTCCCTACAGAGGCACGCACCGTCGTTGTATCAAACGATTCAATGTCGTAGATTACCTGGGGAATCGCCGCGAAAAACTCTTCAGGCGTCAGAACAATCTCCGTGTGATCCGATTGAATCCAATCGGCCACTTTTCTTGCATAGAAAAGATCCGTGCTCCCCGCCATTCCAATACTAAACGTTTTGAGCGTCGCCTTCCCCTGCGCTTTCAGTTCCCTCGCTACAAGAGCCGCAATCAAACTACTATCAAGCCCGCCACTCAGTGTAACTGCCAACTCCGACCTGTCCGTCATCATGCGTTTCTTTACGGCCTCTGTAAGTGCGTGGGCAACGGCGCGCTTGGCCTCCGTCTCATCCTCTAAAAGGGGGATCTTCAGGAACGGTATGTGGTGATATTGCCGCGATTCTCCCCTATATTTTCCAGAAAAATCAACTACCATGTAATGTCCCGGCAAAAAGGGGCTGATTTTACCCCCAGCGGCAATCAGCGATTTCATTTCCGAGCCATATAATAACCCCCGTTCGGAAACGGCGGTGTAGAGAGGGCGAACACCATATGGGTCGCGACCTATCACCGCCCGCCCCCGCTTTAAATCAAAAATGATAATGGCGAAGACACCATCCAGGGCCCGGAAAAACTCCTCTAAAGGGATGCTCAACTCGCAGAAACGCTCGTATAGTTCCCCGAGAATTTCGCAATCGGATCCTGATACGTTGCTTAGCTCATATTGCTTGGCCAGAGCCTTCCAGTTGTAGATTTCCCCGTTACAGACCCAGGCCAAGTTTTCACCCCGATACATTGGCTGCATTCCAGACTCATTCAGGCCGTTAATAGCCAGGCGTGTAAATCCGAGAACTCCTGTGCCTCCGAAATGCGCAACACGCGTCCCCTCTGGCCCACGCGCCTTCAACGTGGCCATACACTTGTTTAGTATATCAAGATATTGCTCCCCCAAACAACACCATATGCCACACATTCTTATAGATATTATCAATGCCAACTTTAGATGGATTCCAGTGACATTCTCCGCAGGTTACAGGCGCAGACCATATTCGCCTATTACAAGACAAATACGCTCTCTACACAGGAAACGTGTAACTATAGCACCTGCAGCAGTATAACGGGTTGCATTGTGAATTACCCGACATATGAAGAACGGCAGCAGGTAAATATAGGCTCGCAAGCCTGTAACAGTTGTTCTCGCACTGGCTGCGGATGCAAGTGAACTAAGTAAAATCCTCCAGGCGCTTACAATGTATATGAAGATTTACAATGGGCCATTCTTTGCCGTCGTTACCCACAATCACTGGAAAACGACGACAGACAGCATCCACCTTCCATATATATTTTAACCGATCTGTCCGATAATCCACATGCATATTCACGTAGGGCCCGCGAGGCCCGCCATTTCTCGGGTCATCTCCACCCATAAACTGTCCGTGGGCCGCAGCATCAAATACACAAGGAAACGCGGGATTTTCATACCAACTTCGGTATAGTTCGGAAATCAGGTGTGTCCCTGGAGGGATTGTTGGTAACAGGGGATAGTCATCAATATTCTCAAGCCAATACTCGCCGGCCCGCCGCATTTCATCTATTCTACTTCTCGTGGCCGCCAAGAAAAAGAGAAACTGCGTGAGTTTTTCTACGTTGTTGCAATAAACAAATGAAAACGCAACGTGAATCCCTCCGTTAAGCTCAGCTGGGCCATTAAATGTGGCCGAGAGACCCTTGCCTGTAGCTCTCATAATAGGCGCCAACTCTTCCACATTTCTATAAAGCATATTATCATATTCCATGTGCAGGCACTCACTAACCCCTTTCCAGCGCATCCAATCCTCTAGCACAAAGAGACGTTCCGTAGTATATCGCCAAAATCCATTGCGAAATGTCATGTCTAGTAAAGTAGTTTCTTGAAAGCGTTTGTGCTCAGGTGTTAAGGGAATGTCCGCAATAGGCACCCATTCTTCGTCTGATCCATACCCCCTTTCGGGGACAGTAGATGCGAGAAATATGATGGGCTCATCGGGATTCCAACGGCGTGCTTGTTGAATAGCAATACACGCATAATCGGGAATAACCGAGCCAATATGGACAAAGACGATTGGAATCATTGCTGTATGAATATATATATATAATCTATTCTATTTCACGCAGATATGATTCATATATCGTTTTCCAAAAGGGGCGAAGGACCATCGGATGGAAAGGGCTGGGAATATCTCTGGGTATAGCAAGGGTTGTCAAATCTTTGATGCTCTCAATAGGTATAAGCGGCAGCGAGGGATAATCTGCCAAGAGCCTCGCGGTATGTTCATTATTATGAACAATCGCCCATGCACCGTTCATGATCGTCTCCCAATGCCGATGCGTATCGCGGCCATTGCCTGGGGGACATACAACCATCTTATAGGTTGTAAGTAGATCTACGAACTCATCTCTCGGAAGACGCGCACGATACAGATCTATATGGGGGAGTTCGCCACGAAGCGGGTAAAGTTCTTGAAGCCACTCGCCGCGAATCTTATTCGTATTGGAAAACCACGTGAAGAGAATATTATTTTCACGCTCCTTGGCACGGGAAATCGTCACGGGGGGATCCCAATCTACACTGCCCCCGCGCCAAATGCGATTCTGCTCCATGATCGGCAGAGTTCTTATGCGAGGATGCGCCACAATATTATTTTGAATGAGCGCATATACGTTCGGGTGTTTCTCCAAAAATGGTATGAGCACATCATAGTTCACTACATAGTCGCCGTTATGGAACACAAGTAACCTTAGGGCAGGCCACGGCCCGCGTGCTGCAACAACGTCTATTAGGCCTGGATCCACATATACAAACAGCGATTTTGTGGTCCGAATAGTTTCTTCGGGCCATTCCTTCTCTATATAGAGTTGCCGCCCAGGTGGAACCGCCACATCAATCCATTTATGCATCTCCCTCTTTTTCTCTTTATTTATAATCGTATATTGGCACATGCCCTGAAAGAACTCGCCCGATACGGCGGCGAGTTCTCTAGGAATATTCAACTGGGCCAGATCATAGCCCCCTACTGCGTTATAAAAAATATCGGTTTCTGATATCTTATTGAATCCCGTGGGAATCCAGCGTTGCTCTGCCTTTCCCATATAGGCTGCGCACCATGAAAAGGCCGAGTTTGTGGCTATAATCCTTTTTGCTGCGTAAAGAGTTGCGAAATCTTCTAGCTCACTCCCGTGTTGAAATATCGGGTGAAACTCCTCGTAAAAACGCAGGTAGTTTTCTTCTGCTTCTCCCATGGGCTTTTCACACACAATAATAACACGAGTAGTGGGCTCTAAACGGCGAATCTTCCGCAAAATAGAAAGATGCACTGCCGGATTTATAATCATATTTGTAGTGCGATATCCCCCCAACTGGATGTGAAGGACAATATCGGACGGTTCTAGCGCAATGGGCGGTGTGACCGGTCGTGGGGGCGCATTTAAAATCTCTTCTATGGTTTTTCCCACTCGCATTCTCTTTTTTACAGAGTATAAGAACGGCCAAGCTTAAACGCGGGCCAGATCAACCCTATAGAGAATGCCCCCAGCGGATAAATCAAAGGCGGATCGGCTCAAGGAGACCATTCGCCTTCTCAAAGAACTCCAGCGCGTAGGGTTTCACGAAACCGATCCAGGATATATGGAGATCAAACGCATCATGACGCAATGGGTAAATGACGGAGAGAAAGTGAGCGCGGTTGTGTGTTTTATTCGACATGGGCGTGATGCACATGTCGAACTGCCGAAGCGGGCGGATAAGGCCGCTTCTATTAATCTGAAGGTCGTGGAAGTCCCAGAAAATGATGCCGTGGAAGAGTAGGAAGATGAACCCCATATATTTTCTACGGGTGTGTGTCGGTATAGGAATGACAATCTCGGGTGTGCTCCGTCTTCGGAATCCTGAAATAGGAGCTTCCGAAATACGCAGTCTTTGGCTTTTCACACCAACTACAGAAACCTTGATCGCGGTTTTTGAATTACTAGGCGCCCCTATTTTGCTAATGGGTGCAAAATCTCTGCGCGATTTCTATTTATCATTCTATTGCGTATGTGTAGTGTTTATAGGAATACTCTATATGCAGAAACATAGATTAGAAGAAATAAAACATCTTGTTGCCTTTACTGGCGACATGAAAACTATATGGTATCATACACTTATTGCAACTATTATGGCAGCGATTATAATGGCCCCTTAAAGATACTTATCGTCAGTAGTTTCAGAATGGCCTCTAGTCGCGCGGGTATCACGGCCGAGGGTGCTCTTTATGAGTCCGTCGCTCGTGGGAACAAAGATACATTTTTCTTTCAGGAAGACCCTGAGAAAACGCTCAATCCCTTTGAAAATAGATATGAGAAAACTCCCCCACTGATTCATGAACTCCGGCGGATTCCTCCGCTGAATGGGGCAGAGTTTGGGCGCAGTTGTGAATTTGAATTTGAGATTGCGGGTGATATTTTCATGCAGCCCACGATCCTCATTGATCTTCCTACGTGGATTCCTCCGATGGAGGCGGAAGCTGGTGATGCGCGGCTTATTAGAGATGCGGCCGGCAACTCCTACGGCTATACGAATGGCATTGCGTATTTCCTTTTCAGTCGCATTCAGATTTACCAGGACAAGCTGCTATTGGAGGAATATAGCGGCGATGCGCTGTTTGCACGTCGTGCAGGGCGGGGGAGCCTTTCATCGGCCTATTTGGAGAATACTCTTACAGGATGGCACGATGGCTCCGTCACATCTATTGCGGCTAATGCAACACCTCCCCGTCTTCGTTTAGAAATTCCCTTTATTGGGGGACGTCAAGGGTTTCCAAGTATTGCTATGCGCAAACAGACGTTTAAACTGCGCTTGGACCTCCGGAAATTGGAGGAAATCGTGGAATCTTCTGATGCGACGACGACGGAACCCGCTAGGCCATGGCTACTTCCTATTATGCAAAATGGTGCAACGTCTATCAAACCCCTCGCCCTTACCGCCATTGCGGCGCCTACGTTACAACTGGAAAGTCGCCATATTTACACGGATGGGGAAACACAAGTGGCTCTGCGCTCCAAGACAATTGAACTCCCTTTTAGTCGTATTTACGAAAATACATATAATTTTGGTGTGACAGACTATGCGCCATTATTGAAGAATGTTCCCGCGATTGTCACGCGACGTTTAGATGCACAGCATCCTGCGTCCCGTGTTTTCTGGTTTATACGCTCGCGCCAAGATTTACGCGCGGGGCGGCGCTGGAAATTCACTGGAACTGGTGCGCAAGAATATTACGCCAATGAATCGCTTATTATAGCTGGACGTGATCGCGAGACGCTTTTCAGCCCCTTTATATGGAATACGCTTACACACCACGCAAAAGAAGATCGTGATTGTGGTGCGGGTATTGGCGAAATGTCGTGGGATTTGGGCGATGTTTATGGACGGCGCGCGCCCTTCCACGATAAACAACCTGAAGGTTCCGTGAACTTCACCACGGCCGATAGGCCGACGCTTTATACGAGTCTCGCAGATGCGGCAGGGTCTAATACGGAGATGACGGCCATTGTAGATACGTGGGTCCTATATGTCATTGAAAACAATAGGGGCTATTTGAAATATGGGAACTAAGAGCTGCATTTTTTCGTTCGCCTCATGTGCCTCTTTTTATTTCTATGCGTGCGTCGCTGTGCGCCACCCCCTTTTTTTTTAGCAGACTGTTTCACCTCAGCCTCACGTAGAATTTCTAATATTTCTGGGTTGTCCCTAACCCTATCTATATCTCTTTCATATATTTTAGCACCATGCGATAAAAGCATGCGTATTATTTTTATGTTTCTGTTCATGATTGCTATACCTAAAGGGGTTGCCCCGTAGGTAGTCATAGCATTCATATCAGCCCTATTGTCAAGCAGTTTTCGTGCCACCTCAACCTCATTACCATTACACGCTAGGAAGAGGGGTGTTTCATCATTCTTATTTTCAGCATCTATTTCCGCACCGAGCGTAAGTAGTATTTGAACAACCTCTAACTTACCATTCTTGCTAGCAACGTGTAAGCAGGTATTATTTAAAGAATCCTTAGAACTTATATCCACCCCTACTTCGTGTAGCTTATTCACAAGTTTCAGATTGCCGCTAAAACATGCAAAATGTATAGGCTCACTACCATAATTATCTTTCTTTTTTGGGTTGGCTTCTTTATTCAGTAGTTCCTCCGCAACCTTCTCATGCCCCCCAATACAAGCGACCATTAGCGGGGTGATACCATTTTCGTTCTCAGCCTCTACCGTAGCGCCCCACGCAATCAGCTCCCGCACAACCTCCAAGTCGCCGTTCTTCGCGGCAAAGTGCAGAGGCGTGGCGCCGTCATTCCGCGCAGCGTTCACCACGGCGCCCCGCGCACGCAGATCCCGCACAACCTCCAAGTGGCCCTTTTGGCTGGCGATATGCAGAGGCATCATACCATCTTCATCCACAGCATCCACCTGAGTCTCCCAATAGCAGTGACCCTTAGCCCCTTTAGCGCGCAGCGCACGCACAGCATTCATGCGTCCTTTATTACATGCGTGCCATAGCGCAGTCCTCCCTTCCGTGTTTGTTAGCTCCAAACGCGCCCCACGCTTAATCAACCAGTCTAACCGCCGCGCGTCCCCCGCCGCCGCTGCGGCCATCACATGCGTGCGCTTCTTCGGACCATGTGGTAGGTCTTTTACGGCGTCCCACAGCTGCTCCTCGCCCCACATCTCTCGCGATAGTCCGAGAAAGGGCTCGACATCGTACCCAAAGCCATTTTGTGCTGCCATAATCATCGCAGAAATAAAGTTATAACGGAGGTCTTCTGCCCATCGACTCGCATTTTCTACTAACTTATCTAGTGATTTAGCATCAAGGTATGCGGTTGCCTTTAGAGCATGGATTGCGCCTTCCCTCGTGAGCCCGCCATTCTTTTGTAGTTCATCTATCGCAGCCTCCCATTCGGAAGATTGTGCTGAGCTTTTTTTTGGCGGCGACCAGTTTTCCTCCATTCTTATTTAAACATAAGATTTTCAGTAGAGTAGTCAGGAAATGGCCGCACCGCCATCAATAGGAGAGGTAAGCTCGTATTTGAAAAAGACGTTCACCCTGGAGAAATTCTCAACAGGTGAAGGTGCGAGTTTTACGGGGGGAAATAGATCCGTTCAATATTTTGGGGGGAACAGTTCTATTGCAACTGCGGTCCACTCCGCCACGGCCCAAGGAATTCCGCTAAGCACAGATATTAATAAGATTAAGTATGATGTTCCTGTGGAGACACTAAAACGCCCTCTCGGAACGATCACTACGCTTTTGGATCTTACGAACCGCGAGCTACAGGAAAATGACCTTTTTCCGCTGAATACTGAGACCACATGGTTCACACGTGACACTGAGCGGCGCACCCTGGCTTTCACACCGCTTATACAGGAGATTCCTCTCCGCGGTCCGGCGGCGTTTGGTCAGCGATTTTCCTTTGATCTCGGCTCCATCCAGGTGGGCGATATTCTTTTGGGAACCGTCCTACAGATTCGTCTGGGTCATTGGCTAGATGCACAGTCACAGCTTATGGCCGACGCGGGGTCGCTGACGTATGTGGATCCACAGACGGCATGGGAATATGCAAACAGCCTCGGAAGCGCCATTATTCAACTGGCCGAGCTGGAAATAGACGGAAAAACGATGGAGACGATTGACGGCGATTTCATCAATGTGTTTTCCAGCCTGTTCGGCGATTTCAATGAGCAGGTGGGAATAGCGTATGACCATCTGGGGCGTATAAGCATGGCGAGGCTTATGGCAGAAACGGCCCCGCGCCTATTTCCTACAGAGGGTGGAACGCTGAATTGCCCTCTCCCCTTTTTCTTTATGCGCGCAAAGCGGCAGGATGGTCTCCCCATGATTGCGGTGCGGGAAGGCAAGGTGAAAATTCATATAACATTGAGACCGTTTGAAGAGTGTGTGCGCCAGATCCGCGGCTATAGGGATTCCTGCACGGCTGTCCCCTTGAATACAAGCATTGCGTTGCATAATGGTGCGACGCCCCGAACATGTGTAACAGGTGTTGCCCCACCCCCCTTCAAATTCGTGCAACTTCTTACGCAGGGTTCCCTTATCAATGGGGAATTTCGTCAGCGAATGTTGCATAAACCGTTTGAAATTATTCACCGCGAGTTACAAACGTTCTATTTTGAAGAACCGCTAAAATACGCTGTTGGAAAACGGGGGAATAATGATACGATTCGTATTCAACTCCCTTTAGAGGCGAATCACCCTTTGGAGGAGATTATTTGGTTTGTGCGGCGTCGTGGAGTGCGTGATAATAATGCATGGACAAACTACACTGGGGTTCTAGATGCAGAGTGGAACGCGCGCTCTTGGAGCGCTGAACAACCCCTCCTGCAGAACGCCATTATACAGGCGAATGGAGTGAATATTTGCGATGCGGATGAACAATATTATCGGCAATTGATCGCGGGGGCGCATCGTGGAGGATATATATCGTATGGGCGATTCGTATATGGTTATCCCTTTTCGCGCAGCCCCGGAGAACATCAGCCAAGTGGGAGTTTTAATGCGAGTCGTTTAAATTCGCTGCGTCTTATTTTGGATGTGAAGCCGCCTGGGGGTGTTCTAGATGGCAACTGGGAAGTGAAAGTGTTTTGTATTGGTCTTAACTGGCTCCGATTTGAAAATGGCCTGGCGAACCCCATGTTTGAAGATTAATTATATGCGAACTATAGTATGAGCAATAGGGGCAACTATTTAACGAACGTAGCTCTATCGACTACGGGCCGTGATGGATTTGCAGGAACCACCGTAGAAGCTTCTAGGCTCTACGGTGTTTCCGTTACTTCGCTCTTTATTATAATTTTCTCTGCAGGGGCGGCGTATCTTTCTTATAACTATAACATGGCCATTGGAACCTCGGGGGGAATGACAATTATATATGGCATCCTAAGTTTTGTATTTAGTTACTTATACTATCCCTATTACGCACTGGTCCTGGCTAAGAATGGTCGCGGTGGCCGGCGTTAGATTTGTGTGTTTTATTGCGGGCCTTGAAAATCTTATCAAAACTGTTTGTGCTATAACCATATTGAAATAACATAGATTCTTTTGGAATCTTCACCTTTTTATGGAGCTCGGGATCCGTGATGCCACCCCAATGCCGTGGATAGAAGTATTTCATTGGATAAATCTTTACATCCGGAAACTTTTTCTTACTTTGCATGTAAGCACGCGTGACGTATAATGGTCCCACGCGCCTCCATGCGTGAGCTTTATCACCTTCCCTGTTGGAATTTGTTATAATACCATCAAGTAACATTTTTATGAATGCATGATTTGCTTTCGCACCTATTAGGCCATTGGCTACAAGGCGTCGTGCGGCTGTGAGTCCGGGCCCTAGATTTCCAAGTTTGCGAGTCCGCTCTTTACTAAGATTTTCCCAGCCGAAGAATACGGTTGCGGGGTTCCTTTCTAAAAACGCGGCAAATTCGGAGGGCTTCATAACTACAGAATCTGCATCAATATATATTCCTCCGAACTGATACAAAAACAGGAGGCGTACAATATCTGCACGGCCGGCAATTTCTTTAGAAAATGTATTGTATTCTTTCCGAAGGCCAGGAACGGAATCCCAGTTCAAGGAATCTATATCGGATTCTTTCCAAAGTCTGTATTGATAGCCGTTCTGTTTCGCAAAAGAACGCACGGTATCCATCCATTCTTTTGGCTGCGGAGCATTTCCTAGCCAAATCTGATGTATGATTTTCGGTATTTCTCCACCGACCGTAGCCATCTCCTATTATATCTTTTTAAAAATGTTTATGTAAAAATAGAAAATGCCAGGGGGCCCTTTCCAAAGTGCAGCGGCACGTTTAGGACGTAAAGACCCGCTTCCTCCGTCGCCGGTAACTCCAAATACGAGGCCCTGGTATAGAAGGTTTATGAATAGGGCAGGCAGTCTATTTGGCACTATGAAACGAAAGGCCAGTAACACACTAAAATCTATGAAACGAAAAGTTACAAACTATTTCGATCCGAAATATGCCTATGCACGTGCGCTTGCAAATGCGAATAGTAATAATGATCGCCTTATAAAGGCCAGAAATATTACTCGTTCCTATTATAACAAAAGGGGCAAACTAGCGTCGTTACCTGGTTATTTAACTAGAAATAATGCTAATGCGCGAAATGCTGCAGCAAAATTTTTACGTGAAAACCCGTTTTGGGAAAGAAAAATACGCGGAGTGCGTAGGACAGCAAATAATATTCAACGCGGTTTTAGAAGTCGTGCAGCGAAAGTGGGGCCTGCACTAGATAATGCACCCGTTTCCCCTACTGCACCACTTGCCGTAGCGCTGCCCGCACCACATCAAATAAATGCAAACTTACAGGGCAGGGCGAATAGACTCGAGGGAAAACGTCTTAAAAAAGAGATTGATGACAAATATGCAGCCATTATTACTTTGCAAAAAGAACTCGAGGAGGGAAAACCCGCACATAATAATATTGCTGCGAGGGCGGCTGCTATTGCAGAAAAACGTAAAAAACACGGGGGAATATTACATGGGATTGGGGCCTTTTTTCAAAAGGCTTTCCATCACACGGCAGAAGGCTTTCCACCTGAAGATCCCCTCGACGTGCAGGAGCAGGCCCTTCAAGAAGAACGGGCTGCACGTAATCAAGCAAATGCATTGGGCTTTGCCGAGATAGCAAGAATAGAACGGGAAATAGCAGGAAATCTTGCGAATTTAAGAAACCTTAAAGCCCGCACACCGAATGTTGAAAATGCTCCAAATGATCCTAGACAAAAGAATTTTACTGCTGAACAAATGGGGCCATTGATGGCGGCGGCGGTGCATATGGCCGCCGCTTTACACGATATAAACGAGGAAAAAATAAAACCTCTGTTAAAAGTAATCACGGAACAGGGTATTAAAGATGAAACACCCCTTTTAAAGAAAGATCAGTTTAAATCCCCAGTTACTATAACTGTTAAATATCTTAAAGAGTTTTTTGAAGAGTGTTTGAAAACCTCTAAAGCTATGATGAGAGGGGATAAAATGAGAAAACATGTCAAAGATCTCAGAAAATATTTAGAAAAGATAAATGAAATAAAAGCATTAGCACCCAAGAATGATGGGGAAATGAATGAGGTTGTTACGGCGGTGGGTCTAAATGTAGCAACCGATTTAACGTGGGCTGGAACCCTATTATCGGCACCAACAAAAATCGGTGCAGCTGTAGCAGAATTCCAAACCGACAATAATGGGACTCTAGCTGCTTTCAAGGAGGCATTTGAACATATGGAGGCGCTTCTACGGGGGCTTCCGTAATAACGTGATGTAGTCTAATTCAAGAAGCTCCAGGGGGGATTCTTGAATTAGGGGGTTAAGTATCCCATCTCTCTTTAAAGGAGATGGTAGCCGCCTTGCTGCGAGTTATTTACGGAGGAGTTCAAGATTCTAGACTCCTCTGTCAAAAGGGGCAGCCTAATCCAGGATTTTTCGTTCGTGTGTTTATTCGTGCAGGGCGTTTTACTACCCAATGGGTACGGCTGGATTTTGATACTCTCCCGACGCTGGGCAATACTTCTGTTATAACCCTTCCCAGAAAGGGCCAGCTCATTTCCCGTCTTTATCTGGTGACGACGATGCCTGATATTGCGACCCCCCAGAAGGCGGCTAAGGACTGGTCTTTGGCCAATGGGAAGACTTTCGTCGGCCCTACCTTCGGTTGGACGAATTCGCTGGGGCACGCCCTTATTCAGAGCGCATCTCTAGATATTGGTGGCACTCGCGTAGAACAGATTGACGGCCGCCTCTTAGAAGTGCTCGACGAATTCTACACGCCTCTAGAGAAGGTAAGCCTTATGGATAAGATGCTTCCTCGCGATTCATCCAACTTTACGCCTGGTGAGTTTGGTTCTACATCTACTACGCAAGCAACTACACCACTCCCCTTTTGGTTTAGTAATGGAGATGCCGGCACATTTCTCCCTATCGATGCACTTCAAGCAGATCCCGTGCGGCTGAGTATTAAATTCAATGCACCGGCAACTCTCTATGTGAGCACGGCCCAAAAAAACACTGGAAGTTCCCCCCCCGCAGGCGGAGAAGCCTATTACAACATTGCGCAATCCGAGTTTTTTTACAATGATCCGATAAACGGCACTAATATATATGGCTTGACTGGAAATCCGAACACAGCTGTGAAGGTCTCTCCGATTCCAGGCATAGCAATGCCCACTGCACAGCTCCTTCAAGTTCTTGGACCGACGTATATCATGGCAGAGTATATTTACCTGGATCGCCCAGAAGCGAATAGATTTCGCCTTGCCGATATTCAAGTACCCATTCTACAGCATTACGCATTTGATCCTGTAGATACAAATAATGCAGAATCTGCAAATTGCTATATAAAAATCCCCAATCCTACGCGTAACCTCTTTTTCTACCTACAGAGATATGAGGCGCCGTATTATAACGCCCCATTTCTGGCGACGAGAGATTTATCAGGTGCGGATGCTTTGACTCCCCCGTGGTGGCCAAATGCGAGTCAAATCAGCCCGCGCACCTACTCCGAAATGGTCCCAGGATTCGCTTTTCGCAACTCGGAACCTATTAACGGCATTGATCTCATATATGAAGGAAAACTATACCGATACAGCACAACAACCCCTGCAATATTCCGCTCCTTTGTTCCATCATTGGAACTCAGAAAATCTCCCTGGGTGAATCGCTATTTCTACAATCTACCATTCGCATTTCAAGCGGGTTTTCTTCCGCCAAGCCAACCATGTGGAGAGGCAAATATGGACAAGATTGTGAATATTAACCTTCGTCTGAATATGGCGCCGCTCGCAGGTTATTTAGCCATAGGCTCTATCCCCCGTTATCGCATATACGCATGGGCAGAGACCTATAATATCTTTCGTGTGTATGGCGGTCGTGGTGGAATGATGTTTGCCTATTAAAATTGAAGGGGTCGGGTGCATTGTGCGGCAACTACAACGATGGACTTCCAGAACTACTCCCCAGAGACGCAGGTGGCTTGGACGGCGCTCGAGGTTGGCAAGGAATACCTCCACTGCTGCACAGGGGGCGGTGGTAGCGACTTCAAAAAGTTCGTGTTCTCACGCATTCAGCGGATTGCCGAATGTATATTCGTCATACCGGATGAGCCCGCGGGGCACGCATTCGCCGTGGGCGACTGGATAGGGGTGGAAGGGGGTCCTCGCAATCGGTTCTGGACTTCGGAGACGCGCATTCCCCCGCCACCAGTTTCCGAGGAAACAAGTAGGAATGCCTCCCCCCTCCGATATTCTCGTGATCAACCCTCTATCCAGTAAGCCTCCCGAGGAGCCACAGCAAGAAGGAGAAGATATAGCTCTTTGCTCCCTCACCTATTGTTGTTTCTGTATCCCCCTTTTTGCCTTACTCACGGGAAGATAGTTGATCCTACTTCTTTTTCCCGTAGATCCATGCTAAAATGCCTACACTGATCGCAAGAAGAGCGATTGTCCCCCCGCGAGTTCGTATGGTATATTGTAGCTTATCTAGTGTTACAGAACTGGTATCAAATATATTGGAATAATCTTTCATACCATCTTCAATATCAGAAATAGAAGGGCGCTGTGTGGCCAGAAGAGGGGCCGTTGTTACAATACGGAGTTGATCGGAGTAATATACGTCTATAGGACCATCGTTATCGGGATCCCAATTAATGACCTTTTCATAGGCCGATGCACGAAGAACATAGAAATGGAGCGCGAATGCGTTTTCTATTTCCATCAAGTGTTTTCCGTGCATCTGCGCAGGTCCCTGTATATATGTCGGGCCACCGAGAAAAATATCATATGCATCGCGCTCATCCCACAGAGCCATTTTCACCGTGGCCCAGCGCTCCTTGAAATCTGCGGCGGGAACACAGTCATCTTCAATGATAAGAACCCAGGGTAAGCCTCGCCGCATAGCCGCACGGGCAATGGCCACATGTGATTCACCACACCCTTTCCAGCCTTCTGCGTGCTTTATAGCCGAAAAACGTTCGGGGTGAATACCAGTCCCTTCAAAGGCATTTTGAACATCGGACCATCTGTCTGGGCGACTGTCCAAGTTTATACAGAAACATGGAAGGTCGGGTAGAGCCATTTCTTATTATGTACCGCGAGTTTAATCACGACGCGTCATTCTAGTTTTCGCACGACGGCTCCTGCGACTATATGCATGCGGAGAACCCTTCCATTCACTATGAAATTCATCCAGCTCGTCTTCCAATTCACTGCGCTCCGTCATGCCATGCCATGGAATCTGAAGCGCATCGAGCCCCTCTTTTAACTCGCTTATTTTCATCTTTTTTACCCGTTCATTAAAGCCCGACATCTAATATAGGGTTGCATATTTTTCGCAGCAGTAAAATTGCCCCCACGTAGTCATTTTCTAAGGGAGTATCAAACATGACCTCGCTACTTATCGTGGAATCCCCCGCGAAATGTTCCAAGATTCAAGGGTTCTTGGGCTCGGGTTGGCGCGTCATTGCAACGATGGGGCACATTCGATCTTTGGAAGAAGACTTGGATGCCGTGGGCCTGGAGCGCGATTTCGAGCCACGATTCCAGTTCATTAAAGAGAAGAGCAAGGCGATCGCGCAGATCAAAGAGGCCGCCGCGAAGGCAAGTACGATTTATCTGGCCTCAGACGATGATCGTGAGGGCGAGGCGATTTCGTATTCTGTCCTGACCCTTTTGAAACTGAATCCCGCCACTACTCCGCGCGCCGTGTTTCGGGAGATTACAGAGTCAGCTGTAAAGGCGGCCGTTGCAAATCCGCGTCGCCTTGATATGAATCGCGTGAATGCGCAACAGGCCCGCGCAATCCTAGATATGATGGTGGGTTTTACGATTTCTCCGCTTCTCTGGAAATATGTGGGACCGGCCCTATCTGCGGGTCGATGCCAAACACCTGCACTCCGTCTTCTTGTAGATCAGGAGGCCGCCATTCGTGCGCACACCACGAGCACTGTCTGGAAAATCAAGGGCTCGTGGGCTACATCGGCACGCGCAGTAGCCTTTGAAGCCGCCCTTACAGAGGAGCTT
>Ga0315906_10003656_pt1 | contig 20336 bp, 13 predicted proteins | sample LakEriMetagenome_4_FD_203526 | JGI IMG/M metagenome (GOLD analysis project Ga0315906, IMG submission 203526) | Freshwater fungal communities from buoy surface, Lake Erie, Ohio, United States - Buoy 2 MA122 | ecosystem: Environmental > Aquatic > Freshwater > Lake > Lake biofilm | place: USA... | reverse complement strand
CACGAAGATTTCGGAGCCCCGAAGCATGAAGTCGCGAGCCCTTCTCGCCGCCGTCCTGAGCGCCGTCACCCTGACTGGCTTTGGTATCGAGCTCGAGCGTGCAGCCACCGCCATCGCGCCGACGCGTGATGGCGGGCCGGTCGCGAGCAATCCGAGCGCCATTCCGGGCGGCACGATTGCCCTCCATCCGCGCAAGATGGTGCGCAAGCCGGGCAAGGAGGACTTCTACCTCCCGAGCGATCCGCTCAGCGGCGAGCCCTGGTACACGGGCAACATCGTCCTGAAGTTCCGCGACGAGGTCCGCGCGCGCGCTCCGCGCACCGACGCTCCTGGCGTGGCGAGCTTCGGCGGCGCCGACCTGACGCCGTTCGCGCAGATCCTCGCGGACAACAAGCTGACCGTGCGTCAGTGGATCAACCGCACGCCCGAGCAGCTCGCCGCCCTTGAAGGCCGCGCGCTCGCCGCGTCGCAGCGGGCGCAGCCCGACCTCGCGGGCATGATGATCATCGAGAACGTCGATCCGGAGAAGCTCGTCGAGATCGCGTGGGCGATCAACACCCTTCCCGAGATCGAGTTCGCGAACATCGAGCGCATCGCCGAGCTCCACCAGTGCGGCCCCGATTCGCCGTGGCCCTGCAACGCGCCGGCACCGACCTGCGATGGCGACGGATTCAACTGCAACCCGGATCCGGGTGGCGACAACCCGCTCTTCGGTTGCCAGGACGCCGGATGCTGCGAGGCGATCGCGGGCGAGATTCCCTACTGCAACGATGAGGAGTCGCCGAACGGCTGGGACATCATCTGCGCCGCCTTCGCGAACCTCCAGTGCAACGGCACGATCTATGACAACGTGAACCCGTCGCTGCAGGATCGCTACGACCCCTGCTTCACGGATCCGAACGATCCCACGCAGGTCAACCCGATCTTCGCGCCGATCGTCGGCGGCCTCCAGCAGGGCTGCTTCGAGCCGCACGCTGGCCGCGGCTGCTCGAACCCGAGCTGCTGCTTCGCCGTCTGCAACGTCGACCCCGGCTGCTGCAACGCCGAGTGGGATCAGAACTGCGTGAACCTTGCCCGCAGCCCCGCCCTCGCGACGGCCTGCGTGCTCACCCCGGATCCGGGTCCGACGCCGGACTTCACCTACGTCACCGGCTTCCCCGGCGCGAACGGCGTGGTCGGTGGCCAGCTCTACACCCAGGCTGGTCGCGCGGATCCGGAGTACGTCCAGGTCGATCCGGCCGATCCGATCGCCTTCCCCGGCGCTCCGGCGTGGTCGGGCCGCGGCCTCGACCTCCCGGGCTTCGAGGCGCTCCAGACCCAGGTCTGCCAGATCTATCTCGGCGGCATCACGCCCGACCTCTACGGCGAGGGCGTCCGGGTCGCCATCATCGAGTTCTCGGCGTTCGTCAACCACGAGGAGTTCACCCTCGGCTCCGGCAACACCATCCTCCCGAACCCGAAGGTCATTCAGGAGGAAGGACAGACCATCCTCCTGATCGAGGGTGCGAACAACGCGCCGCAGCACGGCACCGCCACCCTCGGACAGGTCGTGGCCGGTGACAACGACTTCGGCCTCACCGGCATCGCGAAGAACGCCCAGGGCTACTTCTTCCCGATCGTCTCCGTCGAAGAGGGTTTCCGCGCGCAGAACGCGATCGTCAGCTGCTTCGAGCAGTTCGAGGCCGGCGATGTCGTGAACCACTCGTGGGGCTCGCCGCCGGACCGCCCGCTGCCCGCCATCGCTCAGTACTACACCCTGATCGCGCTCGGCAGCGACATCGGCATCACCACCGTGGTGTCGGCAGGCAACTCGAACTGCCCGATCCAGCCCCAGGCTGGCGAGGACGACTCGGGTGTCTTCATCATCGGCGCCTGCTCGCCGGGCCGTCGCGTCACCGAGTCCTGCCCGGGCTACACCGCCTGCATCGGACGGTTTCTCCGCCTGCCCTTCTCGAACTACACCGGCGAGGGCGACCTCGCCACCGTCCACCTGATGGCGTGGGGTCAGGGCGTCGTCACCACCGGATACGGCGATGCGTTCGTGGGGGCAAACGGGATTCCGGCGAACGATTCTGATCCGATCCAGATCAACCAGCTCCGGATGTACACGACGGAGTTCAGCGGCACGAGCTCGGCGGCCCCGATCATCACGGGATCCGTGGCGCTGCTGCAGGCGATGGCGAAGCAGATCTACAACACGCCGCTCGCGCCTGCGACGCTTCGTGGCATCATGACCGGCAACGGCGAAGCGCAGTGCCCAATCGCCGAGTCGGTCGAGCAGTGCGGCATCTCGACCGCGGACTGCTGCGTCTCTGGCGACCCGAATTGCGAGGGCGTCTTCAAGAACATCGGCGCCCTGCCCCGCATGTTCGACTGTGGCGTCGGCCTCTTCACCGGCACCGAGTGGGACGGCAATCGCGCCGACGTCGAAGTGATCGCCGGTCGCCAGCCGCAGGGCGCGCCGTGGGCGTCGTTCCTGATCCGCGCGGCGGACGGCTCCTACTTCCGCATGTCGACCGTGCGCCGTTCCGCCGGCCAGCAGGCTGAGCGGCTGACGTACCTCTCGACCGGCGAGACCACCGACATGCGCGCACGGCTCACCGTGCAGCTCGACAATCCGACCACGCAGCTCGACAACCTCGGCATCTCCTGCACGACGCTTGCGAGCCGGAGCAACGTGATCCTCGGCGTCTTCGTGCGCAACTTCAACACGAACCGCTACGAGTTCCTCGGAGTCGACTTCCTCACCCCGATCGGCGACACCTTCAACTTCGATCTCCCGAACTTCGGCGCGATGACGAACTACCTCAACGCGGACAACCGCGTGGAGTTCCGCATCTGGACCTGCGGACTTGGGACGACCAAGGCCCACGAGGTCTGGCACGACCTGATCGAGATCCGGATCAACAATCCCTTCGAGGAACTGTGATCCAGACGGACTGCATCGAGAGCGGCCCCGGCGATCGCCGGGGCCGCTTCGTTTTTGCCCATGCGAAAGCGCCTCGCCGATGTTTCAGAAGTTTCTGAAACATCCTTGCGTCCTGTCAGGGTCGAACCTATCTTTCCCGCATGGCGACAGGCCTCCGACGCACCGCAGCCGAACCCGCCGGTTCCCCGGCCCCCTCCGCGCCGTCTGCGGAAGTCGTCGCGGCGCAGGACCGCTTCATCGCCTTCTGGGGCGAGATGGGCACGCGCTGGGGCGTGCAGCGCAGCATGGCCGAAGTGCACGCGCTCCTCTTCATCGCCGGCGAGCCTCTCTCGGCCGAGGCGATCATGGAGCGTCTCTCGATCTCGCGCGGGAGCGTGTCGACCACGCTTCGACAGCTCGTCGAGTGGGGACTGATCCAGCGCGTGAAGACGAAGGTGAAGACCGACCGCCGCGAGTACTTCTCCGCCGAGCAGGACGTCTGGAAGCTCTTCTACACCATCCTCCGCGCGCGCAAGCGGCGCGAGTTCGATCCGCTCATCGAGGAGCTCGGCGGCTGCCGCGTGACCGACGGCGCCGCGCGCCGCTCCGACCGCGCCAAGGCGCACGACCAGCGCATCGACGAGCTGCTCGAGCTCTGCAAGTTCTTCGACGGGCTCGCGAACTCGATCTCGAAGTCCGGCAAGGGAATCGAGCGCGCGACCAAGATCCTCGCCAAGGTGCTGGGAGGCCTGCGATGACGCCGAGCGGAGTCGCGAGTTCCGGCTGGGCCGTCCGCGCCCCGCGCCGCGAAGGCGCAGCGGGCGTCCGGATCGACCTGCGCTGGCGCGTTGGCGTCAGCGGGACGCTCGTCTTGAACATCGACGGCTGCCGCGGTGAACTCGTCTTCGATCCGGGCGCCTGCGCGCGCACGCATCCGATCGTCGGCTCGCCTCGGAGCACAGGCCTCGCGGCGCGTACGCAGTGGGTCGTCGAAGCGATCGTCGTCGAACCCGAGCAGTACGAGCTTTCGATACGGCAGCGGGCGGACGGAGACCGAATCTCCGCTGCGACGCTCGTCCTCGAGGCTCGGCCCGGCGCCGCTGCGCCGGTCGTCCTGACTTCGATTCCGGAGGCGGTCGGTCTCCGAGGCGGAACCTACGTGCTCGAGTCGGCCGTCTTCAGTCGCTGACGTCGGTTTCGATCCGCCGCCAGAGAGTTCCGTTGCGCCCAGCCGTTGCTGGGCTACGTTGTTCTCGGATGGATGGCAGCCTCCGGGTGGTCGGTTGTCGCATGGCCGCTGCGGTACTCGCAGAGGCCGTGGCCCTGTCGCCAGCCTCGGCGCAGTTCGCTCCCTTCACGAGCGAGGCCGTCGCGCGCGGCGTCTCCTACCCGGTCCAGGGTGTTCCGCAGTCGAACGGTCTCTACGGCTTCGGAGTCGCCTTCGTCGACCTCGATCTCGACGGCGACGACGACATCGTCTCGGTCGGAAGGCTCAACGGGCAGGTCGGCGTCTTCGAGAACCTCGGGGCCGGCACCTTCGCGAACCGCTCTGCCACTTCCGGGATCGCGGCGCTGCCGCAGGCGTCGGCGATCGTCGCGGGCGACCTCGATGGCGATGCGCTGCCGGAGCTTGTCCTGACCCAGATCGGCCAGCCGCATCGGATCTACCGAAACCGCGGAGGCCTGCTGTTTTCACCGCATGCGCTCGAGACGAGCCTCGGGCCGTTCGGCGCCGCGAAGGCCGCCTCGCTCGCGGACATCGACCTCGACGGCGATCTCGACCTCTTCATCGCGAACTACACGCTGTCGAGCGGCCCGATGTCACTGATCCACAACCAGCTCTTCCGCAACGACGGCACATCGTTCGTCGACATCGCGCCGGCGCTTGGGCTCGCGCGGCCGGCGCGCAGTTTCCTCGGGATCTTCTCCGACCTCGATGTCGACGGGGATCTCGACCTCTACATCTCGAACGACCGCGGACATCTCTCGCCGCTCTTCGAGGGGAACACCGTCTGGCGCAACGACGGAGGCGGCGCCTTCACGGAAGTGTCCGAAGGCTCGAACGCCGACGTCGCCTGCTTCTCGATGGGCGTCGCGGTCGGTGATCTCGATGGGAACACGCTTCCCGACCTGCTCGCGACCAACATTCCCTCGATCGATCCGCCGGTCTTCGGCGTGAATCCGCTCATGCTCAACCAGGGCGGCTGCACGTTCGTCCGCGCCGAGGCGGAGTGGCAGGTCGAGGACATGGCGACCGGATGGGGGGCGCTCTTCGCCGATCTCGACGACGACGGCTGGCTCGACCTCTTCGTCAACCATCAGGGATCGCAGAACAAGCTCTGGCGCAATCCGGGCGCGCCGCCGGCACAACTGGTGGCGTCGGCGGGTGGTGCGGTGGGCGTCTCAGGACTTTGGAACTACTCGACCGCCTTCGCGGACATCGATGCCGACGGAGACCTCGAGCTCCTCGAGAGCGGCCTCGGGTCGAACCTCCTGCTCTACATCAACCACGCCGGCGCCGAGCACAAGTCGGTCTCGATCCGCCTCGAGGGAACCGGACTCAACCGAAGCGCGATCGGCGGCCGGATTTCCGGCGTCATCGGCGCGCGCGCGCTCGTCCGCGAGGTGCATGCGGGTGGGCACGGCTACCTCGGGCAGAACTCCTTCGCGCTCCACTTCGGACTCGGCTCCGCCGACTCGCTCGAATCGGTCGTGGTGCGCTTCCCGGACGGCGCGGTGCGCGCGCTCGGCGCCGTGGGATCCGGCCGCTGGCGCGTGGTCCATCCAGCCGAACTCGGCGACTTCGACCTCGACGGGCGCCTGACGGCCCAGGATCGCGAAGGCTTCGCCCTCTGCTCCGGATCCACCGGCGACAGCCGCTGCGCCCGGCTCGACTTCGACGGGAATCTCGCGGTGTCCGGGGCGGATGCGAGGGCGTTCGAGGCTGTCTTCCTCGCGCGCCGCAGCGACATCGACGGCGATCGTCAGGTCGACGCGCTCGACCTCGCCGCGCTGCTCGCTTCGTGGGGCGCGGCGGGCGGCGAGGCGGACATCGACGACGACGGCACCGTCGGCGCGTCCGACCTCGCGGTGCTGCTCGCACACTGGAGCTGATCGGACCCGGCTCAGGGGAACTTCGCGGGCGACTTGCGGAGCTTCTCGATCGCCACGATGGTGTTGAGCTCGCAGCGGATCATTCCGACGACCGCCGCGTGCAGTTCGTACAGCCCCTGCTTCGCCTCGGCCGCCTCGTCCTCTGCACGCTCGCCCTTGATCGCGAGCATCAGCCCGCCGATCCGCAGGAGAGGCACCGACACGCGCGCGAGCGGCCCGAGCGCGCCGACCGCGCGCGAGGTCGCGACGTCGAAGGTCTCGCGACGGGCGCCGCGGCAGAGATCCTCGGCGCGGCCCGCGAACACCTCGATGTTCGCCAGTCCGAGGCGCGCGGCGACCGCCTCGAGGAAGCGCGCCTTCTTGCCCGTGCTCTCGACGAGGGTGAACCGGATGTCGGGGCGTGCGATCGCGAGCGGAATCGCCGGCAGCCCGCCGCCCGAACCGATGTCGACCGCGGTCGCGACGGCCTCGACCGATGCAAGCGGCGCGAGCAGCGAGAGGCTGTCCGCGACGTGCCGGCTCCACGCGTCGTGCGCGTCGATCCTGGTGAGGTTCACGCGCTCGTTCATCCAGAAGAGCATGCCGAGGTATCGGCCGATCGCCGCTTCCTCGTCTGGCGTGAGCTCGATCCCGAGCCGCCCGAGCAGCGCGCGCGATGTGTCGTCGCAGGGAATCGCCGGTGGCTCCGGGTCGAAACTCAGCCAGCCGGCCAGCTCGGCCTCGCGGGCCGCCGGATCGAGGCGCGGACGCTGTTCAGACATCGAATGGATCCCTTTCGCCGCCCGTGGGCGGATCGGTGCCGATCGAGAGGAGGATGCCGGTCAGCAGCCAGCAGGCGACGAGGCTGCTGCCCCCATAGCTCGCGAACGGCAGCGTCACCCCGGTGATCGGCAGCAGGCCGATCGTCATCCCGATGTTCACGGTCATCTGCCCGAAGATCAGCGACGCGATCCCGGTCGCGACGAGCTTCGAGAATCCGTCGCGGGCGACGACCGCGACCGCGAGCGCGCTTCCCGCGTAGAGCGCGTATGCGAGCAGGAGCGCGCCGCCGCCGAAGAGGCCGAACCGGCAGGCGATGACCGCGAAGATCATGTCGTTGTGCTCTTCCGGAAGCGCGTTGTGCCGGATCAGCGCGCGGGCATGGTCGACGTCGTTTCCGACGATGCCGCCGGCGCCGACGAGACGCATGGCCCGCCAGCCCTGGAACCCAATGTCGCGCTCGAAGCGGGTGTCGCCCCTGACCTGCGCCACGATCGCGTCGATGCGCGCGCGCTGGTAGGGCTTGAAGAAGCCGAAGTAGGCGACCGGCGCGAGCGCCGCCGCAAGAAGCATCGCGCCGAGCACATGGCGCATCCGCGCGCCGGCGGCGACGAGCATGCCGAGGATCGTCGGCAGGAAGAGGAGCGCGCTGCCGAGGTCGGGCTCGAGGACGATCAGCCCGACGGGCAGGGCGAGCAACGCCGACGGCACGACCAGCGCCTTGAGCGTCCGAGGGCTTCCGCGCAGGGCGAGCCACTGCGAGAGGCAGAGGATGAAGGCGATCTTCGCGAGTTCGGAAGGCTGGAAATCGACGATCCCGAGATCGATCCACGCGCGTGCGCCGTTGCGCGGCGTCACGATCGAGCGCGGGACGAACGGAAGCAGCACGAAGACGAGGAGCGCGACCGCGACCGCGAGCGCGAACCACGAGATCGTCCGCAGCGCCCGCGGAGGAACGAAGAGCGCGCTCGCCGCGGAGACGAGTCCGACGGCGAGGAAGACGCCCTGCCGGGCCGCGAGCTCGGGGCGGGTCGTCGCGATCGCGGCGATGCCGATCAGCGAGAGGGCGAGCGCCGCGACGACGGCCCCCCACGCGGGCGTCCAGAGCCGGCGCGAGGAGCGCCCGCGGGAGTCGGTGCCGTCGAAGAGCCCGGAGGCCGTGTACGCGCCGCGCGACATCACGGGGCCGTCGCCCCGCGCTTCGGAGGCTCGTTCACCCGCTGCGCGAGTTCGCCGAGGTATCCCTCGATGGCGAGCGCGCGGATGACCTGTGCGGCGATCGGCCCGGCGACCTTGCCTCCGGAGCCGCCGTTCTCAAGGATCACCGCGATCGCGATCGCGGGCGCGCCATCCGACTCGCCGGCGAGCCCGACGAACCAGGCGTGATCGGTCCTCACGCGCGCATCGGGCGCGCCGTCCTTGTCGCTGTCGAGCGGAAGAAGCGGCGCCGTCGCGGTGCCCGTCTTGCCCCACACCCGGACGCCCGGAATGTTGAACAGTTCCTCCTTGCCGCCGTCCTCGAGCGTGATGTGGTGACCGGTGCCATAGCTCGCCGCGACGCTGTCGCGAAGGCCGCCGAGGGCTGCGTCGATCGCGTGGCGCGGAATGCCGAGGTCGACCGGAGTCGGCGGCAGCCGTTCCCGCAGGATCGTCGGCGGGATCGAGATTCCGCCGCGCGCGAGCGTCGCGTACGCCTGCGCGGCCTGCAGCGGAGTCCACGCGAGCGGCCCTTGTCCGATCCCGAGCAGGATCGCGCCCATGCGGTCGCGCTTCGCCTGCATGCGGGCCGCATCCTCCGGGCTCGGCACATCGCCTTCCGATTCGCCGACGATCACGCGACGACCGTCGGCGAGCGTCCGTTCTCCCGCAAATCCCGAGCCCGGCAGCGCGCCGAGGCCGAAGCGCCGGAGCCACGCGACGGTCCGCTCGGGGCCGAGGCGATCGGCGAGTTCGTAGAAGTAGATGTTGCAGCTCCGCGCGAGCGCCTCTTCTGGGCCGAGCGGACCATGCGTCGCCGTACGCCCCTCGTTCGCGCGATAGAGCCAGCAGCGGGCGGCGTCGTTGCGCTCCGGAAAGAAGTGTCCGGTGCACTCGATCGCCTCTCCGGCCCGGACCTTCCCCTCCGCGGCGGCCGCGCAGAGGATGAGGGGCTTGAGGATCGAGCCCGGCGGATAGATCGCCTCGAACGGCTTGAAGACGGCCGGATTCGAGAGCCGCCGCCGGTCTTCGCCCATCGCGGCGCCCTCGGCGAGGGTCGGCGCGCTGACGGCGGCGAGGATCTCGCCGGTGGCCACATCGAGCGCGACCACGGCGCCGTCGAGCTGCCATCCGAGCGGAAGCGGACCTCCACGCGGGTTGCCCTCGGGGTCGAACCCGCGCTGGTACTGGTGGATCGTCGCGAGATCCGATTCGGGAGCGAACAGCGCCTGGATACGCGCCTGCAGGCGGATGTCGATCGTGAGCGCGATGTCGCGGCCGGCGACCGGATCGCGGCGCGACTCCTCGCCGCTCTCGAGATCGCGCTCGACGATTCCGCGCATGCCGCGCAGATCGGCCTCGCGACGGCGCTCGATCCCGGTCGCGCCGATCACGTCGCGATCGGCGCGGTACCCGCCGAGATCGATGATCTCGCCGCTCGCGCGATCGATCAGCGGCCGCGCGGCGAGATCCTCGGGGAACACCTGCGAGCGCGTCGATCCGACGAGGTGATCGGCGACGCCGACGAGCGTCAGTTGCGCCGGCCGCGTCGAGCGCACCGGCGTGGGAAACGTGCTGCGCACGAGCTCGTAGTCGACGCGTTCCCATGGCCGCACCCGTCTGGTCGACGGTTCGACGCCGACGGTGCCCGGGTACTCCTCCGCGAGGCGCTGGAAGAAGAACGCGACTTCGTCGGCGACATCGGCGAGGACGACGTGGGCCTCGGTCTGCGCGCCGACGCGCTCCCGCTCGATGTCGTCGATGCGCGCGTCGTCGCCGTAGAGCCGGAGCTCCCGCTCGCGCATCGCGTCCTTGCGCGAGCGCGCCTCGCGCGTGGCGCGCGCGACGATCCCATCGAGACGCCGATCGAGCTCGCCCGCCGGCAACCCGCCGGCCTCGCTGATCCGGGCGAGGATCTCCTCGACCTGCGCGTCGTACATCCCCTGCTTCGCCAGCACGGCGTTGATCCGTTCCGACGCGCTCATCTCGAGCCATGCCGGACGGCCGATCTCGCGCTGGACGTCGCGTCGGGCCATCTCGTGCGCCCATCGACCGGTGATCGCTTCATACTCGATGAGCACATCCCAGCTCGCGCGATCCGCAGACAGCACCTCTCCCCGGCGGTCGACGATCCTTCCCCGGGGAGCCGGGAGCAGCCGCTTGGTCACGAGGTACCGCTCGACGTTCGCGCGGTGCGTCGAGTGCTCGACCACGGCGAGCCGGAGGTACTGGAGCCCGAGCGCGAGGAGCACGACGGCGCCGAGCGCCAGGAGCGCGACGATCCGGCGATCGAAGCGGCTTGGCGCGCGTCGAGCGCCTCCGCCTGAGCGGGATCCCGCGTCGAGCCCTGAGCTGGCCATCCGTGCCATGTCGAGAGGGTACGCGAGGCCCCGTCCGCACGCCACGCCTTCGCGCGCGACAGCGCTTCAGCGCAGCTTCACGGTGACGAGCGCGAGCGCGCCGAGGATCGCCGTGATGATCCAGAACCGCACCACCACCTGGCTCTCGCTCCAGCCGCCGAGGTGGAAGTGGTGGTGGATCGGCGCGCAGCGGAAGATCCGCTTCCCCCCGGTCGACTTGAAGTAGCCGACCTGGAGCGCGGTGCTGCCCAGTTCGAGATAGAAGATGCCGGCGATCAGCGGCAGCAGAAAGTCCTGCCGGATCGCGAAGGCGATGTAGGCGAGCAGCCCGCCGAGCGCGAGCGAGCCGGTGTCGCCCATGAAGACGCGCGCCGGATTGCAGTTGAACCAGAGGAAGCCGAGGCACGCGCCGCCCATCGCGCCTGCCACCACCATCAGCTCCCCGGCGCCCGGAACATGCGGCACGAGAAGGTGATGGGCGGCGGACTGGCTCGCGGCGACCCAGCAGAGGACCATCAGCACGAAGCTCGCGATCGTCATGGTGCCGGCGGCGAGGCCGTCCATGCCGTCGGCGATGTTCACGGCGTTCGAGGTGCCGGCGATCCAGAGGGCGCCGAGCACGACGTAGATGATCGCGCCGGGAATCAGGACGCTCGGGTTCATCAGCACGCCGCCGACCGAGTTGATCGAGCTCGGCTCGTAGGTGCGCTGGAACGGGAAGTTCAGGCAGACCGCCGCGGGGTTCGTCGAGGGCTCGGCGGCGTCGTAGAGGAAGAACGCGGCGAGGAAGCCGCACCCGAACTGGAAGAGGAGCTTCTCCCACGCGAACAGGCCTTCGCGGGTGCCGGCGGCGCGGCGCGCGGCGGTGAGCTTGAGCCAGTCGTCGAAGCTGCCGACGAGCGCGAGCCACACGACGACGAGCAGCGCGAGATGCACGTAGCGCGAATGCACGATGTCCGCGAAGAGCCCCACCGCCACCAGGATCGCGCCGCAGATGAGGATGCCCCCCATCGTCGGGGTGTCCTTCTTCCCCTGGTTCATCGCGTTGAGCGCTTCGTTGTAGAACTCGGGGTTGTCGCCGACCTTCAGGCGGCGCAGGCGCGCGATCGTGCGCGGCCCGAGCCAGACGACGAAGGCGAACGCGCAGAGCACCGCGGCCATCGCGCGGAACTCGAGCTGGGTGAGGACCTGGATGACCCTGTAGAGGTGGATCGAATCCAGCCAGTCCTGAAATCGCGTCGTCAGGATGTAGAGCATTCGCGGAGCGTGTGTATCGGGAATTCCTCGTTCGGCGCTGCAAACGGCGCGGGCGCTGCCGGAGTCCGGCTCACGCCGTCGAGGCGAGGGTGCGCTCGAGCGGCGAGAGGAAGCGCTCCATCCGGGCGCCGCGGCTTCCCTTCAGAAGCACGGCCGCTCCGGCGGGGATCCGGGCGGCCACCTCGGCGGCGAACTCCTCCGAGAATTCGGCCGCGGCGGCGGATCGGCCGGCATAGCCCGCCGACGTCGCTCCGCCGATCAGCGCGTCCGCATGCGGCCCGACGGCGACCAGGAGGTCGTTCGGACCGAGGACCCGCGCCGCGGCCCGGCCGACCTCGGCGTGGAGCAGCCGGGCGTCGACACCGAGTTCGCGCATCTCGCCGAGGATCGCGACCCGCGCGGGCGCCCCGGTGGCAAGTTCCGCGAAGGCACCGAGGGAGGCGATCATGGCATCGGGATTGGCGTTGTAGGCGTCGTTGAAGACCGTCCGGCCCGCGATCGAGAGCCGTTCGAGGCGCATGTCGGTGGCAGCGACCTTCTCGAGCCCGCGGCCGATGCACGCATCCGGGATGCCCATCTCGATGGCGAGCGCGACTGCGGCGAGAGCGTTGCGCGCATTGTGCTCCCCCGCCATCGCGAGCCGGTAGGTCCGCCGGCCGTCGAGGTCGTCCTCGTCGCGCCGAGACCGCGGGATCACCACCTCGATCGACTGCCCTCCGAGGCCTCCGTCGATCGGCGTGCGGCCCGCAAGGCGGTAGTCGCAGCCGGCGCCGAGACCGAAGGTCACGATCCGGGTCGGAGCCGTGCCGGCGTCGATCAGGCGCTCGATCGCCTCGAGGAGCGGCGGGTTGTCGCCGTTCACGATGCCGACGCCCGTCGCCGAGACTCCAGCGAGGATCGAGGCCTTCTCGGTGGCGACCGCCTCGACGGAACCGAGTCCCTCGAGGTGGGCGCGGCCCGCCAAGGTGATGATCGCCGCCTCCGGCTCCGCCATCTCGGTGAGCGGCAGGATCTCGCCGGGATGGTTCATGCCGATCTCGGCGACGAGGAACCGCGCCTCGTCGGGGGTCGACAGGAGCGTGAGCGGCACGCCGATGTCGTTGTTGAAGCTCTTGGGGCTCGCGTGGGTGGGCCCGGCCTCGGACAAGATCCCCTCGACGAGCCGGCGCGTCGTGGTCTTGCCTGCGCTTCCGGTGATGGCGACCACGCGCAGGCGCAGGATGCTCTTCCGCCACGCGTGGGCGATCGCGCCGAGCGCGGCGCGCGTCGACGCGACCCGGAGGAGGCCGAAACCAGCGGGAAGCGCCGCGAGGACCGACTCCTCGGGCACGCGCTCGACGATCGCGAAGGCGGCACCGGCGGCGGCGGCCTGCGCGACGAAGTCGTGGCCGTCGAAACGCTCGCCGCGCAGCGCGACGAAGCACGCGCCGCCGAGATCGTCGCGCGTGTCGGTCGTGAGCGAGAGCGCTTCGCGCGCCGGACGCCGGATCACCTCCGCGCGCGTCGCGATCGCGATCGACTGGACCGACGGGCTGTGCACCCGGAACATGCTTGACGACTCGCCTGCCATCCGTGGCCTCCTCGATTCGATCGGAATGCGAAACCGCCCGTTCAGACCTGTCCGAGCCGCGAGCGCACCGCGGCCTCGGCCTCGCGCCGATCGTCGAACTGGCGCTTCTCGGTGCCGATGATCTGGTAGTCCTCGTGCCCCTTGCCGGCGATGAGGATGACATCGCCCTCGCGCGCGGTCGAGACCGCGAGCGCGATCGCCTTGGCGCGGTCCGACTCGACCTCGACCCGGCCGCGACGCTCGTCGGGAACGCCGGCGAGGATCTCGGCGATGATCGTCGAAGGATCTTCGGTGCGCGGGTTGTCGCTCGTCACGATCACCTCGTCCGCGCCTTCGCAGGCGACGCGCGCCATCCGCGGCCGCTTGGTCCGGTCGCGGTCGCCGCCGCAGCCGAAGACGACGCGGAGCCGCCCGCCGGCCGGGACGGTCGGCCGCAGCGCACGCAGCACGTTCGCAAGCGCGTCGTCCGAGTGCGCGTAGTCGACGAGCACGCTGAATCCGGCGCCGCCGACCTGCACCGGCTGCAGCCGTCCCGGCGGCGCGTGACAGGTCGCGAGCGCGCGGGCGAGCCGCTCGCCGTCGACGCCGCGCGACCAGGCCGCGGTCGCCGCCTGCAGGGCGTTCATCGCGTTGTGGCGGCCGACGAGCGGCAGCGTGAGCTCCATCAGTCCCCACGGACCGCGGAAGGTCACCTCCATCGAGGCGATGCCGACGCGGTGGATCGTCGCGAGGCAGTCGGCGGCCGGATCGCTCAGGCTCGTCCGAAGCACGCGCGCGCGCGTGTCGAGCATCGCGCGGTGCCACGGGTCGTCGCAGTTGACGATCGCGGTGCCGTCGGCGTCGAGCATGCGGAAGAGCGTCGCCTTCGCGTCGGCGTAGCGCTCCATCGTGCCGTGGTAGTCGAGGTGGTCGCCGGTGAGGTTGGTGAAGATCGCGGTGCGGAATCGGAGCGCGGCCACGCGCCGCTGGTCGAGCGCGTGGCTCGAGACCTCCATCGCCGCGCCGCGACAGCCGTTCTCGACCATGCGCGCGAAGAGTTCGGACAGCTCGAGCGCCGGGGGCGTCGTCAGCATCGACGGCACGCGCCCGAGTCCGTCGTCGATCTCGACGGTGCCGACGAGCCCGCAGCGAAGCCCCGCGCCCGCGAACATCTGCTGCACGAGGTAGGCGATGGTGGTCTTGCCGTTGGTGCCGGTGACGCCGACGAGTTCGAGCGAGCGCGACGGACTGCCGTGGAACCGTTCCGCCATCAGCGCTGCGACGAGCGCTGGATCCTCGGCCTCGACGACCGCGACCCCGCCGGCGGACTCGATGCCCGATGCACCGCCCGGCGGCACCACCACCGCGACGGCGCCTCGGCCGATCGCGTCGCCGAGGAAGGCGCGACCATCGGACTTCGTTCCAGCGCGGGCGAAGAAGAGCGCGCCCGGCTTCGCGCGCCGGGAGTCCTCGCACAGGCTCCAGATGTCTGGATCGCCGCTTCCAAGGGCTCGGGCCGGGATTCCGTTCAGGAGCGTCGAGAGCTTCACGTCATCACCTCGCATGCATTCCGTTGCATCGCACCGCGGACATCGCGACGCGGCAGGCTATCGATGGTCGAGCGGAAGCGGGTCGCTCGCGCGCCCCCGCGCCCAATCGTGGATCCTCGGCAGAAGCAACCGCTTCGCCGCGATCTTGCCGCACGCCGCGATCGGGATCGCGAGCAGCATGCCGTACACGCCGGCGACCGAGCCGCCCGCGAGGATCGCGACCACGATCGTGACCGGATCGAGGTTCGTCGCCTTGCCGGCGATCACCGGCGTCAGGAGATACCCCTCGATCGACTGGACGACGACGAACACGACGGTCGGCCAGGTGAGCATCGCCCAGAGGGGCATCCGATCCGCCGCATCCATGCCGAACTGGTCGGCCATCAGCAGGCCGACCGCGAACGGCAGGCCGATGCCGCCGAGATAAGGAACGATCGAGAAGGCTCCGGTCAGCAGCCCGAGCGCGATCCCGTAGGGAACGCCGCACACCTGCCAGCCGATCGCGAACATCACGCCCATGAGCACGCAGATCACGATGCGGCCGCGCACGAAACCGGCGACCGCGCGATCCATCTCGTCGAGAATTCCCGACACCTTCGGGCGGTGCTCGTCGGGAATGAAGTCCATGAAGAACGCCGTGATCGCGGGCCAGTAGACGCTGAAGTAGTAGAAGTAGAACGGTATGAGGAACGCGACGAGACCGAGCCGCAGCACGGCGAGTCCGAAGGAATAGACCTGACCGGCGCCGGCGCCGAGGATCGAGACGAACGGCGAACCGGACGCGAGGCCGGAACCGAGTTCGCCGAGGGTCGATGAGCCCGTCGCGCCTTCCGGCGCGGCTTCGTCCGGGACATCCGATGCAGCGGCCGGGTCGCTCGGACCCGGAGCAGGCTCGGCGGAGGCCTCCGTGGCCTGCTTGCGCGGATGGATGATCCGGTCGGTCCAGTAGCGGGCCTCCTCGCGGTACTCCTCCGGGACGGCCTCCATCATCCGGTCGACGGTGCCGTCGTAGCGGCCCTCGTTGAGATTCCGCGCGAAGGAAAGCGTCTGCCCGATCGCGAGCGGCACGAGGATCGCGAACGCGGCGCTCAGGACGCCCGCGAGGGCGAGCAGGATGATCCCGACCGCCGCCGGACGGCCGATGCGACGCCACTGCGCCATGCGGACGACGATCGGCTCGACGAGGTAGGCGAGTGCGAGCGCGATCAGCAGCGGCACGGTGACCGTGCGCATCGCGTAGCCCGCGTAGACGGTGCCGGCGACGGCGGCGATCACGAGGAGATCGCGCACCGGCTGCAGGTGCCAGAGATGGGCGGTCCGCAGATCCCCGCCGGGAGCGCCGCCGTGCTGCGGCTTTGCCCCTGGGCCGTCGTTCGAGGGATCTTCCGAAGGCGACATCGCCGGGAGCGTAGCGCAAGCGCGAACGACCGTGGCTCGCGGATTTGACTTGTTTTCCCTGTCGCGCCGATACACTCCGCACCATGCTCGAGATGGACGATTCCGACTGGAAGCGCATCCGTTCCGCCGGCGCCACCCACCCGGTGGAGGCGTACGCGTTCGTCCGCCGCGGGCTTGAGGCCACGCTTCGACGCGTCCTCGAGGCGGAGGTCGATGTGCTTGGCGGCTCCCTTGGTGGAACCCTCGGCGGCTCCCTTGGCGGAGGCGAGAGCCGGCATCTCTCCGGACAGCAGCTCTGCCTCGGGCTTCGGGAGGCTGCGATCGACGAGTACGGGATGATGGCGCGATCCGTGCTCCGGCACTGGGGCGTCACCCGCACCGAGGACTTCGGCCGGATCGTCTACACCATGATCGCCGCCGGAATCCTGGCGAGCTCGCCGGACGACCGTATCGAAGACTTCGCAGGGGTTTACGACTTCGAGGAAGCCTTCTCCCCCGCGACCATCGCCGGTCGCATGGTGGGTGCCGCGAGCGGCGGCTGACCGACGTTCGCCAGCCGGTGGCAGCGGTGCGTGATTTCGACTCGAATGCCGCCACGCGCGGCGCGGTTTCCCCTACACTCCGCGCCAACGCACGGGCGCTCGCGCCCTGCACTCGAACGAACAGCACTGGCATCGCGGGATGCCATCGCAAGAGCGAAACGCCCTTTTTTCCTCGGAAAACATGTCAATGATCACCTCGCGATTCGGAACCATCGTTCTCTCCGGCCTTGGTCTCGTGATCCTCGGCGGCTGCGTGCCGCAGAACCAGTACGACGACCTGATGAGCGCCTATCGCAGCAAGGAGCAGCAGCTCCTCCAGACGCAGGGCGAGCTCGACACCTCGCGCGCGAACGAGGAGATGCTCCGAAAGCAGCTCGCCGAGGCGGCGGCCGATCTCGCCCGCGCGCGCGACCTCGTCGATGGCGACCGCGGTGCGCTCGACGCGCTCGAGAAGCGCTACCAGGATCTTCTCGCGCAGGTGAACGCACTCAGCCCGCTCCCGGAGAGCGTGAACATCGCGATCGCCGACTTCGCGAACAAGTACCCCGATCTCCTCGAGTACAACGAGAAGCTCGGCATGGTGCGCTTCAAGAGCGACGTGACCTTCGAGCTCGGCTCGGCCAAGGTGAGCGAGCGCGCCGCGAACGTGCTGAAGCAGTTCGCCGCGATCCTCAACAGCGGCGAGGCCACCGGCCTCGAGGTCCGCGTGGTCGGCCACACCGACAACGTGCCGATCCGCCGCAGCTCGACCGCGGCGCAGCACCCGACCAACGTCCACCTCTCGGCGCACCGCGCGATCTCGGTCCGCGAGAACCTCGTGGGCAACGGCGTGGGCGGCAACCGCTTCATGGTGGCTGGCTACGGCGAGTTCCGCCCGGTGACCGACAACGGCGCCCGCGGCAACGAGAAGAACCGTCGCGTCGAGGTCTTCCTCGTTCCGATGCCGGCGAACGCGCTCCCGAGCACCGAGACTGCGGCGCCCTCGACCGTCGTCCAGACCGGCTCGACGAAGACCGAGGAGACCGAGAACTACAAGTGATTGTCACGGCAGGGCTTACGCCCCGCCGGAGCACCGATATCCGCCATCACGGGGCCCCTCGCGGGCCCCGTGATGCTTTTTCGGGCCAACCTCGGCCGATCCTGGTTGGGATCAGGCGAATTCCGGGGCACACTCTCGGGTGCAGGTCCGCCCGCGTGCGCTCTCGGCGTACACTCGCGGCCCGGCTCGAGGGGTCGATTTCACCCTTTCGAAGTCCGCTCCGAAGTCTGACCGTCTGCACACGAAGAGAGAGTTGAGAGTCGCAACGATTCGGCGAACCGACGCCATCGAGCGTCGTTCGTGTTTCCCTTTCGTCGCGCCTCTCGTCAAGCAAGCCTTTCCGCACCACCAGGAGTTGAATCACATGCGTCGATCGTCCCTCGGCCTCGCGTGCCTCTCGTCGCTCATCGCGACGACGGCCTTCGCCGATGCCCCGCTTCGCCTGAACGAGATCCGCCTCGAGCAGCCGGGAGCTGATCTCGATGAATACATCGAGATCGCCGGCGCGTCGGGCGAATCGCTCGCCGGACTCTCGCTGATCGTGATCGGCGACGACGACCTCGCGCTTCCTGGCCAGCAGAACGGCGTCGTCGAGATGGTCGTGAGCCTCGGCTCCGCGACCGTTCCCGCGAGCGGCTTCTTCGTCGTCGGCGAGCCGACCCTGTCGCTCGCCGCGCCGAACCTCGCGACGAGCCTCAACCTCGAGGGCGGCGACAACGTCACCGTCCTCCTCGTCCGCGACTTCACTGGCTCGCTTGGCCAGAAGCTCGACACCGACGACAACGGCGTGCTCGACCTCACTCCGTGGAGTTCGATCGTCTCGAGCCTCGCGGTCGTCGCCAACTCCTCGCCCGACGGCACGACCAGCGACTACTTCTACTCGACGACCACCGTCGGTCCCGACCAGGGCCTCCAGCCCGCGGCCGCGTGGCGCTGCGCGAACACCGCGCAGTGGAACGTCGGCACGGTCGATCCGTTCGCCGGCGTCGATTCGCCCGGCGTCGCCAACCAGACCTGCGTGCCGACCGGCGTGATCATCAACGAGATCCGCATGGATCAGAGCGGCGCCGACTACGACGAGTACTTCGAGCTCAAGGGCGGACCCGGCACCGACCTCTCCGACCTCACCTACATCGTGATCGGTGACGGCACCGCGACCCAGGGATCCGGCTTCGTCGAGGCCGTCGTCTCGCTTGCGGGCCGCACCATCGGCGGCACCGGCTACTTCGTCGTGGCCGAGCAGTTCACCGACGCGAACGGCACCTCGACGGTCGCCGTCGGCGTCGCGGACGTGGTCCTCACCGGCACCAATCCGCTGAACTACGAAAACACGGACAACACGACGCACCTCCTCGTGCGCAACTTCACCGGCGCGATCAACACCGACCTCGACACCAACAACGACGGTGTGCTCGACATCACCCCGTGGAGCGAGATCGTCGACTCGGTCGCGAACATCAATCCGACGGCGACCGGCACCCAGGAGCTCGTCTACAGCCCGGTGACGGTCGGTCCGGACGGCACCTTCTGGGCCGGCCACATCTACCGCTGCTCGCCGACCGGCGCGTGGTCGATCGGCACCTTCTCGATCGCCGACGTGAACGAGAAGGACTCGCCGAAGGCGGTCAACCCCGACTGCACCACCTGCGGCAACGGCGCTGGCAACTGCCATGCCGTGCACCCGACTCCGGGCTGCGTCGACGTCGTCTGCTGCACCTCGGTGTGCGGCATCGACCCGACCTGCTGCAGCGAGGGCTGGGACCAGGTGTGCGTCGACACGGCGCGCGCGCAGTGCCTCACCGCGGGATCGGCTCCGGCCGTGACGCTCAATGAGATCCGTCTCGACGAGCCCACCAGCACCGATCCGAACGAGTACGTCGAGATCAAGGGCGCCCCGGGCGCGTCGCTGAACGGCGTCTCGCTCGTCATCATCGGTGACGGCGCCGATCTCAACGGCGTCGTCGAGGCTGCCGTCTCGCTCAACGGCCTCTCGATCCCGAAGGACGGGATCCTCCTCCTCGCGGAGTCGACCTTCACCCTCGGCGTCGCCGACGCCGTGAAGTCGCTCAACCTCGAGAACGGCGACACCGTCACCTACTGCCTCGTCTTCAACTTCCTCGGCCTCAACAACCTCGACTACGACACGAACAACGACTGCACGCTCGACAGCCAGCCGTGGGACGCGCTGATCGACAGCGTGACCATCCGCGCCGGCGACGGCCGCTGCGGCTACTCGGCGAACACCGTCGGACCGGACTACTTCGGTCTGCCGGCGCACGTCGTGAAGTGCACCGACGGTTCGTGGCGCTTCGGCCGCTTCGACCCGGCCGCGGTCGATGGCTACGGCACCCCGGGCACGGCCAACACCAGCTGCCCGCTCCCGTACGCCTGCGGCAACGCGAAGGGCCCCGGCTGCTACGAGGCGCACGCGGGCGTCGGCTGCGCGGACGAGTCGTGCTGCACGGCGATCTGCCGGCTCGACCTCACTTGCTGCGAGGTCGCGTGGGACGCGTCGTGCGCCGAGCAGGCCACCCTGCTCTGCTTCGTGCCCAAGAACCCGCCCGCCGTCGGACTCAGCGAGATCCGCATCGACCAGTCGGGTCTCGACATCGACGAGTACTTCGAGCTTGCCGGCGAGCCGGGAACCCTGCTCAACGGCCTCA
>Ga0315906_10003655_pt1 | contig 20341 bp, 12 predicted proteins | sample LakEriMetagenome_4_FD_203526 | JGI IMG/M metagenome (GOLD analysis project Ga0315906, IMG submission 203526) | Freshwater fungal communities from buoy surface, Lake Erie, Ohio, United States - Buoy 2 MA122 | ecosystem: Environmental > Aquatic > Freshwater > Lake > Lake biofilm | place: USA... | reverse complement strand
GATGGGATGCGGCGAGTTGGTCAGGCATATCTATGCGCAGGTGGAAATGTTGGGCAGGGCTACCACGCGTACGGCATGGTCCCTACACTCACGAAAGTTTGGGCACGATTTCTACCTGTTTACTTTCCTCATGAGAGTGAAACTATCCCTGACATAGATGAACGTGAATTTGTTCCTAATAAGTTCTACGGAAAAGGGTATATACGCAAGGCTTCAGTAAGAGAGGCAATGCGACTGCAAGGTTTTCCAGATAGTTTTAAACCACACGAATCTGATCGAATAGCCTTTGAGCACGCCGGAAATGCAGTAAACGCAAAAATAGTTCGCGAAATTGCTGAAAATCTACTTGGTTATATCAAGAAATAGTTTCTTCCAATCATTTCCATATTCTTGATAATGCTGAAAGTGGTAGACAATCCCCTTCGTTTGTGCAACATTGGATTTTCTGCCTTCAAAAGATGCTTCAATTTTTGTTAAGCAATATGTCGTATTCATGATTTCAACCTTGAGAATTATTGAAGTCTTACGTCGCGGCGTGTGTTCCTTCAGAGTTGCTTTAAATGGTGTTTTTCTGAGCACATTGACAACCTCGCAAAGATTGGTCACATCGTCACCAGAAACAATGTAATAGTTTGAGTCTGTTCTTAAATTTCCACCCAAAGTCAAACCAATAAAATCAATAAGGCTCTCGTGGTCATTTATTAAAACAGAGCAAAAATTTCGTAAATCGTTAAGTGCTTGGATTTCGCTCTCTGCAACAATCTTCTTCCACTCAGCAGGAAAATGCTTTTTTATATACGAAAACACTTGATCTGCGTGGGTGGCTTTGGAAAAACTTTTTTCAGTCAAATTCGTGTCTATATAGTTAAAGACTCCTGGAACACTCAAGTTACCTATTGAAACGCCTTTCAGTCCACCATGCAACCTCGCGTTCCCGAATGACAAAGCACCGGATTTCTGTCCTAACTTTGTTGGCTTGCTTGGATCTTTAACAGAAACAAAATAGGGATTTCCTTCTCTATCAACTATTAACAAATCTGCTTTACAGTTTTTAATCGAAATAGAACCTTCAACTAAACCAAAATGATGTTCAATAAGTCTCTTCCGAGAAATTGGTACGCCATCCAGATGACACACATAGCTAACTTTGAAGTTAAAGGGTTTAGTCGGATTGGATGCATCTAAATGATCTACTAAACGCGCAACATTTCCGTACTCAAAACGTATTCCTTCAAAATCAACAGTCGCACCATTTGGATTTCGATTAATTTCAAAAGCTAGTTTTTCAGGAAACTCCAGTAAACCAAAAATGAGGTCAAACTCTTTTGCTCGTGAGTTTGTACGTCTTGCATCAGCCACGTACTATACATATCCCTTCTAAATTGACTGGAGAGCTTCGATAGATTCCTTAGAAAAAGATGGGTTTCTTGACATCCGAATTAGTTGACAGCGTCACTTGCAACAAGGCACCGAGATTTCACAGGACAGTCTCGGCAAATATCAATATCACCTGCATTCTCATTTCGAGCCGGAAGGAAAACATCAACCTTTGGGGCAACAACGTTTGGATGAAGAATATTCCTAGGCACCTGATTCCTCTGAAGCGCATGTTGGTATGCACGGGAGATCACATCATCTCCCCTCCTGCTTCCACCAAGCGTTAACGGCCATACTTCAGGATCTGCCGTTGGTCCCGTTGCAACTACTCGAGCCTTCGAGCGACTACTTGCTCGCTCGCCATTTGTCATAAAGCGCCATAGATCATCACAAATTTTTGTCGCATCCTCTTCGGACAACCGCGAACGCCTTGAAACTGATCCAATCGTGTTTCCAAACAGCATGGATTGGTGATGACTAGCTGAAAAGGCCGACGAATTGCCCAATGCCCATTGAATTGCAAACCTCCGCGAACAAATAAGGCTTGACGCAATCGCTCGTGCATCAAGCACTTCTAGAGCATCGCTGAGTTCTTGATCAGAGACTGTTGTTTGTAACGGGTTCAAACATGAACGAATTGGTGGCAATGCGGCTGCCGAATTTACATTTGAAATCTTGATTCCACCGGCCATCTTGCGAACGGCACTACTGAAATGATTGGGCTCTGCCAAGATTGAAACAACTGGAGAAAGATTCCGTTCCTCTCGGCCGGAGTCACTAATCCAGCTCAAGGTAATGAGATGGCCCTCATTCACTCCATCCAGTGCCAGCCAGAACAGGTACAGATCGGATAGCGCTGAATTCTCTGATCGTGCTTTCAGAATTTCTACGCTAATCAAAGAGCCGTGATTTTGAACTGGATCTATGCCGCCTATAGCAAATGGCCATCCAACTAGCCCAACTTTGGTAGGGAAAATTCCATCTGCAAGATTCGCTAAATGAATTCCTCGATCTAAACGTTTGAATCCAAGCGAATCAAGTGAACGCAATTCTGTAACGACATCATCAAGATTGGATTCATCTGACTCATCAGACCCAAAGTCATTTTCCCGAGAGATCAATAAATGAACGATGTCAACTAAGTCATCAACAAATACAGAATCATCTGAAGCAAACTTGAAGCTATTGAATTTTTCGACCACCTCTTGCCTTTCAGCCTGAGGTACTTCACGCAAAGCTCGCTCCAAATACTTCTTGAGGAAGTCCATGTAGCCAAATAGCTTGACCTCTTCACTTGTAGCAATTCCAGTAACCAATTCACAAATTTTGTTTATTGTATTTCTAACCATTTCCGCATTGGACGATGAAACATCAAGCCAAGGTACTCGTCTCAAAATGTTTCTTGCACCTTCACTTATTCTTACACGGTCACTTTGAGCATCAACACGTTCACCCCTGATCGCGACCTCATCTACAACTAAACGATGAAGAGATTCAGCACGCAATAACCACGAAGCTTTGTCGGTACAATCCGAAAAAAACGGCATTGCTCTTTCAAAAACAGATAAAGAATCTGAAACGGTGCTAACCGCATCATCTAGATACCCACTAGCAATCATGTCAAGTACGGCTTTTGAAGAAAGCTCGATTGATATCCTTCCGGTTTTCCTTCGCTTTATACAATCATGGGCAGAGAGCAAAAATATGCCAAGTGGCAACTGCGAAAGATCAACTTTTCCATCAGCGGCTGTTCTTGAAAGACGACGAGTTATTCGTTTCAAGTCAACCGAACCTGGCGCATACGCCAAAGGTTCACTAGCAAATTTCTCTGGCCTCACTGCACGATCTAAATTGAGCTGTCGAACAAACTCTGCGGGATTTTTACACTCTTTGATGTCAATCAATCCCGTGAGGCCATGAGAATTCACCGAATGTCCACTTAGGGCTTTCTGAAGGATTTCAGCCTGCCGAGTTATCGTTTTGCTTGAGGAAAGCAATTCAACTTTCGGCATATCCCATCCTTCACAGAAAAACCGTCTCCACGTTTCAAATACTGGATTCTGACCGTCATCATGAATTATGAATACTTGATCTACATTGGACATCTTGCGCAATAATTGAAAAAGAGCCCACTGTTGTGGTGTAAAAAAGTAGAAGCCGTGATAAACGACGGTTATTCTCTCGCCCGAAACTGCAAAAATTTGATTTAGAGCTTCGTTAATTCGCCGACGTAATTCCTTGGCTCTCTTAGATGTGCCGTTTTCAAACTCTTCGAGATCAATCCAAAGGTCGTCTCTCACTGCGGTAATCACTGGCACTGATGACTCAACTTTTGCCCATGCCAACTTAGCAATTTGACCGATTTTGTCAGCGGGATTGATGTCGTCTGGAAACACACCCGATGCAATCAACGTTTGAATAGTTTTGAAAAAATCACGCTTTGAATCAAGCAATACTTTTGCCGAAAGAAGATCAACATTGGGCTGACGAAGAAATCTTCGTAACTCTGTTGAACTAGTTAAACTCAATGCTGTTCGCATTGCTTTCAACTTGTTTTGCCAGACTTTGAGAGAACCTCGATACCCCTCTTCAACCTTTGCCAGATCACCGCCTTGGCGGAAAACTTCACCACTTGGAAAATCGTGAACCGATACTCCAAAGACGTCTTGAAGCCCTGGTACTACAATTAGGTCAATCAAATTTGCAATTGCAACTGAGACCTCACCCGAACCTCGAACCGCTCTGGCATGAGAGCTTGTAGCTGAGACATGCGCTATCGATTTTGAAGGCACGTTTTTTGACGCCAATGCGCGTCGAATAGAATCCTCGTCCACTGAAGGTAACGCAATTGCCGACCAGATTCCCATTGTTCCCCCTATCCCACTAGCCCAATTAAATCTGCCCACGAATTTGGTGACCCACTAGTTTTCTTCTGACTAAGTGGTACGTAAACAAGTAAATTTGTCTTTGCTCGGGTCATTGCTACATATAGCAATCTGGTTTCTTCTCGTGCTGACTCTTCATCATCCACGCTCCATAAATGTTCGTTTTTCTTATCAACATTGGTGTATTCCCGCGAATCCTTAGGGTTCCATTTCCACAGTACTGAAGGTTTTTTGGCGGCTTCGCGAATCACCGCGACTCTAGTCTCACGATTTCTAGGGAATTCAAATCTTCGACTAGTTTCTGGTATCAAGACGAAGTCAAATTCAAGACCTTTTGCCTTGTGAACCGTAATCGCCACCGTCTGGCCACTATCTGGACTTGCTGGAAAAGGTTCATCCTCGCGATCATTAACTGCTATTTGCAAAGTCAACCAGGACTGCAATTGGATCGAAGTTAGCGGTCTGTCACTAAATTCAAGATCAAGAATGGTCAGAAGATGATCAAGGCACTTTCCATATCTCTGACGCTCAATTGCTTCCTGCGCTGCAGACGATGCGTTGTTTTTCGCGTTCATAGATGTTCCACTTGGAGTCAAAATGCGGTCACATTCAACTATCCAACCCATTACTGGAAGCACATTCAGCATTCCACGCAATGTATTTATCCGCTTCAAATAAAGGCCTAAATCACTTCGCTCAAAATTTCCTGTCTGCACCAAATCATGAAATCTCTGACGCCAAGAAATGAGTTCAATTGTTTCATCCCCCCACTGAGAGCGGAACGGCTCAGGCAAAAGCCGACCAGAATGAGGATCAGCCAGTCCAGCCATCCAACGAGTCTCCGCCAGTTCAAGCAAATTGGCAGCATCACTTGGATCATTTATCGCTTGCAAGAGAACTCGTAATTCTTTTACCGCAGGAGTTTGGAAGAAATCACCCCCGATCATGAGTTCACAAGAACCACCATCCGCAATTATCTGCCTCTGAATATCTTTAGCTTGACTATTGACGCGACAAATAATTGCAATATTGGCAGTGGGATAGTTCTTTCGCCAGGTTTCAATCTGAGCTGCCGCAATGCTTATATATTGTTGGCGATTTACACTTACAATTGAAAGTTGAGAGCTCTGATCAATCCTGGTCATGTCTGGTAGCAATTGATCTTTAATTGGGTTGTAGTCGAGAAGGTATGTGTTTTTGTTTGATCCTGCTGGTGTGCTTCCCCACTTAGTGAAGTATGGATTCATTGACTTAAGCAGCTTCTCTCCTGAACGAAAGTTTCTATTAAGGGTTAGTTCAATGGATGGTTTGAGCTTTCTCTGCTCTAAACGGGACTTAAACTCCTTGAACGCACTTCCCTCAGCTCCTCTGAATCGATAAATTCCTTGCTTTACGTCACCAACAACGAACAAGTTGGACCCGAAGTATTCCTTTACATCTAGAATCATGTCCATTTGTTGGGCATCGGTATCTTGGAATTCATCAACAAAGAGGAATTTTGGTCCATTATCTTCTAATCCCGATTGACTTCTCATGACCTCAAGCGCAGTTGGAACAAGTTGACCAACGGGAATTACTTGGTTTTCTAGGCAATATTCAGCGAATTCAACGGCGAGCCTCTCAATCGTTTTTGCAACAGTCGCAGATATTCGCTCATTGATTAAGTTACCCGTGGTTAATCCCCAGTGAACATCGGTCCGAGCTCCGCCTTGGCTGAACTGCATCACGTCAATGCCATTATTACTCAGCGCATTCCACACTTCTTCTAAATGCTTTTGCCACAAATGTGATGCAGGAGTTTCACTTGGATTCTCCTCTAGAAGATCACTCAAGTCGGCAGATAAAATATGGTGCAGCAATTTTCGGAAATCCAATTTTCGGTCACTTACCGACACATTTGGCGACAAACCAATAATTGATCCACCGTTCTGTATCAGCTTTTGCGCGAACGTATGGATGGTTGAAATATTGGTATTGCCAAGTTGCATCATCCAAGCCAATGCCGGTAACACACACCGACTGCATAGTCTCTGGCGCAAAGCAAGAGTCCTTGCAATTCGTGACCTCATTTCCTTGGCTGCCTCCTTGGTGAAAGTAACCAGCGCAATGTCATCTAGTCGCAAGTCGCGAGTTGACTTTCTTTCACCCATGCGCTCATTTGAGCTATTTGTAGCCAAGAGAAAAACCAATCGCTCAGACATGGTTTCCGTCTTTCCCGTACCAGCGCCAGCGGTAACCATGACATCAGAAGATGCTGCAGAATGCACAATTTTGTATTGCTTAAAATTGATCCCTCCCGTCAAGTCGGCAGCTTCACAAATTGCGATGTCAGCTTCATTCGAGATTTGTCCGTCAATTACCCAGCTGTCTGTCATTTCGCGATTTGGAACAACAGCCCACTCAAGCATCCGACTGTCAATAAATGATTGCAACTCTTCTTTGGAAAAACTTGTTTCTAACCGTTCATTGGTGACAAGAAAAACTCGAATTCCATAATGTAAAAATCCCAATATTTCATTGATGTCGTTGTCGCCTACCCCAATTCGTAACACCGAATAGTTTGGACGATGAAGAAGGCCAAGATTTCGGCGCAATGTGTCCAGGGCGACGACTGGGTCATTCTGAATAACCCTTAAGGCAGGGTTCATTCCATCCGAATTTTCTGACGATTCACTCTTTTCCACAACAGAGCGTCGTGACCTTCGAAGCCGACGCTCAAAAGGCACGAATGCTTCAATTGGTAACGCAGGAAGTTCCCCCTCGTCAGGAAGCATTGGCTCAGCATCATTTGCATAATTGACTGCTGGGCCATCAATTACCGCCATGCCTGACTTAGGCCAAATCCAAGCGGTCACTTCTTCGCCTCCGCTTGCGAATTTGGTTCCCTCTCGACCATGGTCGCGAACCTTTTGAATATCAGTCAAGTACCACTGCCCTTGTGCCCCTGCGTGAGGTCCCTCGTACAGAACTACATAAACATGGCAACCTGTGCCTTCGGCAATAGCGAGGTAATCCCTAAACGAGTCATAACTAACCCAGTATTCGCGAGCGCCATTTAGGTCTACATCCGCACGAGTTCTGAATTTAACTTCCCAGTATTCAGTTTTTCCATGCTTCACTGTTTGAAGATCTGGTGCTCTTCGCGAGATACCATTCACGACCATTAAAGGCGCACGGGTCCTTGGATCATTCTGGCCAATGTCAGCCAATTTAATGACCGTATATTGTTGGCTAACAAGGCTCGCCGCCCAAGCGACTTCACAACGGCGCCAAATTGCATCTTCGTTTATGAAATCACTCATAAATCATTCCTCAACTTCTACATTGATAATTGCCTTCGGATTCATACCCTTGCGCTCTATTTTCAACCTTTCAATATCGCTGCCAAGCTGGGATTTAGTCCGACCGTATTCAATATCTGTGGACGTCATATTTTTTAACCAATATTCAAATATCTTCTCTTCAAGCTCTCGCGGTATTGACCCAGTCATTCCCCAACGAGCCAATATTTCCCCCTCTAAAGTAAAAGTAGCTCTTAGCAAGTCATGACGTTTACTCAAATTGGCGTATTCAAGCTTCCAAACTGACGACTCACCAGGTTCTTCCTGAACCTCACCGAGTTTTTCGTTAACTTGCATGAGTAATTTGCTTGCAACCTTTGACCTTCTATGGGTCAATTCGTACCTCAAACTTTGAAGCAAATCAGTGTCTGTGGTGGTACTAAACATCTCCTGAAGACCAACAATACCGAGAGACATGTATGGTCGTTCAGCCACAAGCCAACACTACTTCCAAGAAGGGATTGCAGCTACATCAAACTAGACGCACGGCAATAGCCAACCATTGATCAAAATTGCTGGATTAGATGGCACCACTCTGGTGCTTATGGCTCCGTCCAACGATTGTTGATCGGTCAAGCCAAGAATTGAATTTCTCACAACAGGTTTCAGGAAGAAGCAGACATTGGTGACAAGCGGCAAGGATTCCAGCCTTATCGTCCGAAACGCGCTCAATACAAACTGGATCTTGAGGACACCATCTAGCGGTTTCAAGTGCTTTGTCTAGTAACGGTTCAAACTTTCCCGGCTGCGCAAAAGCGACTAAACCACCTAACGTACCTACAGAGTCACCTTCTGCCGTATAGACCATGAAACCAAGTCGGCCATCAGGTAGATCATAGATACGATCACGAATACTTGGTAGTTGATAGCCGCAATCATCTGCAAGAGCGGCAATAAACAAATGTGCAAGTGAGTGGGCTAGGACACCGCCAGATGAAAGCGGGCTTCTCGGATTTCCAAGGTTGATTAAATCTCTATCTATTACGTCTTTGCCAAGTCGCTTGAAAATCAAATTTGGATTGAGTTCAATCAAAATTCCCTCTCCGTGCACACGATAACCCGGCAGCCAGGAATCCTTCTTGACTTCATGCCCCCAAAGCATTTTGTAACCTTCACGAGAAGTCAAAGGCTTCGGCTCGACGCGCGAAAAACCATCTAGAACTCGCGTCTCTGTTAATCGATGCACAGCAGTAATCCCAATTATCAAATTCTCAGCACCCAATAACTGATGCTGAAATTTTTCAATCCTAAGAATGTCAAATTCAATTAGCTTTGACGTCTGGAGCGCAGCATAGTCCTTCTTCCCAGAAAAAACATCAAATTCGTGAGACCGTGCCACACCAACATCCCAGATTTCTTCATCTTCATCCAATTTGTTTTCTCGGTTTTGTAAATATTCAACATGCTCAATCACTGAATCTTTAGAGAGTACGAATCCAGCCTGACTACAGAGGAGGAACAATTGATCTACAGCCTCAATACTTTGCGTATTGACAAGCTTTGTGAAGTTCCTTTGCATAAGCCAATTAAGAAATGATTCGTCAAACTTGGTATCTACTGGTATGTGGATCGAAGATTTTGTTGACGCATAATAAGTACTCACACTGGTGCGCTCCACAATCCGCATCATTTCTGTACAAGTTGTATGTTGGGCCTTTGGGAGCCATGGTGAATTACCTGTGCAACTGAACTCAAGGTCTTCTTTATCTGATTGGGCCCCACACGCCAGGCATGTCGCTCGTGGAGATGTAAGTACTTCGCCAATTTGTACTTTGATTTTACTTTCCACGCAACCGTCTTTGTGACTCACAAGTGTGTCCCAATGAATCTCGTCAAGATGCCCATTTGCACACACCAAGAAAACCGGAACTTGTCGAGTTTTGTACTTGTACTTCTGATCTAGTCCACAGTTCGTACATTCAAGAATCCTGCTATCGGACTCGCTCGCCACTCTCAGACGTTGGCACTTGAAGTTCTCACAAACCCCTGCCAAGGGGAATCTAATCAAAGGAACTTCCCATTCGTGCTGCTGTTTTCGCCCAAAGACTTCTTCGTTTTGTCGTGGAGGCGAAATGAACCTACTCACACCACACGCATCTTCTAGTTCAGCTTCGCGAATTTCATAACTATCGAGATACGCCTTCTGGGCCAGTTGCAAGGAAGCCAAATCAGTTCCAGAAACCGGGAGAGTATCAATCCATGAAGGAAGACCCGCGATTACTGCGGTCACTCCGTTCTGGGTGCGGATAATGGACCCGACGCCTGATGAGAGAACAAGGTGCCCACGCTTGATTTGAGTCTTCCAAATGTTTCTCATATCTCATTCTCATCATCTTCATCTTCTGGCGCTTCATCTACTGGCTGTCCGCCACCAATTGCACCAGCATTACCCATAATGGCTCCGAGAGCATCTGCGTCAACGCTTCTCATTGATCGCAACGCACGCCAAAACGGTTCCAGTCTCATTACTGGAATCTCTGCTTCGTACCCAAAGATGAATGGTTCAGTGCCTTCCCACTCAAAACCATTCAATGACTTTGCAGTAATTTCAGATTTCATTTCGGCAAAGACTGAACGAACATTGTCAGCCGAGCCTGATGAACCATAGTTTGCCCTTTTGACAAAAGCTTTTTCAACACTATCCCATTTCCCTAAACAGTCTGCAGGCTTAGCATTTCCTGGATTGAGAATTCTTAATAATGCAGTTGTTACCGATCTCAAACTTCTATCCAGTGCTTGTCGCGTGAACGGCGTAACACTTGCGCTTTCTACAGATGCATATAGACGTTCATGAGAAACGCGGAATGACTCAAAATGAGAGCGATCACGAACATTATTTGTATTGAATGCAACAAGAATTAGAGCAGGACTTTCCTTCTTTCGGCCTACTCGTCCAGTTACTTGGATGTACTGACTTGAGCCCTTTGGTTGACCCATGACCGTCATGAGTCCTAGACGAGGAACATCTAAGCCAACCTCCACCATTGAAGTCGCATAACACAAGTCAATTGCATTTGAATCTGGGTGCTCCAAAGCCAGTTGATCAAGTACAACATTGACATCTTCACTTGCCGTTGCAGTTATTTGCTTAACTCGCCTAAGGAATCTTGTTGCACCTGGTTCACCATCTTTCAATACACCGCTAGACAGCCCAGAAACCTGACGCCAGAATCGGATTTTTCGCTTAAACGATTCCTCTACTGATGACATCACCATCCCAAGAGCTCGCCTACTTGAAAAAAAAGCAACATTTGTCCAATAAGGATCAATTTTTGCTCCAGCCCGCTCAAAAACTGGTACAAAGTGAGTCACAAGTGCCAACACCCCTGTTTGTGACTGGACAGCCCTTACAAAACCCGTAGGAGCAATTCCTACATAAACCTTCCCTGCGGCAGAATCATCCTGTCGCGAAAAGAACGAATCTTTGATATCAAGTCCAGGTGGTGGAACGATCCTTGATTCCCGAGCGTATAGATTTGCGATTTGGTCTGAATAATTTTTAGTAGTTGCAGTTGAAGCGATTATGAGAGGCTTTCTGCCCTCGTCATAGGTGCACAACTCTTCAATCATTGTTTCAAAACTCGCATCAATGCTTCCCAGCGAACCGCTGATGAGATGGAGCTCGTCTTGGATGAGCATTGCAGGTGGCGACCATTTCCTTACTCCATCTTTGATTCCAAAAAGCCTTCCGGACTGCGGTTTCCACGCCATCATGGCTACTTTGTCAACCGTTCCGACCACAAAATCTGGAGGGAATTCATACAAATCTTCATCTGTGTCAAAGAGGGGAATTCCTCTGTCAAGGGTATTTCCCCGCTGACCAGGCACAGTTCTATACCGAAAATGACATTCTTGATCCGGGCAGTGGATCATCACTCTTTCTTCTCTTGCAACCTTAACTATTCGATATCCAATGGGCTGCCCGTCATAGACCTCAGCCATTTTTGCACCGCACCATGGGCATTTCGTAAGAACAAATTCAGCTTTTTTCTTATTTGGAAGTTTCCTCGCCACTCGATATCGAGATACTGCTTGTTTTCGCGTATTCGGAGTTGTCTTCCCACCGAGCCAGCAACCAATCCGCACTTCCCCTGTGCCATAGCGTTCTGGGTTTTCCTCTCTAATTATCTCCAAAGCGCATATCAATGAAGCTGCGCGAGTCAACTGCTGAACAGTGAGCAGGCGATATGTATACCGCATGAAGACTTTTGTCGTTCCACTTATTGATGATTTTCTTACTCCACTTACCTGAAGTCGGCGCTCCCACAAAATGATGAACGCCGATAACCCTAAATATGCTTCGGTCTTTCCACCGCCAGTAGGCATCCAAATGACGTCAACCGCCGAATCCTCAATCTCTGCCTTTGCTGATGCGCGAACAAGATTTGCCAAAACAAACGCAATTTGAAATGGTCTCCACCGCGCTTGTTTAATCTCTGCAATATGTGGATTCTGGCCCTGAATTTTGTACTTCTTGGTTTTTGAGTCATATTCAACTTCACGGGTATCCGCTCCATACGCAATGCGCTGTTTATTCATTGCAGCACTTGCATCTTGGAGACATTGTCGGATATCCGAATTCACCTCTAAAAGATTCCACCCTGCCTTGATATTGGATAAGAATAACCGACACTCTTTTATGTGATCTTGAGCAATGTTTTTAAAAGCTGATTGAAGACCTTCAATCTTTTGCTCTTCATCCGAAATCCAATTCTCATAGTCCGTGATGATTTTTACAATTGAAGATTTTGCATCCGAGTTGAAATCTGCAAGATCATTCATCCCGACTGAATAAGTCTCTCCTTTTGAGTCAACTACGTCAGGGCTGAGCGAAGGTACTTTTACCGTCGGCAGCGAGTCTGATTCAATAAGAACATAACCTTCATAGTCAGTAACTCGAACATCGCAGCCATGGCCGATAGCCCTCAGTGGCTGACCACGGTAGAGCAAATCAAGACTTGAAACGCCTGACTTAGCTGGATCTGCATATGGCAAAACACTCAATACAGTCGCAGACAGCCGGACTTGAAAGATTGACGTAGCTGAGAGATTGCTAACTCGTTCATGGGGCGTATCGTTTTGAATCCAGATCGTGATTATTCGTGATCCTGATTCAGAACCTCGGACATACGATCCAATTTTGACGATATGAGCACCAATTTGAAAGACCTTCTCGGAACGCTCCGTGTTCGTGGAAAGCTTTAGCGATAACTTGTGAGGTTCGCGCTTCCACCAAGAATTCTTCTGTTTATCAACTGGAAATTCAGAGTATGTTCCGAATTCCAAAGAAACGTCAACAAATTCGATTGCTTCTGACACTCGAATACTGAATGCCAAAGATTGCGGGATAGACCCGTTCCGCTGTTCCAATTGATTAGCTTCATCGTCAACTTCATCTTGAGCATCTTCAGTGTTGACTGGTTGCGGAAGATCGTCTTCGTCATCTTCCAATTCCATGACGGCATCTGGAATATCCTTAAGTGTCACAATCTTTGTTGAGTAGAGGACTCCAGTTCCGTAAATGCGATGTGGGAGCTGATCTAAAATTTCTTGTCCGTCTGCGTGAACCCAAGGACCGATTGGGCGAGATTCCTTAGGTTGGAAATTGCTGTCAATAGGCGTTGCTGGTTTTGAACTTCCCGGCCAGTTCATTGATTCAAGCGAATCTGGGCCAAACAGCGATCTACGGATTCCCGCGACCATCGCATCTCTGAGAGCAATTTCATCCATTCTGAAACCCTGATTTACTTTGTAAATGACCAAGAGAGCTAACTGGTACTGATATTTTCTGGTCAGGTTGTTGGATCACGGGAATCAGCACCAATTCGCCAATGCTTCCAGCACGCAGTTTTGCAATTCCTGGTTCGTTAACGACATCCTGCCATGATTCGTCCTCGCGAACGATGTCTCTTAACTCAAGACTCGCGATATGGCCCGCCTGCCTATGGGCTGTCTGAATGTTGACGATCGCATTCCATTCGGCTTCTCCATAATCCAGCCTCAAAGCCTGAGATATTTTAATGAAGTTTTCAGACTTCTGCGTCGCAATTGTTGAATCAATATGTGCTCTTAACATCTGGTGCCTTATGTAGTGATCTTCCATGCCGCTACTTACCAGTGATGCAACGAATCCAGCATCGTTGTACTTCTCCCGCAATCGCGACTTGTAATTGTCCGCTACTTCCAACATACGAGTTACATCAGCCGACCCAAACCGTTGCTCCAACCAGACTTTCGCATGTGAACGCAAGAACGAATGGGATGCAGCACCAGTCCTGATAAGTAAAACATCACCAGGCTGAAGAGACGATGCACGAATATCATCATCGATTTCAACTTCAATTTCGCCACTTCGCACACAAGTAGGTTTCGGAGGGACTAAATCGGAATAGTAAATGTACAGTCCATTTAGTAAGTGAACTACATATGACTCCACTACCGGATCACCTGGAATTGGGGGTATAAATTGAATTGGGTCAATTTGAAGAGATTGCTCAAAGTCTTTCAAAAACACTGATGGTCTTTCGCCATTTGATTTTGTATTGAACTGATTAGACCCTGCCCACACTTCATAGCGAGTTGAATCAAACGGAGGACAATCAGCAAGTTGAAACAAAACAAGATTCTTTGCTACAGGCGAGTTAAACAACCAAGCAACCTCGCGCGATTTCTCAATTCCCTGTTTGAAATAGTTTGAATAATTCTCTGGTGCCCCAAATATCATCATCGTCTCAACTACTGAACTTCGCCTTGCCTGGGTTGGACTGACGGCATGGATGATTCTTCCAGCAACGTTCTCAGAATCCATAACTGCATTGACTATGGGTACTTGTTTGTTTGCGACTAATAAGTAGACCACTCCACCAACGTTGCTACTTATTGGCGTGTTACCTGAGAGGATCTTGTTCATCTCATGCCGCATTGGGTTTTCAGTGTTGCAAACCACCACAACACTTTCCCGCAGCTTTTTTTGAGCGACTCCCAGTTCGCCAGTCAACTGATGTGCTCCAAAATCAATTGGACTGGGGAAACACTCTTTGGGATGAAGCGGCGTACCACGCAACATTCTTCGCAAATCCCAAAAACTATGCAGTTCAGCTCTTGTCTTCTGGTCTAGAACACTTCCGTCCGAAAGCTTGGCAAATGAAATGAGGCGCTCTACAAAAACTTCATATTCCGGCCAAGAAATCCATTGAGTTGTGATCGTTACAGACTCGGCATTTCTAAAGCGATTATGGGCCTCAACGAGATCTCTATTCATTAAATTTCAAACTCCTCATCAAAATCGCTAGGCGCTTCAACTCTGCCAACAAATTTCCGAGCAAAGATACCGTTCGGGAAACTGCCTAATTTGACAGATTCAAATGGCTCACCAAGTTCTTGAAGTTCATTAGTTTCGTCAACTGCGTTCCAGTTATTTTCTACTCGACGATTTGCAATCACAATCATTGGTGAACCAGCAAACAAAGCTGGGTCCATACGACGGAAATACGACCACCGAGTCACAATCACTAACCGAGGCGAGATAGGTCTCAACCACGGATTAGATCTAGCTACTTCCGGACTCAAAATCATGAAGGGATGAAAAAGTATTCGATTTGGATTACTAACTTGTCCAGAATCTTGATCAAGTAGAACTGCCGAATTCTCGTCCAACCAGTTGTGTGCATCATTGACGAGCTCGTCACGTTGGCCACGTAAGAACTCACGCCCATCTCCGATAACTACGACTGGTGATCCGCAATGGTCAGCATAAATGCGCGCGTAATTTGCTCCCATTTGCGCTAATCGCGTTCTGTATTCGGGCGTAGGCTGACCGAAACCGCGATCAACAGGAGTGTCGGTTGGAACCACAACCCCTGGCACTCGATCCGTGCCGACTTTCCCCATCACGTATGAAGTTGAATCGCGAACTTCCCATTCGTTGGCGCTGCGTGCCACGACTTTGACATCCTGCATTCTCTTATTTAGCCAAACAGTAACTGTGTCGCCAATGGCAGGATCTATACCTAGCTTTGGACTCGCTTGCAGGGCACCATTTGCGAGAATCCAGGCCGCGTATTGACCTGTCGGCACAGAGAGAAGAAGTCGTGGAGCCAATTGTCCAATAGGTGTATTCGGCAATTGTGCGGCCACGCGACCGACGTTGGATAATGACTTCGCCCATTCAGGGGCACGAACGGGAAGTACCATTTGTTACCTAAGACGGACCTTATAAATACTCATTTGGGCGACAATAGCGCAACATGAGAAGGGCTCAAAAATGGTTCGCGTTGCGACTTGGTCTTTGCATCAGTCGGTAGCACCCAAGAAGCCATTGCTGGACATTTAGGAACAGATTGAGCCAGAATTAAACCCATACGTAATTGTGGTAGTTAACGCACGGGTACCAAGAGACGGACTTCTCAAAGGCTGGACATCTATCTGGAAGTCGGGTGGGATTGTGCCGCGACGCACCTTAGGGACGATCGTGGCTGCGCGGGAGGTTGAATTGCGTGAATCAAAATTCAAGCAGATCCCAAGAGGAAAGATGGGTTACATAAATTCGTATCCAGGGGAGATTCACAACAACTCATCTGACAGCCATACCATTTGAGCAGTTAGTCGTTTACGTATTTTTCAGTACGTCTACCAATTCATTTGGTCCAATAAACACGAGATTGGTCCGAGCCCTACTTGCGCCGACATAAACTTCGTTTTTTTGGATTTCTCGATTAAGCGTCGCGAAAACGACATGGCTTGCTTCAATACCCTTTGCGCGCTTAACCGTCTCACAAGCAACTAAACCATCCGCACGGTTCTCCCATTTAGAAAACTGAAATTGAGGTAAATCTAGGTTGTAGAACAGATCGCGCTCAGCAGAGGTTCCAGTGATCACCACAACCTCTGAAAGATTAGACCCAAGCGCAAGTTGTGCAACTCGAACCTCGGCCAACACTGCATTGATCAGTTCATCTGCATCGTTGGCAACAATGAACTTGACAGGGTCGCCTTCGAGACTCGCACTAGCTGACATTCCTCCACCAAAGCGCTGGACGAACGAGGCGATCTCTCTTGTATTCCTACAATTAATCCGCAATTCTGCAAGGGCCCATGGAGAGCCACCCTCGGGCATAAAAAAACCTCGATCATAAAGATCTTGGTTTTGATCTGCCACACAGAGAATCTTTGAATTCTCATCAACAAGCAATTTCTCAATAATCTCCATCCACTCATCATTGAAGTCCTGTCGTTCATCAATGACTATCGTCTCAAATTTAATTTGCGATTCGTCTGCATGCGCGAGCAGATGATCAATCATCTGAGAATTCCAAAAATCATCTCGCTCATCCGGGTCCTCCGGCTCCTCAATTTGGGGAATACCTGGAAACTGGCTTACTAGTCTCAGGAATGGACCGACTGTAAGCGTGGGATAAGGAACGCTTGTCGAAACGAGGTACTTACCGAGCGGATCGTTGTAACAGGTGAGCAATGTGCTTCGACCCGCACGTGCAGATTGGTGCGCCCACCACAGAGCTAGGCGTGTTTTCCCTGATCCGGCAACGCCAGAAACTAGAACCCGATCGTTTATGTCCAATGAACGAAGCGCACGAACCTGTTCATCACTAATTCGAGTCATGGCATCCTCTGAGTAGCGTCTTCGGGCCTCAGGATCCCAAACGAATTTGACAGTCGGAAGCGCAACACGGAAAAACTCAGATATTTGCTCAACTGTTAATGGATGCTTGCGACCACTGGCATGAATGCAATTGATCACGAGAGATTCAATATTCTCATAAGCTGGGTTAAGGAACAACATGTCTTCGGTACAAGACGGTGGTAAATCACCGTGTATTTCTTGAACTTCCGGAAGTGCCACCGCATGTGGAATTTGGATGTTCTTAAAAACCTCAGCAGATTTTATTCGAAGAAACTTGCGCAATTCGTACGCGGCATCCTGCGATTGCCGAACAGGTGAGGGTTCTAAATGCTCGTCTCCTCGATACCACTCACCATTTTCAATTCGAACTGGTCCACCTTTAACTTCAATTGCAAGAAAACCATATTTCTCGTGCATGAGAAGCACATCGATTTCAAATGGCCTCTTCTTTGTCCATAGATCTTGACGTGTAAAGATAAACCAAGAATCACTCAAGCCGTCGGCAAGAACTTCTACGACGGCTTTCTCTCCTTTATTGAGTTTGCCAATAATTGAGCGATTCGGATGAACATACCCCATTTGTCAATTATGGTCTAAATGAGCTGGACAGATACCAATCTTCTTGTAGTGGCACCAGTTGCACAAGTTAGTCACATTGCACGAAAACTCCCCCGAAGCAGACGCCTCATCAATCCCTTGACGAACATTGACAACAACTTCCTTTGCAATTCGTATCTTCTCATCGGAAACTTCTAACTCATGTTTAGTATTCTTGGCTAGATAGAAATACTCAAGTCGTTTGGCAAGTTTTCCCGTGGTTGCTTCATACATTGCGGCGTAAAGCAACAGTTGAAACCACTTTTGATCATCTGAGTTAAATCTAGGATCTGGAATCTTTCCCGTTTTGTAGTCAGAGATCACAACTGAGCCATCGGGATCTGAGGCAATTCGGTCCACAAATCCGAGCATTTGGACCCCATCAATTGACGTTGTGATCTTGAGTTCCATATGGTCTAACTCAACTGCTGAAGGATCTTCCAGTGCCCAAAGATTTGTCATTGCTTCAAATGCCGACCGTTTGAAATCGCCAAGCGAACCCAACTTCTCGGGCAACGCTTCAATCTTCGCTGGCCAGTTGCTCTCCTTCCACATTTTTGCAGCAATCTCTTTCAGAGTTTCATGATTTCTCTGATCTGCCGGTTGCTTATACAAGTGCTCAAGCACTTCGTGCACAAACGAGCCCAAGTGCATCTGCCATGAAGGCGGTTCTTTGATTTCGTCAATATACGAGAACTTGTATTTTTGAGGGCACTCAAGAAACTTGGAAATAGCCGATGCCGATAGCGGCTTTTGCTCGCTCATTCACTTTTTCCATTCCGGAATTTTGCAAGTATGTGGCGAATGAATTCCGGAGGATTTCCTGCGGCTGTTAACTCATCCGCCTCGATCATCATTTCCATCAAGTATGCAAGGGAGTACTCATGGCATTTAACTAACGACGGATCATTGACACCCTTAATAAACAGCCAAACTCGAAACCTGCTGTTGCAATTATCAAAAGACTGACTATCGCGCTCCGGGCCAATAACAATCGCAGGGAAAAAATTACCGTTATATATGGCACGATCACTTGAATCAAATTCGAATTTAATCTGATTTTGATTCTTCTTGTAGTACTCGCTAATTCTTGAGCCAAGCGCAGAATCTTTGTTAGTACTCTTAATCAAGTCAATATTCTCTGAGGACATAAAGCCCTCAGGAAATTCTAAACCCGCAATTGGACGAGCAATTACTAGGCCTCCAATGACAACTTTGGTTTCCATAGTTGCATAATTGTTTATTTCTAGTTCCGCTACTTTCCACAGCTCGTGGAATAAGTACTCAATTGATCCATCTTCTGAAGTTTCCGCACGGTAATTCTCACCCAATAATCCGACTAGCTGACTATCAGAAACCTCAAGGATCGAAACTCCATCATTGGGGTCAATCTTCATTGCTTTCATCTGATTTCCTCCAAGATTCGGATGCCTGCTCTACGAGAGTACTCCGGAAATCCAATATCCGATCATTTAGATGAGTCCGACGCGGCCACTGATCTTTTTCAACCCCTCGAACACATGACCCATTAATATGACAAATAGATTAGTCAAGGATATGGAAGGTGTAGCGAATGACTGCCAGAGACCGAAGCAAGGATCTCTTCAACAAAGGTAAGCAAAATGCAGAGAGAGTTCGATCTGCTGTCGCCAAACGAACTGAGAAGTCCGAGACCATGCAGTCCGCAGTTGAAAAAATTGGTACCGCTGGTAAATGGTCTTTTGAGAAAATTAGTAACGCACAGCGTTTAGTTGAAAACAAAATGAAGCAGTACATGGGCTTTGACAAATATCGTTTAGAGCTTGAAAACTCGCTAGAAGAAGCATTGAAGGTGATTGCTGTTCAGGAAGAGCGCATAAAAATGCTGGAGATCCGACAGAAAAGCAATCAGCAATGAACGACAAACAAGAACCGAATCCAGAGTCACTCCGTAATGCCCTAAAGGGTGCATCAAATCAACTTGATGAGATAAAAGCAAAGCTCTGCCGGAACGAATCTCGACTCATTGCTCTAGAAGAGGGTAAACGAGATAGCCGCATTCTTTGGGATGATGCTCGTGAATCCGCAGATAGGACTCTTGCCCTCGTTACCGCAGTAGAAGTTGGCATTCGCACCTTTGGAATGGACGGCTTAGGTGGCAAGTCAATAGAGCAACCGTTACTGGCAATGCCAGGCTTTACCGGTGAAGAACTTCAAGAAATTGCGACTCGGGGTGAATCTGCGCAATTTGGGGCCATCAATATGATGCAGGGATACTTGGGCGAAGAACGCGCATTGAACGCCATTAACTCCGGGGCAGTTCCAGTTCCCGATGGTCGGTATGCAACCTTGGCTGAGTCGTCCAATCAGGCAGGTTATGACCTTGTCTTGCTCAGTGAAAGTGGTAGTCCATCACTCACTGCCCAAGTAAAAATCAGCGACAGTGGCGCGATCATTCGCGAACACTTCGAGCGTTACCCAGACATCTCCATTGTTTATACAAATTCCGAAGCTGCAACATC